>Ga0306923_10002151_pt1 | contig 17908 bp, 16 predicted proteins | sample sta12Can44000108_FD_203841 | JGI IMG/M metagenome (GOLD analysis project Ga0306923, IMG submission 203841) | Lab enrichment of tropical soil microbial communities from Luquillo Experimental Forest, Puerto Rico - statanox.12C.anox.44.000.108 (v2)... | ecosystem: Environmental > Terrestrial >... | reverse complement strand
TGGTGGGCCGCCAGCGCCCTTGGCATCGGCGGGTGCGAACACGCCGACACCCGTCTAACGAACATTGAAGGGCGCGATTTCGTTCCGGCGGAACTATGGCGTAAGTCACAGCACTCGGCTGTAAAACAGAGAGGACCTGCAAGCTGTGGCAAGCCTTGCAGGTCCTCTACTGCCCCAATCGGAGGCCGCAACGCTCTCAATGGTCAGGGCGATCAAAGGATACTGCTGGCGGATTATTCCGACAAGCCTTCAGCTCTCGACCGTTTCCCAGGCTTTGAGCTAGGATAATCGAGTTAGATGTGCGCAGCTGGGGCTCACGCCGCCGAAATGAGAGCCGCATTTGCGCGGCCCCCAAGTTCATTCACGATGAGAAACAGCGAACCAATCTCAGGCGTCGGCTAGTTCAGCGGCGTCTTCAGCGGCTTCTTCAGGTTGCGCTTCGACCCATTCCAGAAGTTCCCGGAGTTCATCCCGGTAGGCTTTGACAAAGGTAGTCTTTTGATTCTCATTGAAGTCGGGCCACTCTTCGATGAAGTCATCGATTTGTTTCTTCAGGGTCTTACCAGACACTGTTCCCTTCTTGCGCTGGGATTTCCGGCGGGATTTGCCATCGGCACCAAGGCGCTTCGGGAACAGGTAGCCAACGCTTTCGCGAGCTTTCTCCTGATCGTCCTCCTCGCCGGGTTTCAACTGGAAATCGTTTCCAGTTGCCTCCCCGCGCACCTTCTCGACGAACGGATGGCTAACGTGCGCCATCTTCGCGATGGACCGACTACTGAGGTGCGGGAACTTCTCCACCAATGTCTGAACCGTCTCGCGTTTCTGCTCGCCGGTAAGATGGCGGCGAGCAATGTTCTTCGAGAACACGAACGCGACCGGATCAACCCCAGGGGGCAAGGGTACGAAGTCGGTATCCTTGAACGGATACTGGATCGCCTTGCAGATCGAATACCGCGAACGCCCATCGAGTATCTTTCCCTCGTAGAGGGTAATAGGCTCGATGAGGCCGACTGCGCGGATATCCTTGAGGAGAAGCTCACGATCCTCCGGGGATAGTTCGGGTATCAGCGTGGCGAGGGGATGGATGTCATATTCATGCTTGTTAGCCATGACGCGCCCCCATGCTGGTATTGGGGACGACGTGAGCGGCGAGCCAAGCCTCCAAGTCCGGATCGCGATAGCCCACCTTGCGTCCATATTTGACGAAAGGCGGACCACCACCATTCACGCGCCATCGTTCGAGAGTCCGCACTGAGACGTTTAGCCTGCGTGCGGTATCACGCTGTGACAGCAATGCTGTCATGGCACTTCTCCATCTTTGATTGTGGGGATGTGCCAGCCGGAATTCGATCCGGCTCGCTAGCTCAGCTCCTCGCTCGGCTAACGCTTACCCGACTGGTCTACGCGGGGGGCTCTACCGCTTCTTCTTAACGCCCTCTATTCCGCGATCGGAGCGCATTTGCGCGCCCATATAAGGTCGCCCATGCCGGGGCGCAACGCGACGCTCGCCGCCAATAGCCGCCAAGAGCCCGTTTCTCGCGCGCGCGCGTGTGTATATAAAGAGTGCCGTTTTCGCGTGCCGCCAGGAGCCGCCGAGAGCCGACAAGTGCGATGTGGTAGCTCAGTGATAGCTACCCATCCTAATCATCACAACCAACTTATTGTAATCATTAACGCTTCTAGATGATTGCCTGGTTCAAGAAGAACAAGGTGCTGTCGTAATCATCAAGCATTCGTTGAATGGAGCGCGGCGTATCAGCGCCGCGCTCCGCTCATTCCCGCGCAAGCGGGAATTCAGGACCGCTTGCTCAAGACTCGTGATCTGGGTCCCCGCTATCCGGGTCCTCACGAAAATCGCCGGGCACAGCAGCAGAACGAGGATGGCGTCGCGTCGGCGATTTTCGTGGGTGCCCGGCGCGGGGACGGGCGGATGGGATTCGAGCGTGCCTGTTATTGCTTGGGAATCTGCACCAGCTCTTTGACCTGCTCCGCGGTGAGCGGCGCCGGAATGAACTTTCCGGCCACGGCATCAGCCATAATCTGATCAATCCCCTCCACGCGATCGGTGGCTAGGCTCTGCTTTGGGATGAGCTCGCGCACGCGCAACACGATCTTCTCCGGCAAATTGGAATACTCGGCATAATGCTTGAGCGCGGCGGGGTCGGCATACATCCAGTCGACCGTCTCTCGGTAAGCGCGATTGAAGCGCACGATCGCGTCGCGACGGTTCTGCAGCGTATTCACGTTGGTCAGATTCACGCGCACGGTGCGGGTGCGCAGCGAGGCCACGTCGTTGCCGGTGGCGATGATGCGCGCCTTACCGTCCTCCACGAGATCGAGCCCGAACGGCGCGGCGCCGAAGCCGACGTCGACCTGCCCTGTCATGGTCTGCGTGATCGTGGCCGCGATGTTACCGGTCGAGGTCGGCTTGGCGGTGAGCTTGTACTGCGCAATGAGCGCCAGCAGCCCGCCATGGCTCGACGAACCGGTCAGCGAGAAGGCAACCGTCTTGCCGTTGAAATCCTCGACCTTGCGAATTGGCGAGTTGGTCGGCACGTACCAATAGAGATCGGGCGCGCCGATCATTTCGCTGCCGATGATGCGAATCGGCGCACCCTTGGCGAACGTGCCGACCGCGGCCGAGACGCCGGCCGCGGTCGCGATGTCCATGCTGCCGCCGATCACCGCCTGGATCGATTCCGGGCCCGCCTGGACGTAGAGGATTTCGAGGTCGAGGCCGTGCTTCTTGAAGATGCCGCCGCGCTGACCGAGCTCGGCAATCCCGGCATCCCAGGCGCCACGCTGTGGGATCGCGACCTTCAGGGTCTCTTGCGCGCGGACACTTGTGTGCGCGCCGGCAGTCATGATCAAGGCAACGAGCGCAACGCCTGACAGTCTCATGGCCGTCCTCCCTAGTGTCCCGATTCCGAAGTTCGCAAACCCTTGCGGCACCCTCTGATGCGAACTTCGGAATCAAAGGGACACTAGCAACATTATGATTCTAGTGCCGCTTTTGAACCCAAAGTTCGCAAACACACTTGCGGCACGATGTGTGCGAACTTCGGGTTCGCGGCACTAGCGTGCGGCGCGCGCCGGAAATTGGTGTAGCGCCGGTGTCGCTGCTGACATAAAGCAGAGGCGATCGAATGGCCATGGTCCAGAACGGCACTGGCGCAATGTCGCAACGTCGCACCCGAGGAGATCCGGCGCAGCTGCTCGAGCACGAGTTTGCCCAGGAGAAGGCCTCCGCGCTCGGACGCCTGGGGCGGGCACTCGAAGCGGCACTCCAAGCGCTCGCGCGATTCGACGCCGAGGATACGGACGCGGCGGCGTCTGGGGAACGGCGGCAAGCGCGGACTTCGCTGGCGGTGGAGGCGAGCGTCGCGCTTTGGGAATTCATCGTGCAGCGCGAGGCATGCGGGCTGCGCGACATGCGTGCGGTGCTGCGCGATTACCGGGTGCCGGCCGAGGTCGCGGCGCAGATGGGCGTTCTCTCCACGCCGATCAAGCGATCACAAAAGCGCGGGCGATAATCCGGGCACTCGTGAGGCGGCTGGCTCTGCCCGCCCGTGCTGGCGGTGGGCATCCCCGGTGCGCCGGTTGCATTCAACCGCCCCGCTCATTATCCCTTGCAGATCGGTGCGCACGCGAGTCGTCGCGTTTGCGTAAAGCGCCGACTAGACCTCCCCCACGGAAAGGGACCCGCATGAATGCCATCATCGGCGTGCTGATCACCTTCCTCGTGGTCATCCTGGTGCTCTATCTGGTCAACATGCTGCCCATGGATGGCCGCGCCAAGCAGATCGTGCGCGTGATCGTGATCGTCATCGGCGTGGTTTCGTTGCTCAAATATCTGGCCGTGTTCTGAGGCTACCCGGCCCAAGAACACCGGTTGCGCGTTATCGCGGGGCGCGGCGTTTGCGTGCCTGCCGCTCGATGTAGCGGGGGTTCTGCGCGCAGTAGTTGCTCAAGCCGCGCGCCGTCGCCATGCATTGCTCAAATGTATAATAGCTGCAGTCCCAGGCGCTGCCTCTGCCGCCCGTATCGGCGCACCACGGTGCCGCCTGGCTCTGGGCAAGCGCATCGCTGGTGCCGGCCCACGCGCCCATCAAGAGCACGATGCCGAGGATGAAGCCGAGCAGCGCTGAACGGTTCCCGGGCAGACAATCGATCGCCATGGTTAGCAGCTCCTGTTTCGACCAGTATGGTAACCTGATCTCTCATCCAGCTCCAATCGAACCCGATGCAGGACGGGCCGCCCAGCCGCTCGCAACGTCGCACGTAGTTCGCTAAGTTCATTCCACCAGGCGTTGCCGCCGAGCGGCAAGGGAGGAACAAATGAACATGAGGGTCGGTGTGCTCGATCACTACAACGTTTCCACTCGCAATCTCGGCGACACAGTCCGTTTCTACGAGGACGTGCTCGGGCTGGTGAACGGACCGCGGCCGCCCTTCGACTTCCCCGGCGCCTGGCTCTACAGCGAAGGCCATCCGGTGCTGCATCTCAACGACATCTCGCCGACCGACACGCCGCAGCGGGCGGATTCGGGCGTCATCGATCACATTGCGTTCGGCAGCCGCGGATTTGAGGCGACCAAACAGCACCTCACGGACAAGGGCGTCCAATTTCGCATCAATCAGGTGCCGAACAGCCGGCGTTGGCAGATTTTCCTGCGCGATCCGAACAACGTGCTGATCGAGCTCAACTTCGACGTCGCGAACGAATCCGCTTCCGCCTGACCTTGTGCGCCGGCGAACCCTGCGCCCGCAACCGAGCCGGTGCGCGAGGCTTTATTGCTTTCGCCACTTTGTCGGCGATGAAGCGCGGCAGCGCGAATGCGGCGACGTGCACTTCCGGGGTCCAATATTTGGTGGGAAAGCTGCCCGCTTTGCGATAGCGCGCGGCGATGGTTTTCACCGACGCACGACGCAGCCGCGCGTTGTCGGTGGCCCAACCCATCGCCAGGTGGCCGCCCACATAGGTTGGGATTGCCGCCACGTAGCAGTACCCGTCGGCCCATCGTTTGCGCAGCTTGTTGATCGCCGCGGTCAGTTCGTCCGTCTGGAAGACGGGAACGCCGTTCTGGGTGACCATCACGCCACCCTTTTTCATGCAGCGCCGGCAGCCGTCGTAGAACGTTTCGCTGAACAGGACTTCGCCGGGACCGAGCGGGTCGGTCGAGTCGACAATGATGGCGTCGAAACGCCGGTTCGTGGCCGCGACATAATTCATGCCGTCGTCGATGACGAGCTCGAAGCGCTTGTCGGCGAGAACGGGGCCGGTGAATTCCGGGAAGTGTTGCTTGGCGAACTCCACTACCGAGGCATCGATCTCCACTTGCGTCACGCGCTCGACGGAGGGGTGCCTGAGCACCTCTTCGGCGATCCCGCAGTCGCCGCCGCCGACGATCAACACGTCTTTCGCGCTGCCGTGGGTGAACAGCGGAACGTGGGTCATCATCTCGTGGTAGACGAACTCGTCCCGGCTGGTGACCTGGGTTGCCCCATCCAGCATCAATATTTTTCCGAAGAATTTGTGCTCGAACAGGAGGAGATGCTGGTGCTCGGTGCGCGTTTCGTGGAGCACCCGATCGACCTCGTAGGTCATGCGGAATCCGAGGTCGTCGAACAGCGTCTCGGGCATCCAGCGATTGCCGGCCATGGCGATCCAGAGGTCAGAGGTCAGAGGTCGGATGTCGGAGATCGAATGTCGGAGCTGACCTCTGATGTCCGACCTCTGTTCACGCGCCCTGCCCGCGCAAAATCTCGCTCACCTCCACGCGACTGGCTTTGAACGCCTGGCGCAGGACCGGGATGCACGCATCGGGCGTGGCGCGGCCGCACATGAAAATGTCGAGCGCAGCGTAGCCGGCATCCGGCCAGGTGTGGATCGAGATGTGGCTTTCGGCGAGCACCGCCACGCCGGAGACGCCGTTCGGCTGAAAGCGGTGCAGGTGAATATGAAGCAGCGTCGCGTTTGCCGCCTCCACGCAGCGGCGCAGCGTCGCCTCGATCAGGTCGATGTCGTCAAGTCCGTGCGCCCCGTGCAGGTCGACGATCAAATGCACGCCGGCGCAGCGTACGCCGTTGCGGATCGCGAAGTGATCCTCGCGCGGCGCGCGGCAGGTCTCGACCACGGCGACATGCGCGATCTTCTTGCGGGCGGTCGCTGGACTTGCCAGCCCCCTCCCCGATCGCAGCAGCGCACTCTGACGCATCGCCATCTTTCTCAAACCGATCCAGTCCCGAGCGGCTACACCATTAAGCGAATGCCGCTCGATCAGGCGCAAGCCGGGCCGGATCAACAGCGGCATTGCCCCAAATAAAGCCCATACCCCCGAAGTCAAGAAGATTCTGCACTACGAATGCTTAGCAAACTCTTGAGCGCATCGATCAGATCACGGTCGCATCCGCTCGTGCTCCTACTCGAGCGAACGGCCGCGAAGGTGGAAGAGCTTCGCAACAGCCGCTAAGGTTGCGCGGAGTTTGTGTCGCGGCTACGGCGTTAACGATTCATTTCGCGAGGACGCAATGCGTAACAGGTTCACTGGGGGGAAGTTTTTCCGCACGTGCCTCTGCTGCACGATGTCAGCCAGGCCGACAAATCCGAGACGCCGGCAGGTGCTCGCCGGAGGAGCCGCGACGCTGGCCCTGGCGGCGGCAGCGATCGGCCGGCCTACGCCGGCGGCAGCGCAGGCGCCTGCCGCAGGCCAGCGCATCGACGTGCATCATCACTTCATCCCGCAATTCCACGTCGACTCCATGATGGCGCCCGGCCGACGCGCCGGAGCGGCGCCCCCGAAGTGGTCCCCGGCGGCCTCGCTCGACGAGATGGACAAAAGCGGGATTGCCACCGCCGTCCTCTCTGCCGTCCAGCCCGGGGTTTGGTTCAGCGACAATCGCGACGAAGCGCGCACGCTGGCGCGAAAGCTCAATGAATACGGCGCCAAGCTGGTGGCCGACCATAAAGGCCGGTTCGGGCTGTTTGCCGTCATTGCGCTGCCCGACGTGCAAGGCAGCCTCGAGGAGGTCGCGTATGCCTTGGACACGCTCAAGGCCGACGGCATCGGCCTTTACACCAGCTACCAGGACAAATACCTGGGCGACCCCTCATTCGCCCCGGTCTACGAGGAGCTCAACCGGCGCAAAGCCGTGGCGTACGTGCATCCGACCACGCCCGATTGCTGCCGCGGCCTCGTTCCCGGGATCCCCCCAAGTTCGATCGAATACGCGACCGATTCGACCCGCACCATCGCCCATCTCGTGTTCAGCGGAACGGCGACGCGCTTCCCCGACATGCGTTGGATTTTTTCCCACAGCGGCGGCACGCTGCCGTTCCTGACCGGCCGCTTCGTGCGTTTGGCACAGGAGCGCAAGCCGGCGCACCTGCCCAACGGGCCGCTGCCCGAATTCCGCAAGTTCTATTACGAGCTTGCCCAGGGCAACACGCCGGGCCAGATCGCGGCGCTGTTGAAGATGGTCTCGGTCTCGCAGGTGATGTACGGCACCGACTATCCATTCCGCGACGGCGCCGAGGTCAACGCGGGCATTGCGGATTGGGGCTTCACCCCGGCCGATCTGCGTGCCATCGAGCGCGAGACGGCGCTCAAGCTCTTGCCGCGCATCAAGGCGGGTTGATCTCGGACAGCGCGCCGGCATCCCTCTCCCCGCTCTTGCGGGGAGAGGGAAAAAGCATCACCCCGCGACCGCGCTCCAGTTGGCGGCGAGCTGCTCGGCGCCGCGCAGCGACAGCGCGAAAATCGTGTAGGTCGGGTTCGAGGCGCCGCCGGTCGCGAAGATGCCGGGTCCCGCCACATAGAGGTTGGGAATCTCGTGGGTCTGGCCGTAGCTGTTGACCACCGAGTTCTCCGCGCCGGCTCCCATGATCGTGCCGCCCATGAGATGGATCGTGGGAATGGCGCCGCGCCCCGACCACATCTCCTTGGCGCCGGCGGCCTTGGCGACCGCCAAGCCCTCCTCGAAGTTTGCATTCCACAGCTTCGGCACCTCGTCGTCATAGCTGTGGATGATGCGCCCGAGCGGCATGCCGAACTCGTCCTTGTCGCCGGCGAGCTCGATGCGGTTCTCGATGTTCGGCAATTCTTCGCCGAATGCGCCGATCCGGCTGAACCCGCGCGCGGCACGCTTCATGAAGGCGGCAAGCTCGGGACCGAACAGATCGACGCGCGCATTGGCAAAGCCGCCGAGGTCGCTGGTCTTGAGCGCGGTGCCGGCAACGATGAACGTGCTGCCAAACGCGCCCTTGTGCGCGGTCTTGCCGTAGCGCTCGTAGGACATGTACTGCGCGCCGGTGGTGCCCATGTGGTTTTCGACGTCCTCGTCGAAAATTGCGAGCGTGCCCGAGCTGAAGTGGGTCATGATGTATTTGCCCACCAGACCATTGCTGTTGGCCAGGCCCTTGGCGTGCTTGTCGGTGGCGGAGTTGAGCAGCAGACGCGGGTTCTGCGCCGCCCATGCTGCAAGAACCACCACGTTCGCTTCCTGCACCTGCCGCTGTTTTTGCCGGTCGTAATATTCGACGCCGGTGACCTTGGTGCCCTGCGCATTGGTCAACACGCGCGTGACCGTGCTCCACGGGCGCACCTCCGCGCCGGCTTTCTTCGCATCGCCGAGGTAGGTGACCAGCGGATTGGCAAGCGCGCCGATCGGGCACCCCACGTGACACCAGCCGTCGTAGATGCAGGCCGGGCGTCCCTTGAACTCGGTCGAGTTCATGCCGACCGCCGCCGGCACCATGCGGATGCCGACCGACTGAAAGCCCTTGAGCCAGATGTCGCCGTTGCGGAACGTCTTCATCGGCGGCATGGGATAGCGCTGTCCCGCCGGGCGCCAGATTTCCTCGGCCTTGGCGTCGCCGGAGACGCCGATATCCTGCGCGACCTTGTCGTAATAGGGCGCGACGTCCTGGTACGAGATCGGCCAATCGTGGGCGCGGTTGTGCTCGCTCTTGATCCGGAAATCGTTTGGCAGGAGGCGCGGGAAGTTGGCGAAGTAGTGCAGCGCCGCGCCGCCCACGCCCCAGCCGCCCTGATAGCCGTACGAGACGGGGTTCTTGCCCTCGAGCAGGAACGGGCCGCCGGCCGGTTTGATGCGCCGGCCCCAAAAATCCGAGCTGATGAGGTCAGAGAGCTGCCAGTCCGGTCCCTGCTCCAGCACCGCGACCTTCTTGCCGGCTTTCGCCAGCACCGCGGCAAACACCGAGCCCGACGCGCCCGAGCCGACGATGACGGCATCGACCTTTTCGTTGGCCATGTCACCACCTCTTGGTCGGCGCAATGTGGGGCATGTAAGGAATGCCGAGGCCGGCATAGCCTTCCATGGTGCCGTAGACGACGTCGACGGCATCGCTGCGCAGGATGAAGTAGACGAACGGCGCGGCCGGACCTTGCCAGCCCTCGGCCTTGTTCTGGCGGATATTGTCGACCAGGCTGCGCTGCTCCGTTTCGGTGAGCTGCGCAAAGGCGCGGCCGTTGTTGGCGGCCTCGCTCGCCTTATCGACCGCGGCGAGCGCGGCGCGGTAGAAGTTGGCATAGGGTGGCCGCACGTTGAGGATGCGCGCCTCGAGCAGCGCCTCGTCGGCCGGACCCGAAATCTGCTGATCGATAAAATGCGAGATTCCGGCCTGGCGCGCCCCGGGAACGAGCGTCTCGCCCAGCGCATCGAGGGCCGCAGCCTGCGCCGCCGTCAGCGTGCGCAGTGGCACGCCTTGCGCACGCGCTGCGGCGGGCGTGAGCAGCACCTCGGCGCCGCCCACGGTGAAGGCGAACGCGCCGAGCCCCGCGCCTTTCATGAAGGCGCGTCGTTCGATGTCCTGCATGGTTTCCTCCCCAGTGCCTCCCGGCACCGACGTTCTCGGCGGCGCGCCGCGGCTCGTGGCAACGAGTGGACCGCCGTCTTCTGGAGCAGTTCTAAAATTCAACGCCCAAACGCACAGGGAATCAAGCCGCGTCACGTCGGCTAGCGACTGTCCTTGTCCCGCAGATCCAATCGGATATGCAGCTCGCGCAATTGCTTCGGCGAAACCTCGGACGGCGCGCCCATCATCAGGTCTTCGGCGCGCTGGTTCATCGGGAACAGGACGACTTCACGCAGATTTTCCTCGCCCGCGAGAAGCATCACGATGCGGTCGATGCCCGGCGCGATGCCGCCGTGCGGCGGCGCGCCGAGCGACAGCGCACGCAACATGCCGCCGAATTTTTGTTCCAGCACGTGCTCGGGATAGCCGGCGATCGCGAAGGCCTTGCGCATCACATCCGAACGATGATTGCGGATAGCGCCCGACGACAGTTCGAGGCCGTTGCAGACGATGTCGTACTGAATCGCTTTGATCGACAGAATCTTGTCACGATCCGCCGGATCGAGCGCGAGAAATTCCTCCACCTCCATGTTCGGCATGGAGAATGGGTTGTGGGAGAAGTCGATCTTCTTCTCCTCCTCGTTCCATTCGTACATCGGGAAATCGACCACCCAGCAGAACTCGAAACGGTCCTTGGCGACCAGGCCAAGCTCCTCGCCGAACTTGCTGCGCACCGCTGCAGCAAGCCTGGCCGCGGCAGCGGGCTTGTCGGCGGCGAAGAACAGTGCATCGCCAGCCGCAACACCAGCCTTGGCCATCATCTTCATCTGGATGTCGGCTGGAATGAATTTCGCGATCGGTCCTTTGCCGCCGTCCGCTTCGAACACGATGTAGCCCAACCCCGGCGCGCCCATGTCCTGGCGCGCCCAATCATTGAGCCTGTCAAACCAGGAGCGCGGCTGCTTTGCCGCTCCGGGCGCGGGAATGGCACGCACCACGCCGCCTGCCGCGATCACCCGCTTGAATGCATTGAACGTGACGCTCGCTTCGTTGAATTCATCGCTGAGATCGACAATCGCGAGAGGATTGCGAAGGTCCGGCTTGTCGGTGCCGTATCGGAGCATCGCCTCCCGATACGGTATTTGCGGAAATTTCTGCGTCACCGGCTTGCCGCCGGAAAATTCCTCGAACACGCCACGCATCACCGGCTCGACTGCGTCGAACACGTCCTGCTGCGTCACGAAGCTCATTTCCAGATCGAGCTGATAGAATTCGCCGGGCGAGCGATCGGCGCGCGCATCCTCGTCGCGAAAGCAGGGCGCGATCTGGAAGTAGCGGTCGAAGCCGGAGATCATGACCAGCTGCTTGAACTGCTGCGGCGCCTGCGGCAGCGCGTAAAATTTTCCCGGATGCAGACGCGACGGCACCAGATAATCGCGCGCTCCCTCGGGCGACGACGCGGTCAGGATCGGCGTCTGGAATTCGAAGAAGCCCTGCTCCTTCATGCGCCGCCGGATCGATTCGATCACCTCACCGCGCCGAATGATGTTCTGGTGCGGGCGCTCGCGGCGCAGATCGAGAAAGCGATACTTCAGCCGAATGTCTTCGGGATATTCCTGCTCGCCGAACACCGGCATCGGCAACTCGGCGGCCGGCCCAAGCACCTCGATCTCGCGGGCATAGACTTCGACCGCGCCGGTCGGCAGTTCGGGATTCTCCGTGCCCGTCGGACGTCGGCGCACCTTGCCGTCGACCCGCACCACCCATTCCGAACGAAGTTTTTCTGCATCCTTGAACGACGGCGAGTCGGGATCGGCCACCACCTGGGTGATGCCGTAGTGGTCGCGCAAATCAATGAACAACACACCGCCGTGGTCGCGAATGCGGTGGCACCATCCGGAAAGCCGCACCCCTTTGCCGATGTCGCCATCGCGCAGGGCGCCGCAGGTGTGGGAGCGATAGCGATGCATGCAATGGAGCCTCGATGCCGCGCGGAAAGGCACATGCGACGCCTCGCTTGTCAAGAACAGGACCGCTACTATGGCCGTCCGCCGCTGCCTCCAATCCGCCAGCGCCTCACGGCTGCAAGGAGCCTCCGATGCGTGCACGTCTTGGCCATGCGCTGCTGTCGCTGACCGCAGCACTCCTCGTGCTCACAGCGACCGCCCGAGCGGCCGAGGAGCCGGCGCTCGTGCCGCTGAAAGCTTTTTTCGCCAATCCGCGCGCGAGCTGGGACTATCGGGTATCGCTGGACGGCAGTCGCCTCGCCTGGATTGCCATGCGCGATGGCCGCGCCACCTTGCATTTTCGCCGGCTCGACGAGACCGCCGCGCACGCGGTCGAGACGCCGCGCGAGGCGCGCGCGCCTTGGCCGGGCGGGCAAAGCTTTGCCTGGAGCCGCGACGGCAAGCGCCTGCTGTTTCTCATGGACGGCAACGGCGATGAGAACGCGCACCTTTTCGCCGTCGACATCGAAGCGGCGCAGCCTGTCGCCCGCGATCTGACCCCGCTCGACGGCGTTCGCGTCGAATTCGTGACCGCGATCAACGATGATCCCAACAGCGTCATCGTCGCTCACACCGGTCGCACCGGCCGCATGTTCGACCTCTACCGGCTCAACCTCGCTAACGGGCAACTCACATCATTTGCGGAAAATCCCGGCGATGTCTGCCGCTGGTCGGCCTGGCGCAACGGGCGCCTGCGCATGCGCTTCCATTGCCTGCCGGATGGCGGCTGGACGGCCGAGGTGCCCGATGGCGTGGGCGGTTGGCGCGAGATGATGCGCGGCGGCTATGGCGAATGGGTGAGCATTCTCGGCTATCCGCAGAACCCGCGTTACGCCTGGGCGCTGTCGAATCGCGGACGCGATCGGATGGCGCTGGTGCGCCTCGACCTGCGCGACGGTCGCGAGGATCTGCTTTACGAGCACCCGGCGGTCGACCTCAACGGCGGACGGGTACTAGGGACCGGGGCCTTGAGCTTCGTCTGGGCTTGGCCGGGTTTTCAGGAATGGCGCTTCTACGATGCGTTTCTGCAAGCCGATCTGATGCGCTTCCTCACGCGCGAACGCAGCGCGCTGCACGTTCTCAGCGAAGATCGCCAGCGTCGCTGGCTGACATTCGCGGTCGAGACCGATCGCGGCGGCGAGACCGTCTACCTTCTCGACCGCGCGACCGGGGAGGCCAAGGCGCTCGCCGAATCGCCGATCGCCTCGTATCGCGATCAGCTGGCCGCCACGGAGCCGGTGACGTTTTCCGCGCGCGACGGGCTCACCGTCCATGGCCTGCTCACGATTCCGCTTGGCAGGAGCGGACCCGGGCCGCTGGTCCTGCTGGTGCACGGCGGACCATGGGCGCAGGATCATTGGGGCTACGATCCGACGGTCCAGTTCCTCGCCTACCGCGGCTACGCCGTGCTGCAAGTCAATTACCGCGGCTCGACCGGATACGGACGCGAGTTCCTGCTCGCCGGCACGCGCGAGTTCGCCCGCAAGATGCACGACGACTTGATCGACGGCGTGCGTTGGGCGATCGAGCGCGGCATTGCCGATCCCAAACGCGTCGCGATCATGGGCGCGAGCTATGGCGGCTATTCGGCGCTCTCGGGCGCCGCGTTCACTCCCGACGTCTTCGTCGCCGCGATCGACCGGGTCGGCATTTCCGACATGGTGAGCCTGATCGAGGACTGGCCGAAATATTGGCGCGTCGGCGAGATGGGCTTCTGGTCGCGATTCTTCGGCGATCCGCGCAAGCCGGAGGAGCGCCTCGCGCTCGCCGAGCGGTCACCGCTCAACCACGCCGCAATCCGCGCGCCGCTGCTGGTGGTACAAGGCGCCAACGACATCCGCGTGCGCCGCAACCATTCCGATCGCATCGTGGCGGAACTGCGCGCGCGCAATCATGACGTGGAATATCTGCTGTTTGACGACGAAGGGCACGGCATCAACGGCACGCCGAACCGGCTTCGTTACATGCGTGCGGTCGAGCGGTTCCTGGCGCGCCATCTCGGCGGTCGCGACGGCGGTGACGCACAGGATTAGCTGACCAAAAGCATCACACCGACCGCATGGCGAACAACGCGCCGAGCACCGTGGCGAAGCCGGAACGGGCGGCTGAAAGGAAGCGTGCGTCCGCTGCGGCTGCGGCGCGTATGACAACCGCCGAAGCCACCGTCACGGCGCTCATCGCCCACGGCATCGACACGGTCTATGCGCTGCCCGGCGTGCACAACGACCACCTGTTCGATGCGCTCCACAAGGCGCAAGACCGCATCCGCACCGTCCATACGCGGCATGAGCAGGGCGCCGCCTATATGGCGCTCGGCGCGGCGCTCGCCACCGGCAAGCCGCAGGTCTATGCGGTAGTGCCCGGGCCGGGCCTGCTCAATTCTGCGACGCCGCTGCTCATGGCCCACAGCATGAATGCGCCGGTGTTGGCGCTGATCGGCCAGATTCCGCAGGCCGCCATTGGACGCGGGTTCGGCCATCTCCACGAAATTCGCGACCAAGCCGGCATCATCGCCCGGCTCACCGATTTCTGCGCGCGCATCCGCACGCCGGCGAATGCCGCGACGCTTGTCGGCGAAGCATTCCGCGCGATGGCCGGAGGACGACCAGGGCCGGCCGTGCTCGAATGCGCCATCGACGTGTGGGGCCGCAGCGCCCCGATCACGCCGGTCGCGCCGTCCTCACCGGTCGCGCTGCCACCGGTGGATGAAGACGCCGTCGCCGCGGCCGGCAAACGGCTTGCCGCCGCCCAGCGCCCGCTGATCGTCGCCGGCGGCGGTGCGCAGGATGCCGCCCTCGAGGTGAGCGAACTCTCGCGGATGTTGCAGGCGCCGGTCCTGGCTTATCGCCGCGGCCGCGGCGTGCTCGACAGCCGCGATCCGTTAAGCGTGACGCTGCCGCTCGGACACGAACTGTGGCGCGAAGCCGATGTGGTGCTGGCCGTGGGCACGCGCCTGTTCATCCCGCTGCTGCAGTGGGGCGTGGACGAGCACCTCAGCATCATCCGCGTCGACATTGATCCCGAGGAGCATGAGCGTTTCGCGCGCCCCGCGGCAGCACTGATCGGCGATGCCAAGCCGATCCTGCGTTCGCTGATCGATGCGCTCGGCAGTCACGCGCGCCCCTCGCGCCGCGCGGAAATGGAGCAGCGCCAGGCCAACATGCGCCAACGTCTCGGCAAGCTCGCGCCCCAGATCGGCTTTCTTGACGCGATCCGCGCCGAACTACCCGAGGACGGCATCTTCGTCGATGAGGTGACCCAGATCGGATTTGCCGCGCGGTTGCTGTTTCCGGTGTACAAGCCGCACACCTTCCTCTCGCCGGGTTATCAGGACAGCCTCGGTTGGGGCTTTGCCACTGCGCTCGGCGGGCAGTATGCGCGTCCGGACGTGCCGGTCCTGTCGATTTCCGGCGACGGCGGCTTTCTCTTTACTTCAAACGAGCTTGCCACGGCGGTGTGTCATCGTATTCCACTCACCACGATCGTGTTCAACGACGGTGCCTTCGGCAATGTGCGGCGCATCCAGCAGGAGCATTACGGAAACCGGCTGATCGCCAGCGATCTTGTCAATCCGGATTTCGTGCGCTACGCGCAGAGTTTCGGCGCCGAGGCGGAACGCGCCCGCAACCCGGTCGAATTGCGTGCGGCGCTCAAGCGCGCATTCAAACGCCGGGACGTGCCCACGGTCATCGAGGTGCCGGTTGGGCCGATGCCGTCGCCGTGGGAATTCATTCAAATGCCGCGCGTGCGCGGCGCGATCGAGACGACGCATGGACGTTCGCGCGGACCCTGAGGCGGAGATCGGCACGCGCCCGCCCCTAATCATTCGCCGGCTGGATGCCATTCCGGTCGCCCTCCCTCTGGCGAAGCCCGTCGCGATGGCAGGCGAGACGGTGAGGCGCGCGTTAAACATTCTGCTGCGCGTCGAGGCGGCGGACGGCACCGTGGGCTGGGGCGAAGCCGCCTCCGCTCCGACCATGACAGGCGACACGCTCGCCGGCCTGGTCGCGGCGGTACGCGAGCATCTCGCGCCATTGCTGATCGGTGCAGACGCATGGATGCGCCCGGCGCTGGGCCGCAAGCTCAAACGCGCGCTCTACGGCAATACCGGAGCGCATTCCGCGGTGGAGATGGCGCTGCTCGATCTTGCCGGCCGCTCATCCGGGCTGCCAGTCATCGACCTCATCGGCGGCGCCGCGCGCCGCGCGGTCACGCCCATGTGGCTGCTCGGCAATCCGACGCCGGAGCAGGACACCGCCGAGGCGCAGCGAAAGCGCGCCCAAGGTTTCGGCTTCTTCAAGCTCAAGATCGGCACCAAGCCGATCGATGCGGAAATCTCGGCCACACTGGCGCTGCGCAAAGCGCTGGGCGGCGCGATGCCGCTGTGCGCCGATGCCAACTGCGGGCTGAGCTTCGCCGATGCCCGCCGCTATGTCGAAGGCACGCGCGAGGCAAACCTCATGTTCGTCGAGCAGCCGTTGGCGCACGATGATCTTGACGGCCTGTGCCAGCTCACCCGGCTTTCGCCGACGCCGATCGGCGCCGACGAAGGCATTCACTCGCTTGCCGACATCGAGAGCCACCAACGCTGCGGTGCCGGCGGCGTCTCACTCAAGCTCATCAAGCTGGGCGGCGTCAGCGCCGCACTCGAAGCGGCGCGGTTGTGCGAGCGCCTCGATCTCCGCGTGAACCTCGCCGCCAAAATGGCGGAATCGAGCATCGCTTCGGCAGCAGCGATCCATCTTGCCTGCGCCGTACCCGCTGTCGATTGGGGCGTGAGCCTGACGCACTTTTGTCTTTCCGCCGACCTCGTCAAAAGCCCGCTGGCGATCACGGGCGGGGCCGTCGTGCGGCCCACCGGGCCGGGACTGGGCATTGAAGTCGACGAGCCCGCGGTGGAGCACTTCCGGATTGGCTAGATGCAGCACCTCATTCAGCTCGTGGAAAAGCAGCGGCTCGTCGAGCTCAGTTAGCGGGCAGACGGCAAGAATACCGCAATCGCAGCAAGCGATGACAGGCAACATTCTAATGAATGACTAGACTGGTGCGATGCCAATCGCGAATACCATCTCAGGCGTCCGCGCGCCCGACGCGATGGATATCTCGCCTTCCATCACGAGTCTAACCGGCCTTGACGCGATCAATTTCTTTCTCGCCGGGATGCAGGCGGGGTTCGGCCCGTTCGTTGCTGTTCTTCTCGCCGATGCCAGATGGAACCAGCAGAGCATTGGGTTCGTGTTGAGTGCCAACGCTCTCGCCGGTTTGTTGAGCCAGCTGCCGGGGGGTGAACTCCTCGATGCCAGTCGATCCAAACGGCTTCTCGTCGCACTCGCAGCGAGCACGGTCGGGCTGAGCGCACTCGCGATTGCACTCTGGCCGAGCTTTCCGGTCGTCATTATAGCCTTGATCTTGCAAGGGATGACTGGCGGGGTCCTTGGCCCCGCCATTGCATCGATCAGCCTGGGAATCGTCGGCCACGCAGCGCTTGCGGAACGACTCGGACGCAATCAACGCTTCGCCTCCGCTGGCGTATTGATCACCACTGGATTAATGGGCGCTGTCGGTTATTTTGCATCTTATCAGGCGATATTCCTTACCGCCGCCGCCCTTGCGATTCCGTTGCTCGCAGCCCTCGTTCATATCCGATCGGCGGATATTCATTTTGGGCGCTCATGTGGTCAACCGAATCACCATGCGCCTACGCCAGCCGCGAGAGCTAGGCGCTCCAGTCTTTGGACGAACTACAGCTTGCTCACATTTGCCGCTTGCTTGTTCCTGTTTCAGTTTGCAAACGCCTCCGTGTTGCCATTGGCAAGTGAGCAGTTGGCGTACCATGGTGGTACCAATGCCTCGATCGTCATCTCGGCACTCATCATCGTGCCGCAAATTGTCGTCGCACTAGCTGCCCCGTGGGTGGGACGGCAGGCTCAAATTTTGGGTCGCCGACCGTTGCTGTTGATAGGGTTCAGCGTGTTGACAATGCGCGCGTTGCTGTTCGCGCTGATCACTGATCCTTTCTGGCTCATTTGCGTCCAGCTGCTTGACGGAATTAGCGCAAGCGTCTTGGGTGTGCTCACGGACCTGA
>Ga0306923_10002147_pt1 | contig 17917 bp, 18 predicted proteins | sample sta12Can44000108_FD_203841 | JGI IMG/M metagenome (GOLD analysis project Ga0306923, IMG submission 203841) | Lab enrichment of tropical soil microbial communities from Luquillo Experimental Forest, Puerto Rico - statanox.12C.anox.44.000.108 (v2)... | ecosystem: Environmental > Terrestrial >... | reverse complement strand
TTCAGAATGCCCGCAAACCCGACGAAGCCGCTGGCGGCTAAGTCATTGCCGCCCCGCACTGATCACGCTGCAGATTAGGTTTTTTCACGACCGAAGGGGCGCGGATAGCCAATCCGCGATCACCTCGTCACCACGACCCGCGTGCCGATGCTGACCCGGTTGAACAACTCCATAATGTCCTCGTTGTACATGCGAATGCAGCCGTGGGAGACGAAGCCGCCGATCGTGCCCGGCGCGTTGGTGCCGTGAATGGCGTATTCGCCGCCACCGGAAAGCGTCATCGCCGCGGCGCCCATCGGATTGTGCGACGAGCCGCTAGGGACCACTGATGGCAGCTTGCGGTAATCGCTTCTGATCGAAGCAGGCGCCGACCAAGCCGGGCGGATATATTTGCCGTCGATGAAAGCACTCCCCGCCCACTGCATGCCGGCGCGGCCGACGCCGACGGGATAGCGAATGGCCTCGCCGAAGCCGACGAAATAATAGAGCCGGCGTTCGTTGGTACGAATGAGAATGGTTCCAGGCGAATAGCTGTCCTTCACCGACACCCGATCACCGTGCGCCTGCACCGGCGCAGGCACGAAACTGAATGCTACGGCGAGAGCCGCCAAGCCATAAACCAGAATCCTTCCTGGCATTTTCATTCCTCGATGCTGTTTTCGCCCCCTGCCCCGAGCGCTGTAATGGCGTTACGCACAATAAACCTAGCTGAATCGGCTTTTGCGCTCAGCATGCGAGCGGCAACAGGGTTGATGTTTGCTAGATTTTTCCGAAAAGTGTGCTCTCCGCGCACCACTTTCCATTCGTGACATGCGGAGCAAAGCGCAAGTCAGCGGCGGGTTCCATGCGAGATTGGCCGCAGATTTCCTCGCTCGCCGCATGGAGCGCAAACCCGAAGCTCAGGCGCTCCGGCGATTCTGCCGGTTCTTGACGAGATCGTCGACCACGGCTGGATCGGCGAGCGTTGACGTGTCACCGAGATTGCCGAATTCGTCCTCGGCGATCTTGCGCAAGATGCGGCGCATGATCTTGCCGGAGCGCGTCTTCGGCAGGTTCGGCGCGAATTGAATCAAATCTGGCGAGGCGATCGGGCTGATCTCCTTACGCACCCAGCCAACCAGTTCCTTGCGCAACTCCTCGGTCGGCTGTTCGCCGGCCATCAGCGTCACGTAGGCGTAAATGCCCTGCCCCTTGATGTTGTGCGGATAGCCGACCACGGCGGCCTCCGAAACTTTGGGATGCGCAACCAGCGCCGATTCCACTTCCGCCGTACCGAGCCGGTGGCCGGCTACGTTGATCACGTCGTCGACGCGACCGGTGATCCAGTAGTAGCCGTCTTCGTCGCGGCGGCAGCCATCACCGGTGAAATATTTTCCGGGATAGGTGCTGAAATAGGTATCCACGAAACGCTGATGATCGCCGTACACGGTGCGCATTTGGCCTGGCCACGAATCCGCAATACACAAATTGCCGCTTGTCGCGCCTTCCAGCACCTTGCCCTCGGCATCAACGATCTGCGGCACGACGCCAAAGAACGGCAAGGTCGCCGAGCCGGGCTTGAGGCGGATCGCCCCCGGCAGCGGCGTGATCAGAATGCCGCCGGTCTCGGTCTGCCACCACGTGTCGACGACCGGGCAGCGGTCGTCGCCGACCACGCGATAGTACCATTCCCATGCTTCCGGATTGATCGGCTCGCCAACCGTGCCGAGAAGCCGCAATGAGGCTCGTGATGTCTTCTTCACTGGTGCATCGCCGGCTTGCATCAGCGCGCGGATCGCGGTCGGCGCCGTATAGAAAATGTTGACCTTGTGTTTGTCGACGACCTCCCAGAACCGCGACGTCGAAGGATAATTCGGCACACCTTCGAACATCAGTGTGGTGGCGCCGTTCGCCAGCGGACCATAGACGATGTAGCTGTGGCCGGTAACCCAGCCAACGTCCGCCGTGCACCAATAAATGTCGCCGTCGTGATAATCGAACACGTATTGGTGAGTCATCGCTGCGTAGATGAGGTAGCCGGCCGTGGTGTGCAGCACCCCTTTCGGTCGTCCCGTCGAACCCGACGTGTAGAGAATGAAGAGCGGATCTTCCGCGTTCATCTCCTCGCAAGGACATTCCGCCGTCACCACGTCCTTGGCCTCGTGGTACCAGACGTCCCGCACCGGATCCATGTCGATCGGCGCGCCGGTGCGCTTGACGACGATCACGTAATCGACGCCGCCAGCTTTGGCGATCGCCGCATCAGTATTCGCTTTCAGCGGTATTTTCCGGCCGCCGCGTATTCCTTCGTCCGCGGTGATGACGATATTGGATTTACAATCCTCAATGCGGCCGGCAAGCGAATCTGGGGAGAAGCCGCCAAACACCACCGAGTGGATGGCGCCGATGCGCGCACAGGCGAGCATGGCGTAAACGGCTTCGGGAATCATGGGCATGTAGATCGTGACGCGGTCGCCCTTTTTGACATTGCGATTGCGCAGAATATTGGCGAAACGACAAACTTCGTCGTGAAGCTCTTTGTAGGTGATGTGCTTTGAGTCCTTCGGGTCGTCGCCTTCCCAAACGATGGCCGTCTGCTTGCCGCGGCTGTGAAGATGACGGTCGATGCAATTGTAGGCAACGTTAGTGACGCCGTCCTCGAACCATTTGACGAACACGTTGGGCTTGTTGAACGAGGTGTTTTTGACCTTCGTGAAGGGCTTCATCCAGTGGATGCGCTTGGCCTGCTCGGCCCAAAATCCATTAGGATCGGCGAGCGAGCGTTCGTACATTTTCCGGTATTGCGACTCGTTGATGAAGGCGCGTTTCGTCCATTCGGTCGGTACATCGTAAATCTTCTCGGACATTTCGCTCTCCTCCGCTCACACACGGGCGTTTATTGGTTAAAGCGTTTCCGCGGCATTATGCGACAGCAGATTGAGAGCGGACAAGGCTCAAGGCCCGCGCCTGCCCGACGCGCTCGGACGCCGGCCCAACGCTTACTGGGCCGAACTACACGGCGCTACTCCTTCAGCCCGGCCATCTTGCAGATCAGCTTCCATTGGCCATCGGTGACGGGCTGGACCGAAAGCCGAGCGTATTTGGCGAGCGCCATGTCTTTGAGCTTCGGCTCGGCCTTGACCGTGGCAAGCGTGACCGGGTTAGGCAGCGGCTCAACGGCAACGGTCGTCACCGCGACCCAGGGCTCGCCCTTCTTCGCGGTCGGATCCGGATAGGCTTCGCGAATGATTTCGCCGATCCCGACGATCTGCTTCTCCTCACCCGTGTGGTAGAAAAAGAATTTCTCGCCCTTTTTCATTTCCTTGAGATTGCGCCGGGCGATGAAATTGCGCACGCCGCTCCACGGCTCGCCTTTGCTGCCGCGTTTGACCTGATCGTCCCAAGAAAACTCTTCCGGCTCGGTCTTCATCAGCCAATAAGCCATTGTCTAGTTCTCCGTCACGTTTCTCTCTCCGCGGCAGTCACGCCTCGGCCTTAAACGGCCGGGTCAAAAGCGACTCGATCGCCGCATCGATCGTCGCTTTGCCGGTCAGCAAAGCAGCGACCGCGGCCGAGATCGGCATGTCGATCGAGCGATCGTGTGCCATTTCAAGAAGCACGGGCGCGGTAAACACACCTTCGGCGAGTCCAGCATGAATTGAGTCCCGGGGCTCGCCGCGGCCGAGTTTGATGCCGAAAGTGAAGTTGCGGGACTGCGGACTCGAGCATGTCAAAAGCAGGTCGCCGAGGCCGGATAGCCCCATCATGGTCTCGGGCCTCGCGCCATAAGCTTTGCCGAAGCGCACCAGCTCGGCAAAGCCGCGCGTGGTCAACGCAGCCAGCGCGCTGGCGCCGAGTCCGCGTCCGGTGACGACACCGGCGGCAATCGCGAGCACATTTTTTGCCGCGCCGCCGATCTCGACGCCGCGAACATCGCTGGAGTGATAAGGACGGAACGCGGCGGAGCCGACCGCTTGCGCCAATTCGCCGGCAAGCTTGCCATCGGCTGCCGCAAGCGTGACGGCGGTCGGCATGCCGCGCGCCACATCGGCGGCAAAGCTCGGCCCGGACAAAATCGCCGGTTCCGCTTTGGCGGCGCAGTCGGCGATGACTTCAGTCATGAATTTCTTGCTGCCGCGTTCGATGCCTTTGGCGCAGACGATTATCGGCGTTCCCTTAGCAAGCGACGGCGCCAGCGCCTTCGCGACCGTGCGGACCGCCTGCGCCGGCACTGCGAGCAGGATCGCCTCAGCATGCGCCGCTTCGGCAAGATCATCGGCGGTCGCAATCCGCTCGTGGAGCTCGATGCCGGGCAGGAACAGGCTTTCGCGCTTTTTCTTAAGCGCTTCGGCATTGGCGGCATCGTGCTCCCACAGCGTAACGCGCCGTCCGGCGCGCGCGCAGGTCAATGCCAAAGCTGTGCCCCAGGCGCCTGCACCGAGGACCGCGATGTGGTTCAACGCCATGCTTATCCGAAAGCGATTGCCACGCCCGGCGGCGTGCCGGGAACGGCGCGTTACAAGATGACGCAAAGACTAAAGGCATTCATGGCCGGGACAAGCCCGGCCGGAGCCCGCGTAATCTATAGCCAATCTATAGCGCTTCGCCGCGAAGCAATTTGGGAACGTCGCCGACGAGACCCGCGGCCTCGCGAATGAACAGGCGCTTGAGTGCGGGCAGGCGATCGACGAGGCCGAGGCCGACATCCCTGACGAGCCGCAAAACGTCCGATCGGTTGGAGAACAGCCGGTTGAGACCGTCAGTGGCGACGCCCATGGCCATGGTGTCGAAGCGCCGCCAGCGCTGATAGCGTTCAAGCACATTGGGCGAGCCTGGATCGAGCCCGAGCCGCGCCGCATCGACAATGACTTCGGCGAGCGCAGCGACGTCTTTTAATCCCATATTTAGCCCCTGCCCCGCGATCGGATGGATTAGATGCGCGGCGTCGCCAACGAGCGCAATGCGCTCGGCGATAAACGAGCGGGCGACGAAGAAGCCGAGCGGATGAACACGCCGCCGGCCGATCACTTTGATGTCGCCAAGATGCAGCTTGAACCGCCGCTCAAGTTCGGCATGGAACGCCTCGTCCGGCAGCGCCATGATGCGTTCGGCTTCCGCCGTCGTTTCAGTCCAGACGATCGAGGCGCGGTTTGCCTTGAGCGGCAGAATCGCGAACGGGCCGGCGGGCAGAAAATGCTCTTCCGCCCGTCCTTGATGATCGCGTTCATGCGCGACATTGACCACAATCGCCGACTGGCCGTAGCTCCAGCCATGGGTGGCAATGGCGGCCTGGCCGCGAATGCTGGACTTTGCGCCATCGGCGGCGACGAGAAGACTTGAACGCAATTGTGTTCCGTCGGAGAGCCGCGCATCGATGTCGATTGCTTCGGTTGACGGATCCAATTTCGCGTCGCCTCCGCGACCGCGCGTGAATTCCGTCACTGCCGCGGATCGTAGATCGACCCCAATCTCCCGCGCTTTCTCCGTCAGCGCCGCAATAAGTCGGCGGTTATCGATCATATGCGCGAAGGGTTCACCTGGCTCGACCTCGCCAGCGAAAGTGAGGAAGGTCGGCCGCACCGCATCGCCGAGCCGGCTGTCGGTGACCACCATGTCGAGAATGGGCTGTGCATCGTCGGCAACGCGTTGCCAAACGCCAATGGTCTCAAACAGCCGCCGCACCGAGGCAACGATGGCGGAGGCGCGCTCGTCGTCGCCGTGTGTGGCACCAAGGCCTGTGGCACTAAGGCTTGTGGCACTAAGGCTTCTGGCACTAAGGCTTGGATCGGCAACGGCAACGGCAAAGGGGTCGCCGAGCGCTTGCCGCAAAGCGATGGCGAGCGTGAGCCCGGCGAAGCCGCCTCCGGCAATCAGGACATCAAGGCGGGCACGCGGCATGGCTCAGAACCTGCATTAACGCTTGACGCAGAACCGGTCGCAAACGCGGTCAAAAGAACGCGGCCGTCATTATCAATTCCACTCTAACAGATTTGCTCCCCGGCATTGCTAATCGGGATGCGTTAATCCTGCATCGTTTAATGACGGGCTTGACCCGGCGGCCGATCCCGTATGCAACCAAAGAAGAGAGCATCGGGCCGCCCGCAGCCAACCGGCAAAAGAAACTCACGCGCTGGAGACGCCATGGCTTCCGCCGTTCAGGACCTGATCGAAATACTCGACCTCGAGCCGCTCGAGGTGAATTTGTTTCGCGGACGTTCCCCGCAATCGAGCTGGCAACGCGTATTCGGCGGGCAGGTCTTAGGCCAAGCGCTGGTGGCCGCCTGCCGTACCGTCGATGACGTGACGGCGCGACCGCCGCATTCGCTGCACGCTTACTTCCTGATCGGCGGTGACCCAAAAGTGCCGATCATCTATGAGGTCGATCGAATCCGCGACGGCCGTAGCTTCAGCACGCGGCGCGTCATGGCGATTCAGCATGGCCATGCCATCTTCTCGATGGCGGTATCCTTTCACGTCGAGGAAAGCGATCTGTCGCATCAGTTCGCAATGCCGGACGTGCCGACACCTGACGCTCTGCCAAGCGAAGCGGAATTTAAGAAGCGGATAACGCCGCTGATGCCGGAGGCGGTGCGCCGATACTACGAGCGCGAGCGACCTATCGAGCTGCGGCCGGTCGAGTACAATCGCTATGCTGGCGAGAAGCTCGCCGGCGACCGGTTTCATGTCTGGGTGCGCGCCACCGGCCGGCTGCCGGACGAACCGGCGATCCATCAATGCGTGCTAGCTTATGCATCAGACATGACATTGCTCGACGCCGCGCTCATTGCCCACGGCCGCAGCGTCCTGAGCGACGACATCATGGCCGCGAGCCTCGATCACGCGATGTGGTTCCATCGTCCTTTCCGTGCCGACGAATGGCTGCTTTACGCCCAGGACAGTCCGAGCCTGGCCGGCTCCCGCGGTTTTGCTCGTGGCCTGATATTCGCGAGCGACGGCACGCTGGTGGCGTCGGTGGCGCAGGAAGGCCTATTGCGGCAACGCCGCGTCCCTCGAACCCCTGGACGTGGCGCGGGCTGATCAACACAATAGATGAAGTGATGCAATATCGCGTCGCGAGCCGGGGAATATCATGAAACTCGTCACCGCCATCATCAAACCGTTCAAGCTCGAGGAAGTGCGCGATGCGCTGCTGGCGATCGGCATTGACGGCATGACGGTGACTGAAGTGAAGGGCTACGGCCGTCAAAAAGGTCACACCGAAATCTATCGCGGTGCCGAATATGCCGTGAACTTCTTGCCGAAAATTCGCATTGAGGTCGCCGTCACGGAAGAGAATGCAAACAAAGTCGTGGAGGCCATTAGCATCGCGGCGAAAACAGGCGAAATCGGCGATGGCAAGATCTTCGTCACCCCGATCGATCACGCGCTGCGGATTCGCACCGGCGAAACCGACGCGGACGCGTTGCGATAGTGCAGGGATGTACGGTAGGTGTGAACGGCAGGTGTGAACGGCAGGGGTGAACGGACCAGCAAAACCTGCTAATGGCTCGGATCAACGACAGCCAACCGCAAGCGGAAACGCAAGCCCCCAGGAGACAGTGAGGACGTCATGTACGCCAATCTCGAGCTTTTCATTGACGGCAAATGGCTCGGCGGCAACGGCCGCCGCGGCGAGGATGTGATCAATCCGGCTACCGAAAAGCCGCTTGCGCATTTGCCGCATGCCAGCCAAGCCGATCTCGACGCTGCGCTTGAGGCAGCCAAGAAGGGCCTCGCGCTCTGGCGGGCAACGCCCGCTTATGACCGCGCCAAGATTCTGCGCAAAGCCGCCGATCTGATGCGCGAACGCTACGATGCCATTTCGAAAATCATGGTCCAGGAGCAGGGCAAGGTCTATCCGGAGGCCCGGGCTGAAGTGATCACGTCGGCGGATATTATCGACTGGTACGCCGAGGAAGGCCGGCGCGCCTATGGCCGCATCGTGCCTGGCCGCGCCAAGGGGATACGTCAGATCGTGGTGCAAGAGCCGGTCGGGATCGTTGCCGCGTTTACGCCGTGGAATTTTCCGACGTTGACCCCGGCGCGCAAGATTGGTGGCGCGCTCGCTTCCGGTTGTTCGCTCATTCTCAAAGCCTCGGAAGAAACGCCTGGCGCTTGCGTCGAGATGGTGCGCTGTTTTGTCGACGCGGGACTGCCTGCCGGCGTGCTCAATCTGGTCTTCGGCGTCCCATCGGAGATTTCCGAGCACCTCATCGCCAAAGACGAGGTGCGCAAGATCTCCTTCACCGGCTCCATTCCCGTGGGTAAGCATCTCGCGGTGCTTGCCGCCAAAGGCATGAAGCGCGCCACCATGGAGCTCGGCGGTCATTCGCCGGTCGTGGTGTTTGCCGACGCCGATCCAGAAAAATCGGCCGAGACGATTGCGGCGTTCAAATATCGCAATGCCGGCCAGGTCTGTATTTCGCCGACGCGCTTCTACGTGCAGGAGCCGGTCTACGATCGCTTCCTGACGCGTTTCACCGAATATGCCAAGGCAATCAAGGTCGGCGACGGTCTTGAAAAGGGCAACACGATGGGGCCGATGGCGAATGCCCGCCGCATCGACGCGATGGAAAGTTTCGTCAATGACGCCAAGCATCGCGGCGGCAAGATCGTCACCGGCGGCAATCGCCGCGGCAATCAAGGCTATTATTTCGAGCCGACGGTGGTCACCGACGTGCCGGATGACAGCAAAGTGATGACGCAAGAAATATTCGGTCCGGTGGCGCCGGTCGTCACATTCAAAAGCTTGGATGAAGTCGTCGAACGCGCCAATTCGCTCCCCTTTGGACTTGCGGCTTACACGTTTACGAGTTCAACGCAAACCGCGACTACGATCGCCGATGTGTTGCAATCCGGCATGGTTGGTGTGAACTCGATTGCGATTTCAACGCCAGAAACACCGTTTGGCGGCGTCAAGGAATCGGGCTACGGCAGCGAAGGCGGCATCGAGGGGCTTGCCGCATATTTGAACACGAAATTTATTTCGCAGGCCTGACCGCGCTCACCAGCGCTTGCGCGGCAACAATCCGCCCCGGACTCGAGCCGGAGCGGACGGTTTTTTGCCGGGTGTCGCAAACCGCCACCTAAAGCACGATCCCGAAAGTGGATTCCGGTTCACATCACGACGGCGTTATCGTCGCGTTCGCTGATTGCGCCATTTTTTGAACGCGTTCTGTTCTCAACCCGGGCTTGCGGGCAAGGAACTAAAAACAAACATCCCGCATTGTAGCGCGGAGCGGTGAAAATAAACCCCGAGAGCGTCGATGGACATTTTGGCAGGCATGTTTGCTTATTTGGCCGGTATCGGCGCCGTTATTGCCGCACTGGCGATATCTTTTTCTGTGCTCGTTTCCCAGCCGAACCAGGCGGTCCGGCCGCAAAATCAAGCACAAAGCGCGACCGCGATGGTGGTTAAGCCGATCCAGCCAAACAAAGCAGCGCCAGTGGAAGCGAATTCAAAGCGAATGAGCGGTCATGCTGAGAAACAGGCGGCCGCGACCAACGCGTCTGCTGCGGCACAGCCAACGCCGTCCGCCAAAGACCCCCACCGTACGGCCACCGCCTCCGCGGCGAGGTTGCGGCGGCTGGTTCAGGAGGAGCGCGCACGTCGCTGGGCCTTTCAACAAGATTCAAGACAAGACTCAAGTTTCGAGAGCCGCTTTCTCGGCTACGCCGACTGAACGGTTCCGCGTTCGCGCGGAACCTCAGGCGTAGGAACGGTCCAGATACGACACGGCATCGTCGGCGAGTTCATCCGGATCACGCTCACCGCGCTGGGCCATTTCGATGATGCGCTTGGCGATTATTTCCTGGGCGGCGCGTTTATAGGCCGGCGATGCCAGCTTGCTTCCGGACTGTTCGACCTTGTGCCACGCGGCTTCGAAGACCGAGACCAATTTTTCAATCGTCTCCGGGTCAAAGGCCGATTGTGCGAGCAGGGGAATTATCGACATGAGATCATTCCGGAATCTGCAACCTGGCCTAGATTAACTCGCGAGGAAGAGAATCGATGTCGGCGATCGTTCAAGAACGGCCGCGGCGGTGTTCCCAAACAATAGCACATCGCCGGGACGCCGGCTGACCCCAAGTACGGCAAGATCGTATCCGCGTTTCGCCTCGTGCAGGATCGCCTCGTCAGGAGCCATGTTGGCGCGGGTCGTACAGCGCAAAGGGACCTCATGGCGCTCCGCCAGCGCCTCGATATCCTCCAGCACCGCCAATTCGTTGCGCCGCATGGCCGCTTGGCGCGAGGGGCTGGCCTGGGGCCGGGAATTTGCCCGTGTGACATAGAGCGCCGTGACGTGCGCATCCCTGGCGCGCGCCAGAAGGAGGCCGACCTCGACGGCACGGCGCGAGACGTCCGTACCGTTCACCGGGATCAAAACGCGGCCATACCGCTGCTGCGCCGGTTCGCGCCTCGGCGAGCGTGAGTCCACCACAGCGAGCGGGCCGTCGAATCCTCGTGTGATCAACGACAAATCCTTGCTAAAGCCACCCTTCGGGTCATGGGTATCGGCAATGCCGACGACAAGGAGGTCGTAGCCTTTGCCGGCTTCACTGGCGACGGCCTCGGGCCCGGCTGCGTGCTGCCGCGTGATGACGTCGACCGTCCCCGCTTTCTCCTCGTCCGAATGAGTTTCGAGCGAGGTCGTCGCTTCGGCGGCTCGTTTGATCGAGTCTTCGGAAGGTCGCCCATCGGACTTTGCGTCGTCCCCCGGTTGGCGAGCCGTCGCCGCCGTTCTTTCGGCCTTTTCAGTGTCCTTTTTGGACTTGGCGGCGAGATCGAGGATGGTCGTCGGTTTGCTTCCGGAGCCGGCGATAATCCCGGCCAGCTGCGCGGCGAATTTGCCATTGGCGCTGTCATCGGCCGCGACCAGGAGGCGTTCGAGATTGGTCACGAATCCTTTTGCGTCCAGCTCCTCACGTTGTAGCCGCAGGCGTTCTTTCTTCCGCATCGGCAAACGCTTGAGCGCCCAGCGCAGCATGGCCGGCATCGCCGTTGTGGTCACGATCGCCATGGCGACGATGAGCGTGAACAGATTTTGACTAAGGAGCCCGGCCGACAGGCCAAGCGTGGCGACGATCACTTCGGTCGAGCCGCGCGCATTCATGGCGCATCCGAGCGCGAGCGATTCCGCGCGCGACAATCCGCCGATGGTGCCGCCCACAAAGGCGCCGAGAAATTTTCCGACACTGGCGATGACGATCAGCGCACCGGCGAGCAGCGCGAGATCGGCGCTGCGCAAAATCGTCAGATCCGCATTCAGCCCGGAGAGACCGAAGAACACCGGCATGAACAGCGCGACGATCAGCCCGCGTAATTCCTCCTCGATGTGGCGGGTAAGTATCGGCGATTCGCCGATGAGAACGCCGGCGACGAATGCACCGAGCACGGTGTTGACGCCGATCAGTTGCGTGGTGAGCGCCATCAGCGCCATGATGATCAGGATGGTGGTGATGACTGAAAATTCGCTGCGGAAATTGTCGTTGGCCCAGCGGATCAGGTGGAACACTATGCGCCGCCCGACCGTAAAGCTTGCGAGCATGAAAAGTCCGGTGCCGAGCACGGCGCGGCCAACCGACCACAGATCGATGCTGCCCGCGGCGGCGAGGCCGAATGCCACCGCGATAATGATCCAGCCGATGGTGTCTTCGAGAATGGCCGAAGCGACAATGATTTGGCCGAGATCGCGGCGCATGAAGTTCATCTCGCGCACCACCATCGCGACAATCTTCACCGAAGAAATCGACAGCGCGATGCCGAGGAAGATCGCGGTTACGAGCCGGGCTTCGGGCTTGGGCAGGAATTCGGCCGGCAGCATTTCGCCAAGCGCAAAGCCGCAGGCGAACGGTATGGCGACACCAGCGAGCGCCACGGTGACGGCGCCGCGGCCGACCCGTCGCACCATTTGTAGATCGGTCTCCATGCCGGTGAGCAGCAACAGCATCAGCACGCCGAGCTCGGACACGGCGTCGAGCATGCTCTTCTGCGCCGGGTCGCCGAACGGAAAGATCGCGTGCTGCGCCGACGGCCAGAGCAAACCGAAGAAGGAAGGGCCGAGCAGCAATCCGCCGATCAGTTGGCCCATGACTGAAGGCTGACCGATGCGCTGCGCCAATTCGCCCATCAGCCGGCCGACCAGAAGCAGAAGCGCGAGTTCGCCGATGAACAGCGCTTGCGACCCGGCATGCGAGCCGTTGTCCGCGGCCAGAGCCGGAATCGCGGTGAACGCGGCCGCCAATGCAAGGACAAGAATGCCCAGCGCGGACAAATACGGCTGCACTGCGGCGCGACCGTTTGCTCCGGCAGGTGTCCGACGCGCTGTCATGCTCTAATCCGCGGTAAGCCGATGCTTGAGCTTGATAACGCGCGACGCCGCCGCACGATCCGCCCGGATTTTGCGTGGAGGCTTCTTTGTCTCTAACCGCGGTGATGGCGGAAATTGGCGGCAAAAGCCGCTGGTCCGCGCGAAAGCGGGGACCCAGAAGAAAAACCTGTGACGGCAAATTATCTGGATTCCCGCTTTACGCGAGAATGCGCGCGCCGCGCGTCTGGTTGATGTGACGAGCGCTAGCCGGCCGAATTTGTAGTTCACGCCGGCGCGCACGATCCACATTGTATCATGGACATCGAAGCGACCAGATAATGGCGGGTTGCCTATTCTGGCAGCGACAGTAGCCGAAGTTTTTCCCAGATCGACGTACAGCGCTTCAGCGTTCACAGACCACCGTGGGTCCGGCGCATATTCAACGCCCAGCCCGGCGGCAAAGCCAACTTTTGCCGTGAAGCACGACGAACAGGTGACATAATCTCTCACGCACATTTCAAAAGTTTTTTTCACAACGCGTTGCGTGCGTGCCAAGGAAAATGCGCAGTGCGTTTTACAAAACTCGCTTGTAAATGAAATTGATTCACTTTACCTTCGGCATCGCCTGAGAGGAAATGCCGGCGCGCGCAAATGGCTGGGCGCGCTTGGGTTCTAAGCGCCGCGGCTGCGCATCCAAAAAATCACGAGGGAGGAGAAGCGATGTTTCGCAGGAGATTGGCACGTTCACTGGCACGTTCACTCGGCATCATCGGTCTGGCATCGATCTTGGCTGCGTCGCTCGCACAGGCGCAGGAATCGCCGCCCGTTCGCATCCGCGGCACCATCGAACGCGTCGACGGCGCGATTTATGTGATCAAAGCGCGCGACGGTGCCGAACTAAAAATCACGCTTGCCGACAATGCGCAAATCGCCGGCATCATCAAAGCGTCGCTTGCCGATATCAAACAGAACTCGTTCGTCGGGGTCACCGCGATGCCCCAGCCCGACGGCAGCCTCAACGCGGTTGAAGTGCACATTTTTCCTGAATCGATGCGCGGCACCGGCGAAGGACACTATCCGTGGGACCTGCAGCCGCAAAGCACGATGACCAATGCCAACGTGGAGGAGGTCGTCAGCGCAGTTGACGGACGAACGCTGACCTTGAAATACAAGGACGGGGAAAAGAAGATCACAGTCCCTGCAAACGCGCCAATTGTTGCTTACGTGCCAGGCGACAAGAACGACATCAAGCCCGGCGCCAAAGTCTTCATCGTCGCGGTTAAGCAGGCCGACGGCACTTATCAAGGTCGCGCCTGGCGGATCGGCCGCGATGGGCTGACGCCGCCGATGTGATCGGACCCGGACGGGACTGCGCCTAAAGGGCGCCACCCCTACTACTTTCCGCAGCTCCCAATGTTGTCGAATGTTGACATGTGATGCACATGTTTCTATGTATGTCACATGTCAGCTATGATCCAGATTCGCAACGTTCCCGATAGCCTCCATCGGCGGCTCAAATCGCGAGCGGCCTTGGCAGGCATGTCGCTGTCCGATTACCTGCTGAGTGAAATTCGCGAGGTTGCGGAAAGGCCAACCTTGGACGAATTGCGCAGCCGCCTGCAGGGTCGATCGCGGATAACGCCCTCGCTGGCACCCGCTGAGGCAGTTCGCGCCGAGCGCGAACGCCGGTGATCGTTGTCGATGCCTCAGCGCTGCTCGAAGTTTTACTGCGCACGCCTTCCACAGAAGCGGTAGAAAAGCGGCTGTTTGCTACTCACGAGACATTGCACGCTCCTCATCTTCTCGATGTCGAGGTGGCGCAAGTCATTCGTCGCTATGCCGCCGCGAGAGAAATAAACAAAGAGCGCGGACGCGAAGCGCTCGCCGATCTCGACGCCTTTCCAATACGGCGCTATCCGCACGGGTTTCTGCTGTCGCGGGTCTGGGAACTTCGAAACAGCCTTACGGCTTATGACGCAGTCTATGTGGCGCTCGCAGAGGCGCTTGATGCGCCTTTGCTAACGAGCGACCGGCGTCTTGCCAAAACGGCGAGCCATCACATCCATGTCGAACTATCGTGAAGATGGCCTGCCACCCAAAGCCCCAAAGGGGCGTAGGGTGGCGGAGAGGGAGCCTGTAAGAATTCTTTCCATAGCGTCCATATCGCACGAAAGACTGTAGCAAATCTCAGCCTGGGGCGTATGGAAAATGTGGATTGTGGGTACGACCCACGGGGAATTCTCATCATGGCTCGCCTCACTTATCAACTTACTGAAACAAAAATTCGCGCGTTCACTGAGGTCGGCATGTATCACGACGGCGCCGGCCTCTACCTGCAAATCCGACCGCATGGCGCTCAATCTTGGATCTATCGCTTCAGGCTCAATGGCCGATCGCGCGATATGGGGCTCGGCTCACTCGTTGATGTCGGTCTGGTCCGAGCTCGGGAGAAAGCCGCCGGTGCGCGCAACCTGGTGGCTCAAGGAATTGATCCGATAGAACACACACGCGCGCAGGCGACGATCCCTGTGGCGCCGAAGCGGCATCTGTCTCCGATCTTCGAGGAGGTCGCCGAGGCCTACATGGCCGACAGGCTCAAGCGCCTGCGCAGCGAAATTCACCGCCGCCAGTGGCGGCAAACACTGGTGGGCTACGCCTATCCGATCATCGGGAAAATGCCGGTCAGCGAGATCGATACCAACGACGTGCTCGCCGTGCTCAGGCCGATTTGGGAAAGCAAGTGTGAGACAGCGGCGCGACTGCGCGGACGTATCGAACGCATTCTCGCGCGAGCAACCGTCGAAGGCCTCCGCACTGGCGCCAATCCCGCGACCTGGCGCGGACATTTGCAAGAGGCGCTGCCGCCGCGCTCGGAAGTGCAACCGGTGAAGCATTTCCGCGCTATGGAGTTTCGTGACATCCCGGACTTCATGGCCGAGCTCTACCAGGTCAGGACTGTCAGCGCAGTGGCACTTCGATTTCTGATTTTCACCGCAGCGCGAACCGGCGAAGTGCTTGGCGCACGCTGGTCAGAGATCGACTGGATCGAAAAGACGTGGACGATACCGGCCGCCCGAGCCAAGATGCGCCGCGCTCACGTCGTCCCGCTCTCGACCGGCGCCCTGGCCGCTCTCCGTGAAATTGAACCGCTGCGCGGCCTAAGCGACGACTTCATCTTCGCTGGCAAGAAAGGCAACGCGCTGTCATGCATGACGTTGCTCGCCTTGCTCCAGCGGCGAATGAGGCGCCCCACAACCGTGCACGGTCTTAGGTCAAGCTTTCGCGACTGGTGCGGGGACGAAGGCGACGTTCCTCGCGATTTGGCTGAGGCATCGTTGGCCCATGTCATCAAAGACGCCACCGAACGCGCCTATCGCCGCAAGACGGCTGTGGAGCGGCGCCGCAAGGTGATGCAGGCATGGAGCGATTACATCCTGCCGCCGGCGCCAACCGAAATTCTGAATATTGACGAGGCCCGGCGGGGACGAGCGACCGCCGCGTGATATGATATTCTACAGAAGGCGCGGGGCCGGCCGACGGGCCGTGCCGAGCACTTACCGCCGCTCGGCTTTGCTCCGCGCTTCCCTCAGGGGCGGTTCGGCGGTCTGTCATGGGGCGGTCTCCCCACAATTTTCCCCGCACGGTCACGCTTGTGGAAGCATTCCGCAGGATATTGCGCGCTATATATCCCGACCGGCCGGCATTGGCAGACGAGATCCAATCCTATGCTTGGCCTTTATTCGATCCCAATCGACGATGCGTCGATCCCGATTTTGTCGACGTCGGCGGCGAGAGATTTTGGCGAGGAGAAGAGCGCGCGGGTGAAGGCAGAGAAGACGAAGTCAAAGCCTTTAACGAGGCCCACAGGCGGCTCGGGGAGTTCGTTAGGCAGGAACACGGAAAGTTCAGGCTTCGCGGGGCGCTTCATCCTTCCAAACCGTTGGAGGACATTGATCCGGCCGATGTCAGGGACAGCAAGCTGGATGTCTTTGCTGGAAGGCTTCGTGTTTTCGACGGCAACAAGCACATAAAGACCTACTACCGCGTCCATTGCTATGAGACTGACCTGGATCGGCGTGTGGCCGAGCTGCGTTCGGAAGCGAAGCCCGGGAAATGGACAAGCCCGGCCGGATTCGAAAAATTCACGGCAGACTATAAAGCCAGTTTAAACGGCAAGGCGCCGCCGACCGAGGCGGAGTTCACTGGCGCCGCGAATAATGCAGGTCATTACCGACCGCGAAAAGAAATGCGCAGTGCATGGCGCAATGCGTTTGGGCCTAGGCGGCCTGGACCCCGCACGAAATCGGCAGGCAAATAATCCGCCGAAACTAATTCCGCCGGAAAATCGCTCGCGGCGGATTGCGGAATTAGCATCACAGCCTAGCGCCACCATTTGAACTCTTGCGACCCAACGAGAACGCGAGGGTTCAATGGGTAACGAAGACCCTACCGAAACTGATCCGTACGTCGTCGGCACAGCCGAGGCTGGACGCCTGGGCGGGCACGGCAAAACCCAAACGTTCAAGTTAATCAAATCAGGTGAGTACGTATCGTATCTCGACGGCGCCGTGCGCAGGATCACGACCGAATCGATAAGAGCGCGGATTCGGCGGAAATTGGAAGAGAGCCGCGGCACCACAAAGGCGAATTTCCTCCGGACGAATCGATTTCTTTTTTGTCAAAAGCCAGGGCGGCGGAATACGAACTAAAGATTGCCGCAGCGACGAGAATTCTTTTGGCGTAGCGCATTGTTGTCGTCCCCGCCAATCCTGCAGCTTTAGTTCAGCAGCAAGATGTGATCCGCAGCACAATTTGGCGCTTTCCATGTGCCCCGATTTTTGGCGCTCTCTGGCCGCAGGCCGACGCTGGCGGGGGTATGTTCAGCGTTCGGATGGCATCGTCCGGGTCCTCACCGTCCTCGTTTCGCTCGGACCTAATAGGCTTGATCTTTACTCGCGCACACTGAAAGCGCCTCGGGCCACCTACTTCTTTTGCCGCTGCATCGCTTCCTGCGCGATCGTGTAGACCGTTATTACATCTGCAATCCGGAAGAACTGGGCGCCGAGGCCCTGATAGAAGAAGCTCGATCTTTGCCAGTATGGTGGCTTATCCCCGAAGTAAATCGTGCCGCTGCCTTCCCGGCATTCTTCAAGCGTCAAAGTACTGAGGGAGGATAAATATATCGATTGCACGGAGCGACGACGCAAGCCCGATATGATGATAGCGCGTCGATCAGTGATGCCGTAGATCAGTCGGGATCGGTACAAGCGGTTGGCGCAGAAACGTCCAACGAGCAGATAGATGCCTAACCCAATAAAAAGCAGGCCCGTCGCGACGAATAACGCAAACGGCGACGGCGACTTTAACGGCTCCGGCGCCTTTGTTGGCCAGAAGTTGTAGACGGCGATGCCGAGCCCAACCACACCCCAAGGCATGAGAGACCAATCCTCCGGCGTCAGCACCACCCCTTGTGCTGGGCGCCCCGCCCAAAGCAGTTTCTCGCCCGAATCTAGGTACGAGCGGAGTTCGTCTTCTGCTGCAGCCACGACACGGCTTGTTCCAGGTAGTGTCCAGGTGAGCCACGCTGCTTTGATCGGCAATCCCGCCGATGAAACTCTGGACTACAA
>Ga0306923_10002145_pt1 | contig 17936 bp, 2 predicted proteins | sample sta12Can44000108_FD_203841 | JGI IMG/M metagenome (GOLD analysis project Ga0306923, IMG submission 203841) | Lab enrichment of tropical soil microbial communities from Luquillo Experimental Forest, Puerto Rico - statanox.12C.anox.44.000.108 (v2)... | ecosystem: Environmental > Terrestrial > Soil... | reverse complement strand
AGGGCCTTGTGGGGAAGCTCATTGCGCCCTCCGGGAACGATCCTCGCCACCAGGGCTGGCCCGGGCCGCGTCTCCGGCCCCGTCTCCCACACCTCTACCCGCCTCACGCCCCGCTGGATGGCGCCCATGCCGGCCTGGTCGACCACGGCGCGAATGATAACCTCGCCCGGGTCATGTACGTAGCCAAATATCGTACCGCGCTGCAGAAAGCGGCCGGGAAGGTCGGCCGGTGACGGGACCAGGAACCGCCCGCTCGCGGACGCCACCACTGTCTGCTCGAGCCTACGTTCGGAGACGCGGGCGAGATCCTCTTTCACAGCTTTCAGTTCGGCGCGGATGACGCTCGCGTCGACCACCTTGGTGAACTCGACTGCGGCGAGCCGGACTTCGAGCGCCGTAACCTGGGCCTTGAGCACCCGCGCCTCGGCCTCGACCGTGGGATCGGCGAGCTTGGCGAGCTGAGTGCCTGCGGCCACGGGCGCGCCGGGCTCGGCGAGCAGGCGTACGACGAAGCCCTCGGCGCCGGCCCTCACCTGCCTGTTCTCCGGAACGATGGTCACCGCCTCGGCGATGGTCGAGTGGGGCGCTGGCGCGACGAATAGTAGCGCCAATACCGCGGCGACGATGCCGGCGATCGAGGCCGCCACTCGCGGCCGGCGATAGCGCAAATCCGCATCATTCGCGAGCGTCGAGACGAACCGCACGATCGGCATCACGCCCATCAGCAGCACGCACCAAGCCGCCAGCAGAAGACCCACGAGCAGATACTCGCTCGCAAGGAACATGGCGATGGAGATGGTGAGGAACACCCGGTACAGCGCCGCGAGCGGCCCGTAGAGAAGGAACCAGAACCGCTCGCCGTTGGCCGTCACGGGCGAGCTCGCGTTCGGCACGCCCCAAAGGTAGCGCTTGAACAGATACGCCAGATACTTCTGTGCCCGCTGCGCGAGGTTCGGGATCTCGATGATGTCAGAGAGGATATAGTAGCCGTCAAATTTGAGCAGCGGGTTGCCATTGAAGAGCACAGTGGAAACGGTGCCGATCAGCATCAAATTGAACAGCACGCTGCGCAGAACCGGCTGCTCGGTATCGAGCCAAATCATCAGCGCGATCGAGGCGATGAGCAATTCAGTGAGAATGCCAGCGGCATCCACCAGCGCGCGGCGCCACTTGGAGGCAAAGCCCGACGAGGCCGAGGCGTCGACATACGGAATCGGCATGAACAGGATGAACATCACGCCAATGTCGTGCACCCGTCCACCCCAGACCTTGACCGCTAATGCATGCGCTAGCTCGTGCAGGATTTTGAGGATCGGATAGGCGACTACCAACGCCGCGAGGTTCCATGGATCGAGTACCCGCTCAGCAATCCTCTCCACGATGCGGCCCCAGTTGAGGCCCGCGAGCACAAGCCCCGTGCCCACGATGAGCGCCCATACGACGAGGCCCCATACGCTGAATATCCAACGCGCCGCCGGCACCACGTGATCGAGCATCCGGTCAGGATCGAAGAGCGGCAGCCGCCAGGCAAAAGGCGCGCTGAGCCGGGCCATCCACCTCTGGCGGTCGCGTGAACGGTAGCGCAGGAATAGATCGTGCGCCTCGGGCGAGGCGTCCGTCTTCAGGAGGTCGGCAAAGTGCAGCTGCGCGAGCAGGTCGATCATGTCGTCCTGACTCGGTGCCTCGTCACCGAGGCGATCGAGTGCGGCGCGCCAGATTGCATCGACAGTCCGTGTCCCATCCATCAGGCCGATAATGAAATAGGTGGCCGGCTTGAAACGATGGTGATGCTCGCTCGAGCGCTCCTCGATGACGTGCCAGGGTTTGCCGCGGTAGTTGTGGCGATGGATCACGACCTGCTTGCGCAGCGTCGGACGCAACGGCGCGACGCGATACCAGGAGGGGCTGAAAAGTGTGCGCGCCATGCCCGCCTCATAGCCACCATCGCCACCAGGTCATGCGCGCCCATTGAACGAGCCGCACCGTCCCGATGTACACAAGCTTGCGCTGGCCGATTGAGACTTTGCCGTAGCCCTGCATGCCGGGCCGGATGGCGGGACTCTTATCGAACAGCTGGGCCTCGACGCGGAAATTGTTTCGCCCCTCCTCGGGAACCGAAATCGGCGTGAGTTTCGTGACGTTGAACGTCAGGCTCAAGAAGGGCAGCGACGACAGGATCAGGGTCCCAGTCTGGCCGACCTTCACTTCGTTGATGTCGCGCTCGTCGACCCGCAACAGGATGCGGTAGTCATCGAGTGGGGCGATCTCGAACAAGAGGTCGCCGCGCTGCACAGGAGCGCCAAGCATCTGGCTTAGGTCGCCGCGCACGACGATGCCATCGAAGGGGGCGCGGATCTCGATCCGGCCGAGCTGTTCCTCGATCAGGTCGATGCGGGCTTGGGACTGTTCGATCTCGGCGCGCAGCACTTGCACGCGCGCCCGGTCATTCTCGGCGAGCGCGCGTTGATACTCCTTGAGACGCTGCTCACGTTCCGAGACCCAGCGCGTCCGCTCCACCTTGAGCGCGCGGTCGTCGAGGCGGGCGAGCACCTCGCCTTGGGTGACCCGATCGCCGGCGCGTGCCCCAGCCTGTGCGATGTAACCCTGGATCGGCGCGGTGACGACGCGCTGGACCGAGCCTTCGAGGGTGGCTGCCGCCGTCACTCGATAATCGGCAGTGGCGAATGAGAGAACGGCGGCGGCAATGATCGCCGTGGCGGTCCCGAGCTTGAAGCCGAGGTGGCCAGGGCCTAGGAGCCGCTGAGCGCCGTCACGGACCACGTCGGCCACCTTGGCGCCGATCCAACGATCGTCGCGCCGTTTGAACTCGATCAGGGGCCCGATCACAGTGCCGACCAAACGGCAAAACTCGCGCTCGCGGTCGGTGATGATCCGGTCCCGTCCGAACTTGATGGTCATAACTCCGTTGATGCGACCATCCTGTGCCAGCGGCACGCTCAGTATCGGCCCAAGGCCGACCTGTTCGCTAAGCTCGACGTGTGCCCGGGTGACCGCCAGCGTCCTGGCGGACAATTCGGGGACGGCAATGATTTCGCGCTGGTCTGCGCACTCCTGCATGGCGGCCGCGAGCGCGCGCACGAGTTCGCTCCGTCTCGAAAGCGCCATGCCATGGGAGAGGACCTTGACCTCGACCAGGGAGGACGGCGCAACGAGGCCAGAGGCGGCCCAATCCGCGCCGAGTATGCGGCTGAGATCGTTTGCAAGGCCGAGCAGGGCAAGCTCGAGGCGCGGAGCCTCCATAGTCAAAGCGACGAGATCGAGAATCTCGACGAGCTGCTGGTGGGGCAGAAACGAGCCCCGGCGAATCTGGGTCTCGATCCAGGCCGCTCCCCACTGTAGGCGACGGCCGATCTCGGCCAGCGGTTCACGGAAAGGCGCCGCGAGCTCCACAGCGACGACGCCGTGGAGGCGCTCGTCGATGATCAGCGGCAGGGCGACGCACTGGGCGCCCTCGTCGCGCTTGGCCGGACGCTCGCGCAGCACGCCCTTGCGGTCGGTGAGCGCGGCTTCGGCCGCGATCGAAAGGTCGGCGCTGATCGAGGCAGGCGCCGGGTAAACGCCGACCGGAGAGAAAGGTCCCTCGTCGGGTTCGCCCAGGATCAGCACGCTCGCACGCAACGGCGGCAACATGCTGGCCTGCAGGGCGAGCCAGCTCGATGCAAACGCGTGAATGTCGGTAGCCTTGACGAGCCGCGACCAGAGCGCCTCGCTCGCTGGCCCCTCGGGCCGCTCAACCGCCTCTAATGCCGACGAGCTCGACCGACTCTCCACCGTGCGCTCCGACGTTGCCCCCTGCCCTTAACCTACAGCGCGGGCTGCGTGTCTGTCGCGAGTAATTTGGCCGGTTGCCAAAGCAGGTGATCTGGTGGTTACTGCCAGACGATCTGGGGCTTCGTTACGCGATTGGTGCGCGACAAGGTCGGGTCGAGCATGGCGAAATCCTGCACAAGCACGTCGTTGTTCGTGCTCGCGGTAGCGGCGGCTGCGAAGGCCGCGAGGTCAGTGTCGGTGACGCCGAAGTAGCTCGTGAGCGCGCTGCCCACGACATCGCTAAGAGGCGCCTCCGTCGCGGTCGCCGCCACCGGCGCCGAGAGCCGAATGCGCGTGTCGGTCGCATCTGCCGTCACCGGCGACACGACGATCTGTGGATCGTCGGTCGGGGCCGCAAATGACGAGAAAGAGGCTGCGTTGAACGGGAAGAAGAAGGTCCCCGGCCTATTGACGGTGGCGCCGGCATCGGCGGTGAGATTGTTGGGGGAAGTCAGTGACCTGATGTTGTAGGTGGCCGAAGTCGTTGCTCCGAAGCTGACGCCGAAGGCCGAGTTCACATCGACCGAGAGCGGGCCGAAGGTGTCAGGATAGTAATGCGCCCGATAGAATTGGTTCGTCGAAATGCCGGCCGCATCATTGGTGGGACTGCTGACGGCTCCGACTTCAATCCCGGCAGCAGGGGAGAAGAACGGCAGCAAGGATTGGAATAAAGAATCCCATTGCGCGGCATGGAAGACGGCGTTTACGGAACCGCCATCGAGCGACCGCAGCCCGTTAAAAACAACGGTCGACGAGGTCAAGCTCGGGTCGCGCAACCGCGTGCTGATATCGAGCCACAAGTCGCCGCTGGCGGAGATGCTGGCGCGCGGCTCGCGGCCGGGACTCTGAACGAACTCGATCTTGACCCGCTCGGCCGGGAAGCCAAACTCTCCACTCTGCCCGGCGACTCCGATGTCGCGCCCAGCGGACATCGTCAGATTGAGCGTGCGCAGCAGCGCATTCGGGTTGGGCTGGAAAATGTTGCCTGCACCGGCGTCGATGAAGGTGCTACCGACGGGGTTGTTGATGAAGCCGTTGAGCAGGATGTCGCCACCCGTTTGGATTGTGTGGTTGGAGATCTGCACACTCGGAAACAGTTGATTGAAGTCGTTTTCAATTCCATAGAACGGCTGGATCGCGAACTTGAAGCCATCGGCGTTCCTGATCTGGATGGAGACCGCCGTTAGGAACGGATCTTCAAACGCACTGATCGTGTCGATGTTGTTGATCTTGAGCGTGTGTTGCGAGTTGTTGACGATCGAAATGAGGCCTGCACCAAGGCCAACGGACCAAGTCCCCTGGTCACCTGTGATAACATTGCGTGTGCTCTGGGCTTCTGTCTCGGACGGTCCGTTAGGATCTCCGGGGAATATGATGATGTTGTTTTCCGTAGCGCGGAATACCGCCCGATTGACCTCAATAGAGAAAATGTCGTCGACGGAGATCACCGGGCCAGTCTGGTGACCGACGAGGGGGAAGAAAATCCCCTGGGCGGCGAGATCCGCCCAGCCGTCAACCGAGATGCCCTGCGCTTTGGTGACGACGCCGCCGGCGTCAATCTCCAGCTCCTTCTCAGGTGCAACCTTTCGCAGTACGACGTCCGCGTTCCAGGTAATCGTCGCCTTCGATTGATCGCCCGACCTGTCGTCGTGCTTGCCTGGCAGATCGGTGCGGTCGCGGCCATTGTAGTGATCCGTGGCCGTGATTCCGGGACCATCCGTGTTAGCGAAAGCCTCCCGAATGACATTGAGGTTGGTCTCAACGATCAACGCGGCCTCGGAATCGAAGACCGGCTCCTCTATATGGCGGCCCGCTTCGACTTTTGAGCCGGCCTGCGCATCGATCTCTATGGCAACGTTGGCGAAGTTGTTGGAGAAAGAATCGGCGTCGATCGAAACGTCCGCCTTGCCGCGAGCATCGGTATGCACCTTATAGTTCGACACCGAGCCGGTAATAAACACGCCGTCGTCGCCCCTGATTGACGAGCCCGGGGACAGGGTGATCTTGACCTTGTCGTCACCGATGGCAGTTGCCGTCGCGCTGGTGAGGCCTGCGCCATCCTTGGCGTTGCTCACCGAGAACGCCTCAAGGAGCGAGTTGGTGATCTCCGCCCGCAGGTGGACCGCACCCAAGGCGAACAACACGCTGTCGCCACCCACAACGATGCCCGACGTGCTGTTGGGGCTTGCGAAGCTGCCGGAGTTGGTATCGCCCGAGGTTGAGCCGGCGATGCCACCATGCGAAGTGTTGTCGATATTCGTGGTCTCGTGGTGCGTGGTGTTCGCGCTAACGTCGATGTCTTGAGCAAAGACACCGACGCCTTGGCCGACGCCAGCCAGGGTGCTGTAGAAGGTGCGCGCCCGCGCGTCGCTCTTGCCAAAGGATGCTAGGCCACCACCGTTGTCCTTGCTGACGGCCTCGGCCGACAGGTTAGCCGTTGCATGTATGCCCACATTTCCCGTGGTGCCGATGTTGACGGTGCTGCCGCCGCGGTCCTGGTCGGTGTCGCCAACAATCGCTTCCGTCGTGGCGTTGACGAACGCGTCAGCCGTCGTCGCCCTCAGATCGATGGCGCCGCCGCCGGAGTCGTCGGTGGATGCCTTGGCCTTCGCCGTCGTATCTGCCGAGATAGTGGCGTTGCCAAACAAGGTGGTCGGATTCTCGACACTGCCATTGAGGATCCGTGCGCGCACAGTCGAGGTCAGGTTGGCGATCGCCTCACCATTCGCATGTCCGATGATGCCGACCGAGAAGCCATTTGCCTGAACCAAGGACACACCGTCGTACCCGCCGGGCGTCAATGCCGGATCGCCGCCTTTGGCTTGCACACTGATAGTGTCGGCTCCCTGAATAATGACGCCGGGGGATACGATCGCTTCCGCTGTCTGCGTGACATTGTGCTGGAGTTCCATCGAGCTGAAATCCACCAGCGAAACAGTCTTGCCGGACAACGTCCCATCGCCCTCCGCGTAGTTGGAGGCGCTGATCGTCACGGGGTGGCGGGCGTAAAAAGCGGCATCGTCCTGGACATAGGCATGCGCAAATGGCGTCACGTCGATTTTGCCGAAAACGTCGGGCACGGCCACGATGCCTCCGGTGGCGCCGCTCGCAGTCACGGTACCGGTGCCGACGCTGGTCGCGCTGACCTCGATTGAACCAACCGGGAAGCCGCTGGCATCACCATGCGGTGGCGTACCCATCTGCACGCCGAAACCCACGCGGGCCTCGGCGCCATGGCTGTTGAGCGTCGTCGCGTGCGTGCTGCCGACCCCGGCGATGCCGACGGCAGTACCGGCGGCGGCCGAAGTCGCGTCACTGTGCGAGTCGGCGTGAATGCGGATTTGGCTAGAGTCACTTGCGAGGACCTTGGCGTTCTGCAGCACCGCATTGGTGTGGCCGATCGACTTTGCCACGGCCGAGTTGACGGTGAGGCCAGCCAGCAGGGCGGCGCCAGTGGCTACCGCCCTGGCATCGGCACTGGCTCTGGCTGTTGTCGCGATGACGCTGAGCCCAGCGAGAGCATCCACAGTGCTGCCATCGACAATGGCATCGACGGGAACATTGTGTGTGGCATTGGCCACTGAGACCGCCCCTGCAACTCCGCCAGCTATCGAGACCCCATGTGACTCGGCACTGGATCCGCCGGTTTCGGCGGCGTTCACCGTGGCGCTGCCGACGACAATGGTTGCACCCAGCCCAAGCTGAGCGAAGACGCTGTTGGAGACGTCAGCATTGGCCAGGTTGACGTTGAAGCCGCCGAAAATGCCGCCACTCGCGGCGAAGCTGTCCGCAGTGGCATCGTCGGCTGATCGCGCATCGACAGTGATCGCGCCGATTCGGGCATTGCTCGTGCCGAGGACCAGGCCCCCGCCGACGGTCAACGCTTTGTTCGACCCTCCGACCGTAGCCAGCGCCACGCTGGCGCCGAGGCCGCCAATCAATCCCGCACCAATACCTTTGGCATTCGCGACAGCGTCCGATCCCGACAGAGAGCGGACGACGACATTGGGGGCAAACCCCGCCACGATCGGGAGGACTTGCGCGCCATTGTCTAGCTGGGCCAGCACCGTCGGCCGAATGTCGCTGATCGAGACTGCGCCTGCGGCACCTGCGACGACCGCCGCACCGACGCTGAACGCCGCCGTGTGCGCTCCGCGGTTGGGTATCTTATTGCCGGCCGCGTCGGTATTGAATTCGGCGACGACCGAAAGCGTGCCAGCAAGGGCGTATGAGCCGCCCGCATGAGCTGTCACGGAGGGATCGATGGTCGCGGAAGATACCGCGACGCCCATACCAAAGACGCCGGCGAGCTGGATGGCGTAGCTCGAAAGATCGGCGGAGGCGAGATCTACGGCTGACACGGTCACGTTACCCAGCGCACGCGTGGAGGACCCGTCGCTGATACGCGCCTCGCTCGACTTGCCGATGTGCGAGATGGCGATGGCGCCATCAACGCCGCCAACGATGCCCAGTCCTAGGCCATAGGTCTGCAGCTTGACGCTTGTGTCAGCCATCGCGACGACGGAAACCGACCCGAACGCTATCGGCACGCTGCCGTCCATCAGCGCATGAGTACCGCCAATGACATTGACGATTGCGACGGACGCGCCAGCGCCAATGGCGCTTAAGGTGGCGCCGAGCGCGCCTCCCGAGTAGCTCTGGCTCGCGGTCGCATTGATGGTGATGTTGCCGATGGCGCTGAGCGACGTGCCGCTCTTGGCCCAGGCCGCCTGATCGGTGTTGTCGTTGACGATGATTATCTGCCCGTCAACAGCGATGAGGCCGCCCGCGCCGGCGAAGACAAAAGCCTTGGTCGCGGTGGTTTGGCTCGCCTCGACAACGATATCGCCCGGCCCGACGAACAAGGCTCCCGCACTGACGGTGGCGTTGCTATCGATGATCGCCTGGACCGGCATGTTGAGTGTGATGAGAGCGATTGGGGCTCCGACCGAGATAAGCCCGCCGGAGAAGCTGCCCGAGGTATGAGTGAGCGTCGTGGCATCCTTCGCACGCACGATGACACTGCCAAGTGCGGTCACAAGCGCACCCGCACCGATACGCGCCGTCGTACCCTCGATGTCGCCGCCGGCATTGCTGAGTTGGGCGGTAATCGAAGTCTTGGGCTTGGCCGCGCCGACGGTCGGCTTCGCGCTGTTGTTCGCGGCCGCAAGACGGCTCGTATTGCCGCCGCTACCGCCGGCCTGACCATTGAGGATCGAGTTATAATTGCTACCGGGCGCGCTGCTGCCGCTGGCCTGGCTGTCGAGACTGCTGTTCCAGCCCGAGGCCCCGCCGCCGAGCGAGTCATTGCTCTTGGTGGCGCCGGGGTTCCCTTGGCCGTCACGTTCCGTATAGCTGTAATTGGTCGAGACCGAACCGCCGAAGGTCCAGATGCCGACCGAGCCTGCCAGCGCACCGAGGCCGAGGCCGCCGGCGATGTCGAAAGAGTCGACATCCTTGCGTGACAGCGCGATCACTTCGGTGTTGCCATTGCTGTTCACGGTTGCGTTATCGCCGATCGAGGCTTCGACGCCGTTGCGCACGATGCCGACGGTGACGCCGCCGCCCACCCCGACAAAGCCGATGCCGATGCCGCCAGCGAGCGTGAAAACGTCCAGGGTGTTGGCCGCGCCGACAATCACAGAGCCGCCAGTGGTGACGGTTGCGTTGTTACCAATGCGCGCGAGCGTGTCCGAATCGACGACCGCGACGTCGGCGGCCAGCCCAACACCTCCAAGCCCGACGCCGACTGAGCCGGTGATCGCCGTAAAGTCCTCGTGCGACGTCGCCTGCACCACAACGCCGGCAACGGTGCCGGCACGGTTCTGCACCGCATAGCCCTGTGCTTGTGAACCAAGGTTATCGAGCACATTACCGATCTGGCTGCCGAGGCCGTTCGCGGTCACGCTCGACCCATCGGTGATGAGGGCCTGCGTGTGTTTGGTCACAATCAACACGTTGCCGCTGATGCCCACACCACCGAAGCCCACGCCCATCGAAGCAGCAACTTCGATGAAGCGGCTGTCGTCCTCGGCAAGGACGCCGACGCTACCACCGGCGGTAACCGTGGCATGGCCCGAACCACCAATCGAGGCGATGGTCTGACTGTCGAACGCCACGACGTTTGGTGCGAGCCCCACTCCTGCAAAAACTGCGCCGGCAGCCGCGGCTGCGACCTGAGTGAACTTTTCGTGTCCGTCTGCCTGTACGATGACACTGTTACCGGCGTTCACCGTGGCGCTGGCATCGATGACGGCGCTGGTGCTCAGATTGACGACCTGGACCGAAGCAACGGGAGTGACGGCCGCTGCGGCGGCGATGGAGAGCCCTGCTGCCACACCGAGGCTGCGGAAGTCATTGCCGGCCCCCACCAGAACCGATTGATTGGCACTGGTGCCGAGCGTATCGACTTGGGCATTCTTGCCGATGCGCGCCAACGTCGTGGCATTGACCACTTGCACCGAGCCGGTGAGGCTGACGGCAGCGCCGATGGCCCCGCCAATTGCAACTCCGGTCGAGCTGACGTCATCGCTGTTGGTCGCTGTGACCGCGACGCCTCGGAAGCCTGTTTGTGCGAGCGCGTTTGCTTTGCGCTGGCCGGCCTGATCGTCGCCGGCGAAATTCTGATTCGCATCGTAGTTCTGGCGCTGGTTATCGGACGAATTCAAATCGGTATTGTTGCCGTTGGCGTAGCTAGGCGAGCCGAGGTTCAGATTGCCGCCCGCGGCTTGATTGCTGGTCACGTCCATGGGCGATGGGCTTAAGACGTCGCCGAATGTGCCATCGTGGACCGTGGTGGCGTTCCGCAGGCCGCGACCGGTCGCAGTCACGCCGTCGCCGATCTCGGCCAGCACATTTTTGGTCACGACCGGGACGGCCGCCGAGGCGCCGACTGCGGCCGCGGCGGCGAACTGGGCCGAAATGCCCCACAGGTCAAGTTCGCTTTTCGATACCGCCTCGACCACAACGTTGCCGTCGGCATTGATGACTGTCGTCGGCGATGCGGCGACGAAGGCCTGTGTCGTGATGTTGGCGATGACGACGCTCGCCGACAGGTTGACGGCGGCCGCGCCGGCCGCGGTTCCGACCGCAGCTACGGAAACAACCTTCTCGCTTGTCGTCGCGCGCAGCTCGACCGAGCCCTGGGTGCCGATCTGCGCGTTCGTATCGACCGTCGCAAGCGTGTTCTTGGTAAGGACGATCACATCGGCGCCGACGCCGACCGCGGCTGCCCCGCCGAAGCCAACAGCGCCGGCGACGTCGGTGACCGTAGTGTCGTCATTGGCAATCACCTTCACATCAGGATTCGCACCGTTGATGGCGCCACTGACGCGAATGTTCTTACCGAGGCTGGCGTTAGTCGTCTCGTTTAGGATCGTGACGGTTCCGGAGCCGAGGATCGTAGCGCCGCCAGCGGCGCCGCCGCCGGCGGCGATTTGGACAACGTCCTCGCTCGAATGTGCCTCGACGTCGAGACCCGTGCCGTTTGCCGTTATGACGACATTGTCGCCGACCTGCGCGAGCACGGTGTTGTTGTGGATCAGAGTCGCGAAGGCGCCCCCGATGCCGGCACCACCGCCGACCGCGATCTGGCCCGCGACCTGCACGAACTTCAGATCGTCCTGAGCGGTGACGTCCATGCCACCACCGGCCGTAATCGTAGAACCGGCCTTGACCAGGGCCACGGTGCCGGGCTGGGCTGTGCCCGCGGCAAGGGAGTCGGAGAGCCGATTGGTCGGCTGCGCGGCGACGATCGCGTTGCGAGTTTGCTGCAGCCCACTCTGTGCGCGCGAGTTGTCGGCGAGCTCGAGCGAACCGCTGCCCGCTCCGATGAGCGTGATCGCCCGGCCGGCATCGGCGTTGGCCGCCGTTGCTGCCAGCCTATAAGTCGTGGGCCCCGTCTTGATCAGGAAGTAGGTGTTGCCATCGGTAAGCCCACCTATGGGCGCACCGTTGGCGTGATAGATAACCGCATCGCCCGTGCGCAACGTCGTGGTGTGGAGGTCGATCGTGTTGGCGCTGACATCGCCGTTGGCAAAGCCAATCGGCCGGTTACCGCCCAGCAGGCCCGAGAAGCCGCCGAGCGCGGAGCCGGTAAGCGTGCTTTGGTAGTCGTTCGCCCACGAGCTTTCGCTCGCCGCACCGCCACCTGTATTGTAGTCGCCGCCCAGCACCCAGATGCCAAATGAGATCGCAGCCGCGAAGCTGCCCCCGAGCCCGCCGCTAACGTCGACCGCGACGATGTCCTGATGGCTGTACGCCTCAACCGATATGTTGCGCGCGGCGCGCATGGCAACGCCGCTGCCGATCGAGGCCTCCGTGCCGTTGTGCACGATGCCGACGCCGATGGCCCCGGCGAGTCCGCCCGATCCGCCGCCACCGAGGCCGCCGGTGACGGTGACTGCCGACACCTCGTTGCTCGCGGCAATACGCACGTCCTGGGCGGCCGCGCCAGTCACGAGCTGATTGATCCTAGCGTTGTCGCCGATGGTGGCCGCAGTGTTCGAGTCGATGATGTTGAGATTGACGCCACCCGCACCACCAATGCTGCCCGCCACGCCGCCGGCGATGGCGATCGAGCTGATGTCCTCGCTCGAGCCTGCGAGGACTAGGAGACCGGACCAGGCTCCCGTGTTGCCGAAGCGGCCATCGACGCCGCCGAGGCTGGCCACGCCGGCGACGCCGGTGGAGCCGTCCGCATCCACGGTCGATCCCGCCGCAATCCGCGCGGTGGTGTCCTTCGAGACGATGTTGATGGCGAGGCCGACGCCGACGCCGGCGCTGCCGCCAACACCGACGGAGCCATCTACATCGAGAATGCTCGTATCGTCGATGGCCTGAACGACGACGCTGCCGCCCGCACGGACTGTCGCTGCGACGTCCGCAGCGCCGGCATTGACATCGCCGATGCGGGCCGTCGTGTGATCGTTGAGGACGAGGATCGCGGGCGAGCCTGAGATGCCGGCCGAACCGGCTACCCCGAGGCTTGCCACCACCGTCTGCAGGTCCTCGGCCGAGCGCGCCTTGACGCCGATGCTGTCGGAGGCATTGACCCGCGCCGTCCCGGCGATCAGGGCCTCGGTCGTCAGATTGATCACGTCGACCGACACCGACGGGGCTATGGCTGCCGAGCCGGCAATGTCCAAGCCTACTGACACGATGAGCTTGCGGTAGTCGCTGCTGCCGACGACAAGGACGTCTTGAGCGGCAGGGGCGGTCGAAGTCACATTTACGCTTGCGCCCTCTTCGATCCGACCACTCGTCGTAATGTTCGAGACATTGACCACGCCCGTGACGTTGACCGCGACCGAGCCCGCAACGCCACCCGAGATGGCGATCATGCCAATATCGTCGTAGTTCGTCGCCGAGACCGCGACACCGTGCAGGCTCACGATGCTAGCCGTGACGTGCCGCTCCTTGCCGGCGTTGGGGTCGCCGGCGCTCGGGCTTGTGCCACCACTGGTGCTCGTGACCTGGCCATTCAAGCTGAAGGAGAAGCTGCCGGTCAGCGGCGTTGTCGCCTCGCGCGCGCCTGTTGCTGGCGGATCCTCGTAGGTGACGGTAAAGCCCCCGCTGCGCACCGTGCTGGCCGCACCCAGGCCCAGGCCAACCACGACCGCATTTTGGCCGATGAAGGCTTCCGTTGTCTTGTTGATAATCGGGATCGGGGCGGAAGCGCCGATCGCTGTGGTCCCGGCGATGCCGAGGCCGCCCGCGAAAAGATCCATCTCGTTTTCGGCGCCGGCCTCGACGACCACGTTGCCCGTGGCGATGACGCGGGTGGCGGCGCCAGCGGTGGTGCCTTCGATGAAAGCGCGAGTGTTTATCGTGTCGACCTGAACACCAATCGAGCCCGCGATGGCAAGTTCACTCGAGGCGCCGCCCGATGCCGCAAAAGCGTTGATCTTCTCCTTCGAGAAGGCGCGTACCTCGACCGAGCCAGACGTCGTAACCAGCGAGTGCGCGCCGATGCTGGCAATGGTGTTCTTCGTCAACACGCCGACGTCGAGGCCGGCGCCGATACCAAGATCGCTTCCGAAGTTGGCGGCGCCCGCCACCTTCACCATGTGCGTGCGATCCTCGGCCGTCACCTTGACAACCGCGGCGGTGCTCGTACCGGAGACGGTGACGCTTTGCCCGATCGTAGCACTCGCCAACTCGTCGAGCGTGCTCACGGTCAACGACCCGGCCGCACCGTTCTCGAGTCCGCCCGCGCCGGCAGCCGCAACCATCGTGAGGTCGAGCCCGCCTGCGGCGGCAACCTCTAGGCCGCGACCTTCGATGATTTGCGTGCGGTCACCAACACTGGCAATGAACGTGTTCTTGCGTGTGGCGATGGCAAGGCCAATGCCGACGGCCGTGCCGCTTGCGCCGCCCGCCGAGCCGGCGATGAGTTTCAGGCTGTCGGGCACGATCTGGCCCGTACCGTCACGCGGATTGGCGGCCACGACCGATACCTTGCCACCCGACGTGACTATGGCGTCCGCGCCGGCGATGGCGCGCGTGCCCGATAGCGGATCGCTGCCAAGGTTGAACAGATTGATGGCGATCGAACCCGAGCCGCCGGTGTCCGAGGCAATACCGAAGGAGCCCGCGATCGACGTCTGCTGATCGGATGAATGAGCTTGTACCGAGACGTCACCGGTTGTTGAGATGAGCACCCGGTCAGCAACCAGAGCCAGCGTCTTTTGATTGACGATGGTAACATCGATGCCGATGCCGATGCCGAGATTGCCAATCGAGGCGCCGACGCCGCCAGCGCCACTGAAGAGCGCGACCGTACTTGCCGCATCGACCACGACGCTGCCTGCAGACGCAGCGCGCTGGTTCACCTTGACGCCCGTGTCGAGGTGCGCCTCAGTGTTGAAATTGAGGACATTCACGGCGACCGAACCGCCGATCGCCGTGCCGCCGTCCGAGCCTGCGCCGCCAAAGGCACCAGAGGTCAGCGCAAAGCCGAGCCCTTTAAAGTTGTCAGCGCGCGGCACATAGGACATTTCCGACGTGACGTGGACGCCGGCCGCGCCATCGACCTGACCGTTCTGTTTGACGATCGCCGTCGTGCCGATCGTCGCGCTCTGCACCAGGACGGCGGCGCCGACGCCGATATCCGAGCCGAACGCGCCGGAGCCGGCGAGGTTTTCGACCGCAAAGTCTGCTTGCGCGCCCACATCGATAGCACCGCTACCGCCGAGGACGTTGTCGGACTGGCCAAGCTCGGCTCGGGTGTCGTAAGTGACGACGTCGACGCTGACCGAGCCGGCGATACCGAACTGTTTGGCGCCGGCCGCAGATGCGCTCTGCACGACGAGATCGTTCTTAAAGTCGCCGTTGTGCAGCGCCATCTTGGCGGTCACACTGACGCCCGCGGCCGCGTTGATGGTGGCGTTGTCGCCGATCGTCGCCGCGTTCGTGGCGGTGATGACATTAAACGCTAGGCCGGCGCCGATGTTCGTATCCTTGAGCGGGTCAATGATGGCTGTGCCGATGCCCTTGGCGGTGCCATCGACTTGGAGCGCCGAGGCGACCTCGACCTGACCAGCACGGGACGTGATCGATCGGCCGGCGGGAACAGTCGCAGTGGCATCCGTTGTCACCAAATTGATTCCGATCGCCGCCGCGACGCCAACTGCGCCGGCGCCCCGACCATTGGCCTGACTGGCGACCGTATCGGAGGCGTTGCCGACTTGGTCTGCGGCCTTTGGCAAGGCGATCTTGCCGCCTGGCAGGCTCGAGACCTTGCTGTCGTTACTGATGTTGGAATTGTTGTTGAGAGCCTGTTGGGCTTCGCCGTCAGCGTCGTTGGCGCCGGCAAAGTTCCCCTTAGCGCCGCCAGTCGCCTCTGCCCCGCTTGCCATCCCATTTGTGGCCCTGACGCGGACGTCGCCGCCCGCACTGACGTCACGAGCGATCGTGGCGCTCGCATGTTCGAGCACGATGCCGAGCGCGATAGCAGCACCGACCGCGACGTTGCTGCCGCCGGCCTCGGCGTCCGCTTTGGCCTGATAGTCACCGCTATCCGTTGCCTCGACGCGCACGCTGCCTGTACCCGTTGTATTGAGCAATGCACCGGTACCGAGCCGTGCGGTCGTGTCACTGCCAGCGATGTGAATGGCCACCGCCGGACTAATGCTGACATCGCTTGCGGAGCCCGCCTCGGCCGTCGTCACCGCCTTGTGATCGCCCAAGGCGCTGATTGTGAGGCCGCCGGCACCAGTGAGCCCTACGTTGTCAGGGATTTCGGCCAGTGCTGGCAGGTTGAGAATCGAAAGCGCAATTGAAGCACCGACGCCAACCCCACCGCCTCCCGACGACTGGCCGCGGACGGTCGCAACTGAGCTTGCAATCGCGGTTGAATCAGACTTGTTCTCCGCATCGACCGTCACCAGGCCGCCACCGGCATCGAGCGATGCCAGGATTTGCGCCTTGGTCGGCACGTTAAGGATCTCGAGGGCGACCGCGCCCGCAACGCCGATATTCGACGCACTGCCGCCTGCGTTGGCGACCGCAACGAAGGTATCGACGCCATCGCCCTGGGTCGACATCGTGGCCGCGACCGTGACCGCGCCTCGCGCCGTCACCGGCGTCAGTATCAGCGCAGTATTATCTGCAGTGATGACGTTAAGTGCGACGGCGACGCCGATGCCGGTGGCTTGGTGGGCGGTAGAGCCGTCGGCCGTGGCGTTGCCGTCAACGTCCATGGCCGACAGCACGGCGACACCCCGCCCGCTGTTCACGCTGATCGTGGCTGGTAATGATGCTCGGGCATGGCCGTTGATGACGTTGACAGCCAGGGCAGCAGCCACGCCGACGCTCTGCTCGGCGCCGCCGCCGCCATTGGCCTTGATAACTTGCGGCGCGTTGGTCGAAGCTCCCGATTCATGATTGGCAAACTTCGTCATCGAGGCGACCTGACCGTCGGCAGTCGATGGCCCGGCGGAGTGGCCGTGGCCAGGGCTTACGCCCTGCGTCGAGGCGACGGTCGCGGCCTGAACATCCGCCACAAGATCGGCTGAGACCGTAATGTCGCCGCCAGTCCTCAGGTTGCGAGCCGGTGCGGCGTCGGCCGTGTCTTCGACGATGTTGAGCGCGATCGCGGCGCCAACACCTACGTCATTCGCGCCGTTGATGCCGGCGTCGGACTTCGTATCTCCGGTTACCTTGTGTTGTGCAGAAAGTGTGAAGGCGCCAGCAATGTCGAGCGAGCCGCCGGTGCCAAGTGTCGCGGCCGTATGATCCTCGGCCACAAGCAATGCGAGAGCCGGCGTTATGCCGACGCTGCCCTGCGCGGAGCCCGAGATGGCCCAGGTTTTGGCCAAGTTCTCGCCCTGAGCGGAAATCGTGACGTCCCGCCCACCCGTTACCGCCACATTATTGGGAATGGCGGCAGTGCTCTCGTTGCCAAGGATATTAATGGCAATCGACAAGCCAACGCCGACGTTCCCGCCGTTGCCGTCGGCGCCGTTCGCGGCCTGCGTATTGGAGCTGGCCACGGCTTCTGGCCGCGTAAAGAGTTGCGAGCGGATGTCGACGATGCCGGTCGCCGTTTCGGCAGCACTGACGTTGAGCAACGCCTGGCTCTTCATGTTCGAAAAATTGGCGGCGAACGCGCCGGCGACGCCGACATCGCGCGCGCCTGCGCCGGAGATCGCGGTTGCCAGGAGTTCACTGTGACTCTCAGCGGGCGCGCTCGGGGCGAGCGCATGAATGGCGAGGCCGCCACTGTTCACGACGCCATCGACGATCGCTGTGGTCGCATGATTGGCCATATTCATGGCCACGGCAACACCGACCCCTGCCCCGGCGACATTGGAGGCATCCGCAGTGACCCGCGAATCGGCATCGCCGATCGCCTCGATGGTCACAGCACCGGGCGTGGTGATGGATTGTCCGGACGCGAGATGAGCGCTCGATTGGCTATTGATGATCGATAGTGAGATGGCGCCCGCAACACCGACCTGACCAGCGTCGCCATCGGCATCGGGGACCTCAACGTTATGCGCGGTTGCGGGCGTCCCGCCCTTCTCACTGTTGGCGAAGTCGAGTTCCTTGCCGATCTGGTCGTTGCTGGTTGTCTGGCCATTGCCCTTAGCGCCGGCCTACGA
>Ga0306923_10002144_pt1 | contig 17938 bp, 17 predicted proteins | sample sta12Can44000108_FD_203841 | JGI IMG/M metagenome (GOLD analysis project Ga0306923, IMG submission 203841) | Lab enrichment of tropical soil microbial communities from Luquillo Experimental Forest, Puerto Rico - statanox.12C.anox.44.000.108 (v2)... | ecosystem: Environmental > Terrestrial >... | reverse complement strand
CGGGATGCCGCTGCCGGTCTCCTCATAATAGAGCTTGACGCCATCGTCGGTGGTGAGATGCGGCATGACTTCGCTCCCCGCTCAGGAAGCCGCGCGGGCGGAAATCCCCGCATCGATGGTGACGACCGAGCCGCTGGTGTAGCCGGAGCGCTCGGAGGCGAGGAACACGACCATGTTGGCGATTTCTTCCGGGTGCGCGGCGCGCCCGAACGGCAGCGGCTTGACGAAGTCGCGCCAGGTCTCCGGGTCGCCGGTTTTGTCCTGCGCCTTCTTGCGCATCAAGCCGACTAGGCGATCGGTTGCGACCGGGCCGGGATGGAGCGCCATCACCCGCACGCCGTCGCGCACGCTGGCGCTGCCGAGCGACTGCGAGAAGGCCGCAAGCGAGGCGTTGCCGGCGACGCCGCAGATGTAGTCCGGATCTTTGGTCTGCGCCGCCGCGCCGATCACATTGACGATCACGCCGGACCCGCGCTTCTTCATCAGCGCGTAGAAGGCGCGGCACATGTTGACGTAGCCGAACACCTTGAGGTCCCAGGCCGCGCGCCAGCGCTTCTCGTCGATCTCGATCAGGTTGCCGCCCGGGATGGCGCCGGCGTTGTTGACGAGAATGTCGACGCCCGGAAACGCAGCGGCGATCTTGTCGACGTTGGCGCTGTCGGAGAGGTCGGCCGCGAACACGTCGACCCGCACGTTCGATTTGCGCGCGATCTCGGCCTGCGCGGCTTTGAGGTCGGCGGCGGTGCGGGCGACCAGCACCACGTTGCAGCCTTCTTCCGCCATGGCGTTGGCGGTGGCGCGGCCGATGCCCTTGGAGGCGCCGGTGATGAGGGCCGTTTTGCCGGCGAGCTTGAGGTCCATGGATGACTCTCGAGATTTGGCGAGGAGGGGAGCGCGAACCTACGACCCGGCGCCGCCAGAGTGCAACTGGGGTTTCGGAATGCGTCGCGAACCCCTTGCCCCAGGCGGCGAAGCCGGCAAGATGGCGCGCCCATGAAGCTTTCCGGGGACCTCATCATTGCGGCGCCGCGCCAGGCGGTGTTCGACGCGTTGCGCGACGCGCGGCTGTTCGCGTCTTGCGTCGACGGCATGCGCGACCTTCAGGAGATCGACGCGAACCACTACCGCGCGGTGATGGAGACCAAGGTCGCCTACATCAAATTCAAGTTCGATGTTGCCGTCGAGGTCACAAAGATCGAGCCGCCGCAGACGATCGAGACGAAAATCGAGGGCGCGCCGCACGGCATCGTCGGGCGGCTCAGTGCAACCTCCCGCACCACGCTCAGCGAAGAAAACGAGGCGACCCGCGTGCAATACAAAATCGAAGCGGCGTTGACCGGGAAACTCGGCAGTCTGGGGCAGCCGGTGATCCGCTCCAAGGCCAAGGAAATGGAGCGGCATTTCGTCGAGAAGCTCGGCGCCGCCTTCGCGGCACGCGCGGTCGAGGCGGCACGATGATCCCGTTTGAGCTGGCCGAGCCGCGTTCGCTCAAGGAAGCGATTTCGCTGCTCGACAACGCGGACGAAACCGTGCGGCCGATCGCCGGCGGCACCGCGCTCATGCTGATGATGAAGGCCGGCGTCTTTCAACCGACCCGGCTGATCGCGCTGCGCCACGTCGCAAGGGCCGACGCGATCAAGTTTGGCGGGGACGGGAGTCTTCAGCTCGGCGCGCTGGCGACCCTCGGCGGGCTCGAGCGCACCAAGGGCTTGCGCGACGCCTTTCCGGTGATCGCGCAAACCTTGCGCACGCTCTCGAACGTGCGCGTGCGCAACGTCGCGACCATCGGCGGCAATCTCGCCCACGCCGACCCGCACATGGACCTGCCGCCGGTGCTGGCCGCGCTTGGCGCGCAGGTGACGGTCGCGGGGCCGAAGGGCGAGCGCACCGTCGCGGTCGAGAATCTGTTCGCTGGCTATTACGAGACCGTGCTCGCGCGCAACGAACTGATTGCGAAAGTGACCGTGCCGCCGCTCGGCGGCAAGCGTGCGGCCTACGTGAAGGTGACCACCCGCTCGGCGGACGATTGGCCGGCGCTCGGCGTTGCGGTTGCGCTCGATGCGCAGGGCCGCAACGTGCGCAGCGCCGATGTCTTCGTGAGCGCCGCGACCGAAAAGCCGATCCGGTTGAAAGCCGCGGAGGCCGTGTTGCGCGGCGCCGAAGCCAACGAAGCAAACCTCAAGCGCGCCGGCGAAGCAGCAGCGGGCGAGGTCGAGACCATGGCGGACGCGCGCGGCTCCGCGTCCTACAAAAAAGAATTGGTGCGGGTGTTCGTCGCGCGCGCGGTGCGCAAGGCGCTCGGGCTGGGCGACGCGCAGGGGAGGGCGGCATGAGCACGGTGTCTGCCGGCGCAAGCCAGATCGGCCGTTCGCTGCCGCGCCTCGAGGGCCGCGCCAAGGTGACCGGCCGTGCCGAGTATGTGCACAACCTGCGCCTGCCCGGCATGCTCTACGGCAAGCTCTTCCGCAGCACGATCGCGCACGGGCGCATCCGGCGCGTCGACACCGCGGCGGCGTGCGCGTTACCTGGCGTCTATCGCGTGGTGACCGGCGAGGACATCTGCAAGGTCATCCCCAATCCCTATTACGGTCCGGCCTTTCACGACCAACCGATCCTCGCGCTCGACAAGGTTTATCACGTCGGCCAGCCGGTGGCGGCGGTGCTCGCCGCCGATCCGCACGTGGCCGAGCAAGCCGTCCAGCTGATCGTCGCCGAATACGACGAGCTGCCAGCGGTCTACGACGAGGTCGAGGCGGTCACCTCGAAGGCTGTGGTGCACGACGTGCTCAAACCCGCCGGAGCGTTTGCCGATCTCAAGCATCTCGAAGGCCGCAAGAACACCAACGTGGCGCTCGATTATCACTTGCGCCGGGGCGACGCCGAGAAGGCGCTGGGCGCAGCCGACCACGTGTTCGAGCACGAGTTCCGCACCCAGCAGGTGATGCACACGCCGCTCGAGCCGTTCGTCTCGGTGGCTGAGCCGCGCGAGAACGGCATCACCATTCACACCGCCTCGCAGGGGCCGTCGTTCGTGCGGGTCGAAATCGCGCGGCTGCTCGGCTGGTCCGAGAACAAGGTGCGCATCAAGGTGCCGTATCTCGGCGGCGGCTTCGGCGCCAAGCTCTACATCAAGCTCGAGGCGCTGGTGACGGCGCTGGCGCTGATCGCGCGCCGGCCGGTGAAGATTTCGCTCACCATGGAGGAGCAATTCTATCAGATCACCAAACACGCGGCGACCTTGCGCATCAAGACCGGCGTGTCGAAGGAAGGCCGCGTCACCGCGCGCAAATGCGAAGTTTGGTGGAACGGCGGCGCGTTTGCCGACGTAGGACCGCGCGTGACGCAGAAATCCGGCTTCAGCGCCGCGGGGCCCTACGACATCGACAACGTGCACATCGATTCCTACGCGCTCTACACCAATCTGCCACCGGCCGGTGCGTTGCGCGGGTTCGGCATTCCGCAGCTGTGCTGGGCGTACGAGAGCCACACCGACATGATGGCGCGCGCGCTCAAGCTCGACCCGATCGAGTTCCGCCGCCGCAACCTCCTGCGTGACGGCCGCCCGCAGGCGACCGGCACGCTGGTGCACGACACGCCGCTCGAGAAAATTCTCGACCGCCTCGCCGTGCGGCTCAACTGGGGCGCGCCGTTCGACCGTGGCAACGGGACGGTGCGGCGCGGGCGCGGCATCGCCATCGGCTTCAAGGCAGTGATTTCGCCGACGACGTCGATGGCGATCGTCAACGTCTCGGCCGACGGCAGCGTCACGGTCTATGTCGGCACGGTCGACATGGGGCAGGGCTCCGACACCTCGATGGCGCAGCTCGCCGGCGAAGTCCTCAACCTGCCGGCGGAGAGCATCACCGTCGTTCACTCCGACACCGACGTGACGCCCTACGACATGGGCACGCTCGGCTCGCGCTCGCTCTATCACATGGGGCACGCGGTCAGGACCGCGGCCGAGGAGGCGGCGGCGAAGTTGCGCGCGCTCGCGCGCGAGGTGGGGCTGCCGGAAGGCACGAACGTTCCCGTCGCCGAGCTGTTCCGCCGCAAATACGGCATGCAGGCCGGGAACGTGATCGGCACCGGCAGTTTCATGCCGAGCTACACGCCGCCCGAGCCGGGCACCGGGCTTACCACGAACGTGACGCCGTTCTGGATGGCGGGCGGCGCCGGCTGCGAACTCGAAGTCGATACCGAGACCGGCCACGTGAAGCTGACAAAGCTCATCAACGTCGCCGACGCGGGCAGGCAGATCAACCCGCGCATCGTCGAGACGCAGCTTTCCGGCGCGTCGATCATGCAGCTCGGCTTCACCATGTCGGAACGCATGGACTTCGAAGCCGGGCAAATGACCAACGCCTCGCTCTCCGACTATAAGATTCCCGGCCTGCACGACCTGCCGCGCGTGATCGAGAACGAAGCGGTCGAATCCTATGAGCCGAGCGGCCCGTTCGGTGCCAAGGGCGTGGGGGAGACCGCGACCTTCGCTGTGTCGCCGGCGATTGCCAACGCGATCGAGGACGCGGTCGGCGTGCGCCTGAAAGAGCTGCCGCTCACGCCCGAGGCGGTCTACCGCGCACTGCGCGCCGCGCAGGGCGCGCCGCTGGGGGAGGAGTGATTCTTTGACCGGGCCGCGCACCATCAGCTTCACGCTCAACGGAGAGCCGGCGTCCGCGACCGTCGCGCCGCATCAGAATCTCGTCGAGCTGCTGCAACAGTTCGGCCTCGCCGGTGCGCGCGAAAGCTGCGCCCAGGGGCTGTGCGGGTGCTGCACCGTCATCGTCGACGGGCGTGCTGTGTCCGGCTGTTTGTTTCTTGCCGTGTTCGCCGATGGGGCCCGCCTCGAAACGGTCGAGGGGCTCGGGAACGGCAGCGAACTCGACCCGATCCAGGAGGCGTTCATCGAAACCGGTGCCTTCCAGTGCGGCTTCTGCACGCCGGGTTTCGTGCTGATGACCCGCCAGTTGCTCGAGGGAAACCCAGCGCCCGACGAGGACGACATCCGGCATTATCTCTCGGGCAATCTGTGCCGCTGCGCCGCCTATCCGCAGATCATCGAGGCCGTGCAACTCGCCGCGCGCAAGCGTCAGGGCGCCGCACGATAAATTTTCAAAGGAATTATTTTGTGATCTGGTTGCGCGACGCAGCTTGGTCCAGCGGTTATTTGATGGATTCAGGTCGCGGTGATCGATTATTAGCGGGCACCGTTTGCCTTTCACTTAGAGCCACGCGAGATGGTGTGCCCGGTATGGCCGGCCCTTGATGGTGATCCTCCGACAGCCTTGGGTATCCAGCGTCCCGGCAAGGTCGCCGGGTTGAATCGAGGGGCTCACACGTTTTCGCCATCGAAATTCTCCGGTTTTGCAATCGTAACGGAGCAGCTCGCACAGCCGAGCGTCTGTCTTTTCATGCGTTGTCGCAAAATGAAAAACAGCCGCGTGAGCGGCCCTTTGGAGGGTTGTTCAGATGGGATCAGAGGACGAACGCGCCGTAGGGTGGGTAAGGCCGCGAGCGCACACGAGCGGCCGTGCCCACCAACGATGGTTGTTAGTTGATATACTGCGATGGGCATGCGCGCCCATCGCCACGCTTAGCCCGCCCTACGGCACCGCGAGTTTCGCGAAGCGCAGCGGCGCGCAAGCTGTTCGGCGAATTTGCCCGGACGGAGTAGATAGGAGGGTCATAGAGACCTTATAGTCCGTCCATGGCCTCGCCCCCGCTCCACACCTCAACCGACGTCCTCGTGATCGGAGCGGGCGGCGCCGGCATGTATGCGGCGATCGAGGCGGCGCGGCAGGGCGCCCGTGTGCTGCTGATTGACCGAAGTCTCATCGGCCGCGGCGGAGCCACCGTGATGGCGCAGATGACCGTCGCCGTGGCGCTTGGGACCCAGACGCCCGACCACTGGAGCCATCACTACACCGACACGCTCACGGCCGGGCGCGGCCTATGCGCCGAGCCGCTGGCGCGGCTGTTGTGCGAGGAGGGGGCCGACTGCATCCGCGAGATGGATGCGTGGGGCATCGGCTGGGCGCGCCAGGACGGCCGCATCGTGCAGGCGCAGGCGCCCGGCCACGACCGGCCGCGCTGCGTCTACGTCGATTTCCTCAATACCGGCCCGGCGGTGTCGAAGACGCTCCGCACGGTCGTCAACCGCACCGCGGGCATCCACAAGGCGGGCGATGTCGCGGTCATCGATCTCGTCGTCGTCGACGGCGAAGTCGTCGGCGCCGCGGCGCTGCATCTCGTCACCGGCGCAGCCGTCACGATCGCTGCTAAGGCCACGGTGCTCGCGACCGGCGGGCTCACGCGGCTTTATCGCCGCAACAGCGCATCCGCCAACATGGGCGGCGACGGCTATGCGCTGGCGTTGCGCGCGGGCGCGGCGCTCGTTGACATGGAGTTCGTGCAGTTCTTCCCGATCGGCCATCTCGCGCCGCGGCTCATCGGCATGGATCCGATCATGTGGGACCCGTTCCGCTACAAGCTTGGCGGCCGCCTGCTCAACGGCAACAACGAAGAATTCACCTCGCGCTACGGCTCGGACGAATCCGGCAAATACGTGCTCACCCGCGATCTTGCGACCTACGCCATCATCAAGGAGGTGGAGGCCGGGCGCGGCTCGCCGCACGGCGGCGCTTATCTCAGCTTCGAGCATTGTTCGGCTGCCGCGCTGCGCGACGCGTTCGGGCCGGTGATCGACCGGCTCGCCAAGAACAACATCGACCTCACGCGCATGCCGATCGAGATCGCGCCGATCGCCCATTATCACATGGGCGGCATCGCGGCCGACGCCAGCATGGAAACGAGCGTACCCGGCCTTTATGCGGCCGGAGAGGCGGTGGGTGGCGCGAACGGCGCGAATCGTCTCTCCGGCAACGCCATCACCGAAGCGCTGGTGTTCGGCCGGCGCGCCGGGCGCAGCGCCGCCGCACGGGCCGCCGGCATCGCAACGCAGCCGTTCCGTCCGGATGCCGCGCGTGCGGCTCTCGATCTCGTCGCGACGGAGGGGGTTGGTGACGGACCCAACACCGCCGAAATGATCGCCGCGCTGCAGGCGACCATGGCGGACGACGTAGGACCGCTACGCGACGCGGCGCGACTGCGGCGCGCTCAGACGCGCATCGATGAGCTTACCGCCGTGCTGGGCGATCGCCCGTTTGGCGCGCCGACCGCGTTCGACCTGCGCCGGCTCGAGTGGTTCGATTTGCGCAACATGCTGCTCGTCGCCCGCACCGTCACTGCAACCGCGCTCGCGCGCGAAGAGAGCCGTGGGGCCCACCAGCGCGAAGATTTTCCCGAGACGGAATCGGCGTGGCGCATCAATCAAACCGTGCGCTGGCGCGACGGCAAGATCGCGCTTGCGCGCAACCCCGCCACGGTCGAGATGGCGGCGCAATGATCGAACATGCGCAGCTCAAGATCTGGCGCGGCATCGATCGCGCCACCGGGCGCTGGGAGAGCTACGAGGTGCCGTTCGAACCGGGGCAGTCGGTGCTCGACGGCCTGCGCTGGATCCGCACCCAGCGCGATCCGAGCCTCGCCATCCGCTTCTCCTGCATCAATGCCAACGCCTGCAAGGAATGCATGATCGAGCTTGACGGCAAGACCGTCTACGCCTGCACCGTCCGGCTCGAGCCGCGGGAAATGACCTTGGCGCCGCTCTCCAATAAACCGCTGCTGCGCGACCTCGTCACCGAGATCGCCCCGCCCGCCGAGCGGTTTTCTTGAACGGCCCAAACGCGCGAAATCTCCGGTTAAACCCCATACAATCAGGCGCAAAATCCGCTAGTCTCGCCGCCGCTGCGGGGGGAGGGGACCCGCCAACAGGGAGTTTTCAGCATGGAGCTGCCGCTCGTCGTCGGCATCAGCGGAGCGTCGGGTGCGATCTACGGCATCCGCATGCTCGAGGTGCTGCGCCAGCGCGGCATCCCTTCGCACCTGATCATTTCCCGTTCCGCGGCGCAGACGCTGAGCGAAGAAATGGACATGCCGGTCGACAAGGCGCGCGCGCTTGCCGACGTGGTCTATCCGAACAGCGATCTCGGCGCCGCGGTGTCGAGCGGCTCGTTCAAGACGCGCGGCATGATCGTGATCCCGTGCTCCATCCGCACCGTCTCCGACGTCGCCTACGGCCACACCGACAATTTGGTGAGCCGGGCCGCCGACGTGACGCTGAAGGAGCGCCGGCGCCTCGTGCTCGTGGTGCGCGAAACCCCGCTCCACGCTGGCCACCTGCGCGGCATGCTGGCGGCGACCGAGAACGGGGCGATCATTATGCCGCCGGTGCCCGCGTTCTATCATCACCCCCGCACCATCGACGACATCGTCAATCAGACGGTCGGCCGCGCGCTCGATCTCTTCGACATCGACGCAGGCATCGTCAAGCGGTGGCGCACTGAGCCCGCGGCCGGCAGCGAGAAGGCTTAGATGACCTCGCCGGTGGAGATGGACTCGCCGCTGTGGCGTTTCTCGCTCGCGGTCTATCGCGGTGCGGGCGTGCAAGAAGAATGCCTCAACGTCCAGGAGCGCTTCGGGGTTGACGTGAATTTGCTGATGCTGTGCGGCTACGTCGGGGCGGTGGAAGGGGCGGTGCTCTCGACGAGCGACGTGGCCGACTCGCTCGACGCGACCGGCGCGTGGCACGCCAACGCGGTCAAGTCGCTGCGGCAGGTGCGACGCACGCTCAAGCCGTGGGGAACCGGGGAGGGACCGTTTTCGCCCGTCGTGGAAGCGCTGCGCACAAAAGTAAAAGGCGCCGAGCTGGAGGCCGAGCAGATCGAGCAGGCCATGATGTGGTCATGGCTGCGCGAGCATGCCGGGGAATGGCGCCGGCGCGAGCCGCGCCAGGCGCTCGTCGCCAACATCTTTGCGCTGCTGGTGCGCTGCGGCGCTACCGGAGCCCAAGCCGATCCGCTGCGCGTGCTGCCGCGGTTCTGTGCGGCGGCGCTACGGGTCGGCGCGCGCGATCAAGCAACCGGGACGGGGCGATGACCATCGAACGAAGCCGGTCGCCTTCGGCGATATCCTCGTTCTGAATAATTGGCAGCGCCGGTGCCACCGGCAGGTACAATCGCAAACAAAATGACAAATGTCCCTTGCCTGTGCAGGTCTTGTGACCCGAAACTGAAGGCGCGCCTTGCGGACATAGGTGGTGCGCCGATGGCGGGGACGCACGCCGATTTCGGCAACCTCGTCGCCACTGAGACCGAGAAATGGGGCAACGTGGTCAAGTTCGCAGGCATGAAGCCGGATATTCAGTAACGCTTGTTCGACAAATCCGACATGCCACGACATACGCGCGCCGCAAATCCGGCCGTGCTATGCGATCGTCCTGAAAGGAAATAAGGGGGGCCCGTCATGGCCTACAAGGATTTACGCGACTATCTCGTCGCGCTTGAGAAGATCGGCAAGCTGCATCACGTCAAGAAGGAAGTCGATCCGGGATGGGAAGTCGCCGCGTACACGCGACGCGTGTTCCAGCGCATTCCGCGCGAGCGACGTCCGGCATTGATGTTCGAGCGAATCAAAGGCCACGATATGCCGCTGGTCGCCGGCATCCTGGGCGCATCGCCGGAAGTCTACGCCCTCTCACTTGAGACGACCGTCGACAAAATCGCGGACAAGTGGTCGCACGCGCAGAACAACCCGATTCCTCCGGTGCGGGTCGCAACCGGACCCGTGAAGGATGTCATCCTCACGGGCGACCGCATCGACATCACGAAGTTGCCACTCTGTATCTGGACGCGCGGTGAGGACCCGGCGCCATACGTCACGGGGCCGTGCGTGATCTCGGTCGATCCCGAGACAGGCGAGCGCAACATGGGCACGTATAGGCTCATGCAAAAAGGACCCCGCAAGTTCGGCTTGTTCTTAACGAACACGTGGCGGGACATGTACGCGCACATCATGAAGAACGAGCGCGCCGGCAAGGCGACGCCATGCGCGGTCGTGATCGGCTGCGATCCGTCGGTGCCGCTAACATCGGTGTCGCGCATTCGCGGCGACGAGCTTGGCGTCGCGGGCGCGCTTCGTGGTGAGCCGCTGGAGGTCGTGAAGTGCGAGACCAACGATCTCGAAATTCCGGCGCATGCCGAGATCGTGATCGAAGGCCACGTGCCCGCGCATATACGCGAGCCCGAGGGGCCATTCGGCGAGTATACCGGCTACATGGGCGGATCTGGTCCGAGCTTCGTGATCGATGTCACCGCGATCACGCACCGGCGAGAACCGATCTATCAAGCGTTCTTCAGTCAGATGCCGCCGAGCGAATCGAGCTGTATTCGCGGCACCGGGCGTGACGTAGCGCTGCGACAGCACCTCACGCGCGTGCTCAGGCTGCCCGTGAAGGATGTACATCTGCTCGAAGCTGGCGGCGGCGCGTCGTTCCTCGCGGTCTCGACCAAGCGCGATCACCCCGCGCTACCTCAGCGGATCATGTGGGCGGTGTGGGCGTACGAGCCGTCTTTCTCGAAGTGGGTCGTCGTCGTCGACGAGGACATCGACGTCCGCGACTACTTTCAGGTGCTGTGGGCGATGTCTTGGCACGTGCAGCCCGCGCAGGACATCTACGTGAACCGCGACACGGCAGTGGTCGGTCTCGATCCCTCGGTGGCCGAGCCATCGGTTGATCAGCACGAGCGTAAGACGGTACTGTCGTCGAAGGTCGGCGTCGACGCGACGCGGAAGCATAAGTTCCCGGCGCTGTCCGTCCCGCCGCGGGCGGACATGGACCGCATCGACGCACACTGGTCGGAGTACGGGCTCGAGTGATGCTCTCCCGCTTCCCGCCGATGGTATGGCCAGAGCAAATCGACATCGGCGCTGCCGCGGCGCACTGGGTGGCGCCGGGGCTCAAGCCGCCTGGGCGCGGCTAATTTTTCATGGCTGAAACCACGCCACCGCAAACAATTCGCGCGTATCGACAGGCGGATCGCTAACAGGTCGCCGCGTTCTGGGCTCGGATCAGTCGCGAATCGGCTCCCGCAGACCCGCGCGAAGCGTTCGAGCAATACATCGTCGGCGCGCTGGCGGACGAATTGCGGCGGCTGCAAGACATCTTCTCGGTGGCCAAACGCAACGCGTTTTGGGTCGTCACGCTGGGTCACGAAATCATCGGAACATTCGGCATCGAGAGCCGCAGCCGGGACACGACCGAACTTCGGCGGATGTATCTCGACTCCCTTCTACCGCGGTACGGGCATCTCTCAGCGCATGCTGGACTACGCGGAGTCGCGGGCCCGCGAGCTTGGATTTTCAACGATGGTCTTGAGCGCGGCGGAAATCCAGCGAGCGGCGCTCAAGTTCTATCGCTAGAACGGGTACCGTCTGGTCAAAACCGAGATTGCCGAAACGATGTCTGTGCGGACGGTCGGTGGCGGCCTCACGCGCTTTCATTTCGAGAAGCCGCTTAGAAATGCCGGCGGCCACGACTGAAAGTTCTGGGCGTTGGCATAACTCCTCCGCTGCCGGACTTATTCCCGACGGCACCGTTTTTCTTGTCAAAAATATTTGTGTTGGGGTTGCGGCCGGCAGCCTCTATATGAGCACCGTTTCGGCCACCGCTTACTCGCGCACAAACACACTTTGGAGAATCAATCATGCTTCCCATTTCTCGACGTAACCTCGCGTCATTCGCCGCCGCATGCGGGCTGCTCGCTGTTCTGCCGGTTGCCTCGCTGGCGCAGCCGGCCGGCGACGACAAGGCGCTGGCAACGGGCCTGCGCGCCGGCGGTCACGTCATTCTCGTGCGGCACGGCGCGACCTTCCCCGATCAGGCGGACACCGATCCGCTCCATCCGGAGAACATTGCCGCCCAGCGTAATCTCAATGACAACGGCAAGGCGCTGGCGAAGTCGTTCGGCGAGGCGCTGCGCCAGGCCGGCGTTCCGGTCGGCAAGGTCTACACGAGCAACTTCAATCGTGCGTATGAAACCGCAACGCTCGCCGGTTTCACCGACATCGAGAAGACCGCGGACCTGACCGAGGGCGGCCTCGTCGTGTCGCCCAACGAGAACAATCGCCGCGCGGAGGCCTTGCGCAAGCTGTTGGCAACCGGCCCGAAGGCCGGCACCAACACGGTCCTCATCAGCCACAAGCCGAACATCATCGACGCGCTCGGCAACGACTGGTTCCAGGTGAAAGAAGGCGAGGCGTCGATCTTCCGTCCCGAGAACGGCAGGTACGTCCTCGTCGCCCGCGTGCAGATGGCCGACTGGCCGCGCATCGCCGCCGCAGCGAAATAAGCCGCCGCTCTGGTCATTGCGAGGAGCCGTAGCCTACGATGAGCGCGAAGCGCGACATCCGGGATCCCGCATATCAACTCCGCCTACGCGCTCCGCGCTTCGGCGGCCTCCAAACCCGCCGTAGCTTGCGCAGCGAGCGAAGGCGGATCGCTCATGCGGGCTACGATTGCTTCGCCTCGCTCGGAATGACATTTTCGTCCAGCGGTGCGCTGGAGAAGGGGAATGCGACCAAACCTTATGAAGGCGAAGCTCAGAGCCGGCGAGCCGGCGCTGGGCTGCTCGGTGATGTTCCCGTCGCCGCAAATCGTCGAGATCGTCGGCCACGCGGGCTTCGACTGGGTGCTGCTCGATTGCGAGCATGGTTCGCTGTCGCTCGCCGACGTCGAGGTGATGGCGATGGCTGCCGACGCGGCCGGCATCACGCCGATCGCCCGCCCGCGCAGCAACGCCGCGGCCGACATCCAGAGCGTCATGGATCGCGGCGTGATGGGCGTGCAGATCCCGCACATCAATTCGGTCGAGGACGCGCGGCGCGCGGTCTCGGCGGTGAAGTTCGGTCCAGGCGCGGGTCGCGGCCTTGCCGCCGGCACCCGGCCGGACGACTGGGGTCTCGGGGTCAAGATGCCGGACTTCACCGCCGCCGCGAACGAGCAGTCGCTCGTCTGCGTGCAGCTCGAGCACGCGGCCGCCATTCGTAACGCCGACGAGGTCCTCACGGTTGATGGGATCGACGTGTTCTTCATCGGGCCCTCGGACCTGTCGCAGTCGATGGGTCACCCCGGCAATCCGGGCGCGCCGGCGGTGGCGCAGGCGATCGTCGCCACCCGGGGCAAAATCGCCGCTGCCGGCAAGGTTTGCGGGATGCCGGCGACGACTGACAGTGTCGCGGCGCTGGTCCGGGACGGCGTGCGCTACATCTACACGCACCTGCCGCGGCTCTTGGGCGCCGGTGCAACGCCGTTCCTGAAGGCGGCCCGCTCGGGTCACGGATGAATCGAAAAACGCAAATCGCCGTCGTCGGCGCCGGGCTGGGCGGCCTGACGGTTGCGGGTTTTCTTCAGCGTGCGGGCTTTGCGGTGACGGTTTACGAACAGGCGTCGACCTTCTCGCGCATCGGCGCCGGCATCATTCTCAGCGCCAATGCGATGAAGGTGCTGCGGCTCCTCGGCGTGGAAGATGAGCTGATCCGCACCGGCATCAAGCCGGAGTGCTTCGTCAGCCGCGCCTGGGACACCGGCGCGACCATGTACGAAATCCATTTCGATGAAGCGAGCGAGCAGCGTTACGGCGGTCCCTACCTCAACATCCACCGGGGCGACCTGCACGACATCATGGCGCAGGTGGTCGCGCCGACGACGATCGCCTTCGACCATCAGCTTGCGGATGTGAAAAAATCGAAGGGTCGTTATTCGCTCCACTTTGCAAACGGCGAAGCCGTCGACGCCGACATCGTGATCGGAGCCGACGGCATCCGCTCCAAAGTGCGCGAATTCCTTCTCGATGACGGCCCGCCGCGGTTCGTCGGCGCGGTGGCCCATCGCGCGATTTTTCCGTCCGAACGATTGGGCGGCTTCAAAATCCCCGATTGCGCCAAATGGTGGGGGCGGGATCGCCATAGCCTGCCGTACTTCATGACCGGCAAGCGCGACGAACTTTACGTCATCGGCGTGGTTCCGGCCCGCGCGTGGGACAGCGACGTTTTATCTCTGCCAGGCTCGCGCGCGGCGCTGATGGCCGACTTCGCCGACTTTCATGAGGACTTTCAGCGCGTGCTCAGCGTCGCCGACAACGTCACCGTGTGGCCGATCTTCGATCGCGAGCGCCACGACCGCTGGAGCGGGGATGGCGTCGTGCTGATGGGTGACGCCTGCCATCCGGTGCGACCGTATATGGCTGCCGGCGGCGCCATGGCGATCGAGGACGGCGCGGTGCTGAGCCGCTGCATCGTGCAATTTGACGACCCGACCGAAGCATTTGCCTGCTACGCGGCGACACGCATTCCGCGCGTCGCCGAGGTGCAGCGAATTTCCGTCGAAAACAGCTGGATGCGCGGCCCGACCGATACGGACTGGTTCTATTGTTACGATCCTTGCACGGCGGAACTCGTGCACCCTCTCGCTTCTCCCTCGCGCGTTTACGGGGGAGAGTAGGGCGGCGAATTAAGAGCAATATTTATGAACAAGATGAAACCCGATCCAATGACGGCGCGCGATCTCGTCGGCTACGGGGAGTTTCCGCCCCATCCGGATTGGCCAGGCCAAGCCGTGATCGCCGTCAATTTCAATCTCAATGTCGAGGGTGGGGGCGAAGCCACGCTTGTAAACGGCGATGACGCGTCGGAAGGAATGCTCAACGACATCGGCGTGCCGACGGTGTCAGGTCGCCGCGTGCCGCTGGTCGAGTCGGTTTTCGAGTTCGGCAGCCGCCGCGGCGTGTGGCGCGTGCTCGACGTATTCCGCGACTTCTCGGTCCAAGTGAGCGTGCTCGCGGTCGCGCGCGCTCTGGAACAGAATCCGCATCTCGCTCGCGCGTTCATCGCGCGTGGGCACGAGGTCGTCAGTCACGGCTATCGCTGGATCGACTACGGATCGGTCCCGGAAAGTGTCGAGCGCGAACATATCCGTCGCGCCGTCGAGATCATCACTAACCTGACGGGAACCCGGCCGGTGGGCTGGATGACCGGGCGGCCGGGCCCGAATACGCGCCGGCTCATCGTCGAGGCCGGCGGATTTCTTTACGATCGCGATTCGCTGGCGGATGAATTGCCTTATTGGGTTCGCGTTGGCGACCAGCCGCACCTCGTCATTCCCTACTCATACGAAGCAAATGACAACCGTTTCAACGAGAACAGCGGATTTTCAAGCGGCGACGATTTCTTCACCTACATGCGCGATGCGTTTGATCTTCTCTACCGCGAGGGCAGCAACGGTTCCCCGAAATTGCTGTCGCTCGGGCTACACGATCGTCTCATCGGCAGGCCCGGACGATGCAGCGGATTGATCCGGCTGCTCGAACATATGCGCGGCTTCGACCGGGTGTGGTTCTGCCGCGGCATCGACATAGCCGAACACTGGCGCCGTAAGTTTCCGGCCTAAAAACGTCGACCGAACGCCTCTTGTTCGATAGCGACAACCGACGCGGCACGGACCCGAGATATTGCGCTGATCGAGCCACACGCTCCACGCCCGCTTGCGAGGAGAGAGCCTGCCCCGGACTTGATCCGGGGTCGCGGACGGGTGAGGGGGAATCTCAGGATGCCCAGCCCTGACGAATGTAAGACTGAACGCGCCCGTGCGACTTGAGACAGCTGCAGCGGTTCTGCAAGCCGACGCTATGGACGCTTGGCCTGGGATGATTTTTGAGTCTTGCTAGCAACGGCCTTTGGCGCCGCCACGACCTTACGGTTTCTCGACATCATCATCGGTCCCGCCACCAGCGCCATTTGTCCGTAGTCGCGGTAGAGCTGCACGAACTCGCGGATGAGTTCATAGCAGACGATGACCTTTTTGCTCCCGTTGTGCGCCCGGCGATCCGCATTCCTGCATTTCGAGCCCGATCGGCCTTTTCCAGGCGAAGTCCTGCGACAGACACCCGGCGACCGACTCGAGAATCTGAAGCCTATTGATCGCGATCCAAGCTCGCCGATTGGAAGCAGACTGCGCCAGCCGCGGTGTAGCGGCCAAGCCGAACCTACTGAGGGGTAGGTCGCCCGGGTCGGCCGGCGCGTGCGGCTCTCACGATTGGAAGAACCGATTGTGTGGGCGCGGCAGGCCGAGGTTTTCGCGCAATGTCGCGCCCTCGTATTCGCGCCGGAACAGGCCGCGCCGCTGCAGCTCGGGGACGACGCGGTTGACGAAGTCGTCGAGGCCCATCGGCAGATAAGGGAACATCACGGTGAAGCCGTCGCAGGCATCGGCGGCGAGCCACGCCTCCATCTCGTCGGCGATCTTTGCCGGCGTGCCGACCATCGCCAGCCCGGCGTAGCCGCCGAGCCGTTGCGCGAGCTGGCGCACGGTGAGGTCTTCGCGCCGGGCGAGATCGATCGCCCGCTGCCGGCCGCTTTTCGAAGCATTGCTTTCGGGAATCTCGGGCAGCGGGCCGTCCGGATCGAATTTCGAAGCGTCGTGACCGAGCGCGATCGACAGCGAGCCGATGGCATTGGCGTAATGCACGAGGCTGTCGAGCTTGGCGCGCTTGGCACGGGCTTCTTCGACCGTGTCGCCCACCACGACCAGGCAGGCGGGAAGAATCTTCATGTGATCGGGCGAACGCCCGAGCTTCCGCATCCGTCCCTTGACGTCGGCATAGAACTCGCCGCCCGCGGCGCGATCGCTCTGGGCGGTGAACACGGCCTCGGCGGTCTCGGCCGCGAGCTGGCGGCCGGCATCCGAGGCGCCGGCTTGCACGATCACCGGCCATCCCTGGATCGGTCGGGCGATGTTGAGCGGCCCGCGCACCGAGAGGTGTTCGCCTTTGTGATCGAGCACGTGCATCTTGCCGGGATCGAAATAGATGCCTTCATCGACGTTGCGCACGAAGGCGTCGTCGGCCCAGCTGTCCCACAGGCCCGTCACCACGTCGTAGAACTCGCGCGCGCGGCGATAGCGCTCGTCGTGCTCGACATGCTCGTCCAGCCCGAAATTGAGCGCGGCATCCGGATTGGAGGTCGTGACGATGTTCCAGCCGGCGCGGCCGCCGCTGAGATGATCGAGCGAGGCGAAGCGGCGCGCGATGTGATAGGGGGCGTCGAAGGTGGTCGAGCCGGTGGCGACGAGCCCGATGCGTTCGGTGACCTGCGACAGCGCGGAAAGCAGCGTGAACGGCTCGAATGACGTCACGGTATGGCTGCGCTTGAGCGCCTCGAGCGGCATGTTGAGCACGGCCATATGATCGGCCATGAAGAACGCATCGAATTTCGCTTGTTCAAGCGTCTGCGCGAACCGCCGCAGATGAGCGATGTTGAAGTTCGCGTCCGGGTAGGCGCCGGGATAGCGCCAAGCCCCGGTGTGAATGCTCGCCGGCCGCATGAATGCGCCGAGATGCAACTGTCGTGTCGAGCTCATGCCGGAATCGCGCCCCCGCGCCCTTGTCAGGGATGCGGGCCCCACGGCGCCGCGTTCAGAAGCTTGACTTCCTGAGTCATGACAAGCGGCCGGAACTTCGTGGCAAAGCCTTCGACGAAGTCCTTGTTCGCGAACACCGCGGCCCAGTGCTTTCGCCGGTCGGCGTCGTCGTCGAACTTCCACAGGTGCACGAGCTGATGCAGCGTGCCGGTATCGGATTGGAAATAGCCGATGAGCTTCTTGTCGTGCCCGCCCTTCTGCAGCGCCGGGAATCCCAGCTCCTGATAAAGCTTGATCGCCTCGGCCATCTTGCCGACGTAGAGCGAGTAGGTTCGCATCTCATAAAGCGCCATTATCACATCCTCCGCATTTTTGATTTGCCGCCAGCGCTCGCGCCGCTTGGTCTGTAATGCGCGAGCGCGGGCGGCCGCTGTGGCGAGATTGGACTGTCTCGCCTAGTCTCGGCGCTCCGCAGCCGTCAGGCAAGCGGCTGAATCGCCGGCCGGACCATAGCGTCGCCCTTGACATCGGCGACGCCCGGGCCTCGGTTATCGGCAGCAGGGGACAGCTCGATCGGCCATGTACAGCTATATCGTGCGCCGGCTCGCCTTCGGAGCGCTGACCGTG
>Ga0306923_10002142_pt1 | contig 17942 bp, 13 predicted proteins | sample sta12Can44000108_FD_203841 | JGI IMG/M metagenome (GOLD analysis project Ga0306923, IMG submission 203841) | Lab enrichment of tropical soil microbial communities from Luquillo Experimental Forest, Puerto Rico - statanox.12C.anox.44.000.108 (v2)... | ecosystem: Environmental > Terrestrial >... | reverse complement strand
GGTACTTGATCGGGTCGCTCGGGATGAACTCGGCCACGTCGGCCAGGTGGTCGGCGATCTCCCGGGCGTAGCCCAGCTGACGCGCCGCGATGTCGGGGATGAAGTCGTCGTACAGGTCCTGCATGATGCCCAGGATCCCGATCCGGGGCTTGCGGTCAGACATGGCATTCCTCCTGGGGCGTTCGGCCCCGGCCGCACCTGAGCGGCACGGCCGGTCATGGCCGGGGCGGTCAGCGCTGGCCGTATTCCTGCTGGTAGCGCCGGTACAGGGCGTCGATCTGGTCGGGCGGGATCGGGGTCAGCGGGCCGCCGAAGGCGCGGGCGAGGTGCACGGTGCGCGCGGCATCCTCGCACATCACCGCCGCCTTCAGCGCGGCCCGGGCGGTCGGGCCGATGGCGAACACGCCGTGGCTGCGCATCAGCACCGCGGGCGAGCGGTGGCCGGACAGGGTGGCAACGACGCCGCGGCCGATCTCGTCGCTGCCGATCAGCGCGAACGGCCCGACCGGGATCTCGCCGCCGAACTCGTCGGCCATCGCGGTGATCACGCACGGGATGGCCTCGCCGCGCGCCGCCCAGGCCGTCGCGTACCCGGAGTGCGTGTGCACGATCCCGCCCACCCCCGGCAGGTGCCGGTAGACGTACGCGTGCGTGGCGGTGTCGCTGGACGGGAGGTACCCGGAACTGTTCACGGCCGGCTCCTCGTTGACCCGGCCGTCCAGGTGGCAGACCACCATGGACTCCGGGGTCAGCTCGGCGTAGCCGACGCCGCTCGGCTTGATCACCATGAGGTCCGTGCCGGGCACCCGGGCGGAGACGTTGCCCGACGTCCAGGCGACCAGGCCGGCCGCGGCCAGCTCGGCGTGCAGGTCACTGACGGCGCGCCGCAGCTCGGCCAGGTCCGGGCCGGGCCCGCTCACGGCCGGCCGCCGATCCCCGGGACCGCGCCGGCGGTCACGACCCGGTCGCGCAGCGCGCGGAGCCGGTGCATGACGTCGTTCCCGCCGCGGCCGAAGTAGTCGTGCAGCAGCAGGTACTCCGCGTACAGCTGGTCGTACGCGTCGGCGCGGGCCGGGTCGGGCCGGTACACCCCCTCGTGCCTGCCGCCCATCGCCGCCGCGGCCGCGGGAACGTCGGGATAGGCTCCGGCGGCCACCGCGGCGTGGATCGCCGAGCCGAGCGCCGAGCCCTGCTCGGACGCGATCAGGCTCAGCGGGCGCCTGGTCACGTCCGAATAGACCTGCATCACGAACTTGTCCTTGATCAGGCCGCCGGCGACCACCAGCTCGGTGACGGGCACGCCCGAGGGCGCGAAGCTGTCGATGATGACCCGGGTCCCGAACGCGGTCGCCTCCACCAGCGCCCGGTAGATGTCCGGCGCGCGGGTCGCGAGCGTGAGGCCGACGATCATCCCGGACAGGTGATGGTCGACCAGCACGCTGCGGTTGCCGTCCAGCCAGTCCAGCGCGATCAGGCCGTGCGCGCCGACCGGCTGCGCGGCGGCCTCCTGCGACAGCAGGTCGAGCACGTCGACGCCGCGCCGTGCCGCCTCCTCGCGGTAGGCCTGGGGGGTGGCATGCTCGGCCAGCCAGGCGAAGTCGTCCCCCACGCCGCTCTGCCCCGCCTCATAGCCCCACAGCCCGGCCACGATGCCGCCGTCGACCACGCCGCACATGCCGGGGACCTCGGCCAGCCGGGTGCCGTTCATCACGTGGCAGGTCGACGTGCCCATGATCGCGACCATTTGCCCGGGCGCGATCGCCGCGGCCGCGGGCGGGGTCACGTGCGCGTCAACGTTGCCGACCGCGACCGCAATCCCCTCCCGCAGGCCGGTCCACCCGGCCGCCTCGGGCGTCAGCGACCCGGCCCGGGCGCCCAGCGGCATGATGTTGTGCCCCAGCTTGTCGGCGGCGAAGCCGGCGAACCGCGGGTCGAGCCCGGCCAGGAACTCGCGCGACGGGTACCGGCCGCCCTGCCAGATGCCCTTGTACCCGGCGGTGCAGGCGTTCCTGGTCTCGACCCCGGCCAGCTGCCAGATGATCCAGTCGGCGGCCTCGATCCACCGGCTGGCGCGCTGGTAGATCTCCGGATCCTCCTCCAGCAGCTGCAGGCCCTTCGCGAACTCCCACTCGGACGAGATCTTCCCCCCGTAACGGGCGATCCACGGCTCGGCGCGCTCGTGCGCGAGCGCGTTGATCCGGTCCGCCTGCGGCTGGGCCGCGTGGTGCTTCCACAGCTTCGGGTAGGCGTGCGGGCGGCCCGCGAGCCCGGGAAGCTGGCACAACGGCGTCCCGTCGGCGGCCGCGGGCAGGACCGTGCACGCGGTGAAGTCGGTGCCGATCCCGGCCACCAGGGCGGGATCGATGCCCGCGCTGGCCACGGCGGCGGGCACGGCCTGGCGGAGCACGTCGCGGTAGTCCTCCGGATCCTGCAGCGCCCAGTCCGGCGGCAGCGGCTCGCCGGTGGCCGCGAGCTCGGCATCCATCACGCCGTGGCGGTACTCGTGGACGGCGGTGCCGAGCTCCGCGCCATCGCTGGCCCGCACCACCAGGGCCCGCCCGGACAGTGTGCCGAAGTCGACTCCGATGTAGCAGGCATCCGGATTGTTAGCGCTAACAGGCCGACTGTGGTCCACTTGTGCCTTCCTTACGTCGCCACGGGAGGGGTCAGCGCCCGGGAGGGCGGGTCGCGCTGGCGCGCACGATGAGCTCCGGGGCGACCGGCATCCGGGCGCTGGGTGCCGAGCGGCCGCAGATCCGGTCGACGAGCAGTCGCAGCGCCTGTCTTCCGAGTTCCCCGAAATCCTGCCGCACCGTGGTGAGCGGGGGAAGGAAGAAGGCAGATTCCGGGATGTCGTCGAACCCGACCACGCTGACCGCCAGCGGGACGTGGCGCCCGTGCTCGCCGAGCGCCCGCAGGATGCCGAGCGCCATCTGGTCGTTGGCGCAGAAGATGGCGGTCACGTCCGGCATCCGGGCCAGCTCGTGCCCGATCTCGTAGCCCGAGCGGGCGGACCAGTCCCCGTTCAGTATCTCCGGCTCCGCCGTGCCCGCCTCCCGCAAGGCTCGCGCCCAGCCCTCGGCGCGCTCGTGGGCGTCCAGCGTCGAGTCCGGCCCGCCGACGTAGTGCACGGTCTCGTGCCCCAGGTCAAGCAGGTAGCGCGTGGCCTGGAAGGCCCCGGAGATGTTGTCGATCGCGACCGAGTCCAGCGGCGCGCGGGTGCCGCAGCCGACGGCGACCAGCGGCACGTCCGTGGAGACGCCGGATAGCGCCTCGAGCAGGGGCGTCTCGGAGGCGACCACGATGATCCCCTCGACGCCCTGGCCGAGGAAGCGGTCGACCGCCTCCTGCATCGAGCGGCGGTCGAAGGCGGGCAGGCTGGTGATGGCCACCGTGTAACCGGGGTGCGCGGCCCGCTCGATGCCGTAGAGCATCGACGCCGGGCCGTAGAGCGTGGTGTCGAAGCTGATCACGCCCAGGGCCTGGGTCCGCCCGGTGACCAGCGTGCGGGCGGCGGCGTTGGGCCGGTATCCGAGCTGGCGGATCGCCGCCAGGACGTCCTCGCGGGTCTGCGGCCGGACGTTGGGATGGCCGTTGAGCACCCGGGACACGGTCTGGTGCGACACGCCGGCCAGCCGGGCGACGTCGGCCATGACTGGTCGTGCGGCTGGCCCGTTCGCCGTAGACGCCACCAGGTCCCCTCGGTCACCGCTGATCCCTAGCCCGCGCGACGCAGCGCCGTGAGGCGGGGGCGATTGTGGCGTTCGCGTGCCGTGCTGTCGTAGCTGCGTCTCCGGGCAGCAACTAGCGTAAGCGAGGCTGCGCCGCGGCCGGAGGCTGGCCTCGACGGGCGGCGTCCGGGCATCTGGTGACCGCCGGCCCCCGGCAACCGCCGACCCGGGTTCCCGCGCTCATGAATGCACGTTCGGGCGGCCGATAGCCCGACCAGAGGTACGTCCACGGAGACCCGGCGTGCTCTATAACGACTCAACTAAGAAGTCCACGGGCCCTTGACAGTGGCGGAACGCGGGATTGACACTACTGCACATATTTGAAACGTTCCATAACGGCCGCGCGGGTGGCCGGGCAAATACGGCAAAGGCCGCGCGGGCGCCGAGGCGGAGAGGGCAGAGGAAATCCATGGACCCTGAGGACCCGGGACGCGGTGCCGATGGCCGCGACCGCGGCCGCCCGGGCCAGGGGACCACGCCGGACGCCACACCAACGGATGCCGCACAGCCCACCCCGACGCCGCCAGACCTCCCGCCTGATGCCGCACAGCCCACCCCGAGGCCGCCAGACCTCCCGACCGATGCCGCACGGCCGGAGGCCGCGCCGCCCAGCCCCGCCCCGGCACCGGAGGCGGCCGGGCCGGCGGGCAACGGTGACCAGGACCGCGCCGACGGGGCACCCGGCACGGCCGTTCCGCTGCTGTCGCTGCGGGGCGCGGCCAAGTCGTTCGGGGCCGTGCACGCGATCGTCGACGCGTCGATCGACCTGTACGGGGGGGAGGTACACGCGCTCGTGGGCGAGAACGGCGCGGGCAAGTCCACGCTCGTGAAGATCCTCGCCGGGGTGCACCGGCCCGACAGCGGGCAGCTGCTGGTCAACGGGACGCCCACGGTGCTACACGGCCCGGCCGCCGCCCAGGACGCCGGGATAGCCGTGATCTACCAGGAACCCACCCTGTTCCCCGACCTGACCGCGGCGGAGAACATCTTCATGGGCCGGCAGCCGCTGCGGCGGGGCCGGCGCATCGTCGCCCGGCGGATGCGGGCGCAGGCCAGGGCGCTCTTCGAGCGGCTGGGCGTCCGGCTGGACCCGGGCCGGATCTGCCGCGGCCTGTCCATCGCCGACCAGCAGATCATCGAGATCGCCAAGGCGCTGTCGCTCGAAGCGCGGGTCATCGTGATGGACGAGCCCACGGCCGCGCTGTCAGCGGCCGAGGTGGCCCGGCTGTTCGACGTGGCCGCGACCCTGCGCGCGTCCGGGGCGGCGGTGCTGTTCATCTCGCACCGCCTGGAGGAAGTCTTCGAGATCTGCCAGCGGGTCACCGTGATGCGCGACGGCCGCCAGGTGCTCAGCCGGAAGCTGGCTGGCCTGACCGCCGACGACCTGGTGCGCGCCATGGTCGGCCGGCAGCTGGACGACCGCGCCGCCGACGGGCACCATACGCCCGGGGACGTGGTGCTGCGGGTCGAGCGCCTCACCCGGGAAGGGGTGTTCACCGACGTCTCGTTCGACGTGCGGGCCGGGGAGATCGTGGCGTTCGCGGGCCTGGTCGGGTCCGGGCGCAGCGAGGTAGCCCGGGCCATCTTCGGCATCGACCACTATGACGCCGGCTCGGTGACCGTGCGCGGCCGCCCGCTGCGCGGCTCGTCGCCGACCGGCGCGATGGCCGCCGGGGTGGGCTTCGTGCCCGAGGACCGGCGCCAGCAGGGCCTGGTCATGGACATGTCGGTGCAGCAGAACATGGCGCTGGCCTCGCTGGGCCGGCTGCGCCGCGCCGGGATTATCTCTTCGAAGTCGGAACGCAACTTCGCCGCCGACTGGGCCCTGCGGCTACGGATCAAGTTCGGGCGGCTGACCGACCCGGTCTCCCAGCTGTCCGGCGGCAACCAGCAGAAAGTGGTGCTGGCCAAGTGGCTGGGGCGCCAGCCGAGCCTGCTGATCGTGGACGAGCCGACCCGGGGCATCGACATCGCCACCAAGGCGGAGGTGCACCGCCTGCTGTCACAACTTGCGGGGAACGGGGTCGCGATCCTGATGATCTCCTCGGAACTGCCCGAGGTACTGCGGGTCGGCGACCGGATCCTGGTCATGCGCGAGGGCAGGCTGGTCGCGGAGTACCCCCACTCGGAGGCCTCGGAGGAGACGATCATGTCGGCGGCGACCGGCCAGCTCCAGGGGCAGGCCCGGTGAGCACCACCCTGGCCCCGCCGCGGGAGCCGCCGGAGGCCCCGGCCGACCTCAGCTCGCGCCGGCTGACCGAGCGGGTCTTCCGGGTACGGGAAACCGGCATCATCGCGGTGCTGGGCCTGTTCGTCCTGATCACCGCGGTCATCCAGCCGCGCTTCGTCAGCTCGTCGAACATCCAGTTCATCCTGGTCGACACCTCGGTCTACGCGCTGGTGGCGCTGGGCGAGACCATGGTGATCATCAGCCGGAACGTGGACCTGTCCGTCCAGTCGGTGCTGGCGCTGTCGGCGTACCTGTCGGCCGGCTTGTTCGGGCACGTGCACGGCATCCCGATCCCGGTGGTCTTCCTGGTCGGGTTCGGCATCGGAGTGGCCTTCGGCGCCGCGAACGGCCTGATGGTGTCGCTCGGGCGGGTGCCGAGCCTGGTGGTCACGCTGGCCACCCTCTACATCATCCAGGGCATCGACATCCTGATCGTCGGCGGCAACGAGGTCGTCGCCTCGTCGCTGCCGAGCGGGTTCACCGCCATCCCCAACGTGACCGTGCTGGGAATTCCGTGGCTCGCCATCGCCGTGGCCGCGGTGATCGGGATCGGGGCCTACTACCTGCGCACGTTCCGGTCCGGCCGGGAGCTCTACGCGATCGGGTCGAATCCCGAGGGCGCCCAGCTGGCCGGCATCCCGGTGGCCAGGCGCGTGTTCACCGCCTTCACCCTGTGCGGGGGGATCGCGGGGGTCGGCGGCGTGCTGTGGGCCGCGCAGTACCAGACCATCAACACCAGCGCGGGCGGGAACAACTTCTCGCTGATCGTGATCGCGTCGGTCGTGGTCGGCGGCGTGGCGATCTTCGGCGGCAGCGGCAGCCCGGTCGGCGCGGCCATCGGGGCGCTGCTGCTGGGCACGATCAACGTGGCCCTGGACGTGCTCGGTATCTCCAGTTTCTGGGATCAGGCGATCGCCGGGTTCCTGCTGCTAGTCGCGATCACGCTGGACCGGCTGATCTCGCTCCGGCTGGCGGCGGCGCTGCGGAAGAGGAGCGCCCACGATGGAACCTGACCGGGACACATCGCTGGCCGCGACCGTCGACGCGCCCGTCGGCTGGCGGTCGCGGATCCCCGCCCGGAACATGCTGCGCTGGGAGACCGGCCTGGGCATCGTGGTCCTGGCCATCGGGGTGCTCGGCGTCTCGACCTCGTCGGAGTTCCTGACCGGCACCAACATCTTCAACCTGGGCCTGCAGTCGGGCGAGATCGCCATCATGGCCCTGCCGATGACGCTGATCATCATCAGCGGCGAAATCGACCTGTCGGTCGCCTCGATCATGGGCATGGCGAGCGCGGTGCTCGGCTACCTGTTCGCCAAGGGCTGGCCGATGCCGGCCATCTTCGTCGTCGTCCTGCTGGTCGGGGTAGCGGCGGGGGCGATCAACGGCCTGCTCATCACGCGCGTCGGCCTGCCCTCGCTGGCCGTCACGATCGGCACGCTCGGCCTGTACCGCGGCGTGGCGAACATCATCCTCGGCCCGAACACGATCTCGAACTTCCCTACGGCCTACACCAACCTCGGCGTCAACGGGGTGCTGGGCACCAACCTGTCCTTCTCCGCGGCCATCTTCATCGTCCTGGCCGTGATCTTCGGCGTGGTGCTTCACTTCACGCCCGTCGGCCGGTCGATCTACGCGATGGGCGCCAGCCCGGAGGCCGCCACCTTCGCCGGGATCCGGGTCAAGCGCATCAAGACGCTGCTGTATATAACGTCCGGCGTGATCTGCTCCCTGGCCGGGGTGCTGCTGACCTTCCGCCTGTCCACCGCGGTCAACACCAACGGGCTCGGCCTGGAACTGGACGTGGTGGCCGTGGTCCTGCTCGGCGGGGTTTCCATCTTCGGCGGCAAGGGGACCATCGTCGGCGTCGTGCTCGGCGTGCTCGCCTTCGCGGGGATCTCGAACGCCCTGCTGCTCACGAACTTCAACCAGGAGGCGGCCAGCATTCCCGTGGGGATCCTCCTGCTGATCAGCGTGTTCGTGCCCAACATGGCCCAACTCACCCGCCGGCTACGTGACGCGGTCACCAGGAGGAGGCACGCAGCGCCGCCGGCGCCGGCGATGGGGTCGGGCCATGACTGACCCCACGACACGGTTCTCATACGGGCAGCGAGACGGGCCATCTGCGCTGCTCGCCCGCGGCCGCTACGGCGGTTCGTTATCAACCTTCCCGGCAACCCGCTTATTCGATTGGTCACTCGGTACACAGCTCGTCCGGCCCCACAGTTGAAAGGATTCATCGATGAGAGCTACGTTGAAGAGAGCGCTGCCTTTTATCGCGGTGCTGCTGGTGGCGTCCATTCTCGCGGCGTGCAGTTCGTCCACCACCACGACCTCGGGTTCCTCGAGCTCGTCGAACTCCTCCAGTTCGAGCGGCGGGCTCAAGAAGGGGCTGAAGGTCTTCGTGATCCCGAAGAACCTCGGCAACAACTACTTCACCACCGCGGACAGCGCCAAGACGGGCGGCGCGATCGCCGCGCTGCAGGCGCTCGGCGAGACCGGCACCGAGACCAGCGGGACCGCGGCCACGCCCGCGTCGCAGATCCCGGCCATCCAGGCGGCGATCGCCAAGGGCGCCAACGTCCTGATCGTGTCGGCCACCGACCCCACCGCGCTGTGCCCGACGCTGAAAAGCGCGATGGCCCGGGGCATCACCGTGATCACCTACGACTCAGACGCGCCGACCTGCCGTGACCTGTTCATCAACCAGGCGTCCACCGCCCAGATCGGGACCAGCGAGGTCGACCTCCTGGCCAAGGAGATCCACAGCACCGGCGATATCAGCATCGTCTCGGCCGCGGCCACCGCGACCAACCAGAACGCCTGGATCGGCTATATGAAGTCGGAGATGGCCAAGTACCCGAACATGAAGCTCGTGTCGACCGTGTACGGCAACGACGACCCGCCGACCGCCACCCAGGTGACCGAGGGCCTGCTGGAGAAGTACCCCAACCTCAAGGGCATCATCTCCCCGACCACCGTGGGCATCCTGGCCGCCGCCCAGGTGGTCAGCACGCCGAAGTGGAAGGGCAAGGTCATCGTGACCGGCCTGGGCACCCCGGATGAGATGAAGACGTACGTGGCCAACGGCGTGGCGCCCGCGTTCATCCTGTGGAACCCGGCCAACCTCGGCTACCTGGCCGGCTACGCGGCCGTCTACACGGCGTCCAAGAAGATCACCGGCGCGGCCGGCCAGACCTTCACCGCGGGCAAGCTCGGCAAGTACACGATCGGCGCGGACAACACCGTGCTGCTCGGCCCGCCCACCGTGTTCAACTCGTCCAACGTCAACAGCTTCAACTTCTAACCGGCCTGGGGGGTGCCGGGCGGCCGGCCCAGGCCGCCCGGCACCCTCGAACACCCGAGAACCCCTAAGGACACCAGATGGAGCGCGTGTGCTTCCTCGGCCGGATCCGGCCGGACCGGCTGGACGAGTACCGGGCCCGGCACCGGGAGGTCTGGCCGGAGATGACCGACGCGCTGCGCGAGGCGGGCTGGGGCAACTACACGCTGTTCCTCACCGACGACGGGCTGCTCATCGGGTACCTGGAGACCGACGACTTCGCGGCAGCGCAGCAACGGATGGCGCAGACCGGCGTCAACGCCCGCTGGCAGGCGCAGATGCAGCCTTATTTCGCTGATCTCGGCGGGCTGCGGCCCGATGAGGGCTTCCGCAGGATCACCGAGGTCTTCCACCTGGACTAAGACCCACCTAGATTTCTGCACATCGCGATCTCGCCGCATGGAGATGACAGGAATGCCTGACCTGACCGCCGTTAAGACCGCGCTGCGCGCGCACCGGATCGAGTTGCCGTCGTGGGCGTTTGGTAACACCGGGACCAGGTTCAAGGTGTTCGCCCAGCCCGGGGTGCCGCGCACGCCGCAGGAGAAGATCGAGGACGCGGCGCAGGTACACGCGTTCACCGGCGTGGCGCCCACCGTGGCGGTACACATTCCGTGGGACAAGGTGGACGACTACGCGGCGCTGGCCGCGTTCGCCAAGGAGCACGGGGTGGCGATCGGGACGGTCAACGCGAACGTGTTCCAAGACGATGACTACCGGCTGGGCAGCGTGTGCAACCCGGACCCGCGGGTGCGCCGCAAGGCGGTGAACCACCTGCTGGAGTGCGTCGACATCATGGACGCGACCGGGTCGAAAGACCTGAAGCTGTGGTTCGCCGACGGCACCAACTACCCGGGCCAAGATGACATCGCCGCCCGCCAGGACCGGCTGGCCGAGGCGCTGGGCACGGTGTACCGGCGGCTGGGGCCTAGCCAGCGGATGCTGCTGGAGTACAAGCTGTTCGAGCCGTCGTTTTACACCACCGACGTGCCGGACTGGGGTACCGCGCTGCTGCACTGCGTGGCGCTGGGGCCGGCCGCCGCGGTGGTGGTGGATACCGGGCACCACGCGCCGGGGGTGAACATCGAGTTCATCGTGGCCATCTTGCTGCGGGCGGGGCGGCTGGGCGGGTTCGACTTCAACAGCCGGTTCTACGCCGACGACGATCTGATGGTCGGGGCGGCCGACCCGTTCCAGCTGTTCCGGATCTTGAACGAGGTGGTGTCGGCGGGCGCGCTGGGGCCGGCGGCCGGGGTGGCGTTCATGCTGGATCAGTGCCACAACATCGAGCCGAAGATCCCCGCGCAGATCCGGTCGGTGATGAACGTGCAGGAGGCCACGGCCAAGGCGCTGCTGATCGACCGTGACGCGCTGGCCGGCGCGCAGCAGGCCGGCGACGTGCTCGGCGCGAACGCCGTGCTGATGGACGCCTACAACACCGACGTGCGCCCGCTGCTGGCCGAACTGCGTGTTGAGATGGGCCTGGACCCCGATCCGGTCGGAGCCTACCTGCGGTCCGGCTACCCGCAGAAGATCGTCGCGGACCGGGTCGGCGGGACCCAGGCCAGCTGGGGCAGCTGAGAGGTAACCGAGAGGAGGAGCGGCGATGGGGCCGCAGCTACCGCCCGAGGTGGGGGCGCTGATCGGGCGCAGCAACCGGCTCGGGTCCGATCCGCGCAACACCAACTACGCCGGCGGCAACACCTCGGCCAAGGGCCAGGCCGCCGACCCGGTGACCGGAACCCGGATCGACCTGCTGTGGGTGAAGGGGTCCGGCGGCGACCTGGGCACGCTCACCGCCGGCGGGCTCGCCGTGCTCCGCCTGGACCGGCTCCGCGCGCTGACTGGCGTTTACCCGGGCGTCGAGCGCGAGGACGAGATGGTCGACGCGTTCGATTACTGCCTGCACGGCCAGGGCGGCGCGGCGCCGTCGATCGACACCGCCATGCACGGGCTGCTCGATCCAGCCCACGTTGACCACCTGCACCCGGATTCCGGGATCGCGCTCGCGACCGCCGTCGATGGCGAGCGGCTGACCCGGGAATGCTTCGGCGGCCGGGTCGCGTGGGTGCCGTGGCGGCGGCCCGGTTTCCAGCTCGGCCTCGACATCGCCGCCGTCCAGCGTGACCAGCCGGACCTGATCGGAGTGATCTTGGGCGGTCACGGCATCACGGCCTGGGGCGCGTCGAGCGACCAGTGCGAGGCGAACTCTCTGGAGATCATTACCACGGCCCAGCGTTTCCTGGACGAGAGGGGACGAAGCCGCCCGTTCGGGGAAGTTATCCCGGAGTACGCGCCGCTGCCCGAGACACAGCGCCGTGCCCGCGCCGCCGCGCTAGCACCGGTCATCCGGGGGCTGGCCTCGACCGACCGGGCGCAGGTCGGGCACTTCACCGACGCTCCCGCCGTGCTGGAGTTCCTGGCCGGCCGTGAGCACGCCCGCCTCGCCGCGCTCGGCACGTCCTGCCCCGACCACTTCCTGCGCACCAAGGTGCGCCCGCTGGTGCTCGACCTGCCGCCCGCGGCGCCGCTGGACGCGGCGGCAGCCCGGCTGGCCGAGCTGCACGCCGCCTACCGTGAGGACTACCGCGGCTACTACCAGCGCTACGCCACGGCCGCGTCGCCGCCCATGCGCGGCGCCGACCCGGCCATCGTGCTGCTGCCCGGGGTCGGGATGTTCAGCTTCGGCGCGGACAAGCAGACCGCGCGGGTGGCCGGCGAGTTCTACCTGAACGCGATCAACGTGATGCGCGGCGCGGAGTCGGTATCGTCCTACGCGCCGATCAGCGAGGCCGAGAAGTTCCGGATCGAGTACTGGGTGCTGGAGGAGGCCAAGCTGGCCCGGCGGCCGCCGCCCAGGCCGCTGGCCACCCGGGTGGCCCTGGTCACCGGGGCCGGGTCAGGGATCGGCCGGGCCGTGGCGCAACGGCTGGCTGCCGAGGGCGCGTGCGTGGTCGTCGCCGACCGGGACGGCTCCGCCGCCGCCAAGGTCGCCGCCGAGATCGGCTCCCGGGACGCCGCGGTCGAGGTCACCGTGGACGTGACCGACGAGGACGCGGTCGCGGCCGCGGTCGCCGAGGCGGTGCTGACCTTCGGCGGCGTCGACCTGGTGGTGACCAACGCCGGGCTGTCCATCTCCCGGCCGCTGCTGCAGACCACGGCCGCGGACTGGGACCTGCAGCACGCGGTGATGGCCCGCGGCTCGTTCCTGGTGTCCCGCGAGGCCGCGCGGGTGATGGGCGAGCAGGGCATGGGCGGTGACATCGTCTACATCTGCAGCAAGAACTCGGTCGTGGCCGGCCCGGACAACGTGGCCTACGGTGCCGCCAAGGCGGACCAGGCGCACCAGGTGCGGCTGCTCGCGGCCGAGCTGGGCGCGCTGGGCATCCGGGTCAACGGCATCAACCCGGACGGTGTGGTCCGCGGCTCCGGCATCTTCGCTGGGGGCTGGGGCGCGCAGCGGGCCGCCGTGTACGGCGTGCCCGAGTCCGAGCTCGGCGCGTTCTACGCCCGGCGGACGCTGCTGAAGCGCGAGGTCCTGCCGGAGCACGTCGCGGCGGCGGTCGCCGCGCTGACCTCCGGTGACCTGCCCCTCACCACGGGGCTGCACATCCCGGTCGACGGCGGGGTGGCGGCCGCGTTCCTACGTTGAGCGGGCCGTCGGCGCGTGTGGCCGCCGTCGACCTCGGCGCGTCGGGCGGGCGGGTGATGGCGGGCCGGGCCGGTCCCGGCGTGCTGGAACTGCGCGAGGCGCACCGCTTCCCGAACATCCCGGTCAGCGCGGGCGGGACGCTGCACTGGGACATCCTGCGCCTGTACCGGGAGGTGCTGGACGGCCTGGCGGCCGCCGCCCGCGGCGGCGAGCTGGCCAGCGCCGGGATCGACTCGTGGGGCGTGGACTACGGCCTGCTCGACTCCGCCGGAGCGCTGCTCGGTAACCCGGTGCACTACCGGGACGGGCGGACCGAGGGCGCCCTGGACCGGGTGCTCGCGAGGATCCCCGCCGCGGAACTCTACGCGGTCACCGGCGTCCAGCTGATGCCGATCAACACGATCTGCCAGCTCACCGCCGCGGCGGGCACGCCGCAACTGCGGACCGCCGCGACGCTGCTGCTGATCCCGGACCTGCTGAGCTACTGGCTGACCGGCTCGGTCGGCGCCGAGGTCACCAACGCGTCCACGACCGGGCTGCTCGACGTGCGCGCGCAGGCCTGGGCCACCCCGCTGATGGACCGCGCGGGCCTGCGGCCTACCCTGTTCCCGCCGCTGCGCCGGCCGGGCGAGGCCATCGGCGAGCTGGCGCCGGACGTCGCCGCCGGGGCGGGCCTGCCCGCGGGGCTCCCGGTGGTCGCGGTCGGCTCGCACGACACCGCCTCCGCCGTGGCGGGCGTCCCGGCGCGGGGCAGGAACTTCGCCTACGTCTCCTGCGGCACCTGGTCGCTGGTCGGGATGGAGCTGGACCGGCCGGTGCTGACTGAGGCCGGCCGCCGGGCGAATTTCGGCAACGAGACCGGCATCGACGGCACCGTCCGCTACCTGCGCAACGTGGCCGGCCTGTGGCTGCTGCAGGAGTCGCTGCGGACCTGGTCGGCGGCCGACGGCTCCCGGGAGCCGGCCCAGCCGGGCGGACGGCTGCCCGAGCTACTGGCCGCGGCGGCGCGCGAGCCCGCGCTGGCCTGCGTGATCGACCCGGACGACCCGGCGTTCCTGCCGCCGGGCGACATGCCGGCCCGGGTCGCCGACGCGTGCCGGCGCACCGGGCAGCGGCCGCCGGACGGCCGCGCCGGCACCGTCCGCTGCATCCTGGACAGCCTCGCGCTGGCCTACCGGCGTACGGTCGGCCAGGTCCAGGAGCTCTCCGGGCGGCACGCCGACGTGGTCCACCTGGTCGGCGGCGGGGCCCGCAACGAGCTCCTCTGCCAGCTCACCGCCGACGCCTGCGGGCTGCCGGTGGTGGCCGGCCCGGTCGAGGCGTCGGCCCTCGGCAACGTTCTGGTCCAGGCCCGCGCGCTGGGCTCGGCCCCGGGCGATCTGGACGGCATGCGGGCCCTGGTGTGTCAATCCCAGCCGCTGCGCCGATTCGAGCCGCGCGACGACGGCTCCCGGTGGCAGGCCGCGGCCGGGCGGGTGTGGTGAAGCGGGTGAGCAGCGGGATAAGGGAGGGAATCACGCGCCTCATTTGACACGTTCCAACGCCAGCAATGAAACTGGCTCTCGGGTTCAGGAAGGACGTCGGTGAGCGCGCCCATCAGCATCAGGGAAGTAGCCGCGCACGCGGGGGTCTCGGTGGGCACCGTCTCCAACGTGCTGAACCGGCCGGACATCGTGGCCCAGCACACCCGGGACCGGGTGAACGCGGCGATCAAGGCACTGGGATTTGTCAGGAACGAGTCCGCGCGCCAGCTCCGCGCCGGGCGCAGCCGCACGATCGGCCTGGTCGTCCTCGATGTGGCCAACCCGTTCTTCACCGACGTGGCTCGCGGCGTCGAGGACGAGGCCAGCATGTCCGGCCTGTCGGTCATCCTGTGCAACAGCGACGAGCAGCTGCCCAAGGAGACCCGCTACCTTGAGCTGCTCGAGGAGCACCGGGTGCAGGGCATCCTGATCACCCCGGTGGCGGGCGCAGACGAGCGGCTGGCCCGGTTGCAGCGGCGCGGCACCCCGGTGATCCTGGTCGACAGCCGGTCCCCGTCGGGTAGCCAGTGCTCGGTGGCCGTGGATGACGTGCTGGGCGGCGACGTGGCCCTGTCCCACTTGCTCGACGGCGGCCACGAGCGCATCGCGTTCGTGGGTGGCCCGCTCAGCCTGCGGCAGGTGGCCGACCGGCTGGAGGGCGCGACCCGGGCGCTGCAGCGCGCCGGGGGCACCGCGGACGACCTGCTCATGATCGAGACCGCGGCGCTCAACGTCTCGGCCGGCCAGCGGGCCGGCGCGGCCATCGCCGGGCTGTCCGCCCGGGAGCGGCCCACGGCCGTCTTCTGCGCCAACGACCTGGTCGCGCTCGGGCTGCTGCAGGAAATGACCCGGTACCGGATCCGGGTCCCCGACGACCTCGCGATCGTGGGCTACGACGACATCGAGTTCGCCGCCGCGGCCGCGGTGCCGCTGTCCTCGGTCCGGCAGCCCCGGCACCAGATCGGGCGCACTGCGGCGCAGCTGCTGCTCGAGGAGTCACTCGGCACCGACGGGCACCAGCACCGTGAGGTGATCTTCCAGCCGGAGCTGGAGGTGCGCCGGTCCAGCCAGCCCCGCACCGCGCCGGTCCCGGCCCGGGCCGGCCCGGCCGACCCCCCGCCGCTGAGCGCGGAACCCGGCGAGTAAGGATGCTGTCCATGCGGATAGCCCTGTTCGTCACCTGCCTGGCGGACACGCTGTTCCCCGACGTGGGCAAGTCCACCACGGTGCTGCTGGAGCGCCTCGGCCACCAGGTGGCGTTCCCCGAGGCGCAGACCTGCTGCGGCCAGATGCACGTCAACACCGGCTACCAGCGCGAGGCCCTGCCGCTGATCCGCCGTTACGTCGAGACGTTCGAGCCCTACGACGTGATCGTCGCCCCGTCCGGCTCGTGCGTAGGCTCGGTCCGGCACCAGCACGCGATGGTCGCCCGGCGCTGCGGCGACCCCGGCCTGGCCGACCGCGCCGAGGCGGTGGCCGGGCGGACCTTCGAGCTGTCTCAGCTGCTCACCGACGTGCTCGGGGTGGAGGACGTGGGCGCCTACTACCCGCACCGGGTCACCTACCACCCGACCTGCCACTCGCTGCGGCTGCTGGGCGTGGCCGACCGGCCGGCCCGGCTGCTGCGGCAGGTGGCCGGCCTGGAGCTGGTGGACCTGCCCGACGCGGAGGTCTGCTGCGGGTTCGGCGGCACGTTCGCGATCAAGAACGCTGACACCTCGACGGCGATGCTGGCTGACAAGATGCGCAGCGTGCTCGACACCCGGGCCGAGGTGTGCACGGCCGGCGACAGCTCCTGCCTGATGCACATCGGCGGCGGCCTGTCCCGGCTGCGCGCCGGGGTGCGGACCGTGCACCTCGCCGAGATCCTCGCCGCCACCCGGGACGGGAGCCCGACCGGATGACCACGTTCCTCGGGTGGCCGGCCCCGCCCACCGCGCCGCGCGGCGTCGGCCACCTGCGCGGCAGCGAGCCGTTCCCGGTGGCTGCCCGCCGGGCGCTGGCCGACAGCCAGCTGCGCCGCAACCTCACCAAGGCGACCACCACCATCCGCGCCAAGCGGGCCGCGGTGGTCGCCGAGCTGCCGGACTGGGAGGCGCTGCGCGCCGCGGGCCAGGCCATCAAGGCGGAGACCATGCGGCACCTGGATCGCTACCTGGAACAGCTGGAGGCGCAGGTCCGGGCGCGCGGCGGGATCGTGCACTGGGCCCGGGACGCGCCCGAGGCCAACCAGATCGTCACCGACCTGGTCCGGGCCGCGGGCTCATCGGAGGCCGTCAAGGTCAAGTCCCTGGCCACCGACGAGATCGGGCTCAACGACGCGCTCGCCGCGGCGGGCATCACGGCCTACGAGACCGATCTCGCCGAGCTCATCATCCAGCTCGGCCACGACCGCTCCTCGCACATCCTGGTGCCCGCCATCCACCGCAACCGGGCGGAGATCCGGGAGATCTTCCTGCGCGAGATGGCCGACGTCGACCCGGCGCTGACCGACAACCCGGCCGCGCTGGCTGAGGCGGCCCGGCTGCACCTGCGGCGCAAGTTCCTGTCCGCGCGGGTCGGCATCAGCGGGGCCAACTTCGCGGTCGCGGAGACCGGCACCCTGTGCGTCCTGGAATCCGAGGGCAACGGCCGGATGTGCCTGACCCTGCCGCAGACGCTGATCACGGTCATGGGGATCGAGAAGGTCATCCCGGCCTGGCGGGACCTGGGCGTGTTCCTGCAGTTGCTGCCCCGCTCGTCCACGGGCGAGCGGATGAACCCCTACACCTCGTTGTGGACCGGGGTGACGCCCGGCGACGGCCCGCAGCAGTTCCACCTGGTGCTGCTGGACAACGGGCGGACCGCCGCGCTAGCCGACGAGACCGGCCGGCAGGCGTTGCACTGCATCCGCTGCTCGGCCTGCATGAACGTGTGCCCGGTCTACGAGCGCACCGGCGGCCACGCCTACGGATCGGTCTATCCGGGCCCTATCGGCGCGGTGCTGTCGCCGCTGCTGACCGGCGTGGAGGACAACGCCACGCTGCCGTACGCGTCGTCGCTGTGCGGCGCGTGCTACGACGCCTGCCCGGTGAAGATCGACATCCCGTCGCTGCTGGTGTACCTGCGCGCCCGGCACGTCGAGGAGGCGCGGCGCGCCCGCCGGCGGCCCAGCGCCGAGGCGGTGACCATGGCCGCGGCCGCCTGGGTCCTGGCCGATCCGCGGCGCTACGGCGCGGCTCAGCAGGCGGGCAGGCCCGGCCGCGCGCTGGGCCGCGGCGGCCGGATCCGCGCGCTGCCGCCGCCGCTGTCCGCCTGGACCCAGGCGCGCGACGCCCCCGCCCCGCCGGCCCGGACGTTCCGGCAGTGGTGGCGCGAGTCCGGGCGGGAACGGTCATGACCGCGCACCGTGCCGGCCCGGGTGGGCACAGTGCCCCCCGGGGACACCCCGGACCCCTACGGCCCGGAACCCCCCGCGACGAGG
>Ga0306923_10002140_pt1 | contig 17948 bp, 10 predicted proteins | sample sta12Can44000108_FD_203841 | JGI IMG/M metagenome (GOLD analysis project Ga0306923, IMG submission 203841) | Lab enrichment of tropical soil microbial communities from Luquillo Experimental Forest, Puerto Rico - statanox.12C.anox.44.000.108 (v2)... | ecosystem: Environmental > Terrestrial >... | reverse complement strand
TCGACGAGGCTTGCCAAGAACTCGAACGGGTTGCCAAGATGGGGTTGGTCGGGGCCTTTATCCCAGTCTCGCCGTTGCCCGAAAGGCCGTATCGCGATCGGGTTTATGATCGGCTGTGGGCGGCCGCGCAGGATCTGAACCAGCCTCTGCTATTGCACATCGGGACACCGCGCGGCGGCGTTCCGGGATGCGAGTTCACCGCGGACATCACCGAGCTCACTGGCGCCGGCCGTTCGACCAGCGATTATTGGGTACGGTATTCGCTGGGCGCGATGGTCTTCGCCGGCGTCTTCGACCGCTATCCGCGGCTTAAAGTCGGCTCGGTCGAACACGAGACTGCGTGGATCCCGCATTGGCTGAAGCAGATGGACTTCACCTATGTCGAACGTCCGGTGTTCACCAGAGGATGGAAGTCGAAGGAAGGGATGCTGCCGAGCGATTATTGGCGTCGCAACATGTTCGTCGAGTTCATGGAGGACGATCTCGGGGTTCGGATGCGAGACTTGATCGGCGTAGACAATATGCTGTGGGGCAGCGATTTTCCGCATGCCGAATCGACCTGGCCGAAATCCCAGGATTTCTTGGGCCGCATCTTTGCCGGTGTCCCGGAGGAGGACCGGCGCAAAATCACCTCCGACAATGCGGCGAAAATGTTCGGTTTCAGGCCGAACTGACGGAAAGCTTCTTTCTTTTCCGTCTTCTCGCGATGCGGGGAGAAGGAAGAGTTTTGAGTGAATTATTATGTCCGATGGCTTCGTCCCCGTCGCCAAGGCAGCGGAATTGTCGCCGGGCCAGATGCGATGGGTCGCGGTCAATGGCGAACGCCTGGTCTTGGCCAATGTCGAGGGGGTGTTCTACGCGCTGAGCGACGTTTGCGGCCATCGCAACGCGCCGCTTTCGCGTGGTAACCTTGTGGGACATCTGATCGAGTGCCCGCTGCATTTTGCGCAGTTCGACGTGCGCACCGGCGAATTGGTCAACGGGCCTGTGTCGACGCCGGTGGCGATCTATCAGGTCCGGGTCGAAGACGACACGGTCTACGTCAAACCGTAGGGGACGGGCTCGGCGGTGGTTGCAGTCAGGCCGGACTTTGCGGGCGGTGGCGTTTGACGGCTTCCGGGTTGGTCGAGTCGGCGCCCATATAAATCCCACGCTCCCAGCTTCGCTTTAGCGGGTCGGCGACCTTCAGTGACATGCGCCCGATGCGCTCGATCTCGATTTCGACGGTCTCGCCGTCCTGCAATGCGCCGAGCCCCTCGTGGTTCGTACCGCACGCAATCAGGTCGCCGGTATTCAAGGTCATGATCGTCGAGGCGAACTCGACGAGCTCCGGCACCCGGTGCTCCATGTCGTCTGTGTTGTAGTTGTGGCGCAACTGGCCATCATTCCAAAACCGCACAACCAGATCGTTGGCCTCGGGAACCTCGTCGGCAGTGACAATACAGGGACCGATTGGTGCGAACGTGTCGAATGACTTGCCGAGCCAGCTGCCGGCCTTCCAGGTTCGCCTTCCCTCGCCGCGGGCCGACACGTCGATCAGACAGGTATAGCCGAACACAGCGGTCTGCCAATTCGTCTGGCTAATCTTTTTAGCGGGACCCTTGATGACGAGCGCCAGCTCGGCCTCGTGCATGAAAATCCACGGCTCGGTGAACTCCGGCAGCATAATCCTGTCGCCGGGCCCGACCACCGCCTCCGGGTTCTTCAGGAACATATTGAGGGGCCGCGCCTCGCGCTGCGCGTGCTCCCAGTAATTAGCAATACAGCACAGGATCTTGCCGGGCCGCGGTAACGGCGCACGCAGCCGAACCGAGGCGAGCGGCAAGGCTTCGCCTTGTGCCGCCAGCCGCTCCGCTGCCGGACGCAGCTGCTCGAACCTGTCGATCAGCCCCTGCATCGTCAGCTGCGGCGTATGACCTTCTTCGACGGTGCCGACGAGGCCAACGACCCCGCGCTCGGTAAGCAAACCGGGTGTGGGCTCAACTCGTTCGGAAGTTTGGAAAAGCACCAACTTCATGATCGCCTCCACCGTCTCGCGTTCTTGATCGAGAAAATTTCGCGGCTTCGGCCCATGGCTCCCTCAAGCCTTTCGGCGTCGACCGTGTTCCCCGCCCGATGTGTTTATCGGCCGCCAATATATTTTATGAAGTTCTCCATGTCGTTAGGGACCATCACCGCCTTTAACGTAAAGACATCGCTTGATGTGTGGGCGATGCCCGAACAACACCCGCGTCCAGCTCTGTATCCCGCCTGCTTGACCGCCGCCGCGGCCTTGGCATTATAAGATCCATACGGATAGGCAAATTCTTCTACCGGAGCTTCAAGTTGAGTTTCAAGAATCGTTTTGCTATTGTATATTTGGTCCCATAACTCTGCTGAATCTTTAATTTTGCTGAGACGCGGATGTGATCGCGAATGGCTGCCGATTACCATGCCGTCCGTTAGGAGTGTTTGTAACTGGGGCCATGAAATGAAACTAGGGCGACCGATATAATTCGTTACTACGAAGAACGTCGCTGGGTAATGATATTTCTCAAGGCTAGGTAGCGCGTATTCGAATTGAGTTTCCCATCCATCGTCAAATGATATGATCACCGGCAATGTCGGCAATTCTCGACCCTTTTCGAAATAGTCCGCGAGGTCAGAAAACGTGATTACGTGGTATCCGTTGTCCTGAAGATACTGCATCTGCTGAGCGAAAACTTCAGCAGTTACGGTCAGCCGGCGAAGACCAGGTGAACCTTCCGGAGCCGATTGACTAATGTGGTGATATACCAAGATCGGTACTTTTGCCGTCCGTTTTTCTGGGAGAGTTGGCTGGCGCAAATCTGCAGCAGGTGCGGCAGGTGGCTGCGCTGTCTCAGCGATGGGGGTGATCTGTTGAGCCGCTGAGGGCAGACAGGAATCTGGGAATAGGGCGACTGAAACGAGAAGGATGGCGGTTGAAAGCCAGCCGTTGATTGATAATCCGCGGGCCCTCATTGCTTTTTTCCCTCGGGCTTTTCGCTCGGAATAAGGCGGCGAGTTGTCAACAGGCGGCCGAGTTCGGCCGCGTAGAACTCGTTCCACCGACGCGTCGAGCACCTCTATGCTGCGCCCGCTCAACGCGCCAGGCATCACTGGGTCTGCGCGATTACCGGGGCGGAGGCGCAAATTTGCCGAGATGCCGCGCGACAGCGGCAAGATCACTGGGCGCGGCCTCCACTCGGTGGCTTTCCTCTATCAGGATCCTCACCGTATCGCGGATCTGTTCTTCGGTATGCGCTGCCGTCAGAAAGAACCGCAAACGGGCGGCTCGCTCGGGTACCGCCGGGTATAGGATCGGCTGGACGTTGACCCCTCGCTGAAACATTGCTTGGGCGAGGCGTCCGGCACGGATCGAGCTCCCGGTGATGACCGGCACGATTGAGGCGCCGATCGAACTGCCGACATCGAGGCCTCCGCGACGTGCGAGTTGGAGAAAAAGCCCAGCCCTGTCGTTGAGCCGGCGCACCCGCTCCGGCTTGCGCTCCAGCAACTCGACCGCGGCGAGCGAAGCAGCAGCTGCGGCCGGTGCCATCCCGACTGAAAAGACGAAACCAGGTGCTGCGAGCTTCAGATAGTCGATAAGGTCTCTTCTCCCAGCGATATAACCACCGCACGATACTAAACTCTTGCTCAGCGTCCCCATCCAGATGTCGACATCGCTGGGATCGATCCCAGCGCGGTCGGCGGTGCCGAAGCCGCGCGGTCCCAAAACTCCTAGCGCATGCGCTTCGTCGACCATCAGCCAGGCACCGTGGCGCCGAGCCGCGGCGATAAAGCCCGGTAGGTCGGGGACATCGCCATCCATGCTGTAATGCCCCTCGATGACCAGAAGCGCGCGCCGGTGGCGTGGACGCAACTCGCCCAGCAGCCGATCTGCGGCTTGGTGGTCGAGATGAGGAAACGGCACCCGGCGTGCGCCGGACAGCGTCGCCCCCTGAACGATGCTGTTGTGGATCAGCGCATCGTGAACGATTACGTCGTTACGGCCGAGCAGATGCCCGATCACGGTGACGTTCGTCGAATGGCCGCCGACAAAAACGACACAATCCTCGCAGCCATGGATCCGCGCCAGCGTCTGTTCCAGCTCGCGGTGAATCTGCCGTTCACCGGAGACCGGACGGCTCGCCGAGACCGTAGTCCCGTAGCGGTCAATCGCTGCCTTCGCCGCGTTGGTGATATGAGGATGACCGTTGAGCCCGAGGTAATTGTACGAAGCGAAGTTGACGTAGGTTTTGTTGCCGATCAGAGTTTCGGCTCCGGCGATACCCTCATGCACTCGAAAGAACGGATCGGCGATGCCGAGAAAATCCGCGGCTTTGCGGATCATATGGATCTCTCGGAACCCTTCGAGTTCCGACACGTCTAGTCTCGGGGTGAAGATGCGGTCCCCTTCCGGGCCGGAGCGGCGGGGCGAGCGGTCCGCGGGTCGGATGGAAGATGCCGACGACAGCTTCGCGATCAGCTGCGCTTTTGCCTGCGCCGATAAACCGAAAAGGTGGCGGCTTCTGTCCAAATATTACTCCGCGGCCACTCTGTCGGGGTCCGCCGGGGATCGCGCCCCCTCGATAACCTCGTGATGCGCAACGAGGGCAATGACCTCACCGTCCCTAGGCCCTGTCGAGACCGCAGCGGTGAGCCGCGCGGCGATCGAAGCGACGCTCGTGCCCTCGGTGAGCGAAACCAGCGGCAGATCGATCCGTAGGCGGTTCTCCAGCGCGAGTCGGAGTTCGACCGCCATCAATGAATCCATCCCGATTTCAGATAGCGGACGCAGTGGGTCAATGCCCTCCCCAGGCAGCCGCAATATAGTCGCCGCCTCATCGGCGACTACCGTCTTCAGCAGTGCCAGCGCTCCCTCCGGATCCAACGAAGCGAGCCGTTCGGCGAGCGATTCGTCAACCGGAGAAGGAGACACTTTGGCACGGCTCTCCATAAACAGCGGTGTTGCGAGAATCGGCAAGAATCGACGGGCTTCGGCCCAGTTCGTATCGGCAAACGCGACCGCCGGCAACCCGCTCGCGATCATTGCAGAGAGGCCGGCAAGAGCTTGTGCCGCTGGGATCGGTCGAGCGCCGAGCCGACGCGCGAGCGAATCCCGAACCGCGGGCCGCTCGGCCAGATAGCCGGCATCCTCGATCGGGCCCCAGGCGATGGCAAGGGCCGGTCTGCCTTCGGCCTGCCGCCGCCGGGCTAGCGCTTCGAGAGCCATATTCGCGGCGACATAAACACCCTGGCCCGGCGCCCCCACCAGGGTTGTCGCCGACGAGAACAGCAGAAAGAGTTCGATCGGATCGTTGCGCGTCAATGCGTCGAGGGCGATTGCCCCGCCGAGCTTGGGGTCCGTGGTCCGAGCGACGCGGGCTATATCGATATCGGCGGCAAAACCGTCTTCGATCACCGAGGCGGCGTGGACAACACCGCGCAGCGGCGGCTGATTTGCCCGGATCGCGTCGAGGATCGTCGCCAGTGACTTGCGATCGGCGACGTCGCCTTGATGGACGCGAACCTCCGCCCCTGAAGCTTCGAGTTCTTTGACTCTTGCTTCACAGCCGGGAGTTGCCGACCCCCGACGGCTGAGGAGCGCGATCGAGCCGGCACCATGCGCGACCAGCCAACGCGCGCACTCATACCCGAACCCCTCGATGCCGCCGGTGACCAGATGGGTCCCGTCGCAGCGCAAGACGGTCTCTGGCGGCTTGCGCAGCGACACGCCGACATTGGCGTCGGGCACCAGAACGAGCTTACCGATATGGCCAGCCGACTGCATTAGCCGAAAGGCGTCTTCGAGCTCTCCGAAAGAGAATATGCGGTGCGCCAACGGACGGATTTCACGATTGAAGAGTGCCCCGGAGACCTCGGTGAGCAGCTGGCGGGCGAGATCCGGCCGGCGAACCGGCAATTGATCGATATCGATTGCGAAGTACGAGATGTTTTGTCGGAGCGGGCGCAAGTGAAGCCGTCGGTTAAGATAAAAATCCCGCTTCCCGAGTTCGAGAAATCGACCAAATGGCTTAAGTACCTCGAGGCTTCGCTCCATTGCCTCGCCGCTCAACGAGTTGAGCACGATGTCGACCCCCTGCCCCTCGGTGAACTCGCGCACGGCATCGCAAAAGGCGAGGTCTCGCGAATCGAGGACGCAATCGGCACCGGCCAATCGCAGAAATGCTCTTTTCACCTCCGATCCGGCTGTTGCGGTCACCACTGCGCCGCGTTGTTTGGCATATTGAATCGCGGCAAGTCCCACACCTCCGGAAGCGGTGTGGATGAGGACGTGCTCTCCCGGGGCGAGCTTTGCCAGGTGGCCCAGAGCGTAGATTGCGGTAACAAACGTCACAGGGATTGTCGCGGCTTCGGCAAAGCTCGTCTCCGGCGGGATCGGGGCGACCGCCTCCGCGATCGTCACTACCCTTGTGCTCAACGACCCCGGGGCGAATGCCATGACCCGGTCGCCGACAGCCAGACCGTCCACCCCCGGGCCGAGAGAGCGAACGATACCCGCACACTCAAGCCCCAATGTTGGGCCAGCGAAACCGTCGCTCAGAGCCTCTTCGGGCAACAGCCCCATCGCCCACATGACGTCCCGAAAGTTGAGGCCCGCGGCGTGTACCTCAATTTCGACCTGACCCTCTTCGACCGGCTGAGGTGTCCGAACCTCCCAACCCAGCGCGTCGAGCCCGCCGACATGGGCCGTTCCGACGCTCAGCATATCCGATGCCATTGCCCAACGCGTCGGAAGGCCCCGGCGCAGGCGAGGAACATGGCGACCATGAGGTGTCCAGACGACCTCGCTCTCCGCCGTTGCGGCCACCAACTCGGCAGCCACCAGCTGTGCGCGCTCGCCCGGAGCGGCAGCGCCCGGAAGGTCGAGAAGACGAACCGAAAGGCGCGGCATCTCGTTGAAGAGCACGCGTCCTAGCCCCCATAGAGCACCGCCGACCGGACCGAAGGCCTGGTGCGCGAGCGTGGTTTGTTGCGCTTCGCAAGTGACCACCCAAAGCAGGGCATGGCGCTCGACCGCGTTCGTCGCGATCCGGGCCAGTGCGGCGATTTGTAGCGACACCTGCTCGATCGGGTCACCGTCGCCAGGCTCTTCGGCAAGGAAAAGAACAATCTGCCGCATTTCGCCGTGAGACCGCGCCGCGCTATCGGCTGCGGTTGCGGCGTCGAGATCGAGCGATTGCGCGAGCGTGACTCCGTAGCCCGCCTCGGCCAGGCGATCTTGCAGGGCCGCGCGAAACGCAGCATCTCCGGAGACGAGGGTAACCGGGGTCGGCTCCGCCCGATCGCCGAGAATGGGCTCCGAGCGCGGCGGCGCGCAGCCCCAGACTACAGCACTGGGCCAGGGAGCCGAGGTGGCCGTCGTCGTACCGGTGGATTCGAAACCCGCTACGGCGAGCTCGCTCCGCCATTCCTCGGCCGAACGCAACGGTGATGAACGGTGCGCCCATAATGCCGGCTGCCACCAGCTTGCGCTCTGGCCGAAGACGACGTCCCAGAGCGCGTTGGGCTCGGCTTCTACGGCAATGAAAAGCCCGCCAGGGACAAGCAGATCCCGCAGGCCGGCAAGGGAAGCCGCATCGAGCCGCAAGCGCGCGCAGGCGTTTATTGCCACGATGACGTCGAAGACTGCCCCATTTAGATTGTCATTCCGGTCGTCCAGTGACCAGCGGCAGGCGGAGACCCCAACGAAGGATTTAGCCAGGGAGGAGAGCCGGGCCGCCTGTTCGGAATCGGTGCTCGCCGCCATGAAGGCGAGAGCGACACCGGATCGCGTCAAACAGTTGAGGATACGGCGGGTCGCTCCACCTCCACTCGCGCCGAGCTCGAGAATTCGCATCGGCTGCGCCTTCGGCCAAGCCGTCGCCAACTCGACCAGCGCATCGCACAGCAATTCGATTCCGGGAGCGATCGCCGGCGATCCCTGAAGCAGTTGCTCGGCCATCGGCGACAACTGGGTGTCTGGCGGCCTGATGCCGTCTGCAAAAATTTTCGGCAGATCCTCTACCGCGGCGGCGATAAGGGCGAGTTCCGCCACCAAGTCAGCCGCCTCGCAGAGGAGCAAGCGCCAGACTTCCGAGACCTCAGGCAGATCGTGCGAGGGCTCGAGCCGCCATTGCAATTCGGTCTCGCTCGCGGCGCCGAACCGCTTGAGCAACTGTAGCAAGCACTCGACGATCCCAACCGAAGCGGGTGCGATCTGACCCGACTCGGCGAGCTCGCTTACGGTAAAAAAGTGCCCAGGCTCGACGAGCTTTCCTAACGATCGGAACGTGACCGAGCCGATCAAGGCGTCGAGCAGCAGCGCCTGTTCTTGTCGTACGCGAATCGGCTTCCGGGCGGCAGCTAGCCGAGACAAAGTGACGGGGAGATCGGCCAGCTCGCGCGGCGGGCCAGGCTCGATGAGCGGGACCGGTATAAGATCGATGCGCAGGGCGCGCTCGTCGACCGAGCGTTGGCGGGTCAGTTCGACCCGTCGAAACCAGCAGTCGGAAAGTTCTGCGACGATGTCGCCCGCATCATCCGACAGGATGATATCGGCGGAGACTGATCGAACGCCGGTCCGGGTCAGCCGCACGAAAGCGCGGTGGGGAACGCGCCCATATGGAGCCGGGAGGCGAACCCGGCCGAACCGCCATGGGAGAAAACCGACACCCTGGATTTGATGCTTTCGGTCGGCTAACAATCCGAAAAGCGCCTGCAACGCACCATCGAGCAGCGCCGGGTGAAGCATGTATGAATCAAGAGCTTCTCCGGGCGGTGCGGAATCCAAATAAGCGATCGCGCTGGACTCATCGGTGATTTCGACGTGCGACACGGTCCTGAAGCAGGGGCCGTAATCCAGACCCGCGAGGTGCGCGAGGCGATAGAGACTGTCGCTTTCAATCCGGCGGCGAGCCGACTTGCCGCCGATCCAGGAAATGATCGGGCGGGCATCCGTTGCAGCGCAGACGCGGGCGACCGCGTAGACGGTCAGGGGCTCGCTTGACAAGCGTGAGCGGCTTGCAAGCTCCCAATCGCCCTCATCGGATTGGAGCACCGTGCGCAGCTCACGCATCCGACCCTTGTCGAACGGCATCGGGCGGCGCAGTTCGACATCGAAAACTTCGAGCGACGGCGCATCTGGCCATCGCCATCGTGCGGCGGCGAGCGCCATTTCCAGAATTGCCGCGGCCGGCAACACCGGCACTCCCTCGACCGCATGATCGGCGATCCAGGGCAGCACCTGCTCGTCGAGATGATTGAGCCAGCTCGCCGTCGCACCGCGCTGGCGGAACCCGAGAAGCGGATGGTCAAAGGGCGGATTGACGAGATCGGAAGCTTCAGTCGTTACGCCGAACCAAAACCTCTCACGGTTCCAGGGGTAAAGCGGAAGCCCGCGAGGGTCAGAGGGGCCGTCAAATGATGGCGATGACGTCCAATCGTATCCGGCCGCATGGCAATGTGCCGCAATTGCGGGGAACGGATCGTCGCCATCTTGTCCCCTAGATAGACTCGCAAGCACGCGCCCCTGCACCTCGGCGGACCGCAGCCCGTCCGTAAGGTAAGATTGAAGGATGGCCCGTGGACCGACCTCGAGGAAGATGCGATGCCCCTCACCGATAAGTTGGGCAACGACGTCTGCGAAGCGCACCGGATAGCGTACATTGCGCCACCAATATTCGGCGTCGAGCGCTTCGGCTTCAACTATGTGGCCAGTAACCGTCGATGCCAGCCGTGCCTCAGGCGGGCGCGAAGCGAGACCGCCAAGATCAACCAAGAGGTCCTCGCGGAAAGGGTCCATTGCTCGCGAGTGGAAGGCGAAGTCCAAATCAAGAGAGCGGAACCCAATGTCGCGGTGCTGCAACTCGGCTTCCAGGCGTTGGATTTCCTCGATTGAACCCGAAAGCGTCACCGAGCGGGCAGCGTTGACCGCAGCGATCTCGGCCGAGCTGTTCAACTCAGCGAGAATGTCGCGTGCAGTATCATGCGCGAGTGCGACCGCCACCATCCGGCCCGTACCCTGGGTTTGCTGCTGATGACGGCTGCGCACAACGACGACGCGCCCAGCATCGGTAAGCGATAGGGCCCCTGAGCCCCAGGCCGCCGCGATCTCTCCGACACTGTGCCCGAAATGGGCCGCGGCGCGGATACCGATGGCCGCCAACGCCTGGACGATGCCGACCTGGACGGCAAACAGAAGCGGTTGCGCGACGTCGGCGCGCGCCAGCATGTCGCTGCCGACCCCGCTTTCGAGAAGTTCGGTCACGGACCAGCCGAGTTCCGGTCGGAGCAGCCCATCGACTTCCTCGACCGCAGCGCGAAAGACCGCGTTCGCACGCAACGCATCGCGTCCCATTCCCGGGAATTGCGCGCCGTTGCCGGAGAACACGAACGCAAGCTTGTCCTCCCGAACCCCCGTCTCCGTGATCACGCCGGGTGCCGGGACGCCATCGAGAAAGTCGGAAAGCATTTCGGCGGTTGTCGCCTGATCCTTGCCCAACGCGACAAGCCGGTGGGCATGGTGGTCACGTTTTCGGGCGGCAGCACGCACCAATACGGGTGCCCGCTCGCCGGGCGTCCTGGCGAGCGTGCAGCACCAACTCCGGACGAGTTCGCGTAACGATGCTTCGGTGCGCGCCGAAATGACCAAAGGCGGCATGGTCTCCGGCAGCGGCGTCGGTTTGTCTCGGGACGGCGGGGCGGCAAGCACTACATGGGCGTTTGTTCCGCCGAAACCAAAGGAATTGACCCCCGCGTACCGCCGCTCTCGCGCCGCGTCGATCGGCTCCGCATCGCGTACCAGTCTGAGGTTTAATTCGTCGAACGCGATGTTGGGGTTCGGCGTCTCGCAGTGCAATGTCGGCGGCACGATACCCCGGTCCAGAGCGAGCGCCGCTTTGAGCAGTCCGGCCATTCCTGATGCCGGTTCGAGATGACCGATATTGGTCTTTACCGATCCGATCGGGAGCGGAGCGGATCGGCTCTGGCCCAGAGAGTGCCCAACGGCGGCGGCCTCGATTGGATCTCCGGCCGGTGTGCCGGTGCCGTGCATTTCGAAGAACGCGAGTTGTTCCGGCGCAACGCCGGCCCGCGCATAGACCGAGCGCAGCAGGGACGCCTGCGCCGTCTCACTTGGCAATGACAACCCGATCGTACGGCCGTCGGAGTTGACCCCGGTACCGAGGATCACGGCACGGACTGTATCTCTATCGGCGAGCGCGTCCTCGAGGGCTCTAAGAATTACCACCCCGCCCCCCTCGCCGCGAACGTAGCCATCGGCACGCTCGTCGAACGCAAAGCATCGTCCGCGCCGGGAAAGCATCGAGGCAGAACAAAACCCGAGATACGGATAGGGGGCCAGCAACAGGTTGATACCGCCAACAATTGCTGTCGCGACTCGCTTGGCGCGGATTGCCTCGCAGGCGTGATGCAAGGCGACGAGCGAAGACGAGCAGGCCGTGTCGATCGTTAAACTCGGCCCACGGAGATCAAATACATAAGAAATGCGGTTGGCGAAAACACTCAACGTGTTTCCGGTCATAAAATAAGAATCGGCACTCGCGGGATCACCGAGCCTCAAATCAGAATAATCTGTTGTAGATGCACCAATATACACTCCGGTGGTGCTTCCCGCAATTTTGCTCGTCGGAATTCCGGCATCTTCGATCGCGTGCCAGACAAGCTCCAGCAGCACGCGCTGCTGGGGATCCATTTGGGCGGCCTCGCGGGGAGAGATGCCGAAGAAAGACGGCTCGAAGAGATCGACGCCATTGATCAACCCGGCTGCCCAGGTGTAGCTCTTGCCCGGCTCGCTACGGTCTGGATGATAAAAAAATTTCTTGGACCAGCGCTGCGGATCGACCTCGGGGACGGCGTCCTCCCCGGAATCGAGCAACCGCCAGAATCCTTCCAGGTCCTCTGCCCCCGGAAACCGGCAGGATGCTCCGACGATCGCGATCGATCCGTCACTCATACCGCTTATTTGAGGTCCGTGGGGGCGAGATCGGCGACGAGTGGCAGCGCCACATAAGTTTCATTACACACAAGAAGAGCCAATTGCTAGGTTTGCCGTGATCCCCGTTGTCGCGCCGTTGGTGCGGGGCGAGCGTCTTTGAGCAGAAGCATACGTGGCTAGCCAGCCCTCGGACGAGTTTCGGCCAGGGTGGGCCGCGTCATCGCGCGGCACGGCCCAAACGGTCGTGACAAGAATATGGCACACTCAGATAATTCTGACTCGGATGGGGCGGGTTATTCCGCTCCCGGGAGTCATGCGTGAAGCGTGCCGAGCGCCTCGTAGACCAGTCGATCGATCTCGATCCCCTCGCGCAGCGCCCTCTCCCGGCTACGGAACGCCCGCTCCCCTGGAATGCGAATCTCACTCACCTTAGGTTGGCGCGGGGTGACCTTGATCCGCTCGATAAGCTGCAGCTTGAAGTCGTCGAGGTCGGCGAGCAGATCGGGCTTGAACACCACGAACAAGTACCCGTCGTCCTTATCGGGGTCGAGCGCCGGGCCGGCGAGCAGCCCGAACGCTTGCACGATAAAGGCCAGTCCAAAGCCCTTGTAGCCGCCGAACGGTAGCAGGGCACCAGCTCTTGCCAAGGTGGGATCGCGTGTCGGTCGGCCTTCGGAGTCGATTGCCACCCCCTCCGGCATCAGCTGCCCCATCCGCTCGCGATAGGTCAAATCGGTACCCATAAACGCCGAGGTTCCCATATCGAAGACAATCGATCCGCGAGACGACGGCAGGCCGAAGGCGATCGGGTTGGTACCCAGCGCCGGGCGCGTGCCTCCAGGCGGGGCGACAGTTCGCGCGGAGCCCGCCGTGTGGATCCCGATCAGGTTGGCGTTGGCGATCATCTCGACGTAATAGGCGCTACGGCCGCTCATCCAACAATTGGTGACTCCGACGATAGCGAAACCGTGTGTTGCTGTCTTCGCGATCGCATCGCGGGCGGCGTGATACATCGCCAGCATGCCGACGTTGTTCCCGCCGTCGTAGAGCGCCGACACCTCGGTCTCGCGCACCACCCGCATCGGCCGGCACGGCTGTTTGAAGCGCCGGTGCTCAGGGATGTTGAGAAGCTTCGCCAGCCCGGAATACTCATAGCCGCACAGCGCCGCATCGATCGCATGATCGGCCACAATGTAGGCTTCCTCGGCGTCGTAGCCGATGGCGCGCGTTGCGCGCTCGGCATGGTCACGCGCCGGGGCGACACTCAAACGAATTCGGTCGGACGGCATTCTCTCGCGACTCCCCCGGTCTGCGATGAGGCGTGTTGCGGCTATTTCTCCGCCTGCTGATCCATCGGCTCTGGGTTCCAGCGCAGGACCGGCTTACGCGCTGCGGCGGTCTCATCCAAGCGGCGGCGCGGCGTCCAGCGTGGGGCTGTGTGAAAGCTCGCCGTGTCGCCAAAGCGGGCTTTGGCTGCGAAGGTTTTCAGCACGCCGGCGAACTGGTCTAGCGAGGCCTTGCTCTCGGTTTCGGTGGGCTCGATCAGCAATGCTCCGTGAACGACCAACGGGAAATACATCGTCATCGGATGATATCCCTCGTCGATCAGCGCTTTGGCGAAGTCGAGCGTGGTGATGCCGGTTTCCTTCAAAAACCGGTCGTCGAACAGCACTTCGTGCATGCAGGGACCCGGAAACGAAAGGCTGAGATCGCTCTCGAGTCGAACGCGCAGGTAATTGGCATTGAGCACCGCGTCCTCGGCTACCTGCCGCAGTCCGTCGGCCCCGTGACTCATCATATAGGCGAGCGCGCGGACGAACATGCCCATCTGCCCGTGGAATCCTTTCAGTCTGCCGATCGCCTGCTGTGCCTTGCCCTTCTTATGCTCGACTAGTTCGAGGCCGACCGGACCATGCACCAGCCACGGTAAGGGGGCATATGGGGCGAGGCTCGCGGCCAGCGCCACGGGGCCGCTTCCCGGCCCGCCGCCACCATGTGGGGTCGAAAAAGTCTTGTGCAGGTTCAGATGCATGCAATCGATGCCCAGATCGGCTGGCCGCACCCGCCCTACGATCGCGTTGAAGTTCGCACCATCGCAATAAAAGAACGCGCCGGCGGCGTGCACCGCAGCAGCGATCTCGAGGATCTCGTTCTCAAACAGTCCGCAGGTGTTCGGGTTGGTCAGCATCAGCGCTGCGACATCAGTGTCGAGCTTGGCCTTGAGCGCCCCGACGTCGACTCGCCCTTGCAGATTGCCCGAGACCGGATCGACGTCGTAGCCGCAGGCGGCGGCCGTCGCGGGGTTCGTACCGTGCGCCGACTCCGGCACAAGAACCCGTCTGCGCCGATCGCCGCGCGCCTCCAGGGCGGCCCGGATCGACATGATGCCGCAGAGCTCGCCATGCGCTCCCGCACCCGGGCTCATCGCGATGGCCGGCATTCCGGTCAGGGTCTTGAGCCAGTGGGCCAAGGTGTCGATCAGCGCGAGCGCGCCCGGAATGCTCGATACCGGTTGAAGCGGATGAATATCGGCAAAGCCCGGAAGCCGCGCCAGCTTCTCGTTGAGCCGCGGGCTGTGTTTCATCGTGCACGACCCGAGCGGATAAAGCCCGCTGTCGATCGCGTAATTCTTTTGCGACAAACGGGTGAAATGGCGGACCACTTGCGGCTCGCTGAGGCCGGGCAGGCCGATCGGTCCGTGCCTTTCGAGCCCGCCGAGACGTGCCCGAAACGGGGGGAGGTCGGCAAGATCGACGCCGCACCGACCTCGTGAACCCTGCTCGAATATCAGCTTTTCTTCAATTTGCAGCCCACGGTTCCCGGTGATCGTCGCGGGCGGCACCGCTAACTCGTCGGCTGCCCGATCGTCGGCCGGGCGAGCGCTCGCCGCTCGGCTCCAATCGCTCACGACAATGCCTCCCGCAGCTCCATTTCGAGCCGGTCCATGTCTTCGGCCGTCGCCATCTCGGTCGCTGCCACGACGAGGACGTCTTCCAACTCGGGTCGATTTGGATAGAAGCGGCTGACCGGGATACCGGCGAGCACGCCTTTCTCGGCGAGTGTCTCGACGACCGCCGCAGCCGGAAGTGGCAGCCGCAAAGCGAACTCGTTGAAAAAGGCCCGGTTGACGAGCCGCACACCCGTTATGCACTCGAGCCGTTCGGCGAGCGCCACAGCCGCGGCGTGATTCAAATGCGCGAGCCGGGTCAGCCCGGTCTCACCGAGTAGCGCCAGATGGATTGTAAAGGCGAGCGCACAGAGGCCCGAATTGGTGCAGATGTTGCTGGTGGCTTTCTCGCGCCGGATGTGCTGCTCGCGTGTCGACAAGGTCAGCACCCAGCCGCGCCGGCCGTCGGTGTCGACGGTCTGGCCGGCGAGACGTCCTGGCATCTGGCGGACGAACTTGTCGCGGCTGGCGAACAGGCCGAGATGGGGTCCGCCGAAATTGAGCGCGTTGCCGAGCGATTGCCCCTCGGCGGCGATGATGTCCGCTCCCATCTCGCCCGGCGGGATAATGGCGCCGAGCGAGAGAATTTCCGTTATCACGACGACTAGCAGCGTGCCGGCGTCGTGACAGCTTCGGGCGAGATTGGAATAGTCGCGAATTTCACCAAAAAAATCCGGGTTCTGCACGACGACGCAGGAAGTGTCGCGACCGGCGAGCTTGGTGAGATCCTCGGCGCTGCCGGGAGCCGGTTCCAGCGCGCAGAGCTCGAAGCCGACAAAGCGAGCATAGGTCTCACACACCTCGCGGTAATGAGGGTGGAGCCCGCCCGACAACACCGCCTTTCGCCGCCGGGTCAAACGATTGGCCATCATCACCGCCTCAGTGCATGCCGTCGCCCCGTCATAGAGCGAAGCGTTGGCAACCTCCATGCCGGTCAGCAGCGCAACTTGGGTCTGGAATTCGAACAGGTATTGCAGGGTCCCTTGCGCCAGCTCGGGCTGGTACGGGGTATAGGAGGTGAGAAACTCGCCGCGTTGGATCAGATGGTCGACCGCGGCCGGGATGTGGTGCCGATAAGCACCGGCGCCGATGAAGAACGGGACCGAACCGGCGTCGACGTTCCGTGAGGCGAAGCGCGATATGGCGCGCTCGACTTCGATCTCGCCCATCGCGTTAGGGAGGTCGACGAGAGCGTCGAGCCGCGCGGCGCGAGGCACGTCCGCGAACAGCGCGTCGATCGAATCGACGCCGATCGCCGCCAGCATCTCCCTGCGGTCCGGATCCGTCAGCGGGAGATAGCGCATCATTGCTGCTCCTCGATAAAGCGCTTATAGCCCCCCTCCTCCATCAGGCTGTCCAGTTCCTTTGGGTCGTCGAGGCGAAGCTTGATGAACCAGCCGTCGCCCATCGGGTCGGCGTTGACCTTGGCTGGGTCGGCAGTGAGCGTCTCGTTGATCTCCGCGACTTCGCCCGAAACGGGCGCATAGACTTCGCTTGCCGCCTTTACCGATTCGACAACCGCGGCCTCCTTGCCCTTCTCGACCCGCTGTCCGATTTTCGGGAGCTCGACATAGACGACGTCGCCGAGCTGAGACTGCGCGTAGTCGGTGATGCCGACGATCGCGAGATCGCCGTCGAGCCGAACCCATTCATGGTCCCTGGTGAAGCGAAGTCCGCTCATCGGAAAGTTCCTCCTGCGGCATCAGCCGCGGTAATAGCGGGTCGGGACAAAGGGCAGGCGCACGACATGGGCGGGACGTGCGATGCCGCGCACGAGGAGCGCGAGAGGTGTGCCCTCCGCGGCATGGGGGCGATCGACGTAACCCATCGTGATCGGCCCACCGACCGAGGGGCCGAAGCCGCCGCTCGTCACCCGCCCGATCCTGTCCGCGACGGAGCTGACGATCGGTGTATCCTCGCGCGCCGGTGCGCGCCCATCGGGCCTGATGCCGATTCGCCTGCGCGGCGCACCTTCGGCGAGCTGGCGCAACACGATCGCCGCGCCGGGAAACCCGCCCTCGGCGCGCCGCCGCTTGGCGATCGTCCAAGCGAGCCCGGCCTCTAGCGGGGTCGTCGTCTCGTCGATGTCATGCCCATAGAGGCAGAGACCGGCCTCGAGGCGCAACGAATCGCGGGCGCCGAGACCGATCGGCCACACCTCGGGCTGGCCGAGCAGCATCTCGGCGACCGCCGACGCATCCGCCGCCGGCAACGAAATCTCGAACCCGTCCTCGCCGGTATAGCCGGAGCGGGTGACAAGGCATTTGCGGCCGTTGAGCACCGCCTCGGCTGCGGTCATGAAACCGAGCTGCGCGATGCCGGCGGAAAAGCGGGAGAGAACGGTGACGGCGGCGGGCCCCTGAAGCGCCAGGAGCGCCCGATCCTCCAACAGCTCGACTGTCGCAGGGCTGGCAATGTAATGGCGAAGGTGGGCGAGATCGGCCTCCTTGCGTGCCGCGTTGACGACGAGAAAGAGCCCGTCCTCGAGCCGCGTCGCCATCAGATCGTCGAGGATGCCGCCCTGCTCATTCAGCAGCAGCGTATAACGCATGCGCAGCGAAGCTAGCGTCAGCAGATCGCCGGGGACGAGCGCTTCGAGCGCTTTGACCGGGTCCCCTCCGGTCAGCCGCAGCTGCCCCATATGCGAGACGTCGAAGAGCCCGGCTTGCGAGCGCGTGTGGAGGTGTTCGTTGAGGATGCCGGCGGGATATTGCACCGGCATCTCGTACCCGGCGAAGGCGACCATCTTCGCGCCAAGGGCGAGATGGAGAGAGTGGAGCGGTGTCCGCTTAAGCGGCGCGGCAGTGGTAGCAAGGGTCACGAAACCTCCGACAGAGCGGACTCCGAAGCGTCCGACCGCTGCCCCCTCTGTCGTGGACCCTGAGAGATTCACCCGGCCCCCGCTTCCCGCTCCTCATCGGCGGAGGAGGGTAGGGTGGGGGTGGGCTTACTCCTTCGGTGAGCGGGAGATCACCCGCTGCTTTCCAGAGCGCCCTTCCGCCCGCGGTCCTTTTGCCTGAGAGTTTCCGGGGCGGTTGC
>Ga0306923_10002138_pt1 | contig 17952 bp, 14 predicted proteins | sample sta12Can44000108_FD_203841 | JGI IMG/M metagenome (GOLD analysis project Ga0306923, IMG submission 203841) | Lab enrichment of tropical soil microbial communities from Luquillo Experimental Forest, Puerto Rico - statanox.12C.anox.44.000.108 (v2)... | ecosystem: Environmental > Terrestrial >... | reverse complement strand
GGGGCGTAAAACCATTAAGTGCTCGCCCCTGTTTCTCCCTGTTTTCCCGCCTGTTATCGCGTTTCGCCGAGTCGCCGCTAAACTCTTAATTATTCTTGCGAATCGCCCATTTGCTGGTGAAGCGCCTGGCGTGTTATTCGACCGAAAACTCCCTGTTTTCCGCAAAAAACAAACAGCATGGGCAGTTTTGAAAGGTTTGGCCCCTACGAAAGCCGCTCACCAGCGCCCAGATCAGGGCCGCCCGCGCCCTCATCCGCTGGAGCGCCCAAGACCTGGCCGACGCCTCCTCGGTAGGCGTCACCACCATTCGCCGGGCCGAGCTCACCCACAGCGAGACCAAGCTCACCCGGGCAAACGATCAGGCCATCCGCCGCGCCCTAGAGGCGGCAGGGGTCGAATTCATCGTTGCTGAAGGCGGCGGCCCAGGCGTAAGGCTGGGGGTGCCTTGAGGCGGCGCTCAGTTAGTCGCAGGCGCCAGAGGTACTCTAGAGCGAATTGTCCGACGCTGAGGGGGCGGAGCGCTAGCGGTGAATTGGCTTTTCCGGATCATGCTCTAGGCGCGCCCTGCCCGATTCCAGCCCCGGATACGGTCGCCGTAGACTTCGAAGCTGTTCGGCTGCACCACCACCGTGTCTTCGAGCTTGATGAAGCCGCGGCGCGGATGCTGCAGCGTCGTCTCCACCGACACCACCATGCCGGTCTCCAGCGGCCGGTCGGCGTCATAAGCGTCGTAGGGCACGGGACCCGAATTGGTCAGCCGCGGCGCTTCGTGGCTGACGAGCCCCATGCCGTGGGCTAGGAAGTGAATGTGGTTGTGCAGCTTCGACTTTCCGAGCACTGCATCGGCGGCGGCATAGATGTCCTTGCCGAGCGCGCCTGATTTGATCGGCTGCATCGAGGCCTGTTCGATGGCTTCGACCTCGGCCAAGAGATCAATCAGTTCGGCGTCCGGCTCGCCGGCAACGCCCATGCGCGCCAGGTCGCCGATATAGCCGTGGTAATTGCCGCCGGAATCGACCGACAGCACGTCACCCTTCTCCCAGCGCTGATCGGATGGCGCGCGATTGAGACTCGATCCCGCCGCGATCAAACAATAGTCGAAGGTAAGTCCGCGCATGGTCTCTTCGCGACGCAACGCCTCCGTCAGCTCGGCCTTGGTGGCGCCGGGACCGAAATTGTCGAACACCGCCTGCATCGAGTCGATCACCGCGTCCGAGGCGATGCGCAGCTTTTTGAGCTCCTCCGGCGTCTTCAAGGCGCGCAACCGCTCCAGCACGAACAGCGCGTCGACATACTCCGCGTCAGGAAACGCCTTACGCAGTACGGCCGCGGAATCGACCGGCAGGAAAGCCACTTCGATACCGATGCGCTTGGGATTCGGCAGAAGCTTGCGCACATAGTCGACGGCTTTTTCCATCACGTCGACCGAGCCCGAGCTCTTGGTGTTGATCTCTGACACCCAGAACGGCTTCACCTCGTTCTGAAAGCCCTCCATGCGGTGGCCGAAGAAGCCTGACTGCTGCGGCGCGCCCTTGCGATAGACGACGACCGGCAGGTAGCGGCTTAGACCCATCGCATCCATGGATTCGAAGAAGAACGCGCGGTGACCGCCGAGCAGGTACTGCACGTTGTGCTTCGACGTCACGAGCAGCACGTCGAGGCCCGCCTCGTCCATCAGCCGGTCGAGTCGCGCGGTATCGAACGGAGCGGTCATCTTGGTGATATCGAGCATGGTCGGTCTCCTCGGGGCCGGAAGTTTTGCGGGCGGAACTGGCGATCTAGCCTAGCAAATTCGGCACCGGCGATGAACGGTCAGGATTTGCCCAAGCTTGCGGGGTTCAGGGCGTTGCGCCGCGCTGCAACAGCTTCGCAACTCGCAATTGCGGCAGCTCTACCAGCTATGCAAAATTTACGTAGGCCCAGTCGGTGTTTATGCCTCAGCAATATTAGGGTGAATCGGATTTCACCTTCCGGAAAGGTATTCGCACGGTTACACAGTATTAGAGTATTTCGCACGGCTACACAGTATTAGAGTATAATGAACACTGGGAAGCGACGCCGGACTCGTGGACGCGCGCTTTTGGAGGGGAAGCCCGTGGAGACGAGCCGGAACGGTCCGGGCCGGATGAGCCGTCGCGCTTTATTGACTACAGCTTTTGCGGTCGCCGTGGCGGCCGCGGTCCTGTTTTATTGGTATTGGTCGCAGGGGCCAGACCCGGCCCATGCGGCGCGGACCTCCCGCGCCGCGGTCCCCGTCAGCGTCGCCAACGCCGCGCGGCAGGACATGCCGGTCTACCTGACCGGGCTCGGCACGGTGCAAGCGCTGTTCACCGTCGCCATCCACGCCCAGGTCGACGGCAAGCTGCAGGAGGTGTTCTTTAAGGAGGGCCAACGCGTTCAGCGCGGCGACGTGCTGGCCAAGATCGATCCGCGCCTCTATCAGGCCGCGCTCGATCAGGCCAAGGCGCGCAAGGCGCAAGACCAAGCAACCCTAATCGCCGCCATGAAGGATCTGGCGCGGTTCCAGACGCTCGCCTCGAAGAATTACGAGACCCAGCAAAATCTCGATTTGCAGCAAGCCAAAGTCGATCAGGCCAAGGCCTCGATCGCCGCCGACGACGCCGCCATCGAAGCGGCACAGACCAATCTTGACTACACCAACGTGGTGGCGACCAACGACGGCCGCATGGGCGTGCGCATGGTCGATCCGGGCAACATCGTGCATGCGAGCGATCAGGCCGCGATTGGCATCTTGACCCAGACCGAGCCGATCACCGTGACGTTCACCTTGCCGGCGCAGACGCTCGAGGACGTGCGCGACGCCATGGCGCGCGGCCCGGTCGAAGTCGCGGCCTACGACCGCAACAATGTGCGCCAGCTCGGCACTGGGACGCTGTCGACCATCGACAATCTCATCGACCCGACGACCGCGACCTACCGCCTCAAAGCGACCTTCAAGAACGACGGCGAGAAGCTGTGGCCGGGCCAGTTCGTCAACGCGCGGCTCCTGGTCGATACCCGCAAGGACGTCGTCGTCATCCCGTCGGTGGCGGTGCAGCGCGGCCCGCGCGGGCTGTTCGCCTGGGTGGTGAAAACCGACAACACTGCCGAGGCGCGCCCGATCGAGACCGGCGTGACCACCGGCGACCGCACCATCGTGACGTCGGGCGTCAAAGACGGCGAGCGCGTGGTCATCGACGGCCAGTACAAGCTGCAAGCCAACGCGCCGGTCACGATCACGGCACCGCCGACGGCGATGACGCAGGACAAGGCGTCGTGAACATTTCCGAACCTTTCATCCGCCGTCCGGTGGCGACCACGCTGCTGATGGCGGCCATCGCCTTCGTTGGTATCGTCTCGTTTCCGTTCCTGCCCGTCGCGCCGCTGCCGCAGGTCGACTTCCCGACCATCCAGGTCACCACGACCTGGAGCGGTGCCAGCGCCGAGACCATGGCGACCTCGGTCGCCGCGCCGCTCGAGCAGCAGTTCGGTCAAATTCCGGGCATCACTCAGATGACGTCGACCAGTTCGCTCGGCTCGGCGACCATCGTCATTCAGTTCGACCTCGAGCGTAACATCGACTCCGCCGCACAGGACGTGCAATCCGCGATCACCGTCGCCAGCAAGCAATTGCCGCAGGCGCTGACGACGCCGCCGTCCTTCAAAAAAGTCAATCCGGCTGATGTCCCCATCCTGCTGCTCTCGGTGCATTCCGAAACGGTGCCACTGATCACGGTCGACGAATACGCCAATGTATTTCTCGCCCAGCAGATTTCGCAGGTGAACGGCGTCGCGCAAGTCTCGGTATTCGGCGACCGCACGCCGGCGATCCGCATTCAGGTCGACCCGGCCAAGCTTGCCGCGAGCGGACTGACGCTGGAGGATATCCGCGGCATCCTGGTGGCATCGACCACCAACGCCGCCAAAGGCGTCATCAATACCGACAAGATCACCTTCACCATCGCCGCCAACGATCAGATCACCGACGCCAACAAATTCAATGACGTCGTGCTCGCCTACAAGAACGGCGCGCCGATCCGGGTCGGGGACGTCGGCCAGGCGGTCTCCGAGCAAGTCGACCGCACCGTCGCCGCCTATCAGAACAATCGAGACGGCGTCATTCTCGCGGTGTTCAAGCAGCCCGGCGCCAACGTCATCGAGACCGTCGACAAGATCAAGGCGGAGCTGCCGCAGCTCACAGCGCGCATCCCGCCGGCGGTCATGGTCGAGACCATTCTTGACCGCACCGTGACCATCCGCGCTTCCGTGCTCGAAGTCGAATTCACGCTGGTGCTCACCATCTGCCTGGTAGTGCTGGTGATCCTTCTGTTCCTGCGCAATTTCTGGGCAACGCTCATTCCGAGCGTGACGGTGCCACTGGCGCTCGCCGGCTCGTTCGCGGCGATGTATTTGATGCATTTCAGCCTCGACAATCTGTCGCTGATGGCGCTCACCATCGCAGTGGGCTTCGTGGTCGACGACGCCATCGTCGTGGTCGAGAACATCTATCGTCACGTCGAGCACGGCGAGGCGCCGTTCGCGGCAGCGCTCAAGGGTTCGCGCGAGATCGGCTTCACCGTGCTGTCGATCTCGTTTTCGCTGGTCGCCGTGTTCATTCCTTTGTTGTTGATGAGCGGCATCATCGGCCGGCTGTTCCGCGAGTTTGCGCTCACCGTTACCGCCTCGATCGCGGTTTCGGCGCTGGTGTCGCTGACCTTGGCGCCGATGATGTGCTCGCGCTTCATGAAGCGGGAACCCGAGACCCACGGCCGCGTCTATCGCGCGATCGAAGCGGGCTTCAACGCCCTGCTCGGCTTCTACCAGCGCACGCTCGACATCGTGCTGCGCCACCAGCCGGTCACGCTCGGCGTGTTCTTCTGCACCATGGCGCTGACCATCGTCATGGCGATCTTCATTCCGAAGGGATTCTTCCCGATCCAGGACACCGGCCTTATTCAGGGCTTCGCCGAGGCGGCGCAGCAGACCTCGCCGTACGAGATGATGCGCCTGATGCACAACGTCGGCGACGTCATCCTGAGCGATCCCGACGTGCAGGGCTTCGGGTCTTTCACCGGCAGCGCCGGCACCGCGCAATCCGCCAATACGGCGCGCTACTTCATCGTGCTCAAGCCGCGCGACGACCGTAACCTGAACTCGTCGCAAATCATCGACCGGCTGCGGCCGCAGCTCGCCAAAATCCAGGGTGTCAATCTGTTCCTGCAGCCAACCCAGGACATCAATGTCGGCGCCCGCGTCGCCCGCGGCAGTTTCCAATACACTTTGCAGGACACAAATATCGAAGAGCTGGACGACTGGTCGCAGCGGCTGCTCGAAAAGATACGGACGCTACCCCAGGTCGCCGACGTCACCTCCGACCTGCTGGCCAATGGACCGCGGCTGCAGATCACCATCAATCGCGACCAGGCGGCGCGCTTCGGCATTTCCGCGCAAGCCATCGACGATACGCTCAACGACGCGTTCGGCCAGCGCCAGATCACGCAATATTTCACCCAGCTAAAGACCTACTTCATCGTGCTGGAAATCCTGCCGGACCTGCAGAAGGATCTTTCGACGCTCGACCGGCTTTACATCAAGTCGCCGCTCACAGGCGGCGCGGTGCCGCTCTCGGCATTGGTCGACGTCGACTCAAACGGCGTTGGCCCGCTCTTGATCTCCCACCAGGGCCAATTCCCGGCCGTGACGATCACCTTCAACTTGAGGCCTGGCGTTTCGCTCGGCCAGGCGGTCGACGCGGTAAACGAGGCGTCGCGCCAGATCGGCATGCCAGCCGCGATCATCCCGACCTTCCAGGGCAATGCGCAGGCTTTCCAGACTTCGCTGCGCAGCGAGCCGGCGCTGATCGCCGCCGCCCTTATCGTGGTCTACATCATCCTCGGTATTCTCTACGAGAGCTTCATCCACCCGCTGACCATTCTTTCGACGCTGCCGTCCGCCGGCATCGGCGCGCTGTTGGCGCTGCGCCTCGGCGGCATGGATCTGTCGGTGATCGGCATCATCGGCATCATTCTCTTGATCGGCATCGTCAAGAAGAACGGTATCATGCTGGTCGACTTCGCCATCGCCGCCGAGCGTGAGCGTCACGCCGATTCCGAGACGGCGATCCGGGAAGCCTGCCTGCTGCGCTTCCGCCCAATCCTAATGACCACCTGCGCCGCCATGCTCGCCGGCATCCCCCTCGCCATCGGCAACGGCGCCGGCTCGGAAATGCGTCAGCCGCTCGGCTATGCCATGGTCGGCGGCCTCGCGTTGAGCCAAGTGCTCACGCTCTACACCACGCCGGTGGTATATCTCTATCTCGACCGCCTGCAGACCTGGTTGTTCGGCCCGCGCCGCGGTCCGATCGAGCATGACGCCGAGCCGCCGGTGCACGCCGTGGCGGCGGAATAATCACTACGCCGCTTTGCGCCACAACTCCGCGCTGGCAAGACGCGCGCCTTGGACCAGCGCGTCGAGCTTCGCCCACATGATGCTGGGGTGAACCCGGCGGTGGAACGGCCCCTGGGCAAAGCCGCAATCGGTACCGGCCAAAATATTCTCGCGGCCGACAAGTTTCGCGAACCGCACGATGCGCTCTGCAATGAGCTCCGGATGCTCGACCACGTTGGTGGCGTGGCTGACGACGCCGGGAATGAGCACTTGGCCCGGACGCAACTTCGCCGTCTCCCAGACGCGCGATTCGTGCTCGTGGCGCGGATTGGCGCCTTCGATGACAAAAGCGCCGACATTCATGCCGAGGATGAGATCGACGATGTCCTTGAGCGCAACGTCGGTGGTGTGCGGCCCGGGCCAGCTGCCCCAGCAGACGTGATAACGGATGCGGTCGGGCGGCAGGCCGGCGATCGCCTCATTGAGCACCTCGACCTGCAGCGCCAACCATTTGCGGTAATCGGCAAAGCTTCCCGGCGGCACCATGCGGTCGTAGGTTACGGCGGCACGCGCATCATCGAGCTGCAGCACGAAGCCAGCATCGATGATCGTGCGGTACTCGGTGCGCATCGCCGCGCCAATGGCACGGATCAGCTCCTCGTCGCTTTTGTAATAAACGTTCTTCCGATCGGGGATGACGCTTGCCGGCGCCGCCACCGGCAGAAACGCCTCGACGACGTTGACCGCTTGCAGCGCGGCCTTGAAGTTATCGATGTCGCGCTGCAACTCCTTCTGCCCGGTATAGGCGATCGGCTCGACGCATACGGCCTCCACCGTGGTGGCGACGCCCTCGCGGGCGTCGAGCTCGGCGTAAAATTCGGCGAAGGTTTCCCGGTCGACGCCGCGGGTGAACGGGTTCGCGCCGGACTTGATCGGCCGACGCTCGAAGCCGCTCAAGCGCTCCAGCACGTATTGCGACCAGCTGATCGATTTGCCGAACTCGCCATCGCTGATGACGTCGACGCCGACCTCGGCCTGATGGCGCACGACTTCGCCGACCGCCTCCTTGAGGCACTTGTCGTACGCTGCTGCGTCGTGGGTTTTGCCGGCCTGCTTCAGGCGCAGGAAATCCTGCAAAGCCTGCGGCCGGATCAAGCTGCCGACGTGAGTAGTGAGGATACGGTCGGTACTGCGCTTCATCGGCTTACTCGCGCGCCTTTGTCATACTTTGAGGCGCACTCAATACCGCACCGAGGCCGCCGCGCAAACCACGACCGCCAGACGCCAATGCAGCCGCGAATGGGCCGCAGCCCATCTCGCTTCACTGCACGCGACGCGCTAGCTTGCCCGTCAGGCGCCAGTCACAAGCGGCGCGACACATATCAGGGAGGAATTTCGTGAATGCATTCGCCAAGCGCGCGGCGGCCTTGCTGCCGGCTTTCGCGCTGACCGTCTCATACGGACTGACGCAGGCCGCCGAGCTCAACGCCGCCGCGGTGACCTACAAGCTCCCCGACCAGATCCAATGGTCAGCGCTAAGTCCGGCCGGCGCGCAGAACGCCACGCTGGTCGGCGATCCGTCCAAGGAAGGTCTTTACGTGCAGCTCGTCAAGTGGACCAAGGGCGGCCATTTCAGCCACCCGCATTTTCATCCCCATGACCGCTTCATCACGGTGATCAAGGGCACATGGTGGGTCGGCACCGGCACCAAATACGATCCCGACGCCACCGTCCCGATGCCGGCGGGCACCTTCGTCACGCACTACGGCCAGCAGGTGCATTTCGACGGCGCCAAGAACGAGGACACGATCCTTTTGATCGTCGGCGAAGGCCCGGCGACGTCGACGCCGGCCGAGGCGAAATGACGCGCTGAACGTGAGCGCTTAGACTTACGCCGCCGACTTCGCCGCCTTCGCGCTTGCCGCACGGTCGGCGGCAGCGGCGGCGCGCTTGACGCGGTCGAGGATGAGCTCGATCGAAGCGATCTCGACGCGGTTGCGGCCGTTGTCCTTGGCGCGATAGAGCGCGTGGTCGGCTTGTGCGAGCAGCGCCGACAAATCGAGCACGGCGTCGTAGCTGATGACGAGCCCGATGCTAACGGTGGTAGCGACCACCGGCTTGCCGTCGATCTCGCCAGTGGCAGCGCGGAAGGACGAGCGGATCTGCTCGGCGACGGCCAGCGCGCGCTCGCGCGAGCTGTCGACCAGCATGGCGGCGAATTCCTCGCCGCCGAGGCGGCCGAAGATGTCGAAGCGATGCATGCAACTCGCGCCGACTTCGGCGAATCGCTGCAGAACCTTGTCGCCCACCGCATGGCCGAAGCGGTCGTTGATCGTCTTGAAGTTATCGAGGTCGAGCAGCATCACGGCGATCGGCCGCGCGTCAGTGGCCTGGCGCTTGAGCTGCGCCTCGCTGTCTTGGAGGAAGGCGCGGCGGTTGGGGATGCCGGTCAGCGGATCGATCAGGGACGCGGTCTTATGGCGATGCTCGGTGCGCTCCTTCGCCATGGCCAAGAGGATGAAGGCGATGGCGATGGTGAACAAAAGCCCCTCGAAGCTGAGCACCGTCAGCCAGACGCTTTCGAACAGATTGTCGTTCGCCGGCAGCCACGGCAGCATGGCGCCGAACGGCGTGCGCAGCAGATAGAGCGCGCCATGGGCGAACAGCATGGAGATTGCCGGCCAGCGCGACACCAGCGGCTCGCCGCGGCCGCGGTAGAACTCATACGCCGTGGCCCAGGTATAGGCGGTGATGATTGCCGACGACAGCAGCATCCGCAGGTCCCACGAGGCGGCGATGGCCGGCACTCGGCACAGCACCAGCCAGCCGATGGCGCCGCCGAACAGAAGCGCGGATTGCACCTTGCACCCGTCGAACACGCGGGCGCCGGTCCAGGTCAGCGCAAACGACGTAAACAAAATGGCGTTGGCGAGATCGATCGAGATCAGGTCGGTCACCGAACCGTACATGCCGAACAGCGCGACGGAAGCCGCCCGCAACAGATCGGCAAATCCCCACCACGCGACCGCATAGATGGCAGTGTTCTGCACCCATGCAAACAGCAACAGCAATCCGAGGATTGCTTCTACATAAATGGTGACAAGGAACAACGTGTTGATGTCGAGGTTCATCGCAATCAACCGAATGGGCCGTAACGGGCAAAAGCGCGCTGGTTCCCCCGTTACGTTCCGCATAGCGCCAGGGCCGGAAAAAATCAGTGAATGGGCTGGCCGCTCACGCGGTCACCCGGCGTTATGGTTTCGACAAGCTTTCGAAAAAGGCCGTCATTCGCCGAGCCTTGTTTCGGAACACTTGGTCATCTAGGGTCGTTCGCTTTGAGGACGCCGGAAATGCAGGTTCGCGACGGAATAGTCGAAGCCATTGGCAACACGCCGTTGATCAAGCTCAAGCGCGTCTCGGATGCGACCGGCTGCACCATTTTGGGCAAGGCCGAGTTCATGAATCCGGGGCAGTCGGTCAAGGACCGCGCCGCGCTGTTTATCATCGAGGACGCGGTCAAAAAGGGCACGCTGCGGCCGGGCGGCGTCATCGTCGAAGGCACCGCCGGCAATACCGGGATCGGGCTCGCTCTGGTCGGCAATGCGCTTGGCTTTCGCAGCGTCATCGTTATTCCGGAGACCCAAAGCCAGGAGAAGAAGGATACGCTGCGCTTGTGCGGCGCCGAGCTGATTGAAGTGCCGGCCGTGCCCTTCTCCAATTCCAACAACTACGTGAAAGTCTCCGGCCGGCTCGCGGCCGAGCTTGCCAAGATCGAGAAGAACGGCGCGATCTGGGCCAATCAGTTCGACAACGTCGCCAATCGCCAAGGCCACGTCGAAAGCACCGGACCGGAAATCTGGCAGCAGACCGACGGCAAGGTCGACGGCTTCACCTGCGCGGTCGGCACCGGCGGCACGCTCGCCGGCGTCGCGATCGCGCTCAAGGCGCGCAGCAATGCCGTGCGCATCGCGCTCGCCGATCCGATGGGGGCTGCGCTCTACAGCTACTACACGACCGGCATTCTGAAATCGGAAGGCTCCTCGATCACCGAAGGCATCGGCCAAGGCCGCATCACCAAGAACCTGGAAGACGCGCCGATCGACATCGCCTATCAGATTCCCGACGCCGAGGCGGTGCCGTATATCTTTGATCTGTTGGAATACGAAGGTCTGTGCCTCGGCGGCTCCTCGGGTATCAACGTCGCCGGCGCGGTGCGGCTCGCCAGGGAGCTCGGTCCCGGCCACACCATCGTGACCATCCTTGCCGATTACGGCACTCGCTATCAGTCGAAGCTGTTCAATCCGCAGTTCCTGCGCGAGAAGAAACTGCCGGTACCGACATGGCTCGAGCGCAAGCCGAACATCAAAATTCCGTACGAATGACCCACCCGGTGAACTTCACGAGGCGTCGAACGTTGATTGCCAGATAGAGACCAAAAATGCTGCGAACCGACAACGATCCCACGCCGGCACCGGCCAGCCGCTGGCTCAAATCGACCGAATGGCTCGCCGCGCATTTACGCGACGGCGACGTCGCCGTGGTCGACGCCTCATATCCCATGGTGGGACAGAAGCGCGACACCGAGGCCGAGTATCTCAAGGAGCACATTCCCGGCGCCGCGTTCTTCGCAATCGACGCGGTCGCCGATCACTCCACCGAGCTGCCGCACATGCTGCCCGGACCGAAGCTATTCGGCGATGCGGCCGGCGCGCTCGGCATCGCTGATACCGACACCATCGTGATCTACGACAGCCTCGGGTTCTACTCGGCGCCGCGGGTATGGTGGACGTTCCGCATCTTCGGCGCCAAGAACGTCTACATCCTCGACGGCGGCCTACCGCGATGGAAGGCGGAAAATCGGCCGGTCGAGAGCGGCCAGACGAAACGGCAACCGCGTGCATTCAAGGCGGAGATGAACGTGGGCGCGGTGGCGATGCTGGCCGACGTGCGCATGGTCTTGACCAACGCCAGCGCGCAAGTGGTCGACGCGCGCTCCGCCGAACGCTTTGCCGGCAAGGCGCCCGAGCCGCGGCCCGGCCTTCGCTCCGGCCACATGCCGGGCGCCTTCAACGTGCCGTTCGGCCGCCTTCTGGAAAACGGCAATCTCACCTCGCGTGTACGCATCGAAGCAGCCTTCAAGGATGCCGGCGTCGACCTCGACAAGCCGATCATCACGTCCTGCGGCTCGGGCATGACGGCGGCGATCTTGAGCTTCGCGCTGGATGCGATCGGCAGGCCGCCGCAAGCGCTCTACGACGGCTCGTGGACCGAGTGGGGCGCGCGGCCCGACACGCCGGTCGAACGCGACTGACCGGATTTACTTTTCGGCAAATAGCTAGATCGCCACGCCTTTGGGCGCAGTGAAACGCGGCATCAATTATATTGCCGGTGTTGAGCGTTTCCGCCGGCTCGAAGCAAAAAATGTGAGCCTCATCGTCGGCGCAGGTGCGGTGCTCGGTGCCGCGCGGCACCACGACAGATTCGCCGGGCTCGAGCGTCACCACGCGGCTATGCCTCCCCGGCCCGACGAAACGACGGAAGCGCGCAGTCCCCTGCCCGTCCGTTGGATCCCTTGGCGGCGAAGAACGGCTCACAGCCCCGATGAACCGCCCCTTCAATCGACACGACTCACGGTGGAGGACATTCATGTCGCGCCTCGGCGACCGCCGAGTCTTGGCTCGTAAGTCTTTGAAAGATCAAGCCGATTGGCGGCAGCTGCCAAGTGGCCAACTGCAGCCGCGTTCGCCCGAGGATCATGGCATGCCTGCTTTGCCTATAACCGCTTCACGCCGTTTTGGTGGTCGGAATCATCAGCAAACCGCCCTTGCCGGCCTTTTGGTCGCCGTTCTTGCTCTTAGCATCACCGCCGCCTCGGTCACCCAGGAATGGGCCATGCCCGCGGCCGAGCGGACACCGGCCGATGCCGTCGCCGTGGCGTTTGCGGCGCTGGGTCTCGCGCCTGCACCTGCCCCCGCCCCGATCAAGACCGTAACCGTTGCCGCGCTGCCCGCTGCCCCCGTCAACGACGCCTCGACCGCTCGGCCGCAGGCCGAGGATAAATGCGGCGACTTCAGTTTCGCATTCTTCAGCACGCAGTGCGTGAAGGTTCACAAAATGCACAAAAAGCACACGTCGTTGCGCCGCCGCGCCGTGACGACGACATTCAAGGCCGCCGTGCCGCCGAAACCCGCGGCGGCGAACGAGCACACGCCGACGACCATGCGCTTGGCCGCGGACGCCAAGAGGTCGGGTCCGAACGCCAAATCTTCCCCAACCATGCGGTAAGCCCGGCGACTTCCACCGCACGGCCAACGGATCCTCGATCGATCACGTAGCGCTATCGGGGGCCGCTCGCGCGCGCCTTCATCCCGGCGTATGCTCGCCCACGCGTCGGAAGAAATCGTCCGAGGGATCGACCATGATCTTCCGCCAGCTGTTTGACACTACCTCCAGCACCTACAGCTACCTGTTGGCCAGCCGGCACGGCGGCGAGGCGCTGATCATCGATCCGGTGCTGGAACGCGTCGACCGCTATTTGCAGCTTGTGCGCGAGCTCGACCTCAAGCTGGTCAAGGCGGTCGATACCCATCTGCACGCCGACCACGTCACCGGGCTCGGCGCGCTGCGCGACCGTACCCACTGCATCACCGTGATGGGCGAGGAGACCAAGGCCGACGTGGTCTCCATGCGGGTCGCCGAAGGCGACCGAATCGAGATCGAGGGTTTGCGGCTCGACGTGCTGTACACGCCGGGCCACACCGACGATTCCTATTCGTTCGTATGGGGCGACCGGGTCTTCACCGGCGACACGCTGCTCATCCGCGGCACCGGCCGCACCGATTTCCAGAACGGCGATCCGCGCGTGCAATACGACTCGATCTTCAACAAGCTGCTCAAGCTGCCCGAGGAGACTTTGGTCTTCCCGGCGCACGACTACAAAGGCGACACCGTTTCCACCATTGGCGAGGAGAGGGCGTTCAATCCGCGCCTGCAAGTCAAATCGGCCGACGAGTACGCCGCGCTGATGAACAATCTGAATCTGCCCAACCCGAAGATGATGGACGTCGCCGTGCCGGCCAACGTCCATGTCGGATTGAACCAGGAGATCGTCGCGCAAAGAGGCTGGGCGCTTACGGCCGCGCAAGCATTGGCGCTGTGCGACCGTCCCGACATCGCCATCGTCGACCTGCGCGAGCGGCGCGAACGGGACAAGCACGGCGTCATTCCAGGCTCGCTGCACGCGCCCTACCCGGCGCTACCGGAGCACATCGCAGCCGGCGGCATGCTGCACGAGCTTGCCGCCGCGACCGGCAAGAAGATCGTGTTCTATTGCGCTTTCGGCGAACGCTCGGCGATGGCGGTGCAGGCGGCGCAGGACGCAGGCCTCACCACCGCTTGCCACATCCAGGGCGGCATCGACGCCTGGAAAAAAGCCGGCGGCGCGCTGACACGATAGGCAGGACAATCGCGCCGCGGTGCAATGCGAAAGCCGCAGGAGGGGCGTCCTGCGGCTTTCGACTTTTGGCACCCGCTGCGGGGAGGCGAAATCAGCGGACGCCGGGGGAAACGCAATCGCGGCTAGAGCTGGGACTCCTTGTCGCCGTCACGGTTCATCATGCGGTGCATGCCGCCGTTCGGACCGCGGTCGTTACCGCCGAACCGCCGCCAACCGAACCCATCCGGTCTGCGGCCATCGCGCCAGCCACCATGCATCATTGGATGCGGCCGCAGCATGCGGGCGAGGACCGTGAAGCGCGCCTTCTGCGCATCATCGAGGCTTTGGTAAAGCGGCGCGCCGGCATCGGCGACCTGTTTCAAGCCCGCGGCGACCTTGCTCATATTGTCGGCGCGGCGCGCCATGCGATCGAACGGCGACGCCGGCGGTTGCTGCTGCTCGGCAGCTTGCCGCGCCTTGATGCGCTCGATGCGCAGCGCCACCATGTTGCGCAATGCGGCTTCGAGCGGCGGCCAGTTCTTTGCCTGATCCGGCGTCAGCGCGAGACCTGCCTTCAGCGCCGCGATGCGCGCGTCGGCGAATGCGGAAATGTCCTCAACGCTGAAGCGATGATGATCTTCTATGCGTGGACTGCCGTCGTTGAAGCTATGCTGGTCGTCGAAGCGCTGCTGCGCGTAGACGAACGAGGAGCCGACGACGGCAACAAACGCGGTCGCCGCGATGACGGGCTTGAGCATGCGATCCTCCACGAGGACACTTTTTGCGTGAGGAAATCATGCGCCCGCGCAGCGCCGAAGCAAGTTAAACTTTGGACAGGATGAAAGGCTCGAGATTACGGGTTTGTAATCTTCCCACACCGGAGTAATGCCGAAATATTAACGCGCAAGAGGTTCCACGATCTTGCGTCCGGGCATTCGCCGAATCAGCGCAGGATCTGCTGCAGGAACAGCCGCGTGCGCTCGTGCAGCGGGTGATCGAAGAAGGCTTTCGGCTTGTTGATTTCGAGGATCTGCCCGTCGTCCATGAAGATCATGCGGTCGGCGACTTGCCGCGCAAAGCCCATCTCGTGGGACACCACCAACATCGTGATACCGTCCAAGGCGAGCGCGACCATGGTGTCGAGCACTTCCTTGACCATTTCCGGATCGAGCGCCGAGGTCGGCTCGTCGAACAGCATGATATTCGGATTCATGCACAGCGCGCGCGCAATCGCCACGCGCTGCTGCTGGCCGCCGGACAGCCGCGCCGGATATTTCTGCGCCTGATCGGCAATCTTGACGCGCTCAAGATATTTCATGGCGAGAGCTTCGGCGTCGCGCTTGGGCATTCGCCGCACCCAGATCGGCGCCAGCGTGCAGTTCTCCAGCACGGTCAGATGCGGAAACAAGTTGAACTGCTGGAACACCATGCCGACGTCGCGGCGCACCGCGACGATCTGCCGAGCATCGTCGGTGAGCTCGATGCCGTCGACGACGATGCGGCCGCTCTGCCAATCCTCCAAATGATTGATGCAGCGAAGCAAGGTCGACTTGCCGCTGCCCGAAGGGCCGCAGATGACGATGCGCTCGCCGCGCGCGACCGTAAGGTCGATATCGCGCAGCACATGAAATTCGCCGAACCATTTGTTGAGGCCGACGATCTCGACCGCCAGCGCGGCACGCGGCGGCGAAGTGTGAGGGTCTCGTGCGGGGTCCGCCATCAGCCGTCCCGTCGCTCACGATCATGCTCGCGGCCGCCGCGCCGCGCCAGCCGCAATTCGACGCGCCGGGCATAGCGCGACATGGCATAACAGCACACGAAATAGAACAAGGCGGCGAACGCGTAGCCGGTGACGCCAATCTCGGGCGACGCCCACCGCGGATCGCTGTGCGCGGCTTCGACCGTGCGCAGGAAATCGAATATGCCTACAATGAAGACCAGCGTGGTGTCCTTGAACAGGCCGATGAAGGTGTTGACGATGTTCGGCAGCGTCACCCGCAGGGCCTGCGGCAGGATGACGAGCGCGTTCATCCGCCAGTAGCTCAAACCCAGCGCCTCCGCCGCCTCGTATTGGCCGCGCGGGATGGCGTTGAGCCCGCCGCGCACCACCTCCGCCATATAGGCCGACGCGAACATGGCAACGCCGATCAGCGCGCGGACGAGCTTGTCCGGCGCCAACTGCTCGGGCACGAACAGCGGCAACATCACGCTCGCCATGAACAGCACGGTGATCAGCGGCACGCCGCGGACGAACTCGATGAACGCCACCGCGAGCCACTTGACCATTGGCAGATGCGAACGGCGCGCGAGCGCCAGCAGAATGCCGAGCGGCAGCGAGACCACCATGCCGACGGTCGCGACCACGATGGTCACCAGAATACCGCCCCACAGGTTGGTCGGCACAAATGAAAGCCCGATGGCCGGCAAGCCGGCGAGAAGAATCAGCGACAGGACCGGCAGCACGATGAAAAAGTAGATGGCGCCGATGCCACGACGCGGTGCACCGAGCCAGAGCAGCCACACCACGCCAAGCGCAAGCGCGGCCAAAAATAGGTCGACGCGCCAGCGCTGACCGATCGGGTAGAAGCCGTAAACGAAATAGGACAGCCATACCCGGACGAATGCCCAACAGGCGCCGGGATCCGGATTGCCCGCCGACGGCAGGCACGCCTCCCGGTCGCTGCCCGACCAATTCGCGTCGATCAGAAAGAAGCGAATGAGCGGCGGCACTGCCCGGGCGATGAGAAGAGCGCACAGCAGTGTCAGCGCGATGTTGAATGGCGACGAGAACAGGCTCGCCCGCAGCCAGCCCGCAACGCCGCCGCGCAGCGCGGGCGTCGGCAAGCGCGCTGCCGGCGTTTGCCGCAGAAATGAAACGGTCATGTCCGAAGCTGCGGCCATGGCAGTCAACGCTCCGCCACGGCGACGATGCGCCCATAGAAATTCATGAGCAGCGAGGTGACCAGGCTGATGAAGAGATAGACCGCCATGGTGATCGCGATCACCTCGACGGCCTGCCCGGTGATGTTGAGCACGCTGCCGGCGAACACCTGCACCAGATCGGGATAGCCGATGGCCACCGCCAGCGACGAGTTCTTGATCAGATTGAGATACTGGCTCGTCAGCGGCGGCACGATGACACGCATCGCTTGCGGGACCACCACGAGGCGCAGCGTCCCACCCGCGCGCAGACCGAGAGTCTGCGCGGCTTCGATCTGGCCAGCCGGCACCGCCAACACGCCGGCGCGCACCACTTCGGCGATGAAGGCTGCCGTATAGACCGTCAGCGCGAACAGCAGCGCCGCCAATTCGGGGAGAATCTCGAGCCCGCCTCGAATATTGAATCGGCCCATGTCCGGAATGCCGAAGGTCAGCGGCTTTCCGGCCACGACGAAGACGATGAACGGCAGACCGAATATGACGGCGAGTGCCGGCAAGACGATGGGCATCTGCTCGCCGGTACGCGCCTGATAACGCTTGGCCCAGATGCGCCAGCCGATCGCCGCGGCTATGCCGACGGCAAGGGCGATGACCACCGCTTCAAAATCCGGTGCAAACACCGGCTTCGGCAAAAACAGACCGCGATTGTTGAGAAAACCGCCGAGCGGCAGCGCGATGCTGCCACGCATTTCCGGAAGCGCTTTCAGCACCGCGTTGTACCAGAACAGAAGCTGGAGGAGCAGCGGGATGTTGCGAATAACTTCGACATAGCCGCCCGCGAGCCGCGCCACGAGCCAATTGCGCGACAGCCGCGCGATGCCGATGACAAAGCCGAGAATGGTCGCCAGCACGATGCCGACGCCGGCGATCAAAAGCGTATTGAGCAAGCCGACCCAGAATGCATGTCCGAACGTCGATGTGCTCGACGAATAGTCGATCAGCGTCTGTGAAATGTCGAAGCCGGCGGTGTTGTTCCAAAAGCCGAAGCCGTGGGCGATATTGGCCTTCGCCAAGTTTTGTGCGGCATTGTAGCCTGCTGCGCCGATCAGGCCGGCGATAACGGCGAACAGCGCCACCTGCAGCACAAGCCAGCTGGCGTCAAGGCCGCGACGCTCGCGGTGCGGCGGCAGCCGCGGGGATGCGCGGGCGACATCGCTCATCGGCGGGCCTCGTCGCGGCGACGCCCGGCC
>Ga0306923_10002136_pt1 | contig 17958 bp, 15 predicted proteins | sample sta12Can44000108_FD_203841 | JGI IMG/M metagenome (GOLD analysis project Ga0306923, IMG submission 203841) | Lab enrichment of tropical soil microbial communities from Luquillo Experimental Forest, Puerto Rico - statanox.12C.anox.44.000.108 (v2)... | ecosystem: Environmental > Terrestrial >... | reverse complement strand
AATGCTTTTATTAAACCATTTTGAATTTTTATTTGAATATTCGTATTACTGCCTACAGGTATAACATTACTAATTAACATTTTCTCGTTTTAAATGAAGACCATAAATGATTGGATTTCCTTTAAATTTTTCATAAACATGTATCGCTTCTTTTTTCTCATAAAAATATCTGTGCTGCTCGTTAATTGTAATAACTTCTTCTTTTATTATAACAAAATCATGAGATTGTGCAATCCTTTTGATTAAGGGTAAAGGATGTACAAAATTTTTAATGGTGATTTGTTTGTTACCATTTTTAAATGTTCGTTTTCCGTTATTTGCCAATGCATCCGGATGAAAGTCTGTAATAATCAGATCTGCATTCGGCTTTAAAGCATTAAACCAAGTATGTAAAGTATTTTCTGCATTTTCAATATGTGCAATAGTCAGTGTGGAGATAATCAGGTCAATTGAACTTTGTGGCAAATAGTCAATTGTATCTTCTTGAATCCGATGAACACTTGCATTCGGAAATTTTGCTTTCAGTTTGTTTAACATCCCTTCAGAAATATCATAACCAGACAATTGTGCAGGTTTTTTTTGCAATATTTTACCCCAATGCCTTCCTGTACCACATCCAATATCTGCAATATTTTTATTGTACATAACAACATTTTCAATCAGCTTCCTGAATATTTCTTCATCTAATAAAAGCATTAGGTTATCGGGCTGATCATCATAAGTTGAAGACCAGATATTATATGCCAATTCTGCATCGGTAAACATTGCGTTGGTATTGCTTCGGTAACTTCCTTTTAAGAAATATTGTTTTATTGATTGAACAGAAACCATGATGATAGTTTTAATACTTGGTCATTAATCTATACGAAAACTTTACAGGATGGTTGTTTGCAAACGTATTTTTTAAAGAAGGGCAACCTTTGGTTGCAGATAGCGTATGAATAAGAAAGACTTGTTTGTGAATACTATGAATAAGATTTTACTTTTTAATCCGAGAAGTGCCAATGCGAAGTACAGGATTCCCAATTCAATTTTAAATATTGCCGCTTCGGTAGATGGCAAATACGAATGGATAATTGTAGATGGTAACCGGGAAGCAGATCCTTATCTTAAAATTGAAAGTTATCTAAAATCAGGTGAGGTTAAATATGTAGGTTTTACTGTAATGCCCGGCCCGCAATTGAAGCAGGCCATACCATTCACTAAAAAAATTAAAGAAAAATTCTCTCACGTAATTATGATTTGGGGTGGATATTTTGCAACGAATCAATATAAAGTAGTACTAAATTGGGGTTATGTAGATTTTGTAATCAATGGCCCCGGGGATCATGCATTTCCCAAACTGATTGATGTATTGGAGAATAATGAACCTTATGAATTGATTAAAAATCTTATTTACAAAAACGGAGATAAAATTATCAAAACAACGAAAGAAGATTTAATTGAACAAGATACATTACTACCGTTGCCTTATGATAAACTGAACCAATTTTATTCCATTGATAAATATTTAGGTAAAACTTATTTAGGCAAGAAAACATTTTCGTATCATTCCAGTATTGGATGCCCGTTTACATGTTCTTTCTGCGCAGTTGTACCCATTTATGAAGCCAGATGGAAGGCAAAATCTGCTGAAGCTGTTTACAAAGACATAAAATATATAAAGGATAAATGGGGTGCCGATGCAATTGAATTTCATGATAATAATTTTTTTGTTTCAGAAAAACGTGCAATAGAATTTGCAAAGCTGATAAAGCCGGAGAAAATGACTTGGTGGGGGATGGCACGCATTGATACCATGACTAAGTTTAGTGATGAATCACTGGCTTTAATTAGATCTGCCGGTTGCAAAATGATTTTTTTTGGAGCAGAAAGCGGTAATAATATTGTTTTAAAAAAAATGGATAAAGGAGGCACGCAAAGCGGTGAACAAATTGCTGCATTTGCTGCAAGGATGAAGAAATTTGATATCATCCCGGAATATTCTTTTGTATTAGGAACTCCTGCAGAAACGCTTCGGGAAGTAGAAGAACAAATAGATTTTGAAATTGAGTTTATCAAAAGAATAAAACAAATTAATCCGTATACTGAAATCGTTATGTATACTTATAGCCCCGTACCAACAGAAGGATCTGAACTATATGATAAAGCATTGTTTAATGGATTTTCGTTCCCGCAACATTTAGAGGATTGGATTAACCCGCAATGGGAAAATTTTGATTTGCGTAAAAATCCGTTAACACCTTGGCTAACGCCTGCAATGATTGATAAGATTAGAAATTTTGAAACTGTATTAAATGGTTGCTATCCAACAGTGTCCGACATAAGAATGAATCAAAATAAAAAACGATTACTTCAATTGGTAGCTGGCTTGCGTTATAAAATTAATCTGTATAAATATCCGTATGAAATAAAACTATTGCAAAGGTTATGGAAATATAGGCAGCCGGAAATTCAAGGATTTTAAATGAATATTTAAATAGTGCAGCAGTCGCTTTACAATACATATCAACGCTACAGAACTTTACAAAGCAATCGTATTATAACATTGCCGATTGTAATATTAATGCCGCACAGTGCATGTAATTGTAAATGCAGAATGTGCGATATCTGGAAAGGAAACAAAAATATAAAACAACTTTCTGAGGAAGATGTACAGGGTTTGTTACAAAGCCTGGTAAAGTTTAGAACAAAACAAGTGTTAATGTCTGGAGGCGAAGCATTGCTAAACCCGTTATTTTTTCAGTTCTGCGAAATATTGCGAAAAGAAAAAATTAAAATTGTTTTATTGTCTACCGGTTTGCTATTAAAACGGCATGCAGATCTTTTAGTAAAATATGTTGATGAAATTATTGTATCGATTGATGGAGATGAAAGTTTGCATGACAGTATACGCAATATCCCTGGGGCATTTCATCAACTAAAAGAAGGAATAGCTGCATTAAAAAAAATAAACCCGGGCTTTAGAATTACAGCAAGAACAGTGATACATCAACTCAATTTTAAAGCATGGCCATCCATCATTGATGCTGCAAGAAATATAGGTATCAATAAAATTAGTTTTTTAGCGGCAGATGTTAGCAGCACTGCTTTTAATAGAGAGATAATCTGGGGAAAAGATCGCAAAAACGAAATCATGATTCAGGTTAATCAATTAGGCGAATTGGGAAACGTGATTCACTGTCTCTTATCGAATTATAAAATTGATTTTGAAAAAGGGTTTATTGCAGAAAGCCCTGAAAAAATAAAAAAAATTTACACCTATTATGCCGCATTAAATGGCCTTTGTGATTTTCCGTATAAAAAATGTAACGCTCCTTGGGTGTCAACTGTAATTGAAGCAGACGGTAACGTTCGGCCTTGTTTTTTTTATCCGGTAATAGGTAATATCAGAGGTGCCTCTTTACATAAAATTTTAAATCATCAATCCGTTGTTTCTTTCAGAAAAACATTAAACACGTATGATAATGATATCTGTAAAAAATGTGTTTGCTCTTTATACTTGCCGCCATATCAATCAGTTTAATCAGCAATTATGAAAAAAATATTATTGACTCATTCTTATTTTTTACAACTTGATCCCAAGCAGCTTACTATTGGCTTGCCTTATGCTCCTCTGGCAACTTTGTATGCTGCTTCAGTTTTAAGAAACCATCAGTATGATATTCACTTTTTTGACACCATGTTTTGCCGTAAGCCGGATATGATTGAAGCAGAGTTAATTAAATACAATCCTGATATATTTATCATTTATGATGACGGATTCAATTACTTAACAAAAATGTGTCTTTCCAATATGCGTGAAGCTGCGTTTGAAATGATTGAATTAGCAAAGCAAAAAGGCAGTACGGTTATTATTTCCAGCTCTGATTCTACAGATCATTATGATGTTTATTTAAATAAAGGTGTAGATTTTGTTTTAATGGGAGAAGGAGAGATCTCTTTATTAGAATTGATGGAAGCAATAACAAACGAAAAAGATGATTTTTCGCATGTTCAAGGCATTGTATTTAAACAAAAAAATACTCTGATTAAAACAGCAAGAAGAGATCTGATTCAAGTATTGGACGAATTGCCATTTCCGGCGTGGGATATGATTGATATGAACCCTTACCGTCAATCGTGGATGAAAAATGCAGGTTATTTCTCAATCAATATGGCAACAACCAGAGGATGCCCATTCAAATGTAATTGGTGTGCCAAGCCTATTTACGGAAATCGTTATCACAGCAGGTCTCCGGAGAATGTTGTGCAGGAAATAAAAATGCTGAAAGAAAAATTCAATTTTAATCATATATGGTTTTGTGATGACATATTTGGCCTAAAGCCTTATTGGGTTAATTCTTTTGCAAATTTAATTCAGCGAGAATCATTGGTATTTACATTTAAAATACAGTCACGGGCAGATTTGTTGGTGCAGGAAAATTATGTGCAGGCACTGTTTCTGGCGGGATGCAACAATGTATGGATGGGAGCAGAAAGTGGTTCCCAAAAAATATTAAATGCAATGGATAAGGGAATTACTGTTGAACAAATAAGTGAAGCCGTACGGCTTTTGAAAAAAAATGATATTAAAGCATCTTTCTTTATTCAGTTTGGATATTTAGACGAAACAAAAGAAGATATTCAACTAACCGTAAAAATGATTAATACATTATTACCGCACGAAATTGGTATTTCGGTTTCCTATCCGTTGCCGGGAACAATTTTTTTTGAAAAAGTAAAGCAACAATTGCAAACAAAAACAAACTGGACTGACTCTGATGAAATGGCTCTTTTGTTTAGGAATACCTATCAACCGGCTTTTTATAAACAACTGCATATATACGTTCATAAAAGTTATAGAAAACATTTGGCGATGGCACACTTTAAAAACTTAATAACCCATCCTTTCAGGCAAAACTATTGTACAGTAAAAAAGGCATTGAGTTTGGTTTATTATATTCCAATTGCTTTCATTGAAAAAGTTAAATTGAAACAACTGGAAAATCTAACTGTATGAGTATTATTATAGCTGATATAAATGAGCAATCAGTTGCAAAAGCTTTCACTAAACAATCTGTAAAGTTCGATGATATTTATGCGGGTAACACTATTGTGCAGTATAAGAGAGAACGCGTAAGAAATCACGTGTTGCAATATTTACAAAAGAACAGTTCTATTCTTGAATTGAATAGTGGTACCGGCGAAGATGCAATTTTTTTTGCTGAACAAAAGCATCATGTGCATGCAACTGATATAGCCGCAGGCATGCAAGAAGTATTAATACAAAAAGTAACAAATAAACGTTTGACACATTGGATAAGTACGGAGTGTTGTTCGTTTACACGGTTACATCAATTGAAAAATAAAGGTCCTTACGATCTTATCTTTTCTAATTTCGGCGGATTGAATTGCACGAATGAATTAGATAAAGTAATCGCCAATTTTGAAAGCTTATTAAAACCGGGAGGGGTTGTTAGCTTGGTAATTATTTCAAAGTTCAGTTTATGGGAAAGCCTGCTTTTTTTTAAAGGGAAATGGAAAACGGCAACAAGAAGATTTTTTAACAAGGATGGCCGTATTGCTCATATCGAAGGTCAATATTTCAATTGCTGGTATTACCATCCGGGTTTTATCGTTAAACGGTTGAAAAATAATTTTGAAGTTTTGAATATCGAAGGTTTATGTACGATAGTGCCTCCTTCTTATTTAGAAAATTTTGAGCAGAAGCATCCGTCATTATATCGGTTCTTAAAGCGTCAGGAAAACAATCTGAAACAAAAATGGCCCTGGAAATATATAGGTGATTATTTCATTCTCTCTATGAAGAAAAAATGAACTGATTATTTTGCAAGCGACTGTTGTATTTTATTTGCCTTACCCGATTCGAGCTTTTGTAATACTTGCCAGGCCTTATTTTCATAAAGTTGTAGCAACTTATTTTGAAATTTAGTAGGGTCAGGTTTGGCATGATGCTTACCTGCATCTAAACTCATCACCAAACCCTGATTGGTTAATTGATGCTGCTTTGTTTTTTTGTTCCAACGTGTACGTGTTATTTTCATTAAGAGATTTTCAATGGCAGATCCAAGAAAATTATTCCCCATCTGTTCTGCAAATAATTTTATCCAATTCATATTTATTTCAGGGGCAGACATGATTCTGATAAAATGGTTCGGAAGAAAAGAAATAGTCCATTTATTTGCAGTATAAAACTTATCAAAAATGGTGGCTCCAAACATTGGCATCAGTGTAACTATTTCAGTTGCAGTATAGATATTTTTTTCGGCAATTTCCAGCTCGGTTTCATCAATATAATAATTCATACAAAGAAGGTGTTCTTTTTTAAAAAGAAAACTTATTTTTTTCAAACAATGCATCAGTGTTCGGGTTGTCCATACTTTGTTCTTGGCTGTAATAATAAATAGGTCAATATCCGAAGTGGAATCTGCATAATTTTTTGAAAGAGATCCGGATACTGCAATTCCTCTAACATAAGGGAAATAAGATAAAACGGATGCTACTTTTTTTGCTGTTTTTAAAAGTGTACCTGCATATTCATTTCCTTGTTTTCTTCGTTCCGCAAGAGATAAATCGTTCCTTAATGCATAAAACTCTTTAAGCTCAAATATCTGTTTCTCGGCAGTTAAATTCATTAATGCAATTTCAAATTCTTTGATTTGATAATTCCTTCCAAGAAATAAATAAATCTCCCGTGGAGTTAACGGATGCTTAAACAGATCAAAATAAGCCAATGTAATTAATATGTCTTTCTTTAACTCAGTCATTGTTTGATGTTACCTGTATATATAAACGATGAAATTTAAAAAGGGTTGCTGTTTATTTTTGTAGTTGTTGTTTTTTTCTGTTGGGTAACTGCTTGTTTTTTTGTGAGGAAAAAGAAGGAAAAGAAAAAACTATAATAGAAAATACCTTTATTGGTATCCAGAATATTTTCACTAAAGGAAACAGTACTTACTATAATAAGAAAACTTAAAAAAATGCTGTCTTTTTGATGAATAGCTTTTTTAAAGCCTGCAAAAAGAGTAAAGAGAAACAGCGAAAGCCCTGCAATGCCTGTTTTAATAAGCAGGCTGAGGTATTGGTTGTGTGTGTTTAGCTCGTTTAAAAATGATACATACATTTTTCGCAAAAAATATTCTTCTTTCAGCAAACTTATTTCTGTTCCGCTTCCATGGCCAACAACCGGAGAATTTTTAATAATTGAAACAGCAACTTTCCACCGTTCAATTCGGGGCTCGGCATCATATCCTTTAATACTATTGAATGTTAATTCAGATTGTGTATCTGTAAAATAGCGTTCTTTAAAAGTGTGATTATTAGAGAGAAAGATGACCAAAGTTGCACTAACTAAAAAACTGGTGAGTATATATTTAAACCGTGTTTCTTTTTTAAGACCAACAAATGGTAATACAATATTTACAATCAAAAGCAGCGATATAAAAACGGCTCTGGAAGATAATTGTATGATACCGCACAAGAGTAGAAGGGAAGTTGCAGTATACCCTATTTTTTTTAATTTTTTTTTCTCGATTAACAGTTGCTGTAAAAAGAATACAAACGCTATTGCAACATACATAGATAAATAGGTTGCATGTATACCAATAGGTTGAGAAAAGTGGTGATTTAAGAATGTTGCGGTTAATAAACTTGTAAATGGAAGGTGATAGAATAAAATGGTACGAATGGCATCTGTGTACAAATAAATAACAACGTACACACAAACAAGAGAAATAAGATAAAGTATTTGATGCCGGTATTTGTTTTGATTTAAATTATCGAATGCAAATAAAACAGGAAATAGCAGAATAGCGAGTTGCCTTCCTGTATCATCAAATGCTTGCATTTTGTTTGGCGAATAAGAGATGCAAAAAATAGTAAGTAGAAAAACGGAAGCCAGCAACAATATTTGCTTGTATGGTAATTGATAAAGCGTTTCTTTTCTAAGCTGAATTAGAGTATGAATAGCGAAGCTGATTAATATCAGTTCACTATAAAATCTATCAAAAGGAAAGGCAACTGCAAATAATACAATATGCCAGTAACTGATTTTGTTTTCCAACGAATCATTAATAAAAAACAACTTTTTCATTGGATATCGGATTGATTATTTTGGATTGGTGATAACATTGTAACATCATTTCTTCATATTCATCAATAATTTTTTGCCAATTAAAATGTGTGCTTATTTTATACATGTTGTTTTGAATCATTTGTTCTTCATGTGTTCCTCTTTTAGTTGTTTCAAGTATTTTTTTTACATCATTGGCATTAGAAAAATATAATGCATCATTTGCTAAAATTGATTTATTGAATGGGTTGTCATGTGCTGCAATTAGAGCCCTGCTTGACATCGCTTCCAACAGAGAAGGATTGGTTCCTCCAACGCTGTGCCCATGAAAATACAATTGAGAACAGGCTCTTATTGTATGCAGTTTGTGTGCATTAAATATGGAGCCTAGGAATTGTATTCTCTCATCTTGCTTAAACTTTTGCACAATATATTTTCCAAACTTGTTGGCAATATCTCCGATTACAACAAATTTTTTATCTGAATTGCCATGATAAACACCTTCAAGGATAGTTTCTATATTATTTTCCGGCTCCATGCGGGCCATTAATAACGAAAATCCCCTTTTGGTAAGTTGGTATTCTGCCAAAACTTTTTCATTTATTTGATTAAACAGTTCGGCACCATAAGGAATATACTGAATGTTTACTTTGTATTTCAATTGTAAGTAGCGTTGTATTTCTATTGAGTCTGCAATTAAAAAATCACTGTGTTTTATAGCCAAACTTTCGGCATATTTTAGAAATTTTTGCACTGGTTTGCTATACTTGCTTCTTCTCCATTCCAACCCGTCCATGTTGGTTATATTGATGGCATTTTTAGGAAATAAGCTACCCCAAACAGAACTGCTGGTATAACCTAATTGAAGTATTATATCAAAGTTTCTTTTTCGTGCATCAAGAATACAATTCAAATCATAAATAAATTGTCCCGCTGTGCCTAATAGTTTTTCAGGATCATAACAGTGTATGATTTGAACGTTATGGTAATTTTCTTTTTGATAAGGATGTATATGCGAATTATAAACACTTATGTGATGACCTCTTTGTGATAAACCCACAGAAAGATGTTCTGCAAATTGTTCAAACCCGCCATAATGATTGGGGATTCCTCGTGTACCTAAAATTCCAATGCGTAGGTTCATACAAATTTATTACTTGTGAATACGCATTTAATGTTTTTACAGTTGCCTCTTGCCAGGTATATTTCGAGAGAATTTTTTCTCGAAGTTTCATATTATAAGGTTTACTACCGGCTTCTTCAATTGCATGTAAGATACTGCCCGGTGATGATGGATCACAATAAAAAACATCATCTTCAAAGTATTCTTTTGTATCCCCTTTTGCTGTGATTACAATTTTGCATCCCATTGCTGCAGCTTCAAGAGAGCTAAGGCCGGTTGTTTCAAACCAACTTGGCAAAGCATGAATACCTGCTTTTTGATAATATTGAATTAGTTCTCTTTGTTTAATATTATTAATAAATTCAATGTTATTTGCTGCTATTTTTTTACATTCATTATAATAATTTATTTGATTGGGAGCAGCGTTTCCAATAATCAGTAATGTATATTTCGTATGATTAAGTGCCTTGATTAGGTTCAATTGATTTTTGATGCCTTCTATTCTTGCGGCACAAATAACAAGCAGCGGATCTTTTTTTATTTGCTGGTTCCATTGAAATATATACGGATTGATTCCGTTTGGAATAATAAAATACGAGGCTTGTTGCCCAAACTGTTTTTCAAGCCTCTTGTATTCCGAAAAACTGTTGGGCAGTACTGCACTTGCTTTTAGCAGTATTTCCCGAATGCTGTTTTTTTGCCCTTTCCATAGAAATGATTTGCTGATTAGTTTGTCTTTTCCTAAAATCCATTTTGCTATTGCTTTTAAATATTCAATAGTAGTTACAGGAAAGAATTTGAAAATATAACCGCTTAATCCGGTGCGATGCAGTTGATCGTATTCGCTATAATCAATAAAAATAGTTGATACAACAAAAGGCTTCTTTGCGTGATGTACATGAAAAAGAATATCTGCAGGGCGGGTGATGTTAAAAAAATGAAGCAGGTGATATTGATTGTAAATGATTTTTTCGTTGGCGAGTTTAATGTCTACTTCAATGCCTGCAGTATTTAAGTGCTGTGCAGTTTCTGTAATTTGAACGGTATCTCCGCCAGGCACAGTAAATAAGGTAGATCTTGTAATGAATGCAACTTTCATCAGTAGATTTGTTTAACCATTTTTATTTTGTTTTGATAAATCCATTGTAATAGCTTTTCAGGTGCAAAACTTAGTAGCAGCAATAAATAATTATCCATGCGTAATGGGTGAATTAAAATCGCTTTTCTAATATGTATCCTTGCTTTTGAAGGCTGATGATTATTTACTAAAAATTTTTTACTGCATAATGCGTGATAGGCACCGGTTTTTATTTTAACGGTATTTTGCCGATTGATGATAGATTGAATTTCTTCTCCTTGCTCGGTTGTTACGGAGCCATTTCTTATAATGTTTTGTTTTAAACAACGAAACCGCTTTCCTCGCCAGCGTTCATCAATTGTAATAGAAGCAACACTAAACCTAACTTTAACCAACGGTTCATTTAAATTGGCAAACTTTCCATAGCTGCTTAATTGCATCCACAAAAGATAATCCTCAAAAGTGTGTGCGTTAATATTATAACCGCCACATTTTTCAACTGCCTCTTTTTTATACATTACCGAAGAGTGCGTAAACGGGCAATGTTTGTAGATGTTTTTAATGATTTCAATATGAGCATGTGCTTGGCTTTTAAAAAAACATAAATGATTACCCGATTCGGAAATGTATTCTGCATCACTTCCTACTATCACATAATCAGGATTTGATTCTAAGAAGAAAAATTGTTTTTGCAACCGCTCGGGATAACATATATCATCAGCATCAAATCGGGCAATATATCTCCCCTTTGCAATTTTTAATCCTTTATTTAATGTTTGGGAAATCCCGGCATTTTCCTGGTTAATAATAATAAGCCTTTGATCATTAAACTGTGCGATAATATTTCTTGTGTTGTCTGTAGAGCCATCATTAATAATAATAAATTCAAAGTTTGTAAATGTTTGTAACAATACGGATTCAATAGCGGCTGCAATATAATTGGCGGCATTATAGGCAGGCATTAATACTGTGATATATGGATTTTGCTCAGTCATCTATCACCTTTTTAGTGGTTGATTCTTTAATGTCTAGTAAGAGCATTAATTCAAACAATATAACAATCGATAATTGTTCATACCAATAATCAACTGTAAATGCACCTACCAATAATAACAGCAAAGGAAAACCATAAGAAAGTTGCTTCCTGTAGCTAAAAAAATAACCGATATACAATATAAAAAAAGCTGCCAGGCCAATTATACCATATTCGCATAATAGTTGATCGTAAACGGATGCGGGATTATTAATTAAAGAATGATATTGAATATTTTTACTGAAGAAGTATAGAAACAAATTGAAATGATATTTTAAAAAATAGGGACTGATATATATGAATTTTGAAGGATAGCCACCTGCAAGTTTTAATCCGGTAATTCTAAAAGCAAGCTTTGATGAAAAGTTCCCGATACCTGTTCCGATAAGCATTTTAAACGGATGAGCATTTAGAAATTGCAAAGATTGCTTGAATGCAATTATTTTTCCGGGAAAATTGGAAGCGGCATATAGTTTTTGGGAAGCAGTTAATCCATCCAAATGTACAGTAGAAAAGGAGATCAATTCCTTTTGAAATGCGTTAGTGTCTTTTCTGCTTTGAAACGTTGGCGTATGTATACTATCTCCGGGTATTATCGGTTTTTCAATAAGGGAAGTTGCTGTTTTTGATACAGAGCTATTTTTTACTGTAATAATTTGCTTCCTTTGCAAAGAGGCAGCAACGCTGTCTAAATAATTTTGTGCAATTTTTTCTTTTTCATTTTTTTCTGCTTGAATGGATAGTGCAGGTGTCGGCACTGGTGCAACATTTTTCTTACCGATTATTTTTTTTAGAATCCCTTGTGCGTATAGATTGTTTTGTGGCGATATCTTCACCATAAAAACAATACATAGCATTATACAAACTACAATGCTGCTTTTTTGAACAAGATCTGTTTTGAAAATAAATAAATACAAAAAAACGAATACTAATAAGAGGTTGGTAAAATTGCTTCCTGTTAACAAGAGAATAATCATACATAAGAAAAGGCGTGACAAATTCTTTCTTATCAAAAAATAGACAATTCCAAAAGCATTTATAATAGCATTGGTCGTAGAAACATCAAACGTTATGCCTCTGATATAATCTCCTGTTCCGATAAAATATTTTTGATATTGCCCCTGGTATAAATACGGATTGATTTCTTTTATCTCCCAAATAATACCTATTAATGTAATCATTGATACCAGTGCATTCAACACAAAAAAAAGAGAAATTGTACGGTGGATAACTGAAGTATCGGTTCTCCGGGTAAACAGTTGTATTTGATGTAATGCCAGTATAGATAAACCCCAAAAAGCAATTCCCGTTAAAAAAGCTATTGTATAGTTTTGTGATAGAAAACCTTTGCTTAGTAACCAGTTCAGCGTTGCAATCAAAATTATGGACAAATAAAAAACGAATGGCTTTATGTTCTTGAAACCAAACTGAAATCTAAAATCTGGCTGTAGAATATATATAATTACAATAGCTATTACTTTAACGGAAAGTTTTACATCTAAAAATAGTATCAAAAAGAGCAATAATTTCCAGTCAAACAGGGTAATTTTTTTTTGAATAAACGAAACACTTTTATAAATGTTCATGCTTCTTTGCGATTTTATTTAGGGCAACAATCAGAAATACGTGGATGTTGAAACAGGGGTTGCTTTTGCAGCCGGAAACAGCGTAATTAATTTTTTTTAGCCGGAAGGCAACCTTTTGCAATCAGAAGCGTATTATAAAGTGTAAAGTATTTTCATTGCCGGAGCTAAAAAAAATCATAGAGGGCTGTATGGCCGGAAGCCAAAGAGACCAAAAGGTACTCTATGAGCAGTATTATGGATATTGTTTAAAGATTGTTTTTCGTTATATATATAGGTATGAAAAAGCAGTAGATGTAGTGAATGACGGGTATGTGAAAATATTTATGAATATGCACAGGTTTCAGTTCAGCCAACCTGAAAATTTAGAAATGATTTTAATGGGTTGGATGCGTAAAATAATGATCAATACAGCCATTGATTTTTTACGAAAAAATAATTTTCTACCTGAGATTGGTGCTATTGAGGAAACGATTTGGATAGAAGACAGAAGCCAATCATCTGATCAGGCAATGCTGTATAAAGAACTGGTTAGTCAGGTAAAGAAACTTCCCCCGGCTTACAGAACCGTTTTCAATATGTATATTATCGATGGATTTACACATCAGGAAATAGCTAATCAATTGGGTATTTCTGTGGGAACTTCTAAATCTAATTTGTCAAAGGCAAGAGATATTTTGCAAAAAATAGTAAAAAAATCAAATGAAGCAATTGCAGTATGCAGAGTGTAAATGACGATATGGATGATTTATTTCGCAGAGCAGCAGAAAATTATCCTTTAAGAACGGATAGTGCTGATTTTAACCGGGTTTTAGCAGGAATGCAAAAAGCCGAAGCAGCTTCTATTGCCGATGATAAGCTAAAGAAAAATTCTACCGGGAAACTTTTGTGGCTTTTATTATTGATTCCGTTTATTTGGATTTGCAACGGGAATTATTTTGTTCAACAAAAAGAATCTAAACAACCTGTTTCAGTATATTCTAAAACTGATTTAAAAAGTGCTGCTTTTGAGCAAAACAAACTTTCTACGCCATTATCCACTTCAATAGAAAGAAATCAAACAAACATTTCTGCAGCAACACAAACGGATCGTAAATCTTTTGCGGCTGCTTATCCAAGAATACAGGTTCAGGAATATTTAACTGATGAACAAAAGATAGAAAAAGATAAAAAAATAACAGTATTGAATAATAGTAATTTTAATAATAATGATGTTGAGGCAAAGAAAGAAATTAAACAACAAAATCAAATGGAAAGTGAAGCTATACTTGCAGTAACAACAAAAAAAGATTCGGCATCTGTTCTAAATGAAAAGCAAGAAATAGCAAAAGATTCTGTTAATCCTCAAAGTGTAGTTTCCTTAAAGAAGTTGAACAAGCTGCAGAATAAAACGAAAAAGTTTTATGCAGGAGTGATGGCTGGCCCTGATGCAAGTTTTGTAAAAATGCAATCTGTTTCAAAAATTGGAATCAATGCGGGAATAGTAGTAGGGTTTCAACTGAATAAAAAACTGAGCATAGAAACAGGTGCGTTATTTACCAAAAAATATTATTATAGTGACGGAAAATATTTTAATAGAAATAAACTAACTATTCCTGCAAACATTATTATTGAAAATGTTGATGGAGATTGCAATATGATTGAGTGGCCAATCATGCTTCGTTATACTTTTAAAACAACAACAAAGCATAGACTATCAGCCGCCGCAGGATTGTCTTCCTATTTTATGAAAAATGAGAGTTATGATTATATGTATAACAATGCCGGCTCGTTTTATTCCAGATATAAAACATATAATCAACCTTCTAATTTCTGGTTTGCTGCAGTAAATGTTGGTGTAGGTTATACCAAAAATTTTGGAAAGTTTGGGTCTTTGCATATAGAGCCATATATTAAAATTCCGGTACAGGGATTAGGAATAGGTTCTTTGCCTATTACCAGTTCAGGCTTATTAATCGGCTGGACTAAAAAACTTTTTTAATGCGATGACAGGTTCCTACAAATTAAGTTGTAATGAGCAAAACGTTTGTAATCTTAACACCCGGTTTTCCTGCCGATGAAAACGATTCGGCCTGCTTACCTTTTATACAATCTTTCGTAAAAAATTTTTCTTATTCAAATCAGGATTGTACGATTTGCATCCTTGCTTTTCAATATCCATTTCATAAAACCAACTACTCATGGAATGGTATTGAAGTAATTAGTTTTCATGGAAAAAATATAGGAGGTGTTCAACGAATACTTATGTGGATAAGGGTTTGGCATCATTTGAAAAAAATTAAAAAAGAAAATGAAATAGTGGGGCTATTAAGTTTTTGGTTAGGAGAATGTGCTTTACTTGGAACATATTTCTCGAAACTTTATTCACTCAAACATTTCTGCTGGCTGCAAGGCCAGGATGCCAAAAAAGGCAATCGTTATTTACACTTAATTAAGCCGAAACCGGATTTTCTAATAGCCATCTCAGATTTTATAGCTCAAACATTTTTTGAAAATTATGCTATTCATATTCCAAACATAATTACAAGCGGTATTGATAAGTCTGTGTACGCTACAGAGATAAAAAACAGGGATATAGATATTATAGGGGCAGGGTCTTTGATTCCATTAAAACGTTATGCTTTTTTTATTGATATTATTTTTGAAATAAAAAAAAGGCTTCCGGAATTGAAAGTTTTGCTTTGCGGAAAAGGGTTTGAAAAGGAAGTTTTGCAAAAGCAAATTGATAAACTAAACTTAAATAAGACGGTTTCATTAACAGGTGAGTTGCCTCATTACGATCTCTTAAAGATGATGCAACAATCTAAATTATTTTTACATACATCAGCTTACGAAGGCTACAGTACTGTTTGTGCAGAGGCGTTATATGCAGGATGCAGAGTGATAAGCTTTAATAAGCCGATGAATTATGCAATAGAAAATTGGGAAATTGTAAAAGACAAAAATGACGCAATTGATTATTGTATTGATTTGTTGAAAGATCCGGGTATACAATTTTATTCAGTGTTGACCGGTACAATAGAAGATACGGTAAAAAAGATATTGGCATTGTACCATACTTAAAGTTGTTTCTATTCTAACTAAGAATTCATAAAATTATTTAATGTCTTCATGTTCGAAAAACTTAATTGTTTGATAACAACTTGAAGCGCAAAAAAACAAACACCTGTGCCCAGAATGGCAATAACGAAAAATTGATGATTGAGATAATAAAACAATAAGCCGGCAATTAAAGCACAGGCAGCGGAAAAGAAGAAATTTTTTAGTATAGGTACAATAGTAACAGGAGTTTTAAACAGGTACAATATAAACTGTGCAATTACTGCAACTAAATAAGCTAAAGCGGCCCCTTCTTTTTTTAAAATAGGGATGGAAATAATATCTGCAATAATATTTATTAAAAAAGTAATTGCAATGATAGAAAATATTGTTTTCAACTTTCCATGAGCAAAAAGAATACTCCACAAAAAATTGGTGAGATATAAAAATGGAAGTGATAACGATAAGAGAAAAATAGTTGCAGAATTGTTGCTGCCATATTTCCCATTGGTTATATAATCAACTATAGGAACCCAACTAATATTCAATATGAGAATGGTTCCAAAAACAATAGTCATTTCTAATTTTACAATCGAATAGATATCTTCAGTTAGTTTTTCCTGTTTGAATAAACGCGTAAATTTTGGCAACAAAAGAGGGGCAATAATAATTAAAGGCAATGATGAAATTTCAAATGCCTTGTATGCAAAACTGTATTCAGCCAACTTTTCAGACGATATGATCAATCCCATCAACACCCAGTCGAACCTGGCAAGTGAAGAAGTAAAAAAAACAACACCAATTTGCGGAATTGATTCTTTTATCAATTCAAAATATTCTTTCAAATAGAAGTTTAATTTGATTGATTGTTTTAATATTCGTGAATAGAGGAATATGCTTAACATCAATTCGGCAAAATCTCCGAATATAAAAATAATGATGACAGTGTTGATAGAAATTTTATGCAGTATCGCAGCAACCATTAATGCTATGGCTCTTGTTATATTAGAAGCAACAGACATATAAGCGAGGGGTTTAAATTTTTCTAATCCGCCGCTAATTTGCTTAAAAGGAGTAGAAAAAAAAATCAACAGTTTGCCAACACCTATAAACAATAGTAAAAGGTATTTTATATTTGAATCGGGAAGAATAAAATAACCGGTTACAAGTAACAAATAAAATATAGATCCTGTAAACAAAACATGAAATAGATACATAGAGAATAGAGCATTAATCGGATAACCATCTGCCGCTTTTTTGATGATAACATGATCCATTCCACAAGATAAAAGATTAAATATGGTAAGTAATACAGCAAGGCACCATTGCAGTTGCCCGAAAGATTCTTTATTAAATTGAATAGACAGAATATAAAAAATTAATAACCCGAACAATTGATTAATGAGTTGTTGAATGGTTTGCGACGAGATATTTTTAATGAAGCTCCCTTGCATTAATGCTTAATTAAACTTTGTTTTGTATGATTTATAATAGTAAAATTTCTGGAGATATTAAATCCAAAATAAATGCCTCCATCTGCCCAACCGGAAGTAGTTCTTCCGATATATTGGGATGCTGCAATTCCCTGTGAATTACTAAATACCAATTGAAAAACATGCCCACCGGTTTCAATTTCCCAGCCTAATGAAAATGAATTAAAAACAGGAATTGAAACAATTTGATTTGGCAGTAAGTAATTGTATTCTGCAACAATGCCCATTCGTTTGGTGAATTTTATTCTTCCTCCGGCTGTAATTGCAAACTCATCGTTTTTATCGTTAACAGTAGGTACAAGATTATAATGCAGATACGTGGGAATGATTTGTAGCGACAAAGCGTTATTAAATTTTCTTGCAATCAATAATTGACCGATGTAGCTTGTCCTATATTTTGTATTTAGATATGGTTTATCCAGGTAGTTGAGTGTAAAATAATTGATGCCTGCAACAACACTTATTGTTATGGGTATTGCATTATGCCCATCGGATTGCCTGATGAGTTTATATTTTAGATAACCATCAAAAGTTT
>Ga0306923_10002135_pt1 | contig 17961 bp, 13 predicted proteins | sample sta12Can44000108_FD_203841 | JGI IMG/M metagenome (GOLD analysis project Ga0306923, IMG submission 203841) | Lab enrichment of tropical soil microbial communities from Luquillo Experimental Forest, Puerto Rico - statanox.12C.anox.44.000.108 (v2)... | ecosystem: Environmental > Terrestrial >... | reverse complement strand
AAGACATCCCGAAAAACCTCAGATGGACAGGCGTTTCTCCAGAGGCGCGCCAACGCCCGATTAGTCACGAAGTCGGTAGTTAGGCCAGTACGAAGTGCGCTCAGGAAAAAAACGAAGAAGGTCTTGATAGGGCCGACACTGTGAGAGATGGACGACTGCCCCGTTAATCAGGACCTTGACGCCGCCCTGAGAGGCGCAGGAGGGCCATAGACGTGCCAAAAGTCCCCGTCCATATTCGCAAATTCCACCGCAACCTTCCTGCGGCCGCGTTGTTTCGAATCGATGTACACCACGCGGCATTCTCGTTCTTCGTCGGTGAAGCTGTTGACGACGAGGATCTTTTGGCCGGGCTTTACTCTCGGCTTCATTTCAAGCAGCCCCCCATATAGGCTCACTTCCATTGTGGCGGTTACATCGCGGAAGGGATGGTTCCTAGGAGTCCGCCCGTAAACCTTAACGGGAATCGCAAACTGGAAGCGCTTGCACCGACGGCGTTCAATCATAGCACCTCCTCCAGGAATGCCAGGAATTTGTCATTCAGCGCGCTCTCAAGCGGGCGTTTGGTCTGCCCTAAGGTTCCTACGAGTTATCCCGCCTACACTTAATATGCGTCTTCAAATGGCGTGTTGAATCACGGAAACTCCTCGCGTTTCGGACATGTCACCTGGACGGAAGTACAGGTGGCATGAAGAAGACGGCAAACGCAAGACCGAGCTGAGTGAGTCACCCTCCGGAAATTTGGCGCGTGCTGCCAGTGCGCTCTGCAAACAAACGCAAGCCTCCACCCGTCCGATTACCGCTTTACCAGGCACTCGGTGGGCGAAGTGCCGGTTACTTCCCTCACGGCCCTCATTTTCAAACCCGACCGTTTAGCGTCCCATCCCCTCCGCCTGCCTCCACGTTTTCGTCGAACTCGGTTGGAAGAAACTGAAAGCAAGCCTTTCGAGACGAAAACCCGAGGTGATTGCTATATAGACGCCACGCTTCTCTCGCGATACACGCGATAGGCAGGTGACTGGCCACTCGTCGTTGCACCATATCCAATGTGTGACTATCAGCCTCGTCGGCCACCGTTAGGTGAGGAATGATTTCGGTGAACGCTCCGCGGTATGGGCGGCCATCCGGCCACCTCTCCATGAGTTTCCCTAGGATTCCCGTGAGTTGCTCTGGTCGGTCAGGATGCAGATAGGCCGTTCGGAGGGAAGCGACGCAGTTCTACCAGCGAGAATTAAAACGTATCTTGCCGAAAAGTTCAGCGAACCTCTGGATTTCGCTCTCAACCAAATGCGGTGGGCGGATAAGTAGAGCAGCGTTATGTGCGCCGGAATACCAAACTCGCCAACCTGCAGCGTCGATGAACATGGTCCGGTCGGCAGTATCCAAGCTACACGGCTGGAATCTCCACGCCTGAATCCTCCAGAATCTGAGAGTAACTCCCTGTCTCTGCGCGTGCGCCTGTCCTGTGTGGAACCGTCGGCTCCGCACTTGGATCAAACCAAGAATCGTTTGACTTAACCAAAGTGAGGAGAACTGAAATGAAAAACAGGAATTTTGCATCACTGCAGCTGTTAGAATTGTGAGAGCAAATAACACATAACATTAACCAACGTCGATAAGGAACTCTCGCAGGCGGAACGGGCCGAGGCTGCCGGCGCTAAGCGACCTAGGCTGAAGCCCAGGGTCCACGGGGAATTTGCGCTGGAGTTAGCTTTTGGCGCGGAGATCGCTTGGCTCTGTTGAAATCTAGGCCCACGGGCGCGAAGAGAGATCCCTCGACTCCGTCTCGCGCCCGCAGAAACCGCGGGCAGAACAAAAAGGCGCGGGACTTCGCTCGCGATGTCAGGGCCGGGTGATGGCGGAGAAGGGGATATCCACAGAGCCAGAACGTCTCATCGATCACAAGAGTTTAAGGATCGGACTCAGTGGCGGCACCGACACAAATCGCTTACGCAGCGCCCGCCGAGAGCGGCAACTTATCCGCTAAAGAATTGCCGGCGGCGGAACATTTCGATGTGCTGATCGTGGGCGCGGGACTCTCAGGAATTGGCGCGGCATGCCATCTCCAGAGAGAGTGCCCCTCGAAGACTTTTGCGATTCTGGAATCGCGCCAGGTGATCGGAGGAACCTGGGATCTGTTTCGCTATCCCGGCGTCCGCTCAGACTCGGATATGTACACGCTCGGCTACCGCTTTCGTCCCTGGCGCCAGCCCAAATCGATCGTCGATGGCACCTCCATCCTGAAATACATTCGCGAAACGGCTCGCGAAGACGGCATCGATCGCAAGATTCGTTTTGGCCATCGAGCCACGTTTGCGTCGTGGTCTTCGGAGTCTGCCTTCTGGACTATCCAGGCAACTGGCCCCGATGGCGCCTCCCTTCGCTTCACCGCCAAGTTTCTTTTCATCTGTAGCGGCTACTACGATTACGACGCGGGCTATCTGCCCGGATGGGCCGGCATGGAACGCTTCCATGGTCGCATCATTCACCCGCAACAATGGCCCGAGTACCTCGATTACCGGGGCCAGCGAGTCGTTGTAATCGGCAGTGGCGCTACTGCAGTGACGCTCGTACCCGCACTGGCAGAATCCGCCGCTCACGTGACCATGCTGCAGCGCTCGCCCAGCTACATCGTCGCGCGGCCCTCGAGGGATGCAGTCGCAAACGCATTGCGGCGATTGATAGGAGCGCGCCTCGCGTATTCCTTCGCCCGCTGGAAAAATGTGCTTTTCGGGATTTACTTCTACAATCTCGCGCGCCGCAAGCCGGACAAAACCAAGAAAGGAATCCTTCAACTTGCGCAGAAAGAGCTTGGGCCGGCCTATGAAGAGAAGCATCTCTCGCCTCGCTACAACCCCTGGGACCAGCGCCTTTGCCTGATACCCGATGCCGATCTATTCGCGTCCATTCGCTCAGGAAAAGTCTCGCTCGTCACCGACGAAATTGAAACGTTCACCGAAAAAGGCCTGCGACTTAAGTCCGGTCAGGAATTGGAGGCAGACATCATCATTACAGCGACGGGCTTGAAGTTGAAGGTTCTGGGCGGAATGCAGCTCCGCGTCGACGGCGCGCCGGTCAACATCGCACAAACGCTGAGCTACAAAGGGGTGATGTACAGCGGGATTCCCAACCTCGCTTCCACTTTCGGCTACATCAATGCGTCCTGGACCCTCAAAGCCGACCTCATTGCGGAGTACATTTGCCGGTTGCTGAAACAGATGGACGCACGGGGCTACGATTTCTGCACGCCGCGCAGGCGCGATTCGACCATCGTCGAAGAGCCCGCGCTTAGTAATTTCACTTCCGGCTACATCCAGCGCGCGAACCACATTCTCCCCAAACAAGGTTCCAAAAAGCCTTGGAGGCTGCGCCAGAATTACGCTCTAGATTTGTTCGATCTGCGGTTCGGAAAAATCGAAGACGGCACGATGGAGTTTACCCGCCTGGAGAAAGCGCCTCGCGCTGTTTGAGGCAGGACCGATCTAATGCCGGACAGAATGATCCTCCGCGACCGAACGGCCGTTGTGACCGGCGCTGCGAGCGGTATCGGCCGGGCCGTCGCAATTTCGCTGGCCCGCCGCGGCTGCCATCTCGCGCTCGCGGATATCAACGAAGCGCAGCTGTCTGAAACGGCAAAGCTCGCCGCTTCCCACGGTCAAAGTCTTCGAATCACTTGTTACGCGCTCGATGTGACGGATCGTAAAGCCGTCGCATCATTTCCCTTTGCATTACTGGCGGCGCATGGCCGCGTCGATATTCTCGTCAACAATGCCGGCGTCGCGCTCGGCGGCACGTTCGACCAGGTGAGGGAGGTCGATTTCGACTGGCTCTTCGAAATCAACTTCTGGGGGGTTGTGAGAATGACGCGCGCATTTCTGCCGCATCTGCGCGCTAGTGACGACGCGTGCATCGTGAACCTCTCGAGCTTGTATGGATTAATCGCGCCGCCCGGACAGACCGCATATTCCGCCAGCAAGTTCGCGGTGCGCGGTTTCAGCAATTCGCTGCGTTATGAATTGAAGGGATCGAACATCGGCGTCACCGTCGTTCATCCGGGCGGAGTCGCGACTGCGATCGCTAGAAACGCGCGCATCCCGAAAGGGACCATGTCCGCGGAGGAAGAGCAGCGGCGACGCGCGGCCGCTGAACAGTTTCTCACGATGCCACCGGAGCTGGCCGGAGAAACTATTGTCAAGGGTATCGAGCGGCGAAAAGCGCGCATCCTCGTCGGTACCGACGCCAAAATCATTTCTTTTCTCGAACGCCTCGCACCTGTCTCGTGTTGGAAGATCCTCACCCGGTTCCGGCCGTCTATTTAACGGGCGGAGGGTCAGAGGCAACGTATGTTCATCATGGTTTCAGAGTGCGAGAGGTGGGGGCTCCGCCAACTGTGGCACGACTTGTTCCAGCTTGTCCAAATCGAGATCCATGTGGCACCTCGGAGTTATCGGTCAGAGTGAATTTGTCTTCGAGTCTCCGTTCATACTCCCACTATCGAGCCAACTCGACCCGGCTGAGCGACAACTAGATATCTGGGATCGTCGCGTTTGGATGGCACTGTCAAAGGGCGGCTCGCGAAAATAGAAGGTGCTTTGCCAATTCAACCAGCAATAGATAGGTGACAATCGAGCCAGCAAGGAAAGTGAAGAAGGGCCCCGGCAAGGGCGTAAAGCCCAGACGATGGGCCAGGGGAGAATAGGGCATCCAAATCCCGAGAAGAACAATTAGGATGGTTGTCGTCGCCAAGGGAAGGCTCGGGCGGCTCTTAAGAGGGTTTTTCGTCGTCCGGATTACGAATAATACAAGCGTCTGAGTGGCCAGCGATTCGACGAACCAGCCCGTGTGAAATTCGGGCTGGCCTGCGTGGAATATTCGAAGCAAGACGTAGAAGGTTAAGAAGTCATATATCGAGCTGATCGGGCCGATGAAGATCATGAAGTTGCGGATCAGCGTCATGTCCCATTTGCGCGGAGAGCGGACATATTCCTGGTCCACATTGTCCGAGGGGATGGTGATCTGAGCGGTATCGTACAGAAAATTGTTCAACAGAATTTGCGTCGGCAGCATGGGGAGGAACGGCAGAAAGAGCGACGCTCCGGCCATGCTGAACATATTCCCGAAGTTCGAACTCGTGCCCATCAAGAGGTACTTCAGAACGTTTGCCGACGCGCGGCGCCCTTCGGTAATTCCCTTGTGAAGAACGTCTAATCCCGGCTTCAGCAAGATGATATCGGCAGCTTCCCGCGCCACATCTACAGCGGTAGACACCGAAATACCCACGTCGGCGGCATGTAGCGAAGGGGCGTCGTTAATGCCATCGCCCATGTAACCGACAACATGGCCGCGATGTTTCAGCGCATGGATGATACGGTGCTTCTGAACCGGTGAGACCCGTGCGAAGACGGTAGCTTGTTCGACGAGATGCTGAAGAGCGGGGTCGCTGGTGCGATCAAGTTCGTCGCCGAGGATAATGACCGGGTCCTTAATACCGACCTCGGTGCAAACATGGCGCGCGACGAGTTCGTTGTCGCCGGTGAGAATCTTCAGTTGCACGCCGTCGCGTTGCATAGTCATAAGCGAGGCAGCGGCATCGGGAGTCGGCGGATCTGCGAAAGCAAGATAGCCCGTAAAGATTAGAGAAGATTCGTCCTGGATCGTGTAGGCGGGCCGGGCGTTCACACTGCGATAGGCGACTCCGAGGACGCGAAAGCCTTGGGCGCTCAAGTCGTCGAACGTTTTCCGGCAACAATGGCGCGCATCTGGATCGAGCGGAATCTGCTTGTACTCGTGCTCGTACGATTCGCACAGGTCTAAAATTCCCTCCGGAGCCCCTTTTGTAATGAGCATGCGCCCCTCGATGCTGCCATTCTGCTTTCTTCCGACGACAATCGAAAGACGGCGGCGCTCAAAATCGAAGGGAATCTCGTCGCATTTCACATAGTCGTCGGCATCGGAGCGAGGGATTTTGAGGATTGCGATTTCAAGCGGGTTGCGAATTCCTGTCTCGAACGCGCTGTTTAAATAGGCAAGCATCAAGGGGCGATCGGAGGGCTGAGCGAGGTAGTCCACGGACGAGGAAAGGACCATCTCGCCTGAAGTCAGTGTGCCAGTCTTGTCGCTGCAGAGGATGTCGATCGTGCCGAAATTCTGAATTGCGGGCAGATGTTTGACCACGACGTGCTCGCGCGCCATACGCACCGCACCGCGAGCTAAAGTCACGGAAGTGATCATCGGAAGAAACTCAGGCGTGAGGCCGACTGCGAGGGCCACCGCAAAAACGAAGGACTCGAAAGCGTCTTTATGCAGAGCCACTCGAACAGCCAAAATGAAAAGAACGAGAAAAAAGACAGCGCGCATGATCAAAAAGCCGAAGTGCTTCATGCTGCGCTCGAACTCAGTTTCCGGAGGGCGCGCCGCGAGACGATCGGCGATGGCTCCGAAGGTGGTATTCCTTCCCGTGTCCAGAATTGCGGCGGTTGCAGTGCCGCTTACCACTGAGGTACCCATAAACAAAAGATCAGGCGCGTCAGGTCCTTTCGATGCTCTTGAGCCGTTGGGGTGGCCTGATTTCTCGACTGGCAGCGATTCACCTGTCAGCGCTGCTTGCTGGACAAAGAAGTCTTTGGCTTCTAGGATGCGACCGTCAGCTGGAATTAAGTCGCCCGCGACAACACGGACAACGTCCCCCGGCACAACTTCACGCCGGCGGATTTCCTTCCAGGCGCCGTCGCGAAGTACGGTTGCAGTCGGCGTTACGTCGGCGCGAAGGCGTTTGATGGCTTGCTGCGAGCGGTAGGTTTGAACGAAATTGATCGAGACGCCGAGCAAAACCATAATCAGGATGATCACTGCGTCAGGCGCATCTCCCAAAAACATCGAGGCGAGACTCGCGACCAACAGGATGATCACCAGGGGATTCAGGAATAGGAGCAGAAGCTCCATCAGGGCAGCGCCAGGTTTGGGCGGCGCAGGCTCGTTTGGACCGTACTGATCCAGACGTTCAGCAGCTTCGGAGGACGAAAGGCCGGGATTCGCGCGGTTGAGCGCGGATTCAGCCTGAAGATTTGCTGGCGCGGAAACCATCTTGCGGAGTCTGAGCCACTCGACAGGCCCTAACTTGCCGCAAACCTAAGCAAAATGCTAACGTTTTCTCTTTACGAACAAGAACGCGAAGAACTATGTGTGCTGCTTCGACTTTCGATGTTCTCCACAGCCGTAAATATTTAAGCCTCGAATCCTTTCGCAAAAATGGGCAAGGCGTACGTACTCCGGTCTGGTTCGCGGCTGATCCTTTGGGCGGAAATCCGCCAACACTCTACGTTCACAGTGCGGCGGATTCTGGCAAAGCAAAGCGAATCCGCAGAAATTCACAGGTGAGAATTGCTCCTTGCGATAGCAGGGGCCGCCTGCTCGGTGACTGGATCGATGCGCGCGCGGAAATCACGGCCGCTGAGGAAGCAGGACGTGGCCTACGCTTGCTTAGTACGAAGTACAAACCGTGGATGCAGTTAGTCCTTTTTGTCTCCAAGCTCAGGCGGCGGGGGGATGTCATCTTCGCTATACGTCCCGCATAACGGTCCGGACTCTCGACATTCGAGCGCAACCCCAAGAAATTCGGAAAACCGCAAAAATCCTCACAGTACTTGACTTGACCGGTTAGCCCGTTTTCCAGGACTGAACGACGCGATCCTTCTACTGCGGACCTTGCGTGATGCACAACGAACCACCTCGTCCAACAACGCCGTGGCAATCATTCCACAGCAATCACGGCGGATCAACTCGGTTCGCGATAGACCTGCTAGGCATCCGAGTTTCTCGTGAGTAGGAGAACCGCAATGGAAGAACAAGCGAACGCCACCGCTGAAATCGCGATTGGAGCTGCGAAAAAGAAGACACAGCTCAACACCAAGAGACCAGCACAGCCGAGTTGGAGAGCGACGGCCATGGGCAGCGCAAGCCTGAGGCTCTTTCTGCTGATCGCGCTCAACTGCCACGCGACGACTGTCATCAGGATTAGCTGTAGCGTGATGGTTAGCGCGAATCCCTGGTGAAAATCCCAGTAAGTCCTTTGGAAACCCATGATCGGGAACCGGAAACTCTGCATGGCCGCGAAGACAGCGGCTTCCTGAGAGCCGCGAGTGACCTTCGGTGTAGCCGTCCCGAGTGTATGGCCGACTGCAAAGATCGCCAGAATCACCGCGAGTACTCGCAGCCAAATCCAGGGCTTCATTGGACACCTCCCCTCATGGCGTGCCTGAGCAGTCCGATCACCTCAAAATGCTGGTGTGTCACGTTTGGAGCGAGGACCTTGCTTTGTCTTCAGGATTGAGTCTCAAGGCCGCCGACCTAGTCACGATTCCGCCAGCTTGGCAAACGTGTTCAGAATGCCCGTCCAGCCACCTTCGGAGTCAAATGCGTTCCACATCTCCTGCGCTCTAATACCGAACTTTTCGATATTACGATGCTCCAGCGTGAAGCGCGTTAGATTGGGTCCTTCTGCGACGAAATTGACTTCGACCTCCGTGACCAGACGGGGGTCGTACTGCCAGTCGGCGTTGATCTGCCATGCCAGGATCAACCTGGCAGGGGGATTCCAGACCAACACCCGGCCCCAGTTGCACTCCGAGCCATCCGCACCGATTTCGTACCATCGGCCGCCCTGCGCGGGTTCAAGGACAACCTTTTTTAACTCCGCCTTACCGATATGATGGGAGCGCGGCCACCACTGATCGAACAGTTCGGTGAAGGTCCGAAAGGCATGTGCCGGGGAAGTTTTAATGGTCAAGTCCTTGCGGACGGAAGCGAGTGTGCTGCGAGCCGTGGTCATTGTTTCTCTCCTTTCGAATCGGATAGTTCTTCCTGGCGTTCGGCAAAGTCCTTGAAAGACTCAACAGCCTTATCCCACAAGCGATCCAAGTAGCGCCGCATCGCTTCCACGGCCTTGGGGTCCACGTGGTAGATTCGGCGTGTACCGTCGCGGGAGACGACCACAAGTCCAGCATCCTTCAATACCTTGAGGTGCTGCGATACGGCGGGACGAGATACGGGAAGCTCGTCAGCAATTTCGACGACGGCCATCGGACGCCGCGCCAAGCGTTCGAAGATATTCCGCCGCGTTGGGTCTCCTAACACTTGCCAGGCGATCGATGCGTTAGTCATTACTTACCGTAAGTATACGCTTACTATTAGGCCCGTCAACAACAAAAACAGACGCCGCTAGGGGCGGACCGCTTCTGTCGAATCAACTTTACCTCGTTAGAACGAAGCCGCTGTGCGGCGGACGCTTCGCGCGAGGAGGTGGATGGCGCGGTTGATGCTTGATGGCTGAGATAAGTTTTCGGTCACAAGGAGGTCCCCCGTGAAACCCTCACCAGCTTCGATTATCCAGCACTTAGCAGCTCTGCGCTTCTTCTACATCAAGATATTCCACGAGAAACCCGTTTTCATCGGCGACATCATTCATTCCTGAGATTTCGGCCGTGCCTGCTGCGTCGGGTGTGCGACCATGGAGCAGCAGGAGGCGGCCCAATTTTTCCCAATGTCCCTGGTACCCACAGTCTGAATTTCCGTGAGCCTGCGCCGGTTCGGGCGACTGCTGCCATTCAGCGTTGTGGGGCCATCAGCGCGGCTCCTCTGTTGATGTCAGTGCCGGGGCTCTCAGGAACGAGACCGGCCGACGAACTCAGAGAGGAGATCGGCAATTCTCGTCGCCGCTCGCTCTCCGAGCACTATGGTGTAGTGCGTTGTGTCGGTAAACTTGTGGTCTTCGATCTCGGGTACGTACGCTCGTATTTCAGCGACGACGGCGTCCGGAAACAAGGGCGGCTGCCCGGGCGTGAAACCGTTTTCGGCGCGAAGCAATAAGGTCGGCACGCGAATCGATCTTAGCCGCTCAATGATGACATCACGCTTGAGCACTTCTCCAAGGTCCGCGCGTACAGCCGCCTCCGATGCCTTGGGCTGCACAGCCGAGTCGCCGCCGACTTCATAGTCAAGAAAATCTTCAACCCAGCGATTCCATTCTTCGCGAGGAAAATGCGGCTGGCTTCGCCAGAACTCCCGGTAGGCTTGGCGTGAGGGATAAGTTCGCTGCAACTGCGCGATCCGTTCGATGAGCGCGGGGCTCAGCACCTGGTCGGGCGCTACACCGGCAGGTATGTTAGTCACGTAGCCGCCATCGATCAGAACCAGGCCGGATACGAGCTGGGGCTCTTGCTGCGCAAGTGCAGTGGCCACAAACGCTCCCATCGAATGGCCAACGACGATCGTCGGGCCCAGGCCCATAGCTCGCATGGCCGCAGCGACATCGCGAGCGTGTTGAGCCATGCCATAGGGCCCTTGTGGTTTATCGGAATCGCCCCGGCCTCTCAGATCTGGTGCAAACACCGCACGCTGGCCTCTCAGGCGTTCGGCGATCCCAATGAAGTTCAGATGCGAAGCGGTCAATCCGTGCAGGGCAACGATCGGCGCACCACGGCCTGGCCAATAACCGAAAGCGAGTTCCACGCCATCCCCTGACACCCGGCCTCGCGCGGGACGAGTCACCACGAGTGAGCCGTTTTGGGAAGACTTCGCGGCAGTCATCATGTTTGTTCGGATTGCGTCACGCCCGCAATGTGGCCGCTTTAGGGGTCAGACTTCAACTCCTCTCGGAACGCTTAGGCCACAACCACGCGTACGCGCCCGAGATTTTGCACTTGGGCGTACGGTGAGCGGGCATCGCTTTGGCGGTTCGATGTGATGCGCAGAGCTGGGAAGTATGTGCCCGGCTTGGAGAACGCGTGCTTGGTCGTTAGCGCGACGCGACTCTGCGGCTTGATCTCGGACACGACAGGATATTCACCCGCGCCTTCGAAGTCCCACTCCGCCTTGACGACCACGCCAGCTTTCGGCGGCACCTCGGCGACCGCTCTGAACTCGACCGCTTGCCCGACTTTCACGTCTGCGCGCGGGCCGCCGTTGGCCTGTACGTTCACCACTGGCTGCACGCCTTTGCGCTCGCCTGCGGTGGGCGGGACGATCACTTGCCCATCGACGACCTTGTAGGTTGTGCTTTCCGGCGGGGCGACGCCCCTCTCGACCCAAGCGGCGAGGTCACGCAACGCTTGCTGCAAAACACCTTGATAGCTGATCACGCGGGTGGTCGCGACTGGGCGCGCATCGTTCGGGCCCGCGTTCTGCGTTGTGTGCATGGTGTTGTCGACGTACCAGAGCCGATAGCGATCTTCGAACTGGCTCCCGAGCGCGGCCTTGACCCGCGTGCGATACCAGTCCGCACTCCACGGATAGGCGGCCTCGTCCCATAAGGCCTGCATCACGATGACCTTACCATTGAAGCGCCCGCTCTGGGTGGCGCCGCCGGATTGGACTTCCTGGCCGGGAAGCAGAGGACGCTGCGGGTAGAGTGGCACGCCGTCCGGGCGCTTGTACTGGTTCCAGGCGTAATATTCCGGCGCTGGAATCTGGTGACGGTGATAGGTCTGCGTGGCGAGGTAGATCGAGTTGTCGATCTGGATTTCGTCGCCTGGCTGGAGTGCCGCCATCGCTTGGAAGTGCCCGGTGCCGAAACCGATCATCGCCAGATCGGCAATCACGCCGGCAATATAGAAGATGTGCCCCTGCGCCCCGCCGCTTTTCACGATGACGGAGGCACCCTGCAGGTTCCCTCGCGGGAGACCGGCAATCTTGAGCGCGGCCGGGAAGTTCACGCCGCTTTGCGTCTGCGCGGCCGGCATCGTGAGCGGCAACCCCATCTTGCGCGCCTCGTCCGGCATGACCAGCCCGGCGATTTTCGTCAGATGCTGAATGCGCGCGTTCTTCAGCGACTCCGGTGGATTGAAGCCGAGATACCCGGGCTTGGACCAGAAATCCTTGAAATACGTTGGATCGCCATCGACGATGCGGTCAACGAGCGTGGTGAAGACGCCAGTATAGCCGAACGCGATCTTCTGGAAATTGAACCAGGCGCGCGGCGGGAAACCGAAGCGCGTGACCTCAAGCAGAGCCGCGCGTTCCTCTTCATTGAGGCCAGCATTCATGTCTCCGCTGCCGCCGGGATCAAGCGCATCGATGATCTCCGGAAACCTCGGCCCCAGAATGCGCATCGCATGCGCCTGCACTGTGAAGAAGTGAGGAATGCTAACGGGCGTTCCATGCACAAACGGTATGCTGCCATCCCACACGTCGGGAATGTTCTCGACGCAGCCGAGCGTTTTGAAGGCCCCACCGCTGCCGCCATAAACGTAGCCGTATGGGCGGTGTTTGCCGTACATCTCTGCCGCGAGCTCGCGCGAATATTGTGCCACAGCCGCATTCGCTTCCGCGCTGCCGCCAAACATGCTACGACTGCCCTGATTAGATTCGACTAGATAGCCGCCGCTCGCCAACGCGAAGCCGACGCCGCTGGCCTGATACATCGCCATCGGCGCCGTGTTCTCATTGCCCGAAACCGCCTGCAGCGGCTGGAAGAACCGCCCCTCATAGTAGTCCTTGGGCGGGAAATAGAACGATAAGAGCAGCTCGGTGCCTTTGAAGCCGCCATGCACGTAGCGATGGCGCACGGGCACATCGCGCCATTCGTCGGTGTCGATGAAGGGATCCGTATACATGCCTTTCTCAATCCACGGCTTTCCTGAGCTGAGCTCTTCTGTGCGGCAGATCCGGCGCGTGCGCTGACAGGTGCCGCGCGGTCGCCCGTACGAACTTGCGACGGTCGATGGCCACACTCGCTCTCCTTTACACCGATCTCTTGCCTATTGAGGAGCGGGTGTGGCCGGCCGCTGATACAGTTCAATTGTGTATCCGTCCGGATCTCTCACCAGGTTTGTTCCATCGACAATACGGGCTGGAGGATAGCCCGCCCCTGCGACACGCTCTGCCATCTTGCGGGCATTCGGAACGACAATAGTAATACTGCCAAACTCCGTGGCGCCCGGTTTGATTTCACCTTTGCGGATGACGATCAGCGTGTCCGCGCGAACGTCGCCTGTCATACCAAGAAGATACTCGACCGGCTCGCCCCGGGTGGGGGCCCGGGCATCCACTTTCAGCCCCAGCACTTCCGTGTAGAACCTCTTAGAACGCTCTAGATCGCTGACCCGAATCCCGAGGCCCGCGACCCGAATAGGTTTGATGTCGTCCGGCATGGCCGGAACTGCTGCAGTCGGCGCCTGAGCTAACAAGTGACCGGCAAAGACGGCCGCGAGCAAACTAGCCGCCAGCCAGAGAAACGAACGATGAATCAAGATTTGTCCTCCCAATCGCTACTGGCCTCAGTTTGTAGAACTCGTGGAGGGTGGAAGAATCACCGCGTGCGGCCCCGCCGGGTAATTTGGATTCGGTACGATGCCATCGACGACCCTGAACGGAAGTGCGGCCACTTTGGGGCCTTCCTTGGGCGCGATCGCTTTGTAGGACTCAACAGAGGCTACTTCCTTGCTCCCATCCGGCGTCATGACAAACGCGGGCAGCGCGTCGACTCGCAGAGCGAAGGAGATGTGGGTCTTCTCGCCACCGGGTCCCGTTGGGCTGTAGTCAGCACTGCGTCGCAACGCGTAATAGACCGCAGGCAGCTGCACCCATGTCAGCACCTCTATTACGGTGCCGCGAGCGTTCACCCAACCTCTATAAACCGCTTCCCAAGGCCGATAGCCGCCGACGTAACCCGTAAGAGAGCCGTCCGGATTCATCTCTAGATCCACACGGGCACGCAGCAGTTCCAAATCCTGAGTATAGGAAGGGTCACGCAACATGACGTCGGCCGGGACCGTCGAGAGAATCCTGCCATTTGACGTGCGGGCCGAAAAAATACCCTCATATTTTGCGTGTGGCGCAATGCGGAAAGTATAGTCTCGGGCAATGTTGCCCAGGCCGTCTTTGACCATCTTATCGTCGCTCACATAGAAGCCGACCTTGACGTGGTCGTCGTTCATGGGATCGGCACCCTCGCCGGCCACCACAATGACCGTGGTCCACGCACCATCCCGCATTGCATCATTGAAATTAAGGGCACCACTTGAAAGCCTGTGCGGTCCGCGATAGGTTTTCCAGCAGCCGAGAGCCTTATAGAAGTTGTTGTCGATGCCTTTCTCTCCGGTGGGGCTGGTGAACCCGGTGCTTTCATCGTCATCTAAATCAATACCATCGGCAATGGTTCCCGTCACACCCACCAGACCGGGATCGGGTGTTGAAGTGGGATTCACATAGACGTTCGCCCGGTCCTTGCCGCGGAAAGCCATCTGATTCTGTCCGTGAACAGGGCTGCGGGAAGGATTGGCGGGATTGCGCAACCACTTGGCCTCTTCCAGCGAATATCCGGCATCGATCAGAACTTTGATCCAGTCGGGTGACGGATTGGTCCCATTGGGGCAGTCCGTTCCGGGATCGATGACGCCCGTCTTTGCTCCGTAGTACATCGCGGGCTCGTTCCATTCGACAACGTAAGTCTTCGTCCATTTGGCAGCCGAGGACGGCTGTTGCGCCCGGCTCGCGCCCAGGGACGCGATGCCCAAAGCTGTAGCTGCGGTTGCGATCAAGCAGCGCTTCATTGCAGCTTCTTCTCTCAGGCCATGACCTCGGCAATCGAACGCGCCGTTCCCATCGATCCGGTGCCGAACTGGCCGACCGGCGCACCAACCAACTGCTGTGCTGTTAGGGAGACGCGCGACACCGATTCACCGGTAGCATGGATGTGCTGGCCAGCCTTATGCCTGCCGCCGGCCTTGCCGGCCAGAAACATCGGGATATTCTCGATGGAGTGGATCTTGGCGTATCCCGTATCACTGAACGCCATGACCAGGCAGTTGTCCAGCAGAGTGCCGTCACCCTCGTTGACAGCGTCCAATTCAACCAGGAAGTCTCCGAAGGCCTGCATCACCAGGCCGGCCAGTCTGCTAGTCTCGGGCTGGTAGCCGAGTTTGGTGTCCGTAGGTTCGTCATGCGTGATCTGGTGGTAGATCTTGCTCTCTCCAGGGACATAGGTTTCCGAGATCCCTGCCGTATGGACGAAATTGAACACTCGGGTTTGGTTGCAGGCCAGACCCAGCGCCAAAAGCTTGGCCAGGGCCTTGGTGTTGGCGCGGACGGAGTCGACCGCAGCCGACCGGGGTGTGTCTTTGGGAGGAGTGGGCACGACACACGCTTCGCGTTTTTCCGGTTTCTGAAGCTGGATCGCCAGCTGGTTCTCCATCTCGCGGACGGAGGTGAAATACTGATCGAGCTTAATCTGGTCGGCCTTGCCGACATTGGCCATCAGAGCCTGGCGCTGGTCCCTAATTGCAGAAAGCACGCTCTGACGAAGCACGATCGAGGGATCCGGTTTCCAATCGTCGCTGTTGGGGTCTTGGAAGCCGACGCCAAAAAGCTTGGCATACAGAGCCAGTGGCGTGGTTTCCGGCATGGCGAAGGTAACCCCGGTACGGGTCGAGTAACTGACAGGTAGGCGAGATGCCGACGCATCGATGTCGATAACTTTGAAGCGAGTCGATGTGCCGATGGCGTCGGCAATCGTGGTATCGAAAGAAGGTGCGTCGAACCGCCCTGTCACAGCCGGGGCCACGCCGGACAGAATAGAAGCGTGACCGCTCCAATGGACCAGATTCGGCCTTCCGTCTCCAATCGCGCGGAAGCCGGAGAAGACTGACACCTTGTCCTTTACAGGCCTCAATGCTTCCAGCTCAGGCATGATTTCGTAGCCGAAACCAGTCTTGCTCGGCACCCAGCGTGTGCCGCCGGTAGGGGTATCGGTCAGGCCTAGTCCCCAGAAGTAAGTGCCGAACCGGACAGGCAGCTTCGTTCCATCCGCGTAGACGGTGCCGCTGCCGTTGAGGAATCGGTCAAGGATGGGAATGCCCACAGCAACAGCCGTACCACGTAGCATGCCACGCAAGATTGAACGCCGATCAAAAAGTAGCCTCATGGAACGACTCCTCTCGATGCATTCGAGGATCTCTTAGGTGGGGCCGTGACAGCCGCCACCGTTGAAGGCGGATGCTCGGCTCCGCTGGAAGGTACGACTTTGAAGAAACGGGGACTAGAAGCGATCTGCATCATGAGATCGGGAAAACGATATCCGCCGCTGGCGAAGGCCTTGGCTTCGCCGAGCAGATACTCCTCATCCTGACGGTCCGCCTTGCGGCCGACACCGTAGGAGTGGACGTTGCGCACCAGACAACGGGGAACCCTGGGGTTATCGTGCAAGAACTGGCCGAGGCCCTGCGCGCCCTGAATCTTCACGCCGTCGATCTCGCCACTCACGTCAATCATCGTGCCGTTCTCCATCGTCCGGAGCTGTCCCAGCCCGTCAAAATGCTCAAGAGTAAGGCCCAGCGGATCGTTCCGGCGGTGGCACCCAGCGCAGCCGGGGCTTGTCATGTGATCGAGCAGCCGGGCGCGAACCGTTGGTTTGTCGCTACCTTGAACCTTGGAGAAGTCGACATCTGCCGGCGGATCTGGAGTCACCTGGCACATGAAAATCTCATTCATTTTTATGCCGCGACGGGTGGGCGAAGAAGATCCAGGGTGGGCAAAGAGCGACAGAAAAGCCACTTCGGTAAGAATGCCCGACCGTTCCGACGACTGTGGAAAGGTGTACGGAGCCCACTCACTGGAGGAGGCAAAAGGTACCTGGTAGACCGACGCCAAGGGACGATTGATAAAGGTGTCGTTGGACGTGAAGAGGTCGCGATAGTCCCCTTTTTTGCGCACTAGTAACTCGATGATCGTCTTGAGGGTCTGCTCCTTCGCGCTATCGGCTACAGCCTGGTTGAATTTGGGATAGATCGTCGGGTCCTTGGTGAGGTTCTCAAATCCATCGAGCTGCAGCACGTCGGTAAAGAAGGCACGAACGCCATCCTCGAAGCGGGGCGACAAAATCATCCGGCTGAGCTGTCGCTCGAGTTCATTCTGGGTATGGATGGCACCCGTGCGCGCCGCAGTCAGAAGCTCTTCGTCCGGCGCCGAGTCCCAAAGAAGGAATGATATGCGCGCGGCCTTGGTGTAGGCGTCGAGCCGATACTGCTCCCGATTGGCTGGATCGGGTTCGGCCGTTTCCACTCTAAAGAGAAACTCCGGAGCCGCCAAAAGACTGGTCAGCGCAAGTTTCAGGCCCGCATAGAAGTCTTTCGACTGTTTCGCCCCTGCTGACGCGGTGCGGAGGCGAGCTGAAATCTCAGATTCTGTCAGAGGGCGGCGAAAGAGTCGTTCACCGTATCTTGTCAAGAACCGACGGGCGCAGGCATCATCGGCGTGAGTCGGATTAGCGGGCTTGCAGGGGACCGTAACAACTCTTTGCTTTTCGCTCAGTACTTGGTCGGAAACGGAACTCGCTAGGGCAAAGTACTGTTCGAAACCCGAAGATGTGAGTGACAGCTGGGCACTCCCGATGGCAAGCAGTCTATCGACTCGCTGTTCCGGCTCAAAGCGCGCGTTGATCTTGATCTCGGAACCAAAAGCGTCAGCAATCGCGTGCCGATACTGAGTCTCGGTAATTCTGCGAAGAGCGACCTTTACTGGTACGGCTTGGCTCGCCGCTGGCTTCGGAGTTTGGGCGGGAGATGTGGCGGCAAGAGCGAGTGCTCCTACCAGCCCCCACATCCAGCGTGCTTTCTTAGTCATGGCCGCTTCGTCGAACACCCAGCTCGAAGGGACCGCGCACATCGGGAAACTAACGCGGGAACGTTACTACAAGTCGTTGCACCTTGCAACAATGTCGTCTCATCCTTTGCCAAGATCGGTAAGGCCGAGAGGTCAGCCGTTGAAGACTGGGTTTCTCCCCAAAATGTAAATGGGCATCGAGCCACCGTTGAAATCATCGGCGATCTCATACGTTCCCTTCAGTCCCTTTAGCGCTAGTCAACTTGAGTCCGGCTCCGATCCTGTAGCAGAATCGCTTGAGAACATGATTCAGATCCACGGTATCGGCTCTGCTGAAGCGCGAGAGAAGTCCTTCACTGGAAAAAGCACAGT
>Ga0306923_10002134_pt1 | contig 17963 bp, 20 predicted proteins | sample sta12Can44000108_FD_203841 | JGI IMG/M metagenome (GOLD analysis project Ga0306923, IMG submission 203841) | Lab enrichment of tropical soil microbial communities from Luquillo Experimental Forest, Puerto Rico - statanox.12C.anox.44.000.108 (v2)... | ecosystem: Environmental > Terrestrial >... | reverse complement strand
CGCGTTGGCGGATCAGATGGCCGGCAGTGACGCCGGTTGCGCGCTTGACGTGGTCGTTGAGGCGATCGACCGTGAAAGTGCTCTTCGACGAGCTTGCGCAACGCGTCGACGGTTGCGCCGGTCGGCTCGAGCGCGACCGCATCGCCAGTCCCGCGCGCGCGCGCGGCCGCCAGCCGCGCCACCTCGACCGCGATCAGCGCGAGCAGTCCGCGCATCGCGATACGAAAACCGGCGCGGGCGAGAAAGCGCTCCTCGTGCAGCTCGACCGCCAATTTCGACAGCCGGTCGCGCTCGGCCTCGCCCAGCGGGACCACCGGCTCGGCCGCAAGCGTTTTGAGACGTGCGAGCGCCTCGCCCTGGCGATCGCCCATCGCCTCGGCGACATCTTCGGTGAAGCTCATGACCCATCCGTCGGTGAGAGCCGGGCGGAAGCGAAAGCCATGGGCGACGGTGGCAGGCACGAGAATCGCACACGGCGCATCGAAAGCGATGGTGGCGGCTTCGAAGGTCATCTCGCCGCCGCCGCGCTCGATCAGCAGAATCTGAAACAGATTGCGGTGGCGGTGCGCGCGAATGGTCCAGTCGTGAATCGAGGAACGCGAGGCGATCGTCTCGATATGAATGAAGTCGAAGGCCTGATCGTCAGGCGGATCGCCGTAGAGGTGAAACAGCGGGAGCGCGGCCGTGGCCATGCAAAATCATAAGCCAGCCGGCGCGAGGAGAAAACGTGGCCGGACGCCTTGGACCAGCGCCATGCACATTAATTCACCAAGGCCTCGTGCGCCAAATTCCGGTCGTCATTGCCGGCTTGACCCGCGCATGACCTGCTGGATAAAGGCGGGTCACACCTGCTTGTAGGCGCGGTCGTGATAGACGAGCGCGGGACCGCCGGGGCCGGCGCGCACGGTTTCGACCGCGCCGAAGAACACGTTGTGGCTGGCGACCGATCGCACCTCGACGATGCGGCAGTCGAACGCGATCACCGCGGAGGCGAGCACGGGACTGCCGGTTGATAGCGTAAGCCACTCGCCCTTGGCAAATCGCTCGCCGCCCGCAACGCCGGTGCGGCCGGCGAAGATATCGGCGATCTCCGCGCCGTCGTGACCCAGCGTGTTGACGCAGAACACGCCATTCTCCACCACCACCGGATTGGTCTGGCTGCGGCGATTGAGGCACATCAGCAGCGTCGGCGGCGCGTCGGAAACCGAACAGACCGCGGTCGCGGTGGTGCCGGCCTTACCGCCGGGGCCGCCCGTGGTGATGACGTGGACGGCGGCGCCGAGCCGGCTCATCGCCTCGCGAAACACCGCGGGCTCGACCGTGCGCACGGGCTCCGGTCCGACCGCCGTGAAGGCGCCGTCCATCGCGTCATCGGGCCGTTGGTCGATCCAGCTCATGGCCTCTTACTCCGCGGCACGCTTAACGCCGGCCACGGCCGGATAAGAGACGTCATCCGGGTCGACCCAAGCGGCATCGCGCCAACCGTTCTCGTCGTAGTCGGCAAGGCACTGCTCGGCGAGCGCGATCATGCCGTCGAGCGTACCGCTGGTGCGCGCGTTCCACAGCGCCTGGATGCGGATATCCTCGTGGTTGCCGGCGTAGTTCATCTCGTAGAGCTCGTGGCGGCCGCCGAACTCGGTGCCGATGGCGTCCCACAACAGCTTCATCACCTTGATGCGCTCTTTGTAGCCGATACCGTGCGAACCACGCACGTATTGCGCGAGATACTTGTCGATGTCGGGATTTTTGAAGTCCTTCGCCGACGACGGAAGATAAATGAGCGCCGAGGCGATGATTTTCTCCACGATCTCCTTGACCCGGCCGTAGGCATCGCCGGCGAAGACGCGGTAGCTCGAGCCGGAGTGCAGGTTGGGGAGCACGGCGCCGTCGACCCAGGGCGTGGGATTGGCGGCCATCGCATCGGTCAGCGCCCAGAACAGGTTGCGCCAGGCGATCACCTCGCCCAGCATCGCCTGGTTGCCGCGGAACTCGTCGGCGCCGGTCGTGCGCAGCGCCTTGGCGATGACGCCGGCCAAAAAGTCGAGCTTGACCGCGAGCCGCGTGCAACCCTGGAACTGGTAGCCGGCGAGAAAGCCCGACTGGGGAAAAAAGGTTTTGAGCTTTTCCAGATCCCGGTGCAGGAGCACGTCCTCCCAGGGGATGAATGCGTTGTCGAATACGAAGATGGCGTCGTTCTCGTCGAAGCGCGAGGACAGCGGATAGTCGAACGGCGTGCCCATGACGCTCGCCATCATCTCGTAGGAGGCGCGACAGAAAAGCTTCACCCCCGGCGCGCTCATCGGCGCGATGAACATCACCGCGAGATCGGTGTCGTGGGTGGGCACGGCCGCGTTCTGGCCCAGAAAGTTGTAATGGGTGAGCGCGGAGGAGGTCGCCACCACCTTGGCGCCGGAGACGTAGATGCCGGCATCGGTTTCCTTTTTGATAGTGATGAACACGTCTTTGACCTGATCCGCCGCCTTGGCGCGGTCCACCGGCGGATTGACGATGGCGTGGTTCATGAACAGCACGTGTTCCTGGGCGCGGCGATACCAGGCGCGAGCATTGGCCGAGAATCGTCCGTAGAAGCGGTGGTTGGCCCCGAGCGTGTTCATCAGCGAGGCCTTGTAGTCGGGGGAGCGGCCCATCCAGCCGTAGGACATGCGCGCCCATTGCGCGATGGCGTCGCGTTGCGCGATGAGCTCCTCGCGCGAATGCGCGGCGCGGAAGAATTTGTGCGTGTAGCCGCCGGAACCGGTATCGGTCTCCCAGGTGAGGACGTCCTTGGTCTTGGGATCGTGCAAGGCGTCGTAGAGCCGTGCGATCGAGCGCGCGGCGTTGCGAAACGCCGGATGCGTCGTCACGTCGTCGACGCGCTCGCCGTAGATGTAGACCTCGCGGCTGTCGCGCAGGCTCGCGAGATATTCCGCGCCCGTGAACGGCCGTCCCTTGGCAGCAATCGCGTCCTCGGACTTCATCCGTGTTCCTTGCGTCTCAGATGCTGCGTCCGCCCCAACCGTGGTCACACCATTGACCATCCCCATTGACAGCAGCAGGGATCGTCCGACCATACCACGCTGGACATTGAGGGGTGAGTCCCCGGGCGCGGAGCACCTATCCTCGCGCCTCGCTACTCCCTTCTTCCCACAGGGCGCGTTCGCGACGCCTGGCCGCCGTTGCTGGTCTTGCGGCCCCCTGGTAGAGCTTCATCGCTTGCCGGATCGTGTGGGAGAGCACAGGCGCGCGGCATGGAAGTCTTCGCCCAACAGCTCATCAACGGCATCACGCTCGGTTCCATCTACGGCCTGATTGCGATCGGCTACACGATGGTCTTCGGCATCATCGGCATGGTGAACTTCGCCCATGGCGACGTGTTCATGGTCTCCGCCTTCATCGCGCTCGTCGCGTTCCTGCTGCTGACCACCTGGCTCGGCATCGGCTCGTTCGTGATCGCGCTGTTCATCGTCCTCATCGTGGCGATGCTCTTCACCTCCCTGGTCAATTGGGCGATCGAGCGCGTCGCCTATCGACCGCTGCGCGGCTCGTTCCGGCTCGCGCCGCTGATCTCGGCGATCGGCATGTCGATCTTTCTCTCGAATTTCGTGCAAGTCGCGCAGGGTCCGCGGGTCAAATCCATTCCACCGTTCTTCAACGAGGTGATCGTGCTGACGCCGGCCAGCAGCGGCTATGAGGTCGCCGTCTCCTACAAGCAGATCGTGGTCTGGGTGGTGACGGCGGCGCTGCTGCTCGTATTCTGGTTCGTGGTGAGCAAGACCGCGCTCGGCCGCGCGCAGCGCGCCTGCGAGCAGGATCAGAAGATGGCGGCGCTGCTCGGCATCGACGTCGACCGCACGATCTCGGTCACCTTCGTGATTGCCGCGGCGCTCGCCGCCGTCGCCGGCACCATGTACCTCATGTATTACGGCGTGGTGAGCTTCGCCGACGGATTCGTGCCGGGCGTCAAAGCTTTCACCGCGGCGGTGCTGGGAGGCATCGGCTCGCTGCCGGGCGCGGTGGTCGGAGGACTGTTGATCGGCCTGATCGAGACGCTGTGGTCGGCGTATTTCTCCATCGACTACAAGGACGTCGCCGCCTTTTCCATTCTCGCCATCGTCATGATCTTCCTGCCGCAGGGCCTCCTCGGCCGGCCGGATGTGGAGAAGGTCTGAGATGGCGCACGAGGCGTCACCGCCCGCCTCCCGCGTCGATATCGTTCGCGCGCTGCGTCAAACCGCGATCACCGCGCTCATCACCTTCGGCCTGCTGCTGCCGCTGATCGGCTTCAACACCGTCCAGAATATTCGCAATGAGATCGTGCTCGAGACGCGTTGGCCGTTGCTGGCCGCGATGGTCGCGATCATCGCCGCCGGACGCTTCCTGCATGCGATCCTGATCGCTCCCTGGCTCGCCCGGCGGGCGCGGCGGCCGCGACGCGAGGATGGCGAGCGCGCCGTCCCGCGCGCGCGGGTCGCCCGCTGGCTTGTTCCATTCACGCTCGGCTTCGCCGTGCTCTATCCGGCAATCGCGCTGTCGCTCTCGGGCACTCAGGGCGCGGTGAAATGGATCGACAATTTCGGGGTGCAGATCCTGATCTACGTGATGCTCGGCTGGGGGCTCAACATCGTGGTCGGGCTCGCCGGCCTGCTCGATCTCGGCTATGTCGCCTTCTACGCCGTCGGCGCCTATTCCTATGCCTTGCTGGCAAGCACTTTCGGGTTCTCCTTCTGGATCCTGCTTCCCGTCGCGGGCTGCCTTGCCGCCTTCTGGGGAATCCTGCTCGGCTTTCCCGTATTGCGGTTGCGCGGCGATTATCTCGCCATCGTGACGCTCGCCTTCGGCGAGATCATTCGACTCATCCTGATCAACTGGGTGCCGGTGACCAACGGCTATGCCGGCATCAGCAGCATCCCGCGGCCGACCTTCTTCGGCATTCCGTTCAATGCCTCGGACGAGGGCTTTGCCGCCCGCTTCGGGCTCGAGTTCAGTCCGATCTATCGCACAATCTTCCTCTACTACCTCATTCTCGCGCTCGCGCTCGTCACCGCCGCCATGACAGTGCGGCTGCGGCGATTGCCGATCGGACGGGCATGGGAAGCCTTGCGCGAGGATGAGATTGCCTGCCGCTCGCTCGGCATCAACACCACCAACACCAAGCTCACCGCCTTTGCCATGGGGGCGATGTTCGCCGGCTTTGCCGGATCGTTCTTCGCCGCGCGGCAGGGATTCATTTCGCCGGAAAGCTTCACCTTCATGGAGTCCGCGGTGATCGTCGCCATCGTCGTGCTCGGCGGCATGGGCAGCCTGCTCGGCGTGGCGATCGCCGCCGTCGCCATGATCGGCGGCACTGAGCTCATGCGCGAACTCGATTTCCTCAAAGTGATGTTCGGTAGCGACTTCGATCCGAACCAATACCGCATGCTGTTGTTCGGGTTCGCGATGGTGCTGATCATGATCTGGCGGCCGCGTGGGCTGATCGCGACGCGAGACCCGTCGACGCTCCTCAACTCGCCCCGCGTCTCGCTCTTCGGCGAGCGCAAGAAGACGCAGCCTTCGCTCGTGCGGGAGCGCCAGGGATGAGCGTTGCAAGCGACGCGGCGGCGATCGGCGGCGCGCGAGCGACGACTGCAGCATCCGCGCTTGCGCCCGTGCTGCAGGTCGAGCATCTCAGCATGCGTTTCGGCGGGCTTGTCGCCATCAACGATCTTTCTTTCACGGCCCGCCGCGGCGAAATCACCGCGTTGATCGGACCCAACGGGGCCGGCAAGACCACGGTATTCAACTGCATTACCGGTTTTTACAAGCCGAGCGGGGGACGCATCGCGCTGCAGTTCGGCGATGGCGCGGTGTGGGACGAGCTTGGCGCGTTGACCGAACGGGGCACGCGCAGCATCAGCCGCGGCGACGGCGCTTTGTTCCTGCTCGAACGGATGCCCGACTATCTGGTGACGCAGAAGGCCCGCGTCGCCCGCACCTTCCAGAACATCCGCTTGTTCCAGGGCATGACGGTCTTGGAAAATCTTCTTGTCGCGCAGCACAATCCCCTCATGTGGGCGTCCGGATATACCGTGCTCGGCGCACTCGGCCTGCGCTCCTATGCGCGGGCGGAGCGCGCCGCGATCGACAAGGCACGCTATTGGCTCGACATAATCGCTCTGACTGATCGCGCCGACGATCTCGCCGGCGAACTGCCCTACGGGGCGCAGCGGCGGCTCGAGATCGCCCGCGCGATGTGCACGGACCCGGTGCTGCTTTGTCTCGACGAGCCGGCAGCCGGCCTCAATCCGAACGAAAGCGCCGAGCTCGGCCGCTATCTGCATGAAATCCGCGATCAGCATGCGACCTCGATCCTTTTGATCGAACACGACATGACGGTGGTGATGAGGATTTCCGATCACATCATCGTCCTCGACCATGGGCAAAAGATCGCGGACGGGAGGCCGGCCGATATTCGCAGCGACTCGAAGGTGATCGCCGCCTATCTCGGGGTCGAGGAGGACGAGATGGCGGATGGCGAGGCGCGATGATGGCCGTGGCGCAAGCGCGATCGGCGATGAAGGCGCTGCTCGGATCTGCACTGCTGGCGCTGATGGCGGTGGGCGCTACGGGTGGACGCGCGGCGGCGGAGCCTTATCCCATCCGTCCGGTCACCTTCGTCGTGCCGTTTGCTCCCGGCGGCGGCACCGAATTTTTGGCGCGGATGCTGGGACAACACCTGGAGCAGCGGCTCGGCAAGCCGTTCGTGATCGAGAATCGGCCGGGCGGCGGCGGTGTTGTCGGCGCGCTTTCCGTCGCCCGCGCGGCGCCCGACGGCTGCACCATTCTCATGGCGCCGTCGCCGGTCATGGCGATCAACGTCAGCTTGCACAAGAAACTCCCCTACGACCCCACCACCGACTTCGTGCCGGTCGCGCTCGTCGCCGCCACGCCCTACGTGCTGGTGGTCACGCCGTCGCTGCCGGCGCACTCGGTGTCGGGGCTCATCGAGCACGCGAAGGGAAGGCCGCTCGCCTTCGCTTCGGCCGGGTTGGGCACGCCGCATCATCTCTTCGCCCAGATGTTCAAGAGCTCGATCGGGGTCGAGATGACGCATGTGCCTTATCGAGGCTCGGTGCCGGCACTGACCGATGTTGCCGCCGGTCACGTCCAGCTCATGTTCTGCGATATCCCGCCGGCGCTCGGCTTGGTCAAAGAGGGCAAGGAGCGGGCGCTCGGCGTCTCCACCAAAGAGCGGGTTTCCGCGCTGCCCGATCTTTTGCCGCTTGCCGAGCAGGGCGTGAGCGGCTTTGACGCAGCGTCGTGGCAGATGGTGGTGGCGCCGGCGGGCACGCCCAAGGATATCGTCGAGCAACTGCACGGCGAGATCAAACAGTTCATGCGCCACCCCGGGATCAGGCAACACGGCTCCGACATGGGCTTGCTGCCGATCGACACGCCCTCCGTCGCCAGCCTGCAAATCTTCGTGCAGACGGAGATCACGCGTTGGGGCAAGGTCGTGGAGCAGGCCGGGATCGCGGGCTCGCAATGACGCATATGGCACGCTGCTGCTTTCACGCGGGCGGCGCGCACCGGCGCCGCAACGAGGGAGAGCGCAAATGAGCGCGCCGCTCCTCAGCGTGCGCGGGGTGAAGTCTTATTACGGTCATATCGCCGCGCTGAGGGGCGTCGACGTCGAGGTGGGCGAAGGCGAGATCGTTTCGCTCATCGGCGCGAACGGCGCGGGCAAATCCACGCTGATGATGACGATCTTCGGCAATCCCCGCGCACGCGAGGGGCGCATCACCTTTGCCGGCCGCGACATTACCGAATTGCCCACGCACGAGATCGCGCGGCTGAAGATCGCGCAGGCGCCGGAGGGCCGCCGCATCTTTGTGCGCATGACGGTGATGGAGAACCTGCAGATGGGCGCCACCGTCGCCGATTCCGCGCATTTTCAGTCCGACGTCGAACGCGTCTTCGCGCTGTTTCCGCGCCTCAAGGAACGCATCGACCAGCGCGGCGGCACGCTCTCAGGCGGCGAGCAACAGATGCTGGCGATCGCGCGCGCCCTGATGGGGCATCCGCGCCTTCTGCTGCTCGATGAGCCTTCGCTCGGCTTGGCGCCGCTGGTCGCGCGGCAAATCTTCGATGCGATCAAGACGCTCAATAGCGAGGAAAAGATCACCGTATTCCTGGTGGAGCAGAACGCCTTTCACGCCTTGAAGCTCGCGCATCGCGGCTATGTCATGGTCAACGGCCGCATCACGCTCAGCGGAACCGGGCGCGAGCTTCTGGCCCGGCCGGAGGTCAAAGCGGCCTATCTCGAGGGCGGCAGGCACTGAGATGCATGTCTCGATTCCCGAATTGCTGTCCGACGAGCATTCGCTCGGCATCTTTCTCTTGGTGAGCGTGTGCATGGGCGGCGGCGCGGCGTGGCTCGCGGGGCGGGCGATCGCGTGGACCTGGCGGCCGTGGTGGCATCTTGCGCTCTACATGCTGCCGCTGAGCCTTGCCGTGCGCTTCCTCCACTTCGCCTTGTTCGACGGCAAGTTCCTGTCGCTGCATTATTATCTCGTCGATTACGCGGTCTGCCTCGCGTTTGGGTCGCTCGGCTTTCACCTCACGCGCGCCACCCAGATGGTCACCCGCTACAAATGGATCCATGAGCGCGCGGGGCCATTTCGCTGGCGCCGCCGCGACGATACGCCGGCCGCGGATACGCCAAAATCCGAGTGACATTTCCTTTGTTTGCAGGTTGAATCTTGCCAAGAACGGCTCGCGCACGAGGCGGGCCTTACCCCGCTCCCATCCAGAGGTGAACACGATGAAACACTGGCTCACGCTTGGTCTGGCCCTCGGCCTCGGCCTCGCTTTCGCGGACGGCGCTTCGGCGCAAATCAAGCTGGGGGTCGCCGGACCGATCACCGGCGGCAGCGCCGCCTTCGGCGCGCAGCTCAAGAACGGAGTCGAGCAGGCGGTCGCAGACATCAACGCCGCCGGCGGCATTCTCGGACAGAAGATCCAGGTTTTCGTCGGCGACGATCGCGCCGATCCGAAAGAAGGCGTCTCGGTCGCCAACAAGTTCGTCGGCGACGGCGTGAAATTCGTCGTCGGCCACTTCAATTCCGGCGTCACCATTCCGTCCTCCGAGGTCTACCAGGAGAACGGGATGCTGGTGATCACGCCGGCGGCCACCAACCCGAAGGTGACCGAGCGCAACATGTGGAACATCTTCCGCACCTGCGGGCGCGACGACCAACAGGGCGCGGTCGCAGGCGATTACATTGCCAAGAATTTCAAGGGCAAGAAAATCGCCATCGTGCACGACAAGACGACCTACGGCCAAGGTCTCGCCGAGGAGACGCGCAAGAACCTCAATGCCAAGGGTGTCAAGGAGGCGCTGTTTGAAGGCGTCAACAAAGACGACAAGGATTTCTCCGCGCTCGTCTCCAAGATCAAAGCGACCAATGCCGACCTCGTCTATTGGGGCGGGCTGCACGACACCGGCGGCTTGATCCTGCGGCAGCTGCGCGCGCAAGGCGTCAAGGCGCCGTTCATGGGAGCCGATGGCATCGCCGACGAGGAGTTCGCCGCCATCGCCGGACCCGGCGCCGAAGGCACGCTGATGACCTTCGGGCCCGATGCGCGCAAGCGGCCGCAGGCCAAGGATGTGGTGGCGAAATTCCGCGCCAAGAATTTCGAGCCGCAGGCCTACACGCTCTACAGCTACGCCGCCGTGCAGGTCATCAAGCAGGCGGCCGAGGCGGCAAAGTCGCTCGATCCCAAGAAAGTCGCCGCGCAGATCAAATCCGGCATGAAGTTCAACACCGTGATCGGCGATTTGTCCTACGACAAGAAGGGCGACGTGACCCGCATCGATTACACGGTCTATGTCTGGAAGAAGGATCCGAGCGGGAAGATCACCTATACCGAGATCCAGTGACGGTATCGTCAAGCTCGAGCGAGAAGCCCGCCTCCACCGAGGCGGGCTTTTTTGTTGCGTCCGACTCGTCAATTCATTGATTTTGTCGTCCCCGCGCACGCGGGGACCCATACCAGCCGCTCTGGAAGGGGTCCCCGTTTTCGCGGGGACGACAGCCGGAGGATCACCCGATGTTCTGCAGCGCGGGGAAAGTTTCGATCAGCCAACTGTTCAATTGCGTGAATACGCCGGCGAGAAAGCCGATGCCGGTGAGCACGAGCAAGCCCCCCATCACCCGCTCGACATGGGCGAGATGGGCGCGAAAGCGCGTAAGGAACGCGGCAAACGGTTCGACCGCGAGCGCGGCGATAATGAACGGCACACCCAGCCCCAGCGAATAGACGGCGAGCAGCCCCGCACCTTTGGCGACGGTCGCCTTCGATGCCGCGACTGCCAGAATTGCCGCGAGGATCGGCCCGATGCACGGCGTCCAGCCAAGCGCAAAGGCAAGCCCCATCACATAGGCACCCCAAAGCCCGACCGGCTTTGAGAGCTGAAAGCGTGCCTGCCGGTGCAGGAGAGCAATCGGCGTAATGCCCAAGAAGTGCAAGCCCATCACGATGATGGCGATCCCAGCGATGATCGCGAGCTCGTTAGAGTAAAAGCGCATCAGCGCACCGATCACGCTGGCGCTGGCGCCGAGCGCCACGAACACGGTCGAGAAGCCCAGCACGAACAGGATCGCCGCGATCACGGTATCGCGCCGCACCCGCGGCGGCGGCTCGGCCTCGGCCAACCGCTCAAGCGAGGTGCCGGCGAGATAGACGAGATAGGGCGGCACCAGCGGCAGCACGCAGGGCGAGAGAAAGCTCACGAGGCCGGCAAAGAGCGCGGCAAGAATGGTGACGTCGGCGGCCATGCGGCTACAGGACTGTTTGTTGGGTTAGAGATGCGTTCGCGCCGCGCACTCGGTGCATCCCCTCCCCCGCTTGCGGGGGAGGGTTAGGGACGGGGCATGCCAACATGCTCGAGGCAGCACGTAAGAGATTCATCCACATACGCTTACCCCCTCCCCACCCCTCCCCCGCAAGCGGGGGAGGGAGCAGACCGAGTTTGCCGCTCGTACTGTCCGCTCCACGCGCATACGACTACACGGACATGCATTTGCATCCTCGCGCAAGCCGCTAATTCCCCTCTCGCTCGGATGTGATGCGGCGGTGATCTGGCCCCGCCGCTCACGAGCAGCTAGGGTCGCGCGAGCAAGGGGAGGCAGATGGCATCGCGCAACCTGATCACCGACGTGGCGGGCGTGCTCGTCGGGCACGCCGACGATGCGCGACTTGCCTCCGGCGTGACCGCCATCATCTTCGAAGAGCCTGCCGTCGCTGCGGTCGACGTGCGCGGCGGCGCGCCCGCCACGCGGGAAACCGACCTGCTCGAGCCGCACCGCACCGCCGAGCGCATCGACGCCGTCGTGCTTTCCGGCGGCTCGGCCATCGGCTTGGACGCGGGCGCCGGCGTACAGGCGTTGCTGCGCGAACGCGGCCGCGGCTTCGCCATCGGCGACATTCGCGTGCCGCTCGTTTGCGGCGCCTCGATGTTCGACCTGCTCAACGGCGGCGACAAGAACTGGGGGCGCTTTCCGCCGTATCGCGACCTCGGCTACAGCGCCGCCGCGCAGGCCGGCAACACATTCGCGCTCGGGACCATTGGCGCCGGCTTCGGCGCCACCACCATCAACCTCCAGGGCGGGCTCGGCTCGGCCTCCGCGGTGACGCGCGATGGGCATACCGTCGGCGCGCTGGCCGTGGTCAATGCCTGCGGCAGCGTCAATGTCGGACGCGGCGCGCATTTCTGGGCGGCCCCCTTCGAGGTCGGCGGCGAGTTCGGCGGCCTCGGTTTTCCGCGCGAGGTGCCGCCCGATGCGCTCATCCCGATCTCGAAAGGCCGGCCGGGCGAGAATACGACGATCGCCATCGTCGCGACCGACGCGGCACTGAGCAAGGCGCAAGCCAAAGAGCTCGCCGTCATCGCGCAAGATGGGTTCACCCGCGCCATCTATCCCGCGCACACGACGCTCGACGGCGACGCGGTGTTCGCGGCCGCCACCGGCCGCCGGCCGCTCGCCGACGCCATCAACGAGCTCACCGAGATTGGCACCATCGCCGCCAACACGCTGGCACGGGCCGTCGCGCGCGGCGTCTTCGAGGCCAAGGCACGGCCCGGCGGGCCTCCGAGCTGGCGGGATCGCTTTGCGAAGTGAGCCTTCAGCCAAGGATTCGGCCCGAATATTTACCGAGCTTTATTGACCTCTGCCTCGAATTGGCCACTTAAGCTTGAATTAAGAAGGTGGGCCGAAACTCGGTCCCATCGCATCTATTGGGCTTGAGCGCCCCCCTTTTTGGAGATCGGACATGCGTCTGGCAACGATCGCATCCGCGCTGGCAATTATGCTGTGCGTGGCGGTATTTGGGGCGATTTTCTTACAAAATAGGCCCATTCCGACACCGGCGCCGGCCCAGGCAACCCCCACCGAAGGACGAGCCCCAGAGGCGGTGGTGACCACCATGGACAATCCGGTCCAAAACCCCGCCCGCTTCGCGGATGCCCCTGTGGCCGTAGCCCAGGCGCCCGCCGCGCCGACCCCGGCGCCCCTGCCCTCCGCCATGCCGACCTCGTGCAGCAACCCCAATGCCTTGGGGGTCTCCCGCGTCGTCGAAATCGACACCACCGGCGGCCCCGGCTTCGGCTTCGAGCATTTCAAGGCGCACGACTTCCTGCGCGAAGGCGAGGTCGTGCTCACCTTCGATGACGGGCCTTGGCCGAAGAACACGCCTGCGGTCCTTGCCGCGCTCGCCGCGCACTGCACCAAGGCGATCTTCTTCCCGATCGGGCTGCACGCGACCTACGAGCCCAGCATCCTCAAGGCGGTCGCCGCTGCCGGCCACGCCGTCGGTTCGCATACCTGGTGCCACCAGGATCTGTCGAAGACAAAGGGTCACTGCCAGATCAACGGCAAGACTCAAACAGTCGAGTACAATCCCATCGACGAGATCGAAAAGGGCATCAGCGCGGTGCGCTGGGCCGTCGGTGCGCCGACCGCGCCCTATTTCCGCTTCCCGGCGCTGCGCCAGCCGCCGGAACTGATCGAGTATCTCGGAAAGCGCAACATCGGCATCTTCTCCGCCGACATGGACTCCTTCGACTTCAAGATGCGCAAGCCCGAGCAGGTCAGGCAATCGGTGATGGCGAAGTTGAAGAAACACGGCAAAGGCATCGTGCTCATGCACGACTTCCAGCATGCCACCGCCGAGGCGGCCATGGATTTGCTCAATGATCTCAAGGCCGGCGGCTACAAGGTCGTCTTCATGAAGCCGAAGTTCGCAGTGACGACGATCCCCTCCTATGACGAGCAGGTGCTCAAGGTCGTGAGTGCGACCGGGGGCGCCCCCACCGATACGCGGCCGACCTCGAGCGTCGTGAAAACGATCGCGGAGTAGCTCACAACCGCCAGCGTTTGGCTGCGCGCCGCTGCAAGGCGGCGCGCATGTGCATCTCGCACGCTGAAGTTGCCCGCGTCCCTGTAAATAACAGGCGGAAACAGGGAACCTCTCCCGTGCCCGTCTTCGCACACGCGCAGATTGGCACCGCCATCGCGCCGAAGGTCCGCCGGGAATCGCGACCATTCAGCTTTCGCCGCGTTGCTTCCAGCGAACATGGACGAACTCGTCGTCCGGCCTTGCGCGGCCGCCCGCAATCAGGCGCTGGCGCTTGGCTTCGATATCCGCAGGCGTATCGCGCGCGTCCACCCACAAGAGCTGGATTCGGGGTTTGCGGATGCATTTTTGCTCCACTTCGTGGAGACGGTTGGCTCGAGACATGAACGCTCTCCTCAGACGCCGGCATCGCCGTGCCCAGCCCCATCCCATGTCCTGTCGGGGGCCGACTTCACCGCAGCTTCGACTTTGCTCAGGCGTTCGTCGAAGGCTTTCGTCTCGATCGCCCGCACATACACATCGACCACTTTGGCCAATTGCGCGGCCTGAGAGGGCGTGAGCTCGCCGGCGGCGACGCCCGCCACGATCGCTGCTGCCGCAGCAACACTGTCCGCTGGCTTCTCGAGGGATGGCAGCTCGATGTCGACCGGCTCGTCCTTTAGCGCCGGCGCAAGCCGATCCACGCACACGCGAATGGCGGCGATATCGCCCTCCTCCGCCAGCGCAATCACCTTGCGCCCGATCGACTCGGCGCTTTCCGCCAACAAGCTCTGCATGAGCCTGGTCGTCCGATTGCGCGCCCCGCGCGGACGTCCGGCTGGATTTCCGCTTTCGCCCTTTTGGAACTGCATGACATTTCTCCTGCTCGCATGAAGCGAAATGCGCCGCGCACGGCCGCGCTCGCGGCCGCGCAACAAAAAACCCGGCGCGGCAATCCCGCCCGGGCTTCTAGCGCAGTTTCGGTGAATACGCTCTTTTGGAAGATTCTCGTTACACGAGTCAAGCGAAAAATGCGCAGCCCGGCTAAACCGCTGGCGGGCCCGCGGATTTTCGCTTTTGCCGGGCGCAGCAGGCAGCAAACGAACGGCCGCCGTAAACCCCTATTTGAGCCATTGCCGGGGCTAACGCGTTGCCGCCGTTCGGATTGTCTTAACCGGCGGCTTCGCGCCGGCGGCGCCGCGGCCGGCTATTTCGCAGGCGCGCTCTCCCTGACCGGGGCCTTCTCGACGTCGCTCTTTTCGCCTTGCTTGTCACCTTGCTTGGCGGCGTCGTTCAAGAGCTGGTCGATGACGCCCGCGCGTCGCTGTTGCTCGATCTCCTTCGCCTTCTTCTGCTCGGCGAAGAACTTGTAATCGATTTCCCAGCACATGATGTCCTCCATCCGTGACGGAACCAACGGCATGACAACGCCGCAGTATAGCCCGCTGTTCCGACCCCGTCGCGGGGTCAGGACACGATCAGCGGCTGGGCAAAAAAATGGATTCCGGCATGAACAAGAACGAGCGTCGCTGCAAAGCACATCAGGAGCGCTGTGCCGATGCTCAGAGCCAAATCGAGGATTGACGGCACCGGCTTGATCCGGCTCGGGGGGTACCGGAACTGCGACCTCGGCTGCATGGGAGCCTCCATCCTTCAACACCGCGTGGATTATGCTCCTTGATCGTTTCCTCCAGTGTGCGGCAGCTCACAGTTACCCGCCGCGTTCTTTGGCGCGAACACGAACACGACTCGTGCAAGAGGTGTGCCAGCGCCGCCCGGATCGAGCGCAGCGAAGGCTAGTTCCCCTTACGACGACGGCTCGTCGCCTCCTCGATCAGGCTTAAGTCTGCATATTTCGAGGCGTCGACCGTCTCCTTGATGAATCCCAGTTCCCTGACCTTATCGATGCTGTCCTGAATGACCTTAAGGTCGGGCTTGCCGTCGAGATCGCGGTAAAAGTCTCTGTTCGTGAAAAGCCAGTCTGCAAACAGGGCCGGCGGCCGCTTCACGAAGCGCGCGGTCATCTCCACCGCCTCCTTCGCCTGCTATCGCCGGGGGCAGCAAGTGGCTGATCGGGTGTCACCGACCGAAACGCTCGGCGCCGTAGGGCGCGGGGTCGCAAAACGGCGTCGCTCCCGTGATCATCTCGGCCACGAGCCGGCCGGTCGCCGGGCCGAGCGTCAGTCCCCAGTGGGAGTGGCCGTACGCAAGCCATAGCCCCGGTTGGCCCGGAGCAGGGCCGATCACCGGGCGCGAATCCGCAAAGCAGGGGCGGCTGCCCATCCACGGCGAAGCTTCGAGCGGCGCGCCGAGCGGAAAAAGCCCCTGTGCCGCGGGCAGCAAGCGGTCGAACTGCACCGGCGTCGGCGGCGCATCGCGCGCCGCGAACTCGGCGCCAGTCGTAAGGCGGATGCCCTGCTCCATCGGCGCCAGGCAGTAGCCGTTTTCGATGTCGACCACGGGGCGCGCGAGCGCGGCGTTGCCGGCGGCGCGGTAGTGGCGGTGATAGCCACGCTTGACGGCAAGCGGCAGGGCGATGCCGAGCGGCTCCAGCACATCTGGAGCGAACGGTCCGAGCGCCGCCACCGCGTGTTCGGCGTCGAGCGGTCCCTCAGGGGTTTCCAGCCGCCAGTGTGTGTTGACGCGGCGCAACGCGCGCGCATCAGCGCGCATCACCACCCCGCCAAGCGCGGTAAAGCGTGCGACATAAGCCTGCGTAACCGCGAGCGGGTCGGTGATGCTGGCGGCGCGCGGCCAATGCACTGCGTGACGAAAGACCGGGGCGAGGCTCGGCTCGAGCGCGCGCGCCCCATCGGGATCGAGCACATGCTGGGGCATGCCAAACTCCTGCGCCAGCGCGAACTCAGGTTTGAGCGCCTCGAACGCACGATCACTGCGATAGAGCTTGAGCCAGCCCTGCCTGCGCAAATAGCGATCCGCACCGGCCTCCGCGAGCAACGCCTCGTGCTCGGGAAGCGCGCGCGCGAACAACGGGCGCATCAGCCGCGCGGTCTCGATCAGCCGCTCCGGGCGGGAGGCCGCCCGAAACGCCAGGAGCCAGGGCGCAACCCGCGGCAGGAAGCTTAAGTCATAATTGGCTTCCGGCGCGCGTTTGAGCGCGATGCGCAACAGCGTCATCGCATCGGACGGGAAGGCTGGCGGAAAGATGGTATTGCCTTCGATCACGCCGGCATTGCCGTAAGAGGTCTCCTCGCCGGCCGCGCGGCGGTCGACCAGCGCGACCGCAAGGCCGCGCTTGGCGAGATGGAGCGCAATCGAGGCGCCGACAATGCCGGCGCCGAGCACGATGGCATCGAGGCGCGCCATGACCTTCCTCTCCAAACAGGCGCCGCCCGCGCGAGGCGGGCGGCTCGGCCGTTTCCCGGCCTATCATATGGGGCTGCGAAGGCGGCGGCGGCAGGGCCGCCGGCGCGCTTGCAGGCGTTCATTTTGCTTGCGGCGCTTCAGCGCAGCATGCTCTCTGGGCTCCTTTCCCCACCGGACCCGCGCTTTGCTCGGTTCGGCACTTTTGCGTGACCGATCGGGTAAACGTGGAAAGGCGCGTCCGTTTCGACAACGCAGGAGCCTTCGTCAAATGGCCCGGATCCGCGTCGATCTCCGCGTCCCCGTCGGCCGGCCGTTGCCTGACGTCGCCGCGTTCATCGCCCGCTGCGAGCAGGCAGGCTTCGACGGGGTCGGCATCCATGATCATCCTTCCAGCGGCCGGGATGCTTACCTGGCGCTGGCGCTGGCGTGCCTGGCGACGCAGCGCCTGCGTCTGTTCCCCGCGACCTCAAGCCCGTTGGTCCGGCATCCGCTCGTTCTCGCTTCGCTCGCCCACAGCCTGGAGGAGATTGCGCCGGGGCGCACCTACCTCACCGTGGCGCCCGGTTTCATTTCGACGCGCAGCATAGGACAGCCGCGCGCTCCGGTCGCCGTCATGCGTGAAGCGATCCGCGATGTGCGAAAGCTTCTTGCCGGGGAGAGCGTCGCGTTCGGCCCAACCCCGACGCGACTGCGAAACCGAAGCGCGACACCGACGCCGGTCTATTTACTGGCCGCCGGGCCGCGCATGATCGAACTTGCCGGCGAGGTGGCCGACGGCGCCTTTCTCATGGTCGGTCTCGACCCGGCCGCGATCCGCGCAGCGCGTCGCCACCTGGAGCAAGGGGCGGCGCGCGCCGGCCGCTCGCTGCGAGACTTCCCGGTGGTGTTCGTGATCACCCTCGGTCTCGGATCCGCCGACGTTGGCGCGCGCTGGGTGCGCAGCTTCTTCGCGCCCGGTCAACCCTTTCTCGCCTATCCGAGCGCGTCGAATCTTCGCTGGTTGAAAGAAGCCGGGTTCGAGCTCGAGCCGACACACGATCCCGCGGCCATACCCGAGGATCGCGCGCGTCAGATCGCCGATGCATTTGGGCTGTTCGGGCCTGCGGAACGTTGTGCCGAGCGCCTGCTGCAGGCGCGGGAAGAGGCAGGCGTCGAGCATGTGTTCTTGTTCCCGGCGCATGACCTCGAGCGCGGCTACGACATGCCGGAGACTGTGGTCGAGGCTTTTGCGGGAGTCATCCGCCCGCGGCTCGGCGGATAGC
>Ga0306923_10002133_pt1 | contig 17967 bp, 15 predicted proteins | sample sta12Can44000108_FD_203841 | JGI IMG/M metagenome (GOLD analysis project Ga0306923, IMG submission 203841) | Lab enrichment of tropical soil microbial communities from Luquillo Experimental Forest, Puerto Rico - statanox.12C.anox.44.000.108 (v2)... | ecosystem: Environmental > Terrestrial >... | reverse complement strand
TTTCACGCCCAAGCAGGAGCCGGCCAAGACCGGCGGCTTCGTGGTCGAGCTTGCGCGCTCGGGGCGGGAGTTCGTCATCCCGCAGGGAAAGAGCATCCTGCAGGTGCTGCTCGATGCCGGGATCGACGTCGACTATTCCTGCGAGCTCGGCATCTGTGGAGCGTGCGAGCAGCGCGTGATCTCGGGCGTACCCGAGCATCGCGACGCCATTCTGACCGAGGAGGAGCAGGCCTCGAATGCCAAGGTCATGATCTGCTGCGCCGGCTGCAAGAGCGAACGCCTGGTTCTTGACTTGTAGCGGCGAGGCATAGCGCGCCGCAGACGCGGCACAATGTAGAGGTGGTGTGAGCCTACTGATTGAGCAGCGGAATGCTCTTGTAGTCCGCCGGTTTCGGGATGGATTCCAGGTAGGCGTGGATATCGGCGAGCTCCTCGTTGGAAAGAACGGCCTCCGTATAGGGCGGCATGGCGCGATTGCTTCCGCGCACGAATGCCGTGAACGCCTCGGTCGCGATTGGATCGGGCGCAAGCTTGGGCCCGGTGACGCCGCCCTGGCCCTGGAACCCGTGACACTGCCAGCAGCCGTGCGCAATAAAAGCCGCCTTGCCCTTTTCGGCCGAGGCGGCAAGGGCCGCGCTGCGATCAAACGCGGGCGCGGTAAGGAGCATCGCCAGCCCCGCCAGAATTGCACAACGCATCGAGCCTGTCTCCATCGCTTCCTTTGAGCATGTCCCTTTTCGCAAAACCGGTTCCCACGTTTGCGGGACATGCTTTAGCGCGGTTGCGTCCAGACGTTGAGCAGCGCCGGCTGGCCCGACTTCACGGCCGCGACCGCGAGCTTGAGCGCGGGGCCAAGATCAGCCGGATCCTTGATCGGGCCTTTCGCCCACCAGCCCATGGATTCTGCGAGCTTGTGATACTCGATGTCGGGATTCTGGATGCTGGTGCCGATTGGGCCCATATCCTTGCCCAGGCTCGCCACCCGGTTGCGGAAATTGGAGAGGCGCTGCACGTGCATGACTTCCTGATGGTAGCCGCGGTTGTTGTGCATGACGGCGAGCAGCGGGATATTGTGCCGCGCCGCGGTCCAGAGCACGCCGGGCGCATACATGAGGTCGCCGTCCGACTGGATGCTGACGGAAAAGCGGCCGAGGTCGCGATTGCCGAGCGCAGCGCCGACCGACGCCGGAGCGCCGTAACCCACCCCATAGCCACCCGACGCACCGAGCCAGTGGTAATGCTTCTCCATCGGCCACAGCCGGCGCGGCCAGTTGCTGACGTTTCCGGAGGACGCCACCAGCGACCAGTCGAGGTCCTTGATCTGCGCAAAGGTCTCCATCACCAGCCGGGCCGTGCTCACCGGGCTTGCGTCCCACGCCAGCGCCGCCGCCTGCCGCGCGCGTTCCTTGGCCTCGGCGGATGCCTTCCTGGCGGCCTCGCCGCGCTTCTCGATTGCCGCCTTGCGGTCGCTGGATATCGCCGCCTTGACCGCTTCAATCAGCGCCGGCAGCGTTGCTTCGGCATCCGCCGCCATCTGCACATCGATGGTCTGAAAACGCTGGAGGTCCTGGTAGTTCGACTTGGTGTTGAGATCGACCGAACTGATGCTGATCAGCTTTGTGCCGGGTTTTATTTTGGATGTATTGACTCCGATGCCGTGCTCCCCGTTGTCGGTATAGGAATTCACCGTGCCCCAGTAGTCGGAGAGCTCCATGCCGATGATGACGTCGGCATTGTTGACGGCGGTCGGGGCGCGTCTGAGATAGTGGGTGGTCGGGAAATTCATGCGCCCGCCCTGGTCAACGACCGCGGCCTGGAGCGCCTCGGCGAGCTGCACGACGAGCCGCATGCCGTTCTCGGTGCGCGCGGCCCGGTCGACAACAATGACCGGATTTTGCGCATTGGCCAGGAGGCGTGCGGCTTCTTTCACGGCGCCGGTGTCGCCCTGCGGCGGCGACGTCGGGACGTAGCGTGGGATATAGAGCTTCTCACCATTCTGGGTGACGGGTTCCTGCTGCAGGCCGGCGTCGAGCGAGATTGCGACCGGACCGTAGGGCGGCGTCGTCGCAATCTTGTAGGCGCGCACGAAGGATTGCGCGAAATGCTGCAGCGAGACCGGCGTGTCGTCCCATTTGGTGTAGTCCCGCACGATGGCGTTGATGTCCTGCGCGGAATGGAACGTCGGTACCCCGGGCGGCCGGTGGGCGGCGTCAAGATCGTTGCCGCCGACTACAATCATCGGAACGCGATCGCACCAGGCGTTGTAGATTGCCATGGTAGCGTGCTGCAGGCCGACCGTGCCGTGGCAGAGCGTCATCAGCGGCTTGCCGGCGGCCTTGAAATAGCCGTGCGCCATGCCCGCTGCCGATTCCTCGTGCGTGCAGGTGAGAAATTCCGGCATCTTGTTGCCGCCGTAGTCGATGAGCGACTCGTGCAGTCCGCGGAAGCTCGACGCCGGGTTCGACGGCATATATTTGATGTCGAGCGTCTTGATGACATCGACCATGAAGTCGGAGCCGGCCACACCCCCGATGCGCGGCAGTTCGTTCGGCGCTGCGGTTTCTGCCGCTGCAACACGCATGGTGGGTGGCAGCGCGGACGGCACCCGCGGCCGCACGGAGGCACTGGATGCGGAGGTCGCCGTCGCCTGCGGCGATGCTACGGCCGTCGCAGCACCGGTGACCGCGGCAGCGGCCAGGAATCCACGTCGGCTTACCTTGGGACGCGCTTGCTTTGGTGTACTCCTGTCACGTGCCATGTGGCTCTCCCTTTGCTCTCAAGGCGCGGCGATCGTGCTGCCCGGTCATCGACGCATCGACGGATATTATCGTTGCCGACGCCATGCGGGAAGGCGCCCGCCCATTGACCTCTTCTGACTTCTTCGCGACGGACGATTTCTCTTCCTGACACATGAATTCTGCGTCGGCTTCGTGCAGGCATCGCCGCCCGCCGTCGACGGATATTTCGAGGGGAACGAGAGTGTCAGCTCAAAGACAGAAGCTCGCCCGCATCTGCGCGCGGGCGCAAAAGCAAAGCGGCGCGAATGCGCCGCCTGAAACGTTCGTGTGTCTATGTAGTCTCAGGTGCGGGCCACACACCACCGCCCGCTCCGCTTGCGCGGAGCGGCGGTGTTTCGGAACTGTTAGCTCTTTGGCCCTTAGTGGACTGAAGTCTCCTGTTGCAAACGCGCGATCTCGTCCTTCACCAGCAACTTGCGACGTTTCAATGCCACGATCTGAAGATTATCGATCGATGGGTGGGCCCGTGCTTCATTGATTTCCGCTTCGAGGGCCCGATGACGCCTTTCCAATTCGGCAAGATGGGCTTCTATGGACATGTTCTGAAGTTCTCCTCAGTCAGTTAGTGCCTGACATCGAGCATACTACACCCGAAAGCCCGTATCTCGAAGCATGATTTTATGCTGCAAAGCAGCAATCCCCGCATTTGCTTACCACGTGCAAATCCGCGCCTTAACGGTAAAGAAATTCAGGCACGACTTGAACCTGAAGCGGCAAAACCGGATAATAATGGCCGTTACTGGCTATGGGGCGTCAATCGCTGGTAGCAATGAATAAAGAAGAAGAGCGTGAGTTGCAGCAGCAGCTGGCGCGCCTCCAGCAGGAGCATCGCGACCTTGATGCCGCGATCTCGGCTTTGCAGCACACTCCCGGTTCCGACCAGCTCCAGGTTCAGCGCCTCAAGAAACGCAAGCTCCAGCTGCGGGACCGTATCTCGTATATCGAGGACCAGCTCACCCCCGACATCATAGCCTGAGCGCAATAGCCTGAGCGCGGCCAGGCTTGGCGAGCCGATCATGCCCGGGCCGGACGCAGGCGCCGACGCCGTAGCGCCTCCCACCAGCGCAAGCGGCTTACGCGCAGATTCTCGATGGCCATGAGCGCCGCCGGAGTGATGATCAACGTAAGCACGGTCGCAAAGCCGAGCCCGAACACGATCGCCGTCGACAGGTTGATCCACCATTGCGTTGCGGGCGCACCGACCGTGATCTCGCGTGACAGGAACTCGATATTCATGCCGAAGGCAATCGGCAGAACGCCGAGAATCGCGGTGGTGGCGGTCAGAACGACCGGACGGGCGCGCTCGCGGCAGGTTTCGAGGATGGCATCACGGGCCGCCCTGCCTTCCCGCCGCAACCGATCATACGTGTCGATGAGCACGATATTGTTATTCACGATCACGCCCGCGTTCGCGATTACCCCGATGCCGGTCATCACCACGCCGAATGCCTGCCCCATGATCAATAGGCCGAGCAGCACGCCGAACGTGGAGAGCACCACCGCGGTAAGCACCAGCGCGACCGACGTGAGCTTGTTGAACTGCGCGAGCAGGATGGCAAATATCAGAAAGATCGCGGTGCCGAATGCCTTAAGCAGGAATGCCGATGCCTTGGCGCGCTCCTCGTCCTCGCCCTTGAGCTTGAAGGTGACACCGGAGCCGAGATCGGCCCTGGCGAGCTTGCCGGTGAGCTCCTGCTGCACCCTCGCGGACTGCACGCCCTCGGCGACATTGGCCGAGACCGTCATCACGCGGTTTCCATTGACGCGATTGATGTATCCGACGCGGGGCGCGGGGCGCCGCTGCACGAAATTGCCGATAGGCACCTGGCCTGCCGGGGTCTGTACCCGCAGGTCGTCGATCTGATCGAGACTGCGCCGCGCCGGCGGGAAGCGCACCAGAATATCGACCGACTTGTCGCTGTCGACCGGCCGGTATTCCGTTGCCTTGAGCCCGTTGGTCACGAGCTGAATGGCGTTGCCGACGCTGGCGACACCGGCGCCGTACTTGGCAGCTTCGGCCGTATCGATCTCGATCTTCCAGTCGATTCCGGGGAGCGGCCGCCCATCGTCGAAATCGCGCACGTCGCCGTGCGCCCTGACGATCGCCGAGACCTTGTCGGCCGCGGCCGGCAGCAAGGCCGGATCCAGCGCGCCAATCTGAACCTGAATGGGCTTGCCGGTCGCCGGTCCGGCACGCGGCGCCGTCACTTCAACGAGCACGCCGGGGATGTCGGCCGTCCTGGCACGAATGGCATCCATGATCTCGTGCGCGGGAGCGCGAGCACGCCAATCCGCAAACTCGAACTGGATCACGCCGATCGTGTCCTCGGTAAGCTCGCCTATCCCGCGCGGCTGCTCGCCGATGCGGGCATAGACGGTTTTCAGACCCTCGAACTGGAGCACACGGTGCTCGACTTCCCCGACCACACGATTCTTCTCCTCGAGCGACAGGTTTCCGCGCGCGTGCACGATCACCTGACCGTAATCGGGCTCCACGCTCGGGAAGAACTCGACGCCGCGCCCAAAGCGGCCGTAGGCAAGCTGCACAATGACGAGCAGGCCTGCAGCCAGCGCGAGCGTCGTGCCGGGATGCCGCAAGGCGAGGCCCACGGTGCGCATATACGGCCCGTCGCCGCCCGGTTCGCTCGCATGGCGCCTGGCGTTTCCGCCATGCATCGCGGAAGCCGTCCTGCCCAGCAGCGCGCCCAGCGTCGGGGTGAAGAAAAGCGCAACTGCGAGCGAAGCTGCAAGCGTGGCGATGAGCGTGATCGGGAGATATTTCATGAACTCGCCGACCATGCCGGGCCAGAACAGGAGCGGCGAGAATGCAGCGACCCGCGTCGCCGTCGCGGCAATGACCGGGCCCGCCATGCGCTTTGCCGCCAGCGCATAGGCGGCTCTCGGCAGCATGCCTTCCGCCAGGCGCCGCTCGGCAAACTCGGAGACGATGATGGCGTCGTCCACCAGCATGCCGACGGCGAGAATAAGCGAGAACAGCACCACGATGTTGATGGTCAACCCGGCGAGCTGCAGCCCGAGCACGCCGGCAAGGAAAGAAGCGGGAATCGCAATCCCGATGAACAGCGAGGCGCGAAAGCCCAGCGCAAACAACATCACGACCGCGACCAGAAGCACGCCGGTAGCGACCGAGTTCTGAAGATCGCCAAGCATCTGCCGGATGATCTTGGACTTGTCCTGGGTGAAGGTCACATGGACGGACCCGGGCCAGGTTTTCTGCAGCTGCGCGATGACCGCCTTAACGGCGTCGACGGTTTCGATGAGGTTGGCCCCGGTGCGCTTCGAGACCTCGACGGTCATGGCCGGGCGCCCGTTCACGCGGGTAACCGAGGTCGCATCCTTGAACGTCGGCTTGACCTCGGCAATGTCACCCAGCGTGACCGACGCCTTTGCCGACGAGGCCACCGGCATCTTCAGGAGGTCCTGCGGCCGTTCAAACAGCGACGGCACCTTGACGGCGAAGCGGCCGGTCTCGCCTTCGAGCGCGCCGGCGGCGATGAGCGTATTGACCGACGCCGTCATCGCGCCGAGCTGATCGATCGACAGGCCGTAGCTGTTGATAAGCGCAGGATCGAGGATGATCTCCACCGCCTCGTCGCGCGCCCCGCGCAGCTCGGCCGACAGCACCCCCGGCGCCTGCTCGATGGCATTCTTGGCGGCCCGCGCCATGCGCAGCAGCGTTCGCTCGGGCACATCGCCGGAGAGCCCCACCACCAGCACCGGATAGAGCGACAGATTGACCTCGGAGACCTGCGGCTCGTCCACGTCGCGCGGCAGGTCGTGCTTGGCCTGATCCACCTTGGCGCGGACGTCGGCAAGCGCAGCTTTGGAATCGAAGCCGGCCTCGAACTCGAGCAGCACGAAACCGCCGCCTTCGAAGGCGGTGGAACGCATCTCCTTCACATTGCCGACCGATTTGAGCTGGGTCTCGACCGGACGCAGGAGCAGCCGTTCGGAGTCCTCGGGACTGATGCCACGCTGGGAGAGCTGGACATAGATCACCGGGATCTTGATGTCGGGCTCCGCCTCCTTTGCGACCGTGACATAGGCCACAAGCCCGGCGCACAGGAGAAAGACGAGCGTCGCGATGGTGAGCCGAGCATGATCGATAGCGTAGTCGATGAAGCGGGACATCGCTCTTTGGCTCGCTTTGCTGGTCCTTAAGAAGCGGCCGCGTCTATGGCTACTGCGCGACGGCGGTCAGCTCATGCGCCCCGACCGCCTCGACCTTCTGGCCCTTGCTCACGAAATCCTGACCCTGCACGATCACCCTGCCCCCGTCGGGGACGCCGGTGACCCACATTGCCGACTGCTCGTCCTCGACCACTGCGATCGGCGCGAAATCGACGGTGTCGTCGGTGTCGACGACGCGCACGCCGAGCTCGCCGCTTGAGGAGAATGTCAGCGCGGAACGCGGCAATCGCGTCGCCGGGACCGGCGACTGCGGCACGATCACCTCGGCGGTGATCCCGTCCGGGATCGCGCCATCGGCATTCGGCAACTCGATCTCGACGCGATAGGTGCGCGTCGCCTGGCTGGCGCTCTTGGCTACAAAACGAATCCGCCCGCTTGCGCGCTCGCCGGTCACCAGCCGGACATCGGCTCGCTCGCCCACCCTGATGCCGGCAAGCTTGCGCTCGGCAACTTCCGCGACGGCAAGCATTGGATCGAGCGCAACCACGTTCATGAGCTCGCGGCCGGCGAAGGAGAAGGCGGCCTGGCCGACTTCGACTGCCACATCCTGCACCACGCCCGACCAGGGTGCGCGCACAACGCCTCGGTCGCGCTCGGCCTCGGCGCCGGCAAGAGCGGCCTCCGCAGCCTTGAGCTGAGCCTCGAGATCAACCAGCTGCAGCCGCGGCAGCGTGCCCGTGATGATCAGCGCGCGCTTGGCCTCAAGCTCGGTCCGCTTCTGGGTGACCGCGGCTTGTGCCTGCGCTACCTGCGCCTCGCGCGCTTCATCGGAGAGAATGGCCACAACGTCATCCCGGTGGACCACCGTTCCACGCTTGACCCTGAGATCGGTCAGGATCCCGGAAGTCCGCGCGGTGATGACGACATGCTTATCGGCCTCGGTGCGACCGGAGAGGACAAGCTTTCGGCTGTGGGAAACGAGGCTCGCCCTCGTCACCGCAACCCGGAACAGCTTGCTTGACCCGGCCGCGACGGCGTGCAGAACGCCATGGGTTTGCCCCGCGTCGTGCGGAAAGAAGTGTCCCGATGCAATCCATAAGCCGGCGGCGGCCACGAGACCTAGGGCGGTGAGATGGCGTCCCTTCATGATCGGTTCGCCCGCAGTTTCGGCAAGCCCCGGCCGCCGCGCGACGTGCGGCGCTGGCACCCGATCAACAGCGCGGGTTCGGGCTCGAGCGTGCGGCAGCCCCGCGCGCCGTCCGCGATAACCATCGGCATGGCAATGCCCCCAAAATGCACCCTGCAGCGGGATGTCGACGGCTCCGCCGCCCGACACTCCAGCCGGCCCACCGGATTACATCCACGTCGAAGGCGGCGGAAATACGAACTTCCCTACCCCCGCGAGGCGCCATTCCAGTGCGGCCAAAAATTATCGCAACGCATGGACTCCGAGGGCTGATTCTGCTACAGCGACGCCAAATCGAGGGCCCGCGCGATCGCGCTTTGGCGGCAGATCGGCGGGCCTTCGCCGCATTTCAGACATCCGAAACCATACGGATCGCAGAAGAAGGAATGACGCGTGCAGGTTCTCGTCCGTGACAACAATGTCGACCAAGCCCTCAAGGCGCTCAAGAAGAAGATGCAGCGCGAGGGCATCTTCCGCGAGATGAAGCTGCGCGGGCACTATGAAAAACCCTCCGAAAAGAAGGCGCGTGAAAAAGCCGAGGCCATCCGCCGGGCGCGCAAGCTCGCGCGCAAACGCCTGCAACGCGAGGGGTTGTTGCCGATGAAACCTCGCCCCACGCCCGGGACCGGCCCCGGCGGCGCGGCGCGCCCTCCCCGGCGCCCCACCTTTTGATTTCCGCGGAGGCTTTACCGACCCAGAATTGGCGGCCCCGCAACTTGCGGCAATTTGTGGCGCGGACCCCAGCCGGTCCGCGCTATTGTTTTTGGCGGCCGGCAAGATGATGGCAGGCTTGATCGAAATGATCGCGCCCGGGGAGGATCAAGATGAAGCACAGTACTGACCGGATTCTCACTACCCATGTGGGCAGCCTGATCCGTCCACAAGAATTGCGTGAGTTCCTCGGCGCCAAGGAAGCAGGCTTGTCGTTCGATCAGGCTGCCTACGCGATTTGCCTCAAGCAAGCGGTCGCCGAGGTGGTGCGCCGGCAGGCCGAAATCGGCATCGATGTCATCAGCGACGGCGAATTCGGCAAGGCGATCAGCTGGGCGCAATATGCGCTGTTTCGGCTCGGCGGATTCGAGCGCCGGCCGTTTCGCGCGGGCCACAATCCCTTCACCCGCGGCGTCGATCGCACGCGCTTTCCCGAGTTCTACGCCGAGCTCGACGCGCGCGACAAAGTTGAAACGGTCATGGACTCGGTTGCCGCGAAGCCAATCACATATACCGGGCAGGAGGAGCTCAAGCGCGACATTGACAACTTCCGCTCGGCGCTTTCCGCCGTCACGGTGGAAGAGGCGTTTCTTCCGGTCGCTGCGCCGGCGAGCGTCATCCCGGACCGCAAGAACGAGTATTACCCCAGCGACGATGATCTCCAGCAAGCCATCGGCGATGCCATGCATGCCGAGTACAAGATGATCATCGATGGCGGCTTCCTGGTGCAGCTCGACGATGCGCGCGCAGCAGTGAGCTACGACCGGATGGTGCCGCCGCGGACACTATCTGAATACCGCACCTGGCTTGGCAGGCAGATCGAGATCACCAACCATGCCATCAAAGGGCTGCCGCGCGAGAAGATCCGCTATCACGTCTGCTGGGGAAGCTGGCCCGGGCCGCACACGTCGGATGTGCCGTTCAAGGACATCGCCGACCTCGTGCTCAAGGTCCGCGCCGGCGCGTATTCCATCGAGCTCGCGAACCCTCGCCATGAGCACGAGTGGCGGATTTGGGAGCATCTCAAGCTGCCGAAGGATACCGCTCTGATTCCCGGCGTGATCAGTCACGCCACCAATATCGTGGAGCATCCGGAGCTGGTGGCGGAGCGGATCGTGCGGCTGGCGCAACTTGTCGGCCGCGAGAACGTTATCGCAAGCACCGATTGCGGGTTTGCGCAGGTGACTTATTTCGCGCGCGTTCACCCCTCGATCATGTGGGCCAAGCTCGAAGCGCTCGTCGCCGGCGCGCGGCTTGCGAGCGAAGCGTTGTGGCGGCGATCGTCACGCTCAACGATACGCGGTCGCCATGCCCCACGGCGCACAGCGAAACGGTCGCCAAAGCGTAGCCGGACCCGAAGGTCGGCCTGAGCGCCGGGATGCGCACCACCTTGTTTACGTTATCGATACCCTGTCGTCATTCGAGGAACGGAATTGCGCAATAACAGGTTGTCGTGTTTGGCGTCCATTGCCTGACGCCGAACAGCACAGCGGGAGACAATCATGTGGAATGCAGTGCTCGGCGGAGCCGTCGCGGTCACCATCGCCACCTCATCGATCATCTATGCTCAGCAGCCGGAGTCGGAGGGCGAACCCGGGCCTCGCGCAGGCGCCTCGCAAGCGGACCGCACGGATTCGACGAATGCACGGTCCTCGAACCTCGCCTCCCTCAAGGAGCGCCTGCGGCTGACCCCTGACCAGGAGAAGAACTGGGCGGCTTTCGAGTCGGCATTCCGGGCACTCACGCAATCTCGCCGGTCGCAGGAAGAGGCTCGCCCTCTCGACCCGGTGCCGCAAATGCGCCAGCGCGCCGAGGCTCTCGCCGCCATGGGAGCCGCGCTGTCGCGGCTCGCAGATGCAGAGGCTCCTCTCTACAACAGCCTCAACGAGGATCAGAGGCGCCAATTTGCAACTTTCGCTCCCGTGCCAAGCGGCGAGATGCAGGGGCGCTCGCTTGAGCGCGAACTCAATCGCGACGACCGTGGCTGGCGCGACCGGGACGAGGGCGACCGCCGCGGCTGGCGCAGCCGGGAAGAGGATGACCGTCGCCGCTGGCGGGACCGGGAGGATGACGATCGCTTCGGCTGGCGTGGGCGAGACGACGATCGCGACCGTCGCAGTTGGCGTGGCCGGGATTACGACGAGGACCGTCGCGGCTGGCGCGGTCGGGATCATGATGACGAGCGTCACAGCTGGCGCGGACGAGACGATGATGACCGCCGCAGCTGGCGCGGATGGGACGATGATGACCGCCGCAGCTGGCGTGACTGGGACGACGATGAGGACCGCCGCAGCCGGCGCGGCAGGAACTACGATGACCGTGACTGAGGCGACCGAGCCAACATTCTGGTCCGCCGTATGAAAGGGCGCAAGAAATCAGATCGCCGCAGGCGTGCTGCTTCGCGCGCCAATCACTCTGCGCCCCATTCCGCATCCGCCGGGCGCGAGGGTCCGCCCGACGACCGCGCGTCGGAGAGCATGCTGTCGCTGCACGAGCTGTTCGAGCAGCAGACGCGGGCCATGCTCGACCGCAGCGATCTCGACGAGGAGCAGAAGCAGAACATTCTCATCGCCATGAGCTGCCCGTGCTGCGGAGCCGGCGCAATGTCATACACGGTCAAGCTCAGGCGGTGAGCGCCTCCGGTCCGCTCGGGCGTAGACTTTCAGCCCTTTCGAGCACCGGGACAGTGGGATCCAGCCAGAACGCCCAGACTGCGGCCCCCGCCACGAGCAGGCCCGCTGCGATGATGAACGGCGCTTGCCAGTTTCCGAATTGAACAAGGAATCCGAACACCAGGGGCGACAAAGCTCCCCCGATATTGCCGGCCATGTTCATCATGCCGGAAACCGTTCCTGAATACTTGCCGCCGACATCCATCGGCACCGACCAGGAAGGTCCAATGGTGCATTCGAGAAAGAACATCGCTGCGGTCAGGCAATAGACGGCGATATAGGCGTCCTGGGTCATGGCCGCCGGTACGATGAAAACACAGCAGCCGAGCATGCCGGTGATCGCCACGGTGCGCCGCGCGATCCTGGCGCTCCCCGTTTTCCTGAGCAGCCAGTCTGTTGCAAGTCCGCCGGCCGTGTCGCCGACGACGCCCGCCCACAACGGCAGCGACGCGAAGATACCGACCTTTATGAGCGTAAAATGCCGGAACTCGACGAGGTACGAAGGAAGCCAGCTGAGAAAGATCCAGAGACAATAAACATAAGTGAAATACGCGCACATGATCGCCCACATGTTCGGCGAGCGCACAAGCGTGCTCCACGGCACCTTCGGCTTGGCCGCAATGTTGGCTTGCTGGATGGCTCCTTGCGAATCCACGCCGCGAATATGCTGCAGCTCCGTCTTGTTCACCAGTGGATGCTGCTCGGGCAGATCTCGATACGAGAAATACCACCAGACGGCCCACAGCAACCCGACCAGGCCGCAGATATAGAACACCCATTGCCAGCCGAGCGTCGTCATTATGAGCACGACAATGGGCGGGGCGATTGCCGCCCCGGCGCGGCTGGCGCTGTGGGTGATGCCCTGCACGAAGCCGCGTTCCTGGCGCGGATACCAGAGCTGCATCGCGCGCGTCGCAACAGGGAACGCGCCTGCCTCGCCCACGCCGAACAGGAAACGCATGACAATGAACACGGCAGCGCTGCCGGCGAGCGCGGTCGCCGCTGTCATCAGCGACCAATAGCCGACGATCGCGGTGAGCACGCGGCGCGGTCCAAACCGGTCTCCGAGCCATCCGCCCGGCACCTGAAACATGGCATAGGCCCAGACGAAGGCGCTGAAGATTGCCCCCATGGTAATCTTGTCGAAGCCGAACTCCTTGCTGATCACGGGTGCTACTGTCGATATGTTCACCCGATCGAGATAGGTGATGAGATACATCAGGCTGATCAACAGCAGGATGTACCAGCGTCCTCCGCTGCCGCTCGCTCGCTGGGCTTCGGACATGGATTTTCCTCTCCTGATATTGTCTTTTGTTGGCGCGGGGTGCGCTCGGCGTGTCGAGGTCGCTGTTTCCGACCAGCGCATGGCATGGCTTATGTTGGGGCGGGACCGCGGCCGGCACAAGCCGGTTGGATGGGCAAGATGCATCGAGCCGGCAAAGTCGGCGAATGGCCCGCCTACTGGACGCTACGGCCGGTGTTGGTGTCAAATCCGGGGAACAATGGGCAAAGCTGACGCATGAAGATCAAACCCGGCGGCGAGGTATTGGGGGCGAGGGTCGAGGGGATCGATCTCGGCCGACCGCTGTCCGACACCGAATTCAGGCAGATCCTGCGCGCGCTGGGCGAGCATGGCGTGCTGTGCTTCCCTGCCCAGGAACTCGAGTCCGACGCTTTCGTCCGCTTTGGGCGCATGTTCGGCGAGCTTGAAATCAACGTTGCCAATTCATTTCACGAGCCGGGGTTTCCCGAGGTCATGGTGCTGTCCAACATGACGGAGAACGGCAGGCCGGTCGGTCTCGCCGATGCCGGCCAGGGATGGCACACCGACATGTCCTACAGCCGCGACATCGCGCTCGCGAACATCCTCTACGCCGTCAAGGTGCCTATGCGCGCCGGCCAGCCGCTCGGCGATACCCAGTTCCGAAACATGCAGCTCGCCTATGAGGAGCTGCCGGGAGACATCAAGCGCCGGCTGGCCGGGCGCACGGCGACGCACGACTTCGCCAAGTTCTGGGACATGATGCGCAGCCGTCCCGGCTCAGCGCGCGCGCCGCTTACGCCGGAGCAGCGCGCGAGAAAGCCGCCCGTGTCGCAACCGATCTTCCGCACGCACCCGATCACCGGCCGCACGATCCTCTATTGCAATCCGGGCTATGCGGTCCGTATCGACGGCATGGCCGAGGCCGAGAGTGCCGAGCTGCTGGCCTTCCTGTTTGCCCATCAGGAGCAAAAGAAGTTTTTTCATGCCCACGCGTGGTCGCCAGGTGACGTGCTGATGTGGGACAACATCGGGACCGTGCACAATGCTGTTGCCGACTATCGTCCCGACGAGCCGCGCTACATGCGGCGCGTGCAGGTGATGGCGACCAAGGACTATGCGAGGCTGGCCGCGTGAGCCGGGCATGACCCGAAATCCGGATGGAACGCCTGCCATGGGCATGATCAGGGGTCGCGCAAGGAGCTTGCCGGCCGCTGCGATCGTTGCCTGCCTCGTGCTCGTCGCGCTGCGCGCAACCGCAGCCGCGCAAGCGCCGGAGATACGCTTCGCGCGGCAGTTCTCGATGGGCTATCTCCAGTTCAACCTGATGCAGAAGCACCAGTTGCTCGAGAAGCATGCTAAGGCCGCCGGCATTCCCGAGGTCAAGGTGACCTGGGCGACCTTCAACAGCCCGGCGGCCATGAACGACGCACTGCTGTCGGGCTCGGTCGATATCGTCTCCGGCGGGGTGCCCGGGATGCTGACGATCTGGGCACGCACGCGGGGAACTCCGAATGCGGTCAAGGGTGTTGCGGCGTTCTCGTCACAGCCGATCCTGCTCAACGCGCGCAATCCGCGGGTCACGAGCATTGCCGACTTCACGGAGAGCGACAGGATCGCGGTGCCCGCCGTCAAAATCTCGGTGCAGGCGATGATGCTGCAGATGGCGGCCGCCAGGCAGTGGGGCCAGGCCAATTTCGCCAGGCTTGATCCGCTGACGGTCGGCATGTCGCCGCCGGATGCCACCATCGCCCTGTTGAGCGACTCGGCCGATATCACCAGCGTGTTCAGCGTGCCGCCCTTTCAGTATCAGCAGCTGGAGAAACCCGGCATCCACACCGTGCTGAGCTCGCAGGACATATTCGGCGGACCTCACACATTCACGGTGGCGTGGACCTCCACGCGTTTTCACGACAAGGATCCCGCCCTGTACACCGCGCTGGTCGCCGCCTTCAAGGAAGCCACCGACATGCTCGACAAGGACGTAAAAGAAGCCGCGCAGCTCTGGATCGACGATGTCAAGTCGAAGATGACCGCGGAAAAAGTGGCGCAGATCGCCTCGGGCAAGCAAGTGAGATGGACGATGGTGCCGGAGGGCACCATGAAATATGCCGATTTCATGCACGCAGTGGGCTCCATCAAGGTTGCACCCACGAGCTGGAAGGATTTGTTCTTCCCGGAGCTGCATGGGCTGCCCGGCAGCTGAAGCATGACGGCGTGCGCCTCACCACGCCTTGCGCCCCTCTTGCAGGTGCAGGGGGTGACCCTGCAATACAGGACCGCGAAGCATCTGGTCACCGCCACCTATCGCATCAGCTTCGACGTCTATCAGGCGGACCGGTTCGTCCTGCTCGGCCCCTCGGGTTGCGGGAAATCAACGCTGCTCAAGGCGGTGGGCGGCTACATGGCGCCGACCGAAGGAGGCATGCACCTCAAGGGACTGCCGATCCAGGCGCCGGGGCCCGACCGCGTATTCGTGTTCCAGGAATTCGACCAGCTGCTGCCCTGGAAGACGGTCAAGCAGAACGTGGTGTTTGCGCTCGAGTCTTCCCACAAGATGCGCGGCAAGGCAGCCGAGGCGCAGGCCATGCGCTACATCGACAAGGTGAACCTGGCCAAGTTCGCCGACGCCTACCCGCACACGCTCTCCGGCGGCATGAAGCAGCGCGTCGCCATCGCGCGCGCGCTGGCGATGGAGCCGGACGTGCTGCTGATGGACGAGCCGTTCGCCGCGCTCGACGCTCTCACGCGCCGCAGGATGCAGGACGAGCTCTTGGCGCTGTGGGCCGACACCCGCTTCACGGTGCTGTTTGTGACCCACTCAATTCCGGAGGCCGTGCTGGTCGGCAATCGCGTCCTGCTGCTGTCCCCGCATCCGGGTCAGGTCAAGGGCGAGCTCAACAGCGACGGCCGCGATGGGGTGGATCCGGCAAGCGGGCGCAAGCTGTCCGACCGCATTCACGAGATGCTGTTTGCCGATCGTATCGAGGAGCAGGAGGTGGTCCGTCATGGTTGACACCAACAGCGGCACGGCGCAGCTGGCAGCCGCTCCGCCGCTGCGGCCCGAGTATCTGCGCGATACCGTTGCTGCCGACGAGATCGGCGTAGTGCAGAAGCCGCTGACGGTGATGCAGCGGCTCGTCAACCAGGCCTGGCTGCGCAAGGCGTTCATTCTCATCGCACTCGCGGCAGCCTGGCAGGGCTACTCGCGCTGGCTCGACAACCCGCTGCTGATGCCAACCTTCACGGCAACGCTGGAGGCATTCGGAGACGGGATCGCCAACGGGGAGATTCCGCAGAAGGTGGCAAACTCGGTAACGCTGCTGCTCAAGGGCTATGCCGTGGGACTGGCACTGGCGATGCTGTTCACCGCGCTCGCCATGATGTCGCGCATCGGCAACGACCTGCTCGAGACACTGACCTCCGCGTTCAACCCGCTGCCCGCCATTGCGCTGCTGCCGCTCGCGCTCATCTGGTTCGGCTTGGGCGATCTCTCCATCATATTCGTGCTGGTGCACTCGGTTCTGTGGGCGGTCGCGCTCAATACCCACTCGGGATTTCGGTCGGTCTCCAACACGCTGCGCATGGTGGGGCGCAACTACGGCCTTGCCGGCCCGCGCTTCATCGCAAAAATCCTGATCCCGGCCGCATTCCCCTCGATCCTCACCGGATTGAAAATCGGATGGGCATTTGCCTGGCGCACGCTGATCGCCGCCGAACTCGTGTTCGGCGTCTCCTCCGGCAAAGGCGGGCTCGGCTGGTACATCTACGAGAACAAGAACATGCTGGAGATTCCCGCCGTCTTCGCAGGCCTGCTGACGGTGATCCTGATCGGGCTGGCCGTGGAGAACCTGATCTTCCGCAACATCGAAAACGCCACCGTGCGCAAATGGGGCATGCAGTCGTAGGCGCGTGCGAAGCCGCAGGTTTCTCCCGAGGCTACGGCAAGCCGGTGCCTGCAGCCCGCTCGCGGCCCTCCTGCTTCGCGCGCAGCGCCGCCCGCAGCTTTTCGGTCGCATCCTCGTCGACTGCAAATGTCTGCGGATCGACCGCGACGCCATAGAGCTCGGCCGCGGCTTTGAGGGTGACGTAGCCCTGTCGGACATCCTGCGCGACCCGCGCAGCCGGCCGCTCCAACGGGCTGCCGTAACCGCCGCCGCCACCCGAGCGAATCTTGAACGCATCCCCGGCCTTGAGCTGCGCCACCAGCACCTTCGCGTTCGGGAAATCGGTTTTCCATTGCCCGCCGATGCGCAATTCCACGGCGTTCCCGGTGCCCTCGAGCCCGCCTGCCAAGCCCCAGGGGCGACAATGGGCGCGGTCGCTCTGGTTGTTGACCATGATATTGGTGCGCGCGCGCACCACCCGCTCGACGCCGAGCCCGCCGCGGCGGCGTCCGGCGCCGCCGGAATCCGGAACGAGCGCGTAGCGCTCGACCACGATCGGAAACTTGAATTCGGCCTGCTCGTTCGGGCTGTTGTGGGTATCGCCGTCATTGATGCAGACCGTGCCGGAAACGCCGTCCTCGGTCAGCTTGGCGCCCCAGCCGCCGCCGAGCGGCCCGAAGCTGCCGATGAAGAATTCCGATGTGCGATTGTTGATGCCGTGGAAGGAGGATGCCAGCAGGTCGGCATGGTGGCCGGCGATGACGCGGTCGGGAATGGCGGGAGCCAGCGCCTTGAAGATGGTATCGACGATGGTCATAGGATAGGTCATCCACCAGCGCATCGGCGCCGGTCGCACCGCGCTGATGACGCGGCCCGGCGGCACGATGGTCCTGAGGCTGCGGAACGAGCCGTCGTTGATCGGATAGTCCGTGGGGGATGTGAGGCACTTGTAAGCCACCTGCGCGCAGGCATGTCCGGTGGTGATGCCGGAATTGTAGAAGCCGCGTACCTGTTTTGAGACCTCGCTCAGGTCGATGGTGAGCTCGTCGCCCTGCACAACTACGCGCACGCGAATCGGCACCTTCCTGCCGATATCAACGCCGTCATCATCCATGTACGATTCGGCTTCGTACACGCCATCCGGGATGCTGCGCGTGCGTCTGCGCGCCAGCGTCTCGGCGTGATCCATGATCGCCTTGATGGAGCTAAGCACCGCGTCGCGGCCATAGCGCTCGATGAGCTGCAGGAACCTTCGCTCGCCGGTCTTGACCGCGGTGACCTGGGCGCGCAGATCGCCCAT
>Ga0306923_10002132_pt1 | contig 17970 bp, 11 predicted proteins | sample sta12Can44000108_FD_203841 | JGI IMG/M metagenome (GOLD analysis project Ga0306923, IMG submission 203841) | Lab enrichment of tropical soil microbial communities from Luquillo Experimental Forest, Puerto Rico - statanox.12C.anox.44.000.108 (v2)... | ecosystem: Environmental > Terrestrial >... | reverse complement strand
CCGTGAGCCTGCGCTCACCTGACGATCTCGGGTAGCGCGGCTCCGCCCGCACACGGCGTGGGCGCGACACGGCACAAGAAAAACCGAAGAACGAACCAGGGACGCCTGCCCGGCGTCCCTATTCGTTGTTTATGGGTGCTATGTCCAAGTTCACGCTATGCTGATATAAGCGCTTTCGTCATTAGGTGCCTGTGACCTTCTGTGACCTTTTTGCGCTGATGGTCATTGGTAGGTCAGCTGTTGTTCGAGAGGATTTCTCCCGGTCGTGGCGTTTCCGGCGGACAGCCCCCGCTGGACGGTAGTGTTCCGGGTGGCGGTCGTTCGTCCAGGGCCCCGTTAGCTACGACCAGGCCGGGGGAGGAGAGGGCACGTGTACCTGAAGTCCCTCACCCTGCGCGGTTTCAAGTCGTTCGCCTCGGCCACGTCGCTGCGCCTCGAGCCCGGCATCACCTGCGTCGTCGGGCCGAACGGATCGGGCAAATCCAACATTGTCGACGCCCTTTCCTGGGTGATGGGCGAGCAGGGGGCCAAGAGCCTGCGCGGCGGCAAGATGGAAGACGTCGTCTTCGCGGGCACGACCTCCCGCGCCCCCCTCGGCCGCGCCGAAGTGACCCTCACGATCGACAACAGCGACGGCTCCCTCCCGATCGACTACGCCGAGGTGACGATCAGCCGCCTGATGTTCCGCTCGGGGCAGAGCGAGTACTCGATCAATGGCGACTCCTGCCGGCTGCTCGACGTCCAGGACCTGCTGTCCGACAGCGGCCTCGGCCGCGAGATGCACGTCATCGTGGGACAGGGACAGCTCGACGCGATCTTGCACGCCGGGCCCGAAGCGCGGCGGGCGCTGATCGAGGAGGCGGCCGGCGTCCTCAAGCACCGCAAGCGCAAGGAGAAGGCGCTGCGCAAGCTCGAGGCGATGCAGGTCAACCTGACCAGGCTCGTCGACCTGACCGCCGAGCTGAACCGGCGGCTGAAGCCGCTGGGCAGGCAGGCCGAGGTCGCCCGCAAGGCGGCCACCATCCAGGCCGAGCTGCGCGACGCGCGGCTGCGGCTGCTCGCCGACGACTACGTGACCCTCCGCGACCGGCTGCACCAGGAAGAGGCCGACGAGGCGGCGATCCGCGCCCGCCGGACGGCCCTGGAGGCCGACCTGGCGGCGGCGCGCCAGCAGGAGGAAGAGCTCGACCGCGCGGCTCAGGCCAGCAGCGCGGAGCTGACCCTGGCGCAGCAGACCTGGTTCGCCCTGTCCTCGCTGACCGAGCGGATCCGCGGCGTCGAGGGGCTGGCCACCGAGCGGGCCCGGCTGCTGGCGGGCGACCCCGAGCCGGAGCGCCCCGGCCGCGACCCCGATGAGCTCGAGCGGCAGGCGGCCGAGTTGCGCGCGGAGGAAACCGGGCTGACCGAGCGGCTGGCGCAGGGGCGTGAGTCGCTCGCCGAAGTCGTCGCCGAACGTTCCGCCGCCGAGGCGGCGCTCGCCGCCACCGAGCGCAAGCTGGCTGACGCCGCCCGCGCCGCCGCCGGGCGCGCGGAGCGCCTCGCCCGGCTGCGCGGCATGGTCGACGCCGCGGAGAGCCGCAGCGCCGCCACGCAGGAGGAGATCGACCGGCTCGCCGCCGCCGCCGAGCAGGCCCGCGCCCGGGCCGAGCGCGCTCGCCTCGAGTACAGCGATGTCCAGGACGTGGCCGACGGCGGCGATTCCGATCGCAGCGGGCTGGCCGCTGAGCTAGAGCGGGCAACTGAGGTTCACGACCAGCATTCCGAACGGACGGGAGCGGCTCGCACGGCCGAACGCGCTGCCAACAGCGAGGTGGCGGCGCTCCGGGCGCGCGTCGAGGCGCTCCAGGAGACGCTGCGCCAGGGGGTGGACGCGACCGCGGCGGTGCTCGCCGACCCGGAGCGTTTCGCCGGAGTGCTGGGCTCGTTCGCCGCGCGCCTGGTGGTGGCCGACGGCTATCAGGCGGCTATCGCCGCCGCCCTCGGCGCCGCCGCCGAAGCGCTCACCGTCGATGGCCTGGACGCGGCGGTCGAGGTCCTCACCGCGGTCCACGCCGCCGACGCCGGCACGGTAGGCCTCGTCATCGCGAGCCCCGCCCGGCCGGCTGAGATGGGTGCCCTTCCCGAGGGTGCCCGGTGGGCGCTCGGCCTCGTAACAGCTCCCGCTGAGCTCGCCGGAGCACTCCGGAAGCTGCTGGCCGACGTCGTGGTGGTGGGTGACCTTCACGAGGCAGCCGCGATCGTTCGGGACAATCCGGAACTTCGTGCCGTTACGGCGGCCGGCGATTTGCTGGGCGGGCACTGGGCGCAGGGCGGGTCGGCGAAGCCGCAGTCGCTGCTCGACGTGCGGGCCGCCGCCGACGAGGCGGCGGCGCGGCTGACGGCGGCGGAACTGGCCTGCGAGGCCGCGGCCGAGGCCCTGACGGAGGCGCAGGACGCGCAGGAGGCCGCCCGGCAGGTGCTCGAGGAGACACGCGGCCGGATGCAGGCGGCCGACGCCGCGACGGCGGAGATCTCGGGCCGGCTGGGGCGGCTCGCCGGCGCCGCGCGGGCGGCGGCCGACGAGGCCAAGCGGCTGGACGCGGCGATGGGTGCCGCCCGCCGGTCCGCCGAGAAGGACCAGGCCAAACTCGCGCAGCTGAAGAGCGAGCTCGCGGAGGCGGAGGCCGGGGAACTGCACGCCAGCGACCCGGAGTTCGAGGACCAGATCGCCGACGAAGAGCGCGAGGAGATGGCGCAGCGCTGCACCACCGCGCGCAACGCCGAGATGGAGGCCCGGCTCGAGGTGCGCACCGTGGAGGAGCGGCTGCGCGCCATCGGCGGGCGTGCCGACTCGCTGACCGCGGCCGCCGCCGCCGAACGAGCCGCCCGCGAGCGGGCGGCCGCCAGGCGCCGCCAGCGCGCCGCGCAGGCCGCCGTCGCCCGGGCCGTCGCGTCCGGCGCCGCCGTCGCGGTGGCCGCCGCGGAGTCGTCGCTGGCGCTCGCCGACGCGCGCCGCCAGGAAGCGCAGGCGGCGAACACCGGCGGCGCGGAGTCCCTCAAAACGGTCCGCACCCGCGTCACCGCCCTGTCCGCCGAGCTGGACAAGGTCGTGAACACCGCGCACGGCACGGAGATCGCGCGCGCCGAGCACCGGCTGCGCCTAGAGCAACTCGAGCAGCACGCGGCCGACGAGTACGGCGTCCAGCCGGACGTCCTCGTCACCGAGTACGGTCCGCAGGCGCCGGTACCGGTCGCCGCCGAGGCCGCTTCCGGTGCGCGCAAGGCGGCCGCCCAGGACGTGCCCGAGACGCTGGCGGAAGCGCTGCGGGCGGTGACCGAGGCGGTGCGTTCGGATGCGGATGAGGACGCGGAACAGGACAGGGCCGCGACCGAGGATCCGGCGCAGGCGCCGGGCGCGGCCGAGGCCGCCGGGGTGCCGTACGTCCGCGCGGAACAGCAAGCGCGCGCCGAGGCCGCCGAACGGCAGCTCGTCAGGCTCGGCAGGGTGAACCCGCTGGCCCTCGAGGAGTACGCGGCGCTGCAGGAGCGGCACCAGTTCCTCGCGACCCAGCTCGAGGACCTCAAGAAGACCCGCCGCGACCTGCTCACCGTCGTCAAGGAGGTCGACGACCGGGTGCAGGAGGTGTTCGCGTCCGCCTACGCCGACACGGCGCGCGAGTTCGAGGGGCTGTTCGCCCGGCTGTTCCCGGGTGGTTCGGGACGGCTGCTGCTGACCGAGCCCGACGACATGCTGACCACCGGCATCGAGATCGAGGCGCGGCCGCCGGGCAAGAAGGTCAAGCGGCTGTCCCTGCTGTCGGGCGGGGAGCGGTCGCTGACCGCGATCGCCTACCTGTTCGCGATCTTCAAGGCCCGCCCGTCACCGTTCTACGTGCTCGACGAGGTGGAGGCCGCCCTCGACGACACCAACCTGCAGCGGCTGCTGGGCGTCTTCGACGAACTGCGGGAGAGCTCCCAGCTGATCGTCATCACCCACCAGCGGCGCACCATGGAGGCGGCGGATGCCCTCTACGGCGTCACGATGCGCGGCGACGGCGTGTCCACGGTGATCAGCCAGCGCGTCCGCGAACACGAGCCCGCCTGAGCGCCTGCTCGCCCGGGAGGCGCTGTCACTGGCGGGCCGCGGCCAGGCGATCGCGCGCGGCCTGCGCTACCTGGTCCGGGGTGAAGCCGAACTTGGCGAGCAGTTGCTTCAGCGGCGCCGACGCCCCGAAGGTGTGCATCCCGATCACGGTGCCGCCGTCGCCCACGTAGCGGTCCCAGCCGAGGGTCGACGCCTGCTCTACCGCGACGCGCGCCCGTACCGACGGGGGGAGCACCTCGTCGCGGTACTGCTCGGGCTGGCGGTCGAACAGCTCCCAGCAGGGCATGCTGACCACGCGGGCGCCAACCCCGCCGGCCTCGAGTTCCTCCCGCGCGGCCAGCGCCAGGTGCACCTCGGACCCCGTGGCGAGCAAGATGACGTCCGGTGTCCCGCTGCCCGCCTCGGCCAGCACGTAGCCGCCCCTGGCCACTCCGGACGCCGCCGCGTAGCTGGTCCGGTCCAGCGTTGGCAGGGCCTGCCGGGACAGGACCAGCGCGGCGGGCTCGTGGCGCAGCGCGGTCACGACGCGCCAGACTTCGACGACCTCGTTCGCGTCGGCCGGGCGGAACACCAGCAGGCCCGGGATGGCCCGGAGCGAGATCAGCTGCTCGACCGGCTGGTGGGTGGGCCCGTCCTCGCCCACGCCGATCGAGTCGTGGGTGAAGATGTGCAGCACCGGGATCTCCATCAGCGCCGAGAGCCGGATGGCGCCGCGGGCGTAGTCGGAGAAGATCAGGAAGCCGGACCAGTACGGGCGCAGCTTGGTCAGCGCCATCCCGTTGGCGATCGCCGCCGAGGCGTGCTCGCGGACTCCGAAGTGCAGGTTCCTGCCGCCGTGCTGCCCTGGCTGGAGATCACCGGCGCCGTCGAAGACCAGCCTGGTCTTGGTGGAAGGGGCCAGGTCGGCCGAGCCGCCGACCAGCCACGGCACGACCTGGGCGACCGCGTTGAGCACCCGCCCGGACGAGTCGCGGGTGGCGAGGCCCTTGGCATCGGGCGGGAAAGCCGTCAGTGCCTTCTCCCACCCGTCGGGCAGGTCCCGCCGCTGGATCCGCTCGATCTCGTCGGCCAGCTCGGGGAACTCCTTGCGGTAGCGCTCGAACATCGCCTCCCACGCCTCGCGGGCCTCGCGGCCGCGGGCGCCGACGCCTGCGGCGAAGGTCTCCCGGACGCCGTCGGCGACATAGAAGTCGGAGTCCTCGGGCAGGCCGAAGAACCGCTTAGCGGCCCGGACCCCCTCGACCCCGAGCGGCTCCCCGTGCGCCTTGGGCGAATCCTCCACCGGCGAGCCGTACCCGATGTGGCTGTGCACGACGACCAGGGTGGGCCGCTCTTTCTCGGCCTTGAACGTGTGCAGCGCCCGCGCGATCGACTCGGTATCGTTGGCGTCGGCGACCGTGGTGATGTTCCAGCCGTAGGCGATGAACCGGGCCGCCACGTCCTCGGTGAACGCGATGTCGGTGTGGCCCTCGATCGTGACCCGGTTCGAGTCGTAGATCCAGCACAGGTTGGCCAGCCGCAGGTGGGCGGCCAGGGACGCGGCCTCGGCGGAGACGCCCTCCATCATGCAGCCGTCCCCGGCCATGGCGTAGACGTCGAAGTCGAACATCGTGAACTCGTCACGGTTGTAGCGCTCGGCCAGCCAGCGGCTGGCGATCGCCATGCCCACCGAGGTGGCCACCCCCTGGCCCAGCGGCCCGGTGGTGGTCTCGACGCCGCTGGTCCAGCGGTACTCGGGATGGCCCGGGCAGCGGGAGCCAAGCTGGCGGAACGTCTTCAGGTCCTCGAGGCTGACCGAGGCCCGGTCGAGCACCTCGTAGTCGGGGTCCACCGCCCGGACCCCGGCCAGGTACAGCAGCGACCACAGCAGCGCGGACGCGTGCCCCTCGGACAGCACGAACCGGTCCCGGTTCGGCCAGATCGGATCGTCCGGGTCGAAGCGGAGGAAGCGTTGCCACAGAGTGTAGGCAACGGGGGCGACCCCCATCGGGGTTCCCGGGTGACCCGAGTTGGCCTTCTGGATCGCGTCCATGCACAGGCCCCGGATGGTATTGATCGCGACGGTATCCGCGTCGTAAGTCGTTGTGTTCACTGAGGCTCCCGTGATCGCGTGCGGAATGAACTCGGGTCGGAAATGAGCTTGCTACTCGCGCGGAGCGAACATGGCGGCGCCGATGATGCCCGCGTGATTGCGCAGCCGGGCCGGGACGATCGGGGTCCGCAGCTGGATCAGCGGCAGGAACTTGTCCGCGACGTTGCTGATGCCGCCGCCGATGATGATCAGTTGCGGCCACAGCACCTGCTGCACTAGCTCTAGGTAGGTCTGCAGTCTGCTGGCGTACTCCTCCCAGGGCACCTGGTCCCGCTCGCGGACCGACTCCGCCGCCCACTGCTCGGCCGTTCCGCCCAGCAGTGGCAGGTGCCCCAGCTCGGAGTTCGGCACCAGCGCCCCGTCGGTGAACAGCGCGCTGCCGATCCCGGTCCCCAAGGTGATCACCGCTACCACCCCGGGCATGCCCCGGCCTGCCCCGAACCGGATCTCCGCCACCCCCGCCGCGTCCGCGTCGTTCAGCACCGCTACCGGCCGCCCGGTCACTTTGGAGAAGAAATCGGCCGCGTTGACGCCGATCCAGGTCTGATCGATGTGCGAGGCGGTCTCCACGATCGCGCCCCGCACCACCGCCGGAATGGCCAGGCCTACCGGCCCGGGCACGTCGATGTGCCGCAGCACCTCGCTGACCACGCTGGCGACGGCCTGCGGCGTAGCCGGCGACGGCGTCGGCAGCCGGATCCGCTCGGCGGCGAGCTCCCCGGTGGCGACGCGCACCGGAGCGGCCTTGATCCCCGTCCCTCCGATATCGACGCCCGCGACAAGGACCGATGTTGTTTCTTCGCTCACTTCGGGGCCCCCTGAGCTCACGTTCCGCCTGATGCCCCGCGGATATGCCAGCAGGGCGCGGAGGAACCAGGCAGTGCTCGCCAGGTTCACCATGCGGCCTGGAACCGTCGGCCGCATCCCCCGGAGCGGGTGAGATGGCGAACGTGCGGGGTGCGTCGTATGGAAGGCGGCTTATCGGGCATGCTAGAGCGTGCTTAAGGGCCTCATCCTCAGGCTGAGGTAGCGTGGCCCGTCGGGAACCGCCGTTCCGGGAGACTGTGGCTGTTATGGAATACATCATCCTGATCGTCGTGCTGGCCGTGCTCATCCTGACCATCGGCGGAACGCTGCTGCTGCGACCGAGGGGTACTCGCGGGATCCGGCGCGGCCGCGCCGGCGGCGACCTGGGCACGGGCACCGGCACGGAGACGAGCGACAGCGGAACCGGCACGGGGACCATTACCGTTCCACCGCCGGCCGAGCGGCCGGCGGAACCGGAGGTGACGAAGCCGGTCCTCGAGAAGCCGCCGCCCTCGGCGGGGCGGATGGTCCGGCTGCGGGCCCGGCTGGCGAGATCGCAGAGCGGGTTCGGGTCCGCGCTGCTGAGCCTGCTGTCCAGGGACCGGCTCGACGACGACACGTGGGACGAGATCGAGGAGGTCTTGATCACGGCCGACGTCGGGGTCACGCCCGCCAGGCAGATGGTGTCGGATCTGCGGACCAGGGTCAAGGTCGAGGGGACGCGGACGCCGGACGAGGTGCGGGCCATGCTCCGCGCGGAACTGCTCGAGCAGGTGGAAACCGAGGCGAGCCGCGCGCTGCGAACGCAGCGGCACGAGGGCCGGCCGGCCGTCATGCTCATGGTCGGCGTCAACGGCACGGGGAAGACCACCACGTGCGGCAAGCTCGCGCGGGCGCTCATCGGGGACGGGGAGACGGTGGTGCTCGGCGCGGCCGACACGTTCCGCGCCGCCGCGGCCGACCAGCTGCAGACCTGGGGCGAGCGAGTGGGCGCGGAGGTGGTCAGGTCGGACAAGGAGGGCGCGGACCCGGCGAGCGTCGCCTTCGAGGCGGTGAGCAGGGGCATCGAGTCCGAGGCCGACGTGGTGCTCGTCGACACGGCGGGCCGGCTGCACACCAAGACCGGCCTGATGGATGAGCTCGGCAAGGTCAAGCGGGTCATCGAGAAGCGCACCTCCGTGGACGAGGTGCTGCTCGTGCTCGACGCCACCACGGGGCAGAACGGGCTGCGGCAGGCCCGGGTGTTCGCCGAGGTGGTCGACGTGTCCGGCATCGTGCTGACGAAGCTGGACGGGACCGCCAAGGGCGGCATCGTGATCGCGGTGCAGCGCGAGCTCGGCGTCCCGGTCAAGCTCGTGGGTCTCGGCGAGGGACCGGACGACCTCGCGCCGTTCGACGCGGCCACGTTCGTGGACGCGATCCTCGGGGGTTGATGGCCCGGTCGGGCCATGAAACACGGGCGTAATACATACGGCCGCTGTTTCACGTTTCCGACACATTCGGACTGGACTGCGGAAACGCTCGTACGGCATTGTCGGGTGAGGCGAACGAGAGGGTTCTCACAATGAAGCTCATTACGGCTGTCATCAAGCCTTTCAAACTCGACGATGTCAAAGCAGCGTTGCAGGCATTCGGCGTGCACGGCATGACAGTCAGTGAGGCGAGCGGATACGGCAGACAGCGCGGCCACACCGAGGTGTATCGGGGCGCCGAGTACCAGGTCGACCTCGTGCCCAAGGTCCGCGTCGAGGTCATCTGCGACGACGAGGATGCCGAGGATCTGGTCGGGGTCATCGTCAAGGCGGCCCAGACCGGCCGGATCGGCGACGGCAAGGTATGGATAACACCTATCGATTCAGTCGTCCGCGTCCGCACCGGCGAACGCGGTACTGACGCGATCTGAGTCAGCACGCCAGGGCCTGGAGGCCGGCCGGGTCCTGGCGATCGCAATCTGTGGGGACCAGTACCGCGAGCGCGACCGTACCGCGGCGTGCACTGATCACTCGGGGGACCTGGTGAGCGTCATGACCTCTTTCGCGGCTGATCGTAGCCGAAGGACTACAGAAACGGACCGCTGGCTGGCCGGGATGCTGGGGGCCGAACCCGGCGTCGCTCTCGTCGCCGTGGGCGGCTATGGCCGCAAAGAGATGCTGCCGGGCAGCGATCTCGACGTGCTCCTGCTGCACGACGGCAGGGAAGGCATCGCCAAGATCGCTGACCGGATCTGGTATCCGGTCTGGGATTCCGGCGCCCGGCTCGACCACGCCGTCCGGACCGTCCCGCAGGCCCGGCGAGTGGCCCGCAACGACCTCAAGGTCGCTCTCGGGCTGCTGAACGCGCGGCACATCGCGGGCGATCCCGACCTGACCACGCGGCTGCGCGAGGGCGCGCTGGAGGACTGGCGCGGCAACGCCAGGACCAGGCTCGCCGAGCTCAAGGAGCTGCACGAGGAACGCACCCGGCTGCACGGCGAACTCGCCTTCCTCCTCGAGCCCGACCTCAAGGAATCCCGCGGCGGCCAGCGGGACGTGCACGCCATCCAGGCGGTCGCGGCGGCCTGGGTCGCCCCCGCGCCGGGCCCCCGGGTGCGCGCCGCCTACGAGCAGATCCTCGACGCGCGCCACGTGCTGCACGAGGTCACCGGCCGCCGCCTGGACCGGCTCGTCCTCGAGGAGCAAGACGAGGTCGCGCGCACGCTCAGCCTGCTCGACGGGGACGCGCTGCTGCGGCAACTGGCCGGCGCCGGCCGCACGGTCGCCTACGCGGTCGACCACGCCTTCCGCCAGGCCGACCGGGCGGGCGGGAAGCGCTCGCTCGGCGTCCGGATGCGGCGCGGCAAGCCGGACCGCCGCCCGCTGGCGGACGGGGTAGTGGAGCAGGACGGCGAGGTCGTGCTCGCGCGGGCGGCCGCGCCGAAAACCGACCCGGTGCTGGTGCTGCGGGCCGCCGCCGCGGCGGCCCAGTCGGGCCTGCCGCTCGCGCCGCGCGCCCTCGCCCGGCTGGCCGAGTGCCCGCCGCTGCCGGTGCCGTGGCCGGACGACGCACGCGACGCGCTGCTCGCGCTGCTCGGCGCCGGCCCGTCGGCCATCAGCGTGTGGGAGGCGCTGGACCAGGAAGGCCTGCTGACCGCGCTGATCCCGGACTGGGAACGGGTGCGGAACCGGCCCCAGCGCAACCCGTTGCACCGCTTCACCGTCGACCGGCACCTGGTGGAGTGCGCGGCGAACTCCGCGGCGCTGGCCAGGGACGTCGCCCGGCCGGACCTGCTCCTGCTCGCCTCGCTGCTGCACGACATCGGCAAGGGCTGGCCCGGCGATCACAGCATCTCCGGTGAGGTGGTGGCCCGCGACGTGGCCCGCCGCGTCGGGCTCAGCGACGCCGACTCCGAGCTGATCGCCGAGGCCGTCCGGCACCACCTGCTGCTCCCCGCGGTGGCCACCAGGCGGGACCTCGACGACCCGATGACCGTGCAGCACGTCGCGTCCAAGGTCAGGAGCCGGTCCCTGCTGGAACTGCTGCACGCGATCGCCCAGGCCGACGGCCTGGCGACCGGGCCGGCCGCCTGGAACGACTGGAAGGCGGGGCTGGTCGCGGACCTGGTCCGGCGGGTGTCCGCGGTGCTGGACGGCGAGCCGACACCCGAGCCGGTGCCGCTGCGGGAAGATCAGCTGGCTCTTGTCGCCGCCGGCGGCCCGGCGGCGATCGTCAGCGGCAGCGAGGTCACCGTGGTGGCCCTCGACCGGCCGGGACTGCTCTGGCGCGCCGCGGGCGTCCTCGCCTCGCACCGGCTGGCGGTCCGCAGCGCGACCGCGACCTCGATCGGCGAGACAGCGGTCACGGTGTTCAGCGTGGCGCCCGAGTACGGCGACCCGCCGGACGCCACGCTGGTCGCGGCGGATCTGCGGCGCATGCTCGAAGGCCGGCTGGACGTGCAGGACCGGCTGGAGCGCCGGGCGCGCGCCGTCCGGCCGCCGGGCACCGCCGCGCCGCCGCCCAAGGTCACGCTGGTCGACGGCGCCTCGGAGAGCGCCACGGTGGTCGAGGTCCGCGCGCACGACGAGCCGGGCCTGCTGTGGCGCATCGGCCGGGCGCTCGGCGAGTGCGGGCTCAACGTCCGCGCGGCGCGCGTGGAGACGCTCGGCGCCGAGGCGGTCGACGTCTTCTACGTCACCGACTCGACAGGCGGCCTGCTCACCGACCCCGACGCCCGCCGCCGCACCGTAAGCATGGTGCTGGCCGCATTGACTACCGCCTTACCGGCTACCGAACGGAAGCGGCATGCTCTGCTAGCCCCCGGAGAACTTTGCATCGCTGGATGTCTTTGCATCGCTGGTGACACCTTTCGTGTCCGATATGCCCGGTATGTAGGTGCGCCGGCTATGCGAAGTTCCTCAGCGATGCGAAGTCAGTGCGGTCCGTTCGGTGTAACTGAAACGACCTTTACCCGAACGGGCCGGTAGCCTGGAACCGTGTTTGAGACGCTTTCCGACCGACTGACCCAGGTCTTCTCCCAGCTGCGCGGCAAGGGGCGGCTATCGCCCGCCGACATCGACGCGACCGCGCGTGAGATACGCATCGCCCTGCTCGAGGCGGACGTCGCCCTGCCCGTGGTCAGGGAGTTCATCGCACGGGTGAAGGAGCGAGCCAGCGGCGCGGAGGTGTCAGCGGCGCTGAACCCCGCCCAGCAGGTCATCAAGATCGTCCACGAGGAGCTCATCGAGATCCTCGGCGGCGAGGCCAGGCGGCTGCGGTTCGCCAAGAACCCGCCGACCGTGATCATGCTGGCCGGCCTGCAGGGCTCCGGTAAGACCACGCTCGCGGGGAAGCTCGCGCTGTGGCTGAAGGAGCAGGGCAACACCCCGCTGCTCGTCGCCGCCGACCTCCAGCGGCCGAACGCGGTGGACCAGCTCCAGGTCGTCGGTCAGCGCGTGGGCGTTCCCGTGTACGCGCCGTCGCCGGGCAACGGTGTCGGCGACCCGGTGGCGGTGGCCCGGCAGTCGCTCGACGAGGCGCGCCGGACGATGCACAACATCGTGATCATCGACACCGCGGGCCGGCTCGGCATCGATGAGGACATGATGGCGCAGGCGCGCGCCATCAGGGACGCCACCGAACCGGACGAGGTGCTGTTCGTCGTCGACGCGATGATCGGCCAGGACGCGGTGGCGACCGCGCAGGCGTTCCTCGATGGCGTCGGCTACGACGGCGTGGTGCTGACCAAGCTGGACGGCGACGCCCGCGGTGGCGCGGCGCTGTCGATCGCGGCGCTGACCGGCAAGCCGGTGATGTTCGCGTCCACCGGCGAGAAGCCGTCCGACTTCGACGTGTTCCACCCGGACCGGATGGCTTCCCGCATCCTGGACATGGGCGACGTGCTCAGCCTGATCGAGCAGGCGGAGAAGGCGTTCGACGCCGATGAGGCGGCGAACATGGCCTCGCGCATGATGTCCGGCGAGGGGTTCACGCTCGAGGACTTCATCGAGCAGCTCGGCATGCTGCGCAAGCTTGGGCCGATCCAGAACCTGCTTGGCATGATGCCCGGCGCGGGGCGGAACAAGGAGCTCCTGTCCCAGGTCAACGACAAGGACCTGGACCGGGCCGAGGCGATCGTCCGGTCGATGACCCCGGATGAGCGGCGCAACCCGAAGATCATCAACGGCTCGCGGCGGCTGCGGATCGCGAACGGGTCGGGCGTCGCGGTCGGCGAGGTGTCCCAACTGGTCACGAACTTCTTCGAGGGCCAGAAGCAGATGCGCCAGATGTTCGCCGGCGGGATGCCGGGGATGCCGGGCCTGATGGGTCCCGGCGGCGCGCGGCGCGCCACCAAGGCCACGGCGAAGGCGAAGAAGGGCAAGCGCAAGAGCGGCGACCCGAGGAAGGGGGCGCTGGCCGCCTCCGGCGGCGGCCAGGGCGGCGGACAGCCCGGCCGCGGGCCGGGCGCCCAGGCGGCCGCGGACGCGCCGGCCTCGATGGAGGAGCTGGCCGAGATGCTCCGCGACGCCCAGGCCGCCGAGGCCGTCGGCGGCCCTGGCGGGTTCACCGATGGCTTCGCGGGCTTCCGCGGCGGCCCGTCGGCGCTGCCTCCGATGCCCGCCGCGACACCGCCGGGGAACATTCCCGCTGCCTTCGGCAAGCGCCGCAAGAAGAAGTAGCCACCTCTCCTAGGGGACCCGTTCAGTCGACGGCCAGCGCGCGGACCATGCCGATCGTGTCGGCCTCGGCGGCGGGCTTGTCCTCGCGGTAGCGGAGCACCCGCGCGAAGCGGAGGGCCACGCCGCCCGGGTAGCGCGGGCTGCGCTGGACGCCGTCGAAGGCGATCTCCACGACGAGTTCGGGGCGGACGTACACGGTCCAGCTGTCGCGGTGGTCCTCCAGTTCCAGGAACTTAGCCGTCTGCCAGGTGAGCAGCTCATCGGTCAGGCCCTTGAACGTCTTGCCGAGCATCACCCAGCCGCCGGTCTCCGGATCGCGGGCGCCGAGGTGCAGGTTGGACAGCCAGCCCTGGCGCCGGCCGTGCCCCCACTCCACGGCGAGCACCACCAGGTCGAGCGTGTGCCGCGGCTTCACCTTGATCCACCCGGCCCCGCGGCGGCCCGCCGCGTACGGCGCGGCGAGCGACTTGACCACCACGCCCTCGTGGCCGTGCGCGAGCGCGTCGCGGAAGAACGCCGTCGCCTCGTCGGCGGAGTCGGTCACCAGCCTGGGCATCAGCAGTTGGGCCGGCACGACGCTGGTGAGCGCGGCGTGCCGGTCCGCGTCCGGCTGGTCGATCAGGTCCGTCCCGTCAAGGTGCAGCGCGTCGAACAAGAACACCGAGAGCGGGACGGCCTCCACCGGGACCTCGCTCGCCGCGCGGGCGGCGGTGTCCTGGAAGGGCAGCGGCCTGCCGTCCGGGCGCAGCGCGATCAGCTCCCCGTCGAGCACGGCGGAGCGCACGGGAAGCTTGCCCAGCACGGCGGCCACCTCCGGGAGGCGGGCCGTGATGTCATCCAGCGTCCTGGTGAACAGCCTTACCACGCCGTCCAGGATGTGCGCCTGGATCCGGATGCCGTCAAGCTTCCACTCGACGGCCGCTGCCGCGGACCCGCCCGTCCCAACAGTGGCGTCCGCTCCAGCGGACCTGGCCGCCCCGGCGGCCCCGCCCGCTACGACGGCGATCTTGGCGAGTGCGTCCTGGATCGCTGGCGCGCTGGCGGCCAGCATGGGCTTCAGCGGCCGTCCGACCTGCAGGCCGAAGCCGCTCAGCGCCGCGGTCCCGCCGCTGAGCGCGGCCCCGGCCACGGCCGGGAGCGACCCGCGGAGCATGACCGCGCGCCGCACCTGGGTCACGGGCACTCCCGCTGCGCGGGCGACCGCCTCGGTCATCACGCCATCGAGCGCGCCCTGCCTGAGTTCGCCTGATAGCAGCCGCACCAGGAAGTACTGTTCGTCGGCGGTAGCCATGGCCAGCAATTCCCCGATCAGCCGCCTGCGTTCCCCAGTCGATCCCTTGCCGGCCAGCACGCCGATTCGGGTGAACGCCGCGTCCACATCGGCGATCGTCAGCGACGGCCCCGCCGCGGGCGGCGGGGCGTCACGCAGGGCGGCCCAGCCCACCCCGATCTGCCGCTGCGGCAGCTCTCCCGACAGGTAGGCGACGGCGATCGGCGCCTCGTCGGGGGTCGCCGACTGCAACGCGCCCGCGAGCGCCTCGATCTTGGCTAGCCGCGCGGGGTTCGCCGCGACCGCGCGGGAGACATCAGCGAGTTCAGCGAGCAACACGTCTCTATTGTCACGCCTGCCACTGACTTTCAGCCCCGCCGTCTTCCAGCCGGCTACACCTGAGGGATAAAACACCCATACCGGGCACTGATCGTGGGCCCCAGATCACTGACCGAGCAATTACGTTGCTCGCGGCTGCGACCATCTCCGGCCCGGGGGTACGCAGAACTGGCACATCTCGCTGACCTGGCCATTTCTCCGCCGACCGCCGCCGCCCCCGCGGGAGCTTTCATGATCGTGGGTCATTTGTGGCGAATATCGCCGTTTTTGACCCACGATCATGAAAGCCGACGCGGTGCGGGCCAATTAGCCACCAGCAGTCGGCGACTTGCGCCAGAGGTCCTAGCTGGTGACGCTCGCCTTGGCGGGGGTCTCGGAGGAGCCGGTGCCGTTCCGCCGCCGGCGGCGGGACTCGCCAGGTGCCCACAGGTAGTACCCGACCGGGAACAGCTTGATGTTGAACCTCTCGTCCAGCAGGCCCCACAGGCCGCGCCGGGCGAACAGCGTGATCACGATGGCCACCAGGCCGAGGATGATCAGGTACCAGGCGTTGTACGACTGCAGCGTCTGCTTCAGCACGATGTAGACGGCGGTCCCGATGATCGGGCCCTCGATCGTGCCGAGGCCGCCGATGATCGTCGCGAACGCCATATAGGCGGTCCACTGGACGCTGAAGACGCCGCCCGAGGTGCTGGGCACCACCTGGAGCTGCTGGATGGCCAGCACCCCGCCGGCCGCGCCGCAGCCGATGGCCGCCACGATGAAGACCAGCATCCGGGCGAACCCGACCCGAGCGCCGGAGCTGCGCGCGGCGGTCTCATCGTCGCGGACGGCGGTCAGCACCAGGCCCAGCCTGCCGCGGAGCAGGAAGTAGACCGTGCCGATGGCGAGCACCGTGACCGCCAGCCCGGCCCAGTACGTGGCGGCGGAAAGCAGCGCCGTGTCGGACCAGGCCAGCCCGGGCAGCGGCATGCCGGTGCCGCCGCCGATCGACTGGAACCGCTCGACGAACAGCATGACCGCGGTGGCCAGCACCCAGGTGGCGATCGCGAAGTACCCGGTGCGCAGCCGGGACACCAGCCACCACAGCGGGATGGCGACGATCCCCGCGCCGATGGCCCCGATGGGCAGCGCCGCGAACGGCGACAACCCGTGCATCGCGGGGATCAGCACGAAGTACGCGCCGAGCCCGAGGAACGCCTGCTGCCCGACCGAGACCAGGCCCGCGTACCCGGCCAGCAGGTTCCACATGCTGGCCAGGGTCAGCACGATGAACGCCTGCACCAAGATCCCGGTGGTACCCGAGTAAACCATGTAGGGCAAGTACGCGAGGACCGCGACGACGACGAGTGCGCCGATGCCCGTCCAGGCCACGTTCCTGCGTGACCGGGTGACTCGGACATCTCCTCCCGAACGGACGGTGGCGTCTGTACCAGCACTCACGACTGTGTCCTCCGCGCGGTGAGCCCCTGCGGCCTGACGATCAGCACGACAAGGAAAATGACGTACCCGGCGAGCAGCTCGTACGAGATGTTGATCTGCGCGCCGACCTGCTGGGCGACGCCCAGCACGATGCCGCCGAGCAGCGTGCCCCACAGCGAGCCGAGCCCGCCGATCACCACGGTGGCGAACGCGATCAGCAGGATGGTGTCGGTGCCGGTCGTGGGATAGAGCACGGTGGTCGTGCCGTACGCCATGCCGGCGAGCGCCACGGTGCCGAACGCGATCGCCGCCGCGATGCCGAACACGTGCCGGTAGTCCGCGCCGGACAGCTGCGCGGCCTCCCGGTCGTCCGCGACCGCGCGGATGAGCCGGCCGTACTTGGTCGACGACAGGTAGTACTGCAAGCTGAGCAGCACCACCACGGCCAGCGCGAAGATGATCACGTCCAGCCAGGCGATCGTGATCTGCGAGCCGATGGAGAACGACGCGGTGACGAAGCTCTGGTTGACCCCGAGCCCTTTGCCGTTGGCGGTGAAGAACTGCAACAGCCCGTTCTCGATCACCATCGACAGGCCGAACGTCACGATCAGCGTGATGAGCTCGCCGCGCCGCAGCGCCGCCTGGATGAGCGTCCGCTGCAGCACGTAGCCGAGCGCGGCCATGATCAGTACGACGATCGGGATCGCCCACAGGAACGCCATGTGCGTAGCGGCGATGACCCCGACGCCGATGTAGCCGGCGACCACGGCCAGGTCGCCGTACGCCAGGTTCACTACCTTCATGACGCCGAACATCAGCGACAGCCCGCACGCGAACAGCGCGTAGAGGCCGCCGGTCAAGATGCCCTGGATAATGGCGCTGACCCAAGCCATTAGGATTCGCTCCCTTCATCCGGGCTAACGTTGAGGGCGCGCTCGACGGAAGCCGAGCCGGCCATGCCGAAGTACGCGGCTTCGACCTGCTCCGTCGTGACGTCGGCCGGCCTGCCTTCCAGTGTGGTATGCCCTTCGAGCAGGCACTGCAGGTGGGTCGCCACGCGCAGCGCCTGGCTCACGTCCTGCTCGACGAGCAGCACGGTCACGCCGGACTCCAGGATCTGCGGCAGCATGCCGTAGATGCGCTGCACGATGACCGGCGCCAGGCCGAGCGAGAGCTCGTCGAGCATCAGCACCCGCGGGTTGGCGACGAGTGCCCGGCCGATGGCGACGGACTGCTGCTCACCGCCCGACATCTGCGCGGTGCGCTGTTCCCGGCGGTCCTTCATCCAGGGAAACATCTCGTAAACCCGGTCGAAGGTCCACGGCCCCTTGCGCGCGTAGGTCGCGCCGACCTTCAGGTTCTCCTCGAGCGTCAGCGACGCGAAGAGGCGGCGTCCCTCGGGAACCATGCCGATGCCGGCGGTGGCGCGCTTCTCGGGCCGCAGCCCGGTCACGTCCTTGCCGTCGTAGACGATCGATCCGCTGGTCGGGTGGTGCAGGCCCGCGATCGTGCGCAGCAGCGTCGACTTGCCCGCGCCGTTGGCGCCGATGATCGCGTACACCTCGCCGGGGAGCACGTGGAGCGAGATGCCGGACAGCGCCCGCAGCTGGCCGTGGTGCACGACGAGGTCGCGGACTTCGAGGATCGGGCTGGCGCTGGAGTGCCGCGCGCCGTTGACTGGCTCGCTCATGGCGTGGTGTCTTCCTGCTCCAGCACTTCCTGGACGGTCGAGGTGTTGATGTCGCTCCCCAGGTACACCTCGCGGACCCTGGGGTTCGCCAGCACGCTGGCCGGGTCGCCGTCC
>Ga0306923_10002125_pt1 | contig 18020 bp, 9 predicted proteins | sample sta12Can44000108_FD_203841 | JGI IMG/M metagenome (GOLD analysis project Ga0306923, IMG submission 203841) | Lab enrichment of tropical soil microbial communities from Luquillo Experimental Forest, Puerto Rico - statanox.12C.anox.44.000.108 (v2)... | ecosystem: Environmental > Terrestrial > Soil... | reverse complement strand
CGACTGTTCGAGCTGATCGGCGATCCCATCCGGTTCTGGGGCTTCGAGTACAACGCGGCGATGGCCAGTCCCACCGCATATCTGCCGGGCCGCTTCCTCGAAACACCGGACGGCATGGGCATCGAGGTCGGGCGCACGATCCAACAGAATTCCTTCATGCCCGGATCAGTCATCCGGCCGCAAGACATCGACGTCGGCCGCAGCGTCACACTTGCCGATGGGCAGGGGCGGAACGTGCAAGGCAGCGTGCAGGCCACGCCGCTCTTCGACCCGCCCCATCCGGTTGCGAATTCCTTCGGCCATCTCGTCGTCCCGCTACAGGTCGACATTCTGTCGCTCGCGACCGGCTCGGCGGTTCTGCTGGGCAATGTAGCACGCGCGAGCCAAGGCCAGACGGTGATGAACGAAGTCCTCGGCAGTGGCGACGCGTCGGCCAAATTCCAAAGCTTCACGCTGCAGCGCCAGCCGCTCACCTATGTGCCGAGCTCGGCGCCCGGCGGCGTGAGCAGCACGCTGCGCCTCTTCGTCAACCGGCTGCAATGGACCGAGGTGCCGGAACTCTTCGGCCAACCGCCGACCGCCCAGGTGTTCTCGACGCGCACGACCAATGACGGCAATACTCTGATCCAGGTCGGCGACAGCACGTTCGGCGCCGCTTTGCCGACCGGCAATGCCAATGTCACCGCCACCTACCGGGTCGGCGCCGGCGTCGCCGGGCGGGTCGGCGCCGGTTCGCTGACGACGCTGCTCGATCGGCTGCAGGGACTGACCAGCGTCACCAATCCTCTGCCCGCCGAAGGCGGCGCCGATCCGGAAACTCTAGAAACCATCCGGCGCAACGCGCCGCGCACCGTGCGCACGTTTGATCGCGCGGTTTCGCTGCAGGATTTCCAGGACCTCGTCACCGAGTCGGGAGAGGTCGCGAAGGCGCTCGCCACCTGGGTTTGGGACGGCTTCGCGCCCGCCGTCCACCTGACGGTGGCGGGCGAGGACGGCGGCACTTTTTCCGACCTCACCAGCCTCGCCGCCACCCTCGCCGAAGCGCGCGACCCCAATCACCGGCTGCTGATCGACAACTACACGAAGGTGCCGATCCGGCTGGAGGCGAAGGTGTGGGTCGATCCGGCTCGCTCGCAGCCGGACGTGGTCGCCGGTGCGACCGACGCGGTGCTGGCGGCACTCGCCTTCGACGAGCTGGAGCTTGGCGAGGCACTTCATCTCAGCCTGATCTATTCGGTGCTGCAGGACGTCCCCGGAGTCATCGCGGCGGATGTGACCCGATTCGGATTCAAGAACACCTCGATTCCCTTCTTGCTGTCGCGCGGTGCAACGTTCCTGCCAAACGGCAGCGTGGCGCCGGTCCAGGATTTCTTGCGCATCTTCGCGGCACGTCCGAATCCGGACCACCCGGGACAAGTCGTGCCCGCCGAGCTCGCCTCGATCGAAACGCCATCGCAGGACGTGCTGATCACGGTACAGGGGTCTTGAGATCATGGCAAACGGCAACCAGGACCTCTATTCGCTCTTGCCGGCGATCTATCGCGAGCGAGATGCGCAGCAGAATTTTCAGTTGCAATCGCTGCTCTCGCTCCTCGACGAGCAACGCGCGCTTGTCGACGGCCACATCCAGCAGTTTCAGGAAGATCTGTTCATCGAGACCTGTCAGAACTGGGTGATCCCCTATATCGGCGATCTCGTCAGCAACAATCTGCTGTTCGATCCGAGCCGCAGCGCTGAGGCTGAGACCGCCACATCACTATTTCCCGACCTGATCGGCAAGGACTTGCGCCCACCGGTCGCCATTCGCATCCGCGCCGACGTGGCGAAGACGATCCATTACCGGCGGCGCAAGGCGACGCCCGCGATGCTGGAAGAGCTCGCGCGCGACGTGACCGGCTGGCCCGCGCACGTGGTCGAGTTCTTCCAATTGCTCGGCTGGACGCAATTCCTCGAACATCTGCGGTTCCAGTGCACGTGGACCGATGTGCGCGCGATCGACGCGATGGAGCGCATCGCCGGCGCCTTCGATCAGACCATGCACACGGTCGATGTGCGCCAGCCCTCACAGCAGGAGGGCTGGTACAACATCCGCAATATCGGCTTCTTCCTGTGGCGCTTGCAGAGTTTTCCGCTGGTCAATGTGCCGGCGCGCCCGACCGCGGTGGCATGGCGCTATCATTTCAGTCCGCTCGGCAACCCGGCACCCCTGTTCACTCGCCTGCGGCGGGAAGTCGGCGGCCTCATCACTGAATACGACGTGCCGGCCCCGATCCGCCGCGTCCTCTTCGACAAGGACCTGCGCGATTACGCCGCCCGCGACCCGCGGCCGCCGCCGCCCAATTTCACCCGCCTCTACGGTGCGTTCGGCGTCAGCCCGACCGATCCGGCGGTCACGTCGGAGACGAGCCTCTATGTCAGCCTCAACGGCAACGGAATCGATCCGGCGGATCCGAACGCGCCGCCCAATACCTTCGTTCCGCAGATCGTCTGCATGCGGCTCGATCCATGGCCGGCGACGCAGCCAGCCGGAAAGATCGTCGCCATCGACGTGCACACCGGCCGGCTCGCCATCGGCGCCGGCTGGGGCCCGATCAATTCGGTCGATGTTAGTCATTGGTACGGATTCAGCTCGAGCCTCGGCGGCGGAACCTACGATCGAAGAAAGTGGCTGGAGAACCCGAGCGCCTTCCCGACGCCGCCGACACGCTATTCGGTGCAGCAGAACGGCCCGGCCGGTACCTTTCCGAGCGTCGCCGCGGCGCTTACCCAATGGCAGAACGCCACGCCAAGGCCGAGCCATGCCATCATCTCAATTCTCGACAATCGCACCTACGCACTGCCGGGCTCGATCACACTCGTCAACAACACCACGCTCGCCATAGAGGCGGCGCAGGGAGTGCGCCCGCTCCTGCAGGCGCAGACACCCGGCGGCACGCTCGCGATCGACGTTTCCGACATCGCTGCTAACGACGACCAGCGCAACGCGGTCTTTACGCTCAACGGCGTCATTCTCGAAGGGTCTATCCACGTCGTCGGTGATCTCGGCAAGCTGCGCCTGCTGCATTCCACGCTCATTCCCGGACGGCAGCTCGACGGCAACGGCAATCCGATCTCTACCGAACCGAGTGTCACTGTCGAGCCTGCGAATGCGACGGGCCAGGGTCTCAACCTGCTGCTGCGGATTGAGGCCGCGTTCTCGATTCTCGGCCAGCTCGTGGTTCCGGAAACCACTGCCGGAATCTGGCTGCTCGACTGCATCGTTCAGGGGACCGCCGCCAACCCAGCGGCCGTCTCCGATGCCGCCGGCAAGTTCGCGGCGCCGCTCATCACGGAGCGTTCGACCTTCTTCGGCAGCGTGCAAGTCAAGTCGCTGCAGGCAAGCGACGTCATCTTCACGGCGGCCGTCACGGCACAGCGCACCCAGCAGGGATGCGTGCGCTTCAGCTACGTCCCACCCGGCTCGGTCACACCACGCCGCTACCGTTGCCAGCCGGATGTCGCCGTCTCCAACGCGATCGCGACCGCGTTGCAGGCCGATCCGCTGCTTTCGCTCGCCGCGCAGCAGCAGATCCGCCAGGACGTCGAGAGCCGGGTCGTCCCATCATTCACGACGACCCTCTATGGACAGCCCGCCTACGCGCAGCTCCTGCTCTCCTGCCCGGTCGAAATTCGCACCGGCGCCGAGGACGGCTCGGAGATGGGCGCCTTCTGTCACCTCAAGCAGCCCCAGCGCGAGAGCAATCTCAAGATCCGGCTGCAGGAGTACCTGCCATTCGGCCTCGATCCGGCCATGGTCTACGTCACGTAACGGGAGCGACCACAATGCCCGGCGACTATACGCGATTCAGGTTCAGCGTCTTGAACGACGCGTCCGGAATCCTGCAGCAGCAGGGCCGAGTCATGCTCGACCAGGATTGGAACGAGCTCGTCGAGATCATCGATCGGCGCTGGCGCGCCGAGACAGTGGATATCATCGGCACCGGCGTCGTTCCGAAGGAGACCCCGCACGGATTCGAGATCCAGGTGGTCGGCGGCAACGATCTCAGCATCGGCCCGGGTCGCATCTACGTCGACGGCCTGCTCGCCGAGAATCACGGCTCGGCGCCGCAATTCGACACCGTGCTCGAGGAAACGCCTGGCACTCAGCCGATCGCTTTCGCGGCGCAACCCTACATCCCGAATCCGTGGCCATTCGGCGGCACCAATCCGTTCGCGGTGCCCACAGGCCCCGGCCCACACCTCGTCTATCTCGATGTGTGGAAGCGTGAGGTCACCGCGCTGCAGGCACCGGATCTCGTGGACAAGGCGGTGGGAGTCGATACGACGACGCGGCTGCAGACCGCATGGCAGGTCAAGGTCCTCCCAAATATTCCGGCCGGGTCCACATGCTCCAGCCAGTTGACCGATTGGGCAACGATCACGGCGCGCTCCGCCGGGCAACTCACCACCGCGGCGGCGGGCGTTCCGCAGAGCACCGATCCCTGCACCATTCCGCCCAATACCGGCTATCGCGGCACCGAGAACCGCACCTACCGGGTAGAGGTCCATACGGCCGGCGGGTTCGGAACCGCGCAATTCAAATGGTCGCGCAACGACGCCTCGGTGGCCACGCAGGTCACCGCCATCAATGCCACCGCCAACGTGCTGACGGTGGTGCGCACGAAGCGCGATTCGGTCCTGCGCTTCACGCCCGGAGCCTGGGTGGAGGTGACGGACGACGTCCACGAATTCGGCGGCGTGCCGGGCGAGATGCATCAGATCCTGACGGTCGACGACGTGAAGCTCACCATCACGCTCACGACTCCGCTCAATGCCGCGCAGTTCAGCATCAGCAATCCCACCCAGCGCAACACAAGGGTGATCCTCTGGGACCAGAGCGGCGTCGTTCGCGACATCAACAACAACATCATTGTCGACGTGGATCAGAATGGCGGCCTCATTCCCATTGCGCAGAATACGACCGTGGTGCTCGAGAACGGCATCCAGGTCACCTTCAGTCTCGATCCCGCCATCGCGACGAACCCGCAATTTCATGTCGGCGACTACTGGATCTTCACCGCGCGTGTCGTCGACGCCTCGATCGACACTCTGACCAAGGCGCCGCCGCGCGGCATTCACCACCATTTTTGCCGGCTCGCGGTGGTGTCGTTTCCCGGCACACCGACCGATTGCCGCACCTTCTGGCCGCCGGATTTTGGCGGGGACTGCGAGTGCGCCGCCTGCGTCAAGGTCGAGGACCACAACACCGGCAAGTTCACGATTCAGAATGCGATCGACAAGGCCAAGGGCAGCGGCGGCAAGGTCTGTCTCGGACCGGGCGTCTATCAGCTCAAGGAGCCGGTCAAGATCGCCGGCGCGCTGGCGCTGCAGCTCGTCGGCCATGGGCAGACCGTCCTGGTGGCGCCGCCAGGCAGCCCCAACGGGCCGGTTCCGGCGATTCTGGTCGACGGCTCATCGTTCGTGACGCTGACGGGCTTCGGCCTCGTCATGGCTCCCGGATCCCTGATCATTCTCAGCAGCGGGACCGTCACTATATCGACACCCGGAATCATGATCCAGAACAGCGCATCGGTGACGGTCGAAGGCTGCCAGTTCTATTCCTTCGGCAATCAGCTGTCGGCAAATCCCGCCGTGGCGTTCGGCGGCTTCGTCATACAGGCGAGCGTACGGAGGAATTCCTGCGGCTTCTGGGTTCCGGATGCACAGAATAACCTCGTCATCGGTCCGGGCACCGGAGTGGGACACCTGCCAACTATCGCCGACAAGCCCAATCCCCTTCTGCTCACCCTCGACCTTCACGTCGCGGACAATGTCATGCAATGCGGTTCGAGCGGGATCAGTCTCGACGCGTTTTGCTATCATGCGCGCGAGGTCGGGATTTCCGCCAATGTCATAGGCCCCTCGGCGGTCGCCGGTATTGCGATCGCCGGCATCGGCGTGCAGGCGCCCTCGTCGCGCGTCGAGATCACCGGCAACGAGATCGTCGTGACGAGCGCCCCCATCCCCGCCGGCACCGGCGCTGGCGGAGTTACGACCGGCAACGGCATCGTCTGCGGCGTCAGCGCAGCCCGCATCAGCGACAACGACGTCGTGGCCCAGGGATCGTCGGGCGTCGGCATTCTGCTCGTCCCGCCGCGGTTTCCCATGCTGCTCGGCGGCTGCCAGATTCTCGGCAACCGAATCAGCGGCGTTGGCGGCATCGGCATCGAGATCCGGACGCCGCTCGCCTCCGCGATGATCAAGCAGAACACGATCCAGGCCGCCGGCGCCGGCGGCATCGTCATGACCGGCCAAGCCTCGGCGCAGCATCTCAGCATCGCCAATAATCAGCTGCTCGGGCTTGTACCGGTCGTCGGCCAGCTGCCATCCGTCCTCGGCATCCGCCTCGACTTCGTCGCCGCCGCCGAGATCGAAGACAACGTGATCCGTGACCTCGGCATGGATGCCGCGAGCACCGTGTCGCGGGTGGCGATCGCACTGATCGCATGCTCCACGGTGCGTATCGCCGGCAACCAGATCACTAATATCGGCCCTGTCACTCCTACGTTTGCTCCCGCGGCTCCGTCGGCCGCCATCGCCGTGACCGGGCCGACCTTCGATCGCGCCGAGATTTCCGGTAACGTCATCCGCCGCAGCGATCCGATCGCGGCGAGCACTGGAACTTTCACCTTGTGGCGCGCAGTTTATGTCGGCCCGCTGGTCCAAGTCGCCGGCGGCTTCACCCATAAGGTCGTGCAAACGGCCCCTGACCAGTTCGTCGTGGTGGGCGACGTCATCCTGGCGGGCGTCATCACGGGCGCGCAGCTCGCGGCGGTGCGGGGCAATGTCATGGCGGCGGGATCTGCCGGACCGTTCGCGCCGGCCGGATCGCTGGTGGAAGTGGATGCCGCCGGCTCCGGCGTCTTCGGCGACAACCAATGCATCCTGCTCAGTCCGGGGAGTCCATCGCCCTTGGCGACGCTCGCCGCGCCGATGGTCGCAGCCGCCAACAACATCCTGACCGGCGGCGCCCCATCGCTGCAGATCACCACGCCCGACAACAGGTTCACGGTCTTGGGCAACATCACGAGCAATCCCATCAAGGTGAATGGTCAGAATCTCGCGGCACCGTGGACGCCGCTGAACGTGCAAGCGTGAGGGAGTCCAACATGCCGACGCTGGTGATGTTCAAAGGTGAGAGAAACCTCGACGAGCTGGCAGCCCGCCTGTTCCCGGGCAGCGGGCCGCAGGCGCACAAGCAGGCGACCGACGCGCTCCTCAAGGCCAACCCGCAGTTGGCCGATCTCGGCCGCCTGCCGGCCGGCTCGATCGTCGTCGTTCCCGACATGCCGGCCGCGGTGAACGCCAGCGAGACCGTGCATCCTGCGACCTTCACGCCGGCGGATTCCGCCCGTCTGGTGAACGAGCATGTGACGGCGTTCGCGAGCGCGCTTGCCGCGCAGTCCGCCAACGCGGCCGCCCAGGCCGATGCCACGCTCAAACTCCTGGGGAATTCTGCCCTCACGGCGGCCGCTGCCAGAGACCAGGAACTGGCGCAGCGTCTGACGACAATCTCGGACAACACCAAGGCCGCGCTCAAGGATGTGCAGGCCCAGCAGGCCACACTACAGCAGGGCCTCGCGCAGCTACAGGAGGACCTGGCGAAATTCAATAAAGCATCTCCGCCGTCGCCGGCGCCGCCGGTGCCGCAGCCTCCGCCCGTGGGATCTGGGAGGCCGCCGTTACCGCCGACGCCTTTGCGCGCAGCGCCTGCCACACCGCCGGCGCCGCGACGCGCCCGCGCCACCAAGACCAAGAAAAGGAAGAAGTGAGCAGCATGCACCAGCTGAAAGCCATCAAGTCAAAACCGGCTCATCCAGACCCATGAGGAACGCACTCCAAATTGCACACGGGGCCCTGAATGGTTAATCTGACGTTCGAAACAAAGGGCCATCTGTAAATGTCGATTGGACCCTCCTATAGCAAAGATAAGCCATTGAATAACTTGTTAGGCATCTGATAATCGAACGAAAGGGGACTAATGCGCACTTTCGTACAGAAAGCGAAGCCAACTCAGCAGACCACGCCTGCCAATTCTACGATACCCAGTCGGGCACACCTTACGCAAAGCCGTGACGTGAATTCGATTCTTCACTTGCAGCGCACGATTGGAAATCAAGCAGTACAGCGGCTGTTACAAGCCAATGCTGAAGATCTCGAAACGGATTCCGGCGTGACAGCGGCAAATCGCTTCAGGTTTGATTTCAGCCAAATTCCACTACATCCGCTATATCCGCCGAAAACGGAAACGGTTCAGAGCAAACTAACAATCAACCGACCAGGAGATAACTATGAGCGAGAAGCGGATCGAGTGGCAGCACAGTTAATCCAGTTGCCTGTGGCAAGCGTTTCTTCTGATACTTCCAACCGGGCAATTCAAAGAAAAAGAAAATGCGCCGCTTGTGAGAGTGGAGAGGGATTATGCCCCCAATGCGCCCAAGAAGAAAAGCGTGTGCGGAGAATACAGACAACCACAGATATGGGACCGGCTATTCAGGGTGGAATAGGAGACAAAGAGCCGATTCCAATGAAAGACGAACCGAAGAAACCGCCCAGTGAAAAGAAGAAGGAAGAGTCGCCCAAAAAGTGTTTCGCCGAGACCATTACCATTAGCGGTGCGAAATGTGGTGAGATGTATGGAGCTCTAGCTAAGTACTGCTATGCCAGCGACAAGACCTTGTGGGAAAAGGAAAGCGTGAAGGACGCACCCGTCAGAGGGCGGCAGCAGTGCGAGACGGGCCCTATTGACCAGGTGACGAATCCCGGAACGAGTCTCTCTCACGATAATTGTTGGGCGGACGAAATCTTTAACCAAGGCGGGCCACCTTCGAAGGTTGCGCCATGTACGGACAAGACCAAACAAACGGTGTTCATAGGCCCGACCAAGGACACTGTAGAGCAGTGCAAATACAGCCACGAACAAGTTATTAACGTCACTGTTACCCGAAAAGACGCGCAGGGCAAGCCCACAGCGGGTAAGGTAATCACTACGGTAACCACGGGTTCGGCAGAAGCGAAAACCGAATGTGACTGGACGGCCTAGTCCAACACTCCGCCGGTGCTGCAGGCTGCGCCCGTGGGACCTGGGAGGCCGCCGTTACCGCCGATGCCTTTGCGCGTAGCGCCTGCTACGCCGCGTGCGCCGCGACGAGCCCGCACCACGAACGAAGAAAAAGAAGAGGTGAGCAGCATGCATCAGCTGCAAGCCATAAAATCCAAGCCGTCGAATGAGCCCAGCGCACGCCGGGATGCGCAGCCGCTCACCGCGTCAGTTTCCGAGCACGACAGATGGATGGAGCTGCAGCGCGGGCTCGGCAACCAGGCGGTCTCGCGCCTGCTGCAAAGGCGGCCGGCAACGGGCGCGACGGCGGGGACGCCGGCCGTGGGCGCGCAGACGAAAGGCTCGGGCGGAAACCGCATTCTGCAACGCAAGTGCGCATGCGGTGCGAGGGCCGTCGGCTCGACCGATGAATGCGAGGAGTGCAGCAAGAAGAGGTTAGGGCTGCAAACCAAACTTCGGATCAACGAACTGGGAGATGCTTATGAGCAGGAAGCGGATCGCGTCGCCGATCAGGTGATGGCAATGGCGACGCATCCGGCCTTCGGCAGCGTGCCGCCGCGCATTCAGCGCTTAGCAGGGCAAGCGACCGGGCAGCCGGATACGGCGCCCGCCAGTGTGGATCGCGCACTCGCAGGTCCCGGAAGGCCGCTAGAGCCGGCACTGCGGCAGGATATGGAGCAGCGCCTCGGGTATGACTTTTCCGGCGTGCGAGTGCATTCAGGTCCGGCAGCTGAGAAATCCGCGCGAGAGGTCAATGCTCACGCCTACGCCGTGGGTCAGAATCTTGTGTTCGCGGCGGGTCGCTTCGCGCCGCGAACGCACGAGGGACGCCGGTTGCTTGTTCATGAACTGATACATGTGGTGCAGCAAGGTGGGGCGCCGCTTTCCATACCGATAGTCCAGCGCCAACCGGCCCCGCGTGCGCCTCCGTTGACGCGCGCTGACGAGATCCAGCTCTCGTTGACGTCACCGGGCGAAATCGCGGTTACGCTCAATCCACCAACCCTCACGCTCTACAATTTCGCCATCGATCAATCGACATTGAAGGACGAGCATATCGCCGCGCTGCGGGCCATTGCCTTCTTGACAAACCAGTACGTCGGCACCGTGAAGATGGCAGCGAGCGGTCATGCTGATTCCACCGGCGAAGAAACCATCAATGTTCCGCTTTCTCGCGATCGCGTGGCGGGGGTGCAGGCAGTCCTTCAGGGCTCCACTGGCCTGCTGGTCTCCGGCGCCTGGTTCAGCGACCACCGGCCGGCGGCGGCCAATGACACGGTCAAGGGCCGTTCGCGCAACCGGCGAGTGGACATTTCCTTCTCTTTGGGCAAAGCCGGTCCTCAGCCTCCGGAACCGTGCCAGGGGCCCCAATTGCTGCTGTGCGCCTGCGAGCGCTCACCCGAGATATGTCGACTTTGCCTGGATCATCCCGCACTATGTTTTTGCGCCTTGTTCTTCGACATTTGTCTCGCTTGCATTGCTAGCCTCACGAAACTTGCTGATTGCTTTTGCAGCCTCTTCCCCTGCAAGAAGGAGCCCACGGAAAAGAAAAGAAAGGCATGTCCTGATGACGTTTATCTCCCGTCGGGCGTTAAGCGCATTGACCCGGCAAAGACCGGTGACGATCTGATCTTCCCGTTCGACATGGAAGTGACTTTCTTGCAGGAGCCTGCGAATAAGAGTCCCTATTGTGATTGCAACTGCGGCGAGTATCGGCAGTACGTGGCAGGATACTTCAAGCGAGATCACGGCACAGGCGTGCTGAAAGACCACGAGCACTGGCTCACGATCAGGACCAAGCTCAAGCCTTATCCGCATTTCCAGGAGGACGGGGAGCCTATAGGCAAAGGAGGAATTCCCACGCGGCAAGAATATTATGGCCATCGTTACATTACCGACGCTGCGCGCACGATTCTGAAGCCGGCGGCTACAAAGCTGGTGGCCATAAACGCCCCCAACGATCAGTTTCTTGATCCGAACCGCCAAGACGGCTGCATTTATCGCGGTCACGATGAACCGGGACTCAAGGCGGAGCCCAACGAAGCGGTCGATTTCCACCTCTGGTTCGAGGGCGGGCCCGTGGACGCTTGCAACGGGGACCGTAGGATCGGCAAATGGTCCAAGTGGGAGGTGGTTTGCGACCGGCGACCCCCTTCCCCTCAGGTCAACCGCCTGTTCACCGTTCGCTCCGGGCTGCCGAAAAATCCGAAGGAGGGCCAGGAGCTCACGCTTGAGATTGCGTTCCCGGACCAACCCCCAGAGTGCTATGGAAAGGTCCCCGTCTCGATCATCGGGGTGAGCGATACCGACGTGACCATCTGGACCCGAAACTCAGATCCCTTGCAGATCGCCCCCGACGCATGTCCGGACATCTGGATCCTACCGAACCAAGTGGTGACAATCTTTCGGGAACGATGAATGCGGCGTCGGATCGAGCTGGGCAAGACGATCTCCGCGCGCGACTATCGCACACAGCTACTCGGCGCTGCCGACCAATGACTGCCCTTTCCTGAACACGAGAGGGCGAGCCGGCAAGCCATCAAACCAAATCCGTCGCATCACCGCGCCGCGCGCCGGGCGGATTGCAGATGAAACTTCGCATCAACCGGTCAATAGCCGCGGGCGCCGGCGGCAGATCAGGTTCATTGAATCATGCCACATCAGAGGGAAGGACAATCATTCGGTGTCGCTGCGCGAAATGCCCAAACGAAATCACGCGCCTCCCGTTGCAAGTCTTCATAATGGTTCAAGACCCAAATCATTCAAGCTGAGTTCCAAAAGCGTCGAGCTACTTTTTGGCGTACTTGGAACGCGGCTGCGGCTCGCGGGTGTAAATCCGAATTCAATTGCAATCCGGATCATGATCTCGACCTGACGATTTACCATCGAGAGGTATGGCGATTGGACCGGATAACCGGTTGGAGACTTGATCACGGCGCCATACTTCTGGAGGGCCTCGACAGATTCAGCCCAAAGTGCATACGCGGCGCAATACACTGCTAGCGGACCACGATCGAGAGGAGTCAGCCGGCCCTCTGCGGCGAGCTCAGGGGCAAGCCGGTCCCATTCTTGTCGCGCAGTCGGGCCGAGCTCTGGTGGACATTCGACTACGGAGACGGATTTCGGTTCATCCGCTGGGACTGGCCGCTTTTCCAGGTCAGTCAATTCTTCTTTTGAGGCGTTCTGCTCATTGCGTTTTTTTGCCACGGTGATCTCCGTCATCTGGACCGCTCCGCTCCAGCGGGTCTTCGTCTGGCTCGCGATTAACCGGCTTTGGCCCGATCGACCGCTCCGCTGAGATTTCTTCGAATAGCCGGCCGTTACTGAGCAGAGTTGCCTTCTTGCCCGTGAAAGCCTCCCATCGCCGCACCGCGACATCCACGAATGCAGGCTCCAGCTCCATCGCCAAGCAGACTCTGCCAACCGTCTCAGCGGCAATGACGGTTGTCCCACTGCCTAGAAACGGATCGTAGATCGCCTGGCCGGGACTGCTGTTGTTCTGCAGAGGCCGCCGCATGCATTCGACCGGCTTTTGGCTGCTGTGTGACGTGTCGCAGTCCTGGTTCCCGCTTGGGATCTGCCAGAGCGTCGTCTGCTTCCGATCTCCAGTCCATTGACCCGTCGTGCGCACGGCGTACCAGCAGGGCTCGTGCTGCCAGTGATAGTCACCGCGGCCGAGCACGAGCCTTTCCTTGGCCCAAACAATCTGAGCTCGGATAACAAAGCCCTGACGCCGGAGACTTTCAGCGACAGTGGTGGCGTGCAACGCGCCATGCCAGACATAGGCTACATCGCCTCGGAAGAGCGCCCACGCCGCCTCCCAGTCGGCTTCGGAATCGTTCCGGACTTTTGTCCGTCGTGGGGACTTATTGATACCTAATCGGTGGCGCCAAGCGGGATCATAGTCGACGCCGTAGGGCGGATCAGTCACCATGAGGTTGGGAGCAATGCCGGCAAGTAGGGCAGAAACGGCTATGGCGTCCGTGCAGTCGCCGCAAGCTATTCGGTGAGCACCCACGCACCAAATGTCTTCCATCCTCGTCACAGTATTCTCGGACAGCTCGGGTATTTCATCTTCGTCGGTTAGACCTGTGCCCCGTCCGGGTGCGAGCGCCTGCGCAAGCTCTTGAGTTGTAAACCCTAAAGCTGCCAGGTCTGCCCCGAGCACGGACAGGTCTTTGAGCTCGAGACGGAGTATCTCAAGATCCCAGCCAGCGTTAAGCGCGATGCGATTGTCGGCAAGAAGCAACTGACGCCGCTGCACCTCGCTCAAATCGCTCAACACAATGACTGGCACTTCGTGCAGACCTAATTGGCGAGCAGCCGCGAGCCGGCCGTGTCCTGCAATGATGTCTCCTTCAGCACTAACCAGAATAGGATTGGAAAAGCCGAACGCTCGGATGCTGCCGGCGATTTCGGCAATCTGAGCAGGGCTGTGCGTCCGCGCATTGCGGGCCGACGGGATCAGCCGATCCACCGGCCACGACTCCAAACTCAAGGCGTTAGAGATGGACATTGCTTCGATTCCTCTTCACACACCCATCCCCCTCCCCCCTCCCCCTGTCCGACAAACAAAGTTTCTGAATTTTGCGGAAATGCTCGCGGGCCCCCCGCACGGTCCGCCCCCCCGAAGGCTGTGACTTTTGACTACCCCCCACCTCTGGTCTTCCGGTCGTGGCATGGCTTACACAGCGATTGCCAGTTGGATTGAGCCCAGAACAAACCTGGGTCGCCGCGGTGCGGTTGGATGTGGTCAACAATCACCGCTGGCTCGCGCACGCCGTGTTCCTCGCATGTGCGGCAAAGCGGATGCTCAGCGAGGAACGCCGCGCGTGCCTTTTCCCATTTCGAGCCATAACCACGCGCGTGCGCGCTGCCTCGCTCACGGTCATAAGCGCGGCGACGCTGCTCAGGCGACGGAATATGCGCGGGCCTGAACACCGGGGGCTTATTTGGCATTGGCACGACCTCATGGGCCTTCTCGATTTAATTTCCAGTTTTTGAGGGCGATGGCGCGCAAGCGCTTCCACGCGTGCGTGCCGTAGTAAGGATCATGGCCGCTTCTTGGGCGCGGAGTGTCCAACCGCGAGGAGGGAACGTGGGTGGTTTCGTTGGCATGCTCGCGCTCTTTGCCAGAACGTGACTACCGGCGTCGGAATTGGTTTATGGCAAGGCAGATCGTTTTGATCTGGCGGTCCGTGAGTTCATGTCGAGTCGAGGCCTCGCATAAGCGAGTGATGATCTCGTCATCGATCAGGCCGAGAAGGAGCAACTTGTCGCGACCGCCCAGAAGAGCCCCAATCTGGAATTCGAGATTGATTCGCTCGGCTCGATCGAAAGAAAGTGGTGCCGACTGTTTCGATAAAATTTTGTCGTGCCGAACTAAGGAGGATTTAGGAGGAATCTCTAAGAAGGATTCGTGGTCTTGGATGTCCGGTCCCGAGGGACACGGACGTCCGCTTTTTGCGCCAGCGGTGTCTTGGTAGCTGCCCCGTGAATAGACGGGAGCGTAGCGGAGACCCTTTCGGCTGCCTCGGGCACGGAATACCGAGAGCCCGAGGGCATTCTCCAAGACATTAATGGCTCGCTGAATAGTTTTCTCGCCTAGCTTTGATTGCCCAGCTATGAAGCGCTGCGATGGCCAGCAATCCATCGTGGCCCAATTGAGCTGATCGGCGAGAAAGTAGGAAACCAGCCGATGGGACGGAAGCAGACCTTTCCTCATTATTCGGCCAAGCCATTCGGCAGCCATGTGCTTGAAAGTGCGCTCGTCAATTCCCTCCAGGTAAGGAGGCGGACCAAGCGACCATTCGCCGATCGCCTTCGGCACCAAGGCAGGATCCATTGCGCGACGAATGTTCACGTTCGCACAACGACCGATGGTGTCGGGCGCCCGTTCACCAGCACGTTGCAGAGGTGTTTTGCTTCGTACGCTTCGATATCTGACAAGCGGTAGATCACGCGATGCCCTATCCTTAGATACGGAGGACCGATTTTGAGACGGCGCCAGCCTTCCAGCGTGCGCGTGCTCATGCGCCACCGTCGCGCAAGATCGATTTGATTCAGATGTTGCAAAGCCTCTGCCTCGTTTCGTCAGGACAACTCTGACGTTTCGGCAAAAAAGGCGCTAGCGCGCTAAATCGGAGAAAAATCGGAAAGCTAAATGACTTGATATTTCAGGACACTATTCCCCGCTTCGTGAGCCGCGTGTAATACCCGAAGCCATATGCATTCAGTACATAGCGGCCGGGAGCGGTCTTGACGATCAGCAGCTGCCAAAGCTCCTGATCCTTGAAGTAATCACCGATGTCGCCAGATTTCTTGCCAACTTGGTGTAAAAGTGTTTTTGCGAACAGCCCGTCGTAATTGTTTTGTTCGAGCGATTGATGCAGGAGACGGACGATCATTGCTTGCGACCTATTGAAGCGAAATTGGATGTTTCGAAGAGCAACTACGCTGTAGTCTGCATTGTGCCAAAACCGAGCGCTTACGCGCACGTCTACATAGATTACCGGCTCATTATCCCAGCTGCGTGCACGGACCGTATTCCTTTCAGGAAACATCTTTATATCGCACCATAGCTCAGAAGGTATTTCCTCACGGACCGGATTCTCTGCGAACGGAAAGCGGATGCCCGTGATGAAAAAATGCTCATTGAGGGCACGCTCTGCAAAACTGGTCAGCTTGTCACGATGTGCAAATCGATAAGCTTGCCACATTTGTTTTCGAGCACTTTTCGGAAGGTCTGGTGGTGCGTTCTTGATTTGCTGACGTATTGTCTCGACCGCGTTGAATTTTCCGATCCAAATCTCCCACGCTTCGTTGAGCGGAATGCCATGTGCGTGTTCACACCGATCGCTCCACACCGGGTAGACCGGGTTTTTCTTGGGTGATCCAGTTTTCTTCACTGAGCACGCCTGCGAGCTGTCGGCGAATCACGGGATGATTCGAGAAAGCCAACAATTTTATGCCAGCATTCGGAACAAGTTTGATCTTTCAACAGCTACTCACCGCTACTTTTGTGCACGCTTGGACACGCCTCTATTCGGTAAGCATTTGATTTTGCTGGACGCGAAGCAAGAACTCGCGAAACCTGCGTTCGCCATGCGGGCCGACACAAGACCGCGACTGTCAGAAATCGCCGAAATCCTAGCGGCCGGGCTCATGCGTCTCAGGGCCCGAAAGTCCAGTCAAATATCTGCCGACTTCGGAGAAAGTTCGATCGACTTCTACCGGCACCGGAGCGGTCATGTGGACCCAACTCTTTGGAGTTCGACCCATGAGGGAAGCCGTGCTGGCGCTCCTACTGAGGGAGGCGAGCCGCAGAGTGCTCTGGAAGAGGGCGAGAGTGACTGATGCGCGGGCGCCCGCACCCCTCGCCGCCCGTGGCGCCGGCCGAGCCAGGCGATCCACAGGAGACGCGTGAGGCATTGCGGGCCCTCGTGCGAGCCCTTGCCAGAGCTGCCGCCGTTGAGGAACATCGACGACGCGCGGCGCAGGCGACGACGGCGGACCAAGGCCAGAGGCTGCAGTCATGAAAAGGGCGGCGATCTACGCCCGGTTCAGTTCCGACAAGCAGAATGAGCGCTCTATCGATGATCAGGTCGCGCTCTGCAGCAAGGTTTGCGAGCGCGGCGGCTTTGTCGTCGAAGGACTTTATGACGATCGCGCGTTGTCAGGCGCCTCGACACTCACCCGCCCGGGCTGGCAACGGCTGATGCGCGATGCCGCCGGCAGGCGCTTCGACTACGTCGTCATCGAGGACCTCGACCGGGCATTCCGCAATCAGGCCGATTATCACGCGGCACGAAATCGGTTGAAGTTCCTGGACGTCGAGCTGCACGACGCTCGCGGCGTCGTCGGGCTGATAGAGGGAAGCATTCGCGCGCTGCAAAGCGAAATGTATCTCGAGAACCTCGCAGCCAAGACACATCGCGGGCAAACTGGCGCGGTGACCCGCGGTCGGCATGTGGGACCGCCGCCGTTCGGCTATCAGATCGTGCAGACAGAGCCCGGCGAGCCCAATGCGCTCGCGGTCGACGGGGACACGGCCACCGTCGTGCGCCGTATCTACGCCGGCTATCTAGCGGGGCAGAGCCCGCGTGACATCGCGGCGGCCCTCAATGAAGCCCAGATCCCCGGGCCCCGTGGCGGACCCTGGAACGCGTCGGCGATCGGCGGAAGCCGAAAGCGCATGAACGGCATCCTGCAGAACGCGCTCTATGTCGGGGAAATCGTCTGGAACCGGCAAAAGTTCATCAAAAATCCCGACACTGGCAAGCGCGTCAGTCGCCCCAATCCCGAGAGCGAATGGGTCAGATCGGAAGCACCACACCTTCGCATTATCGATCAAGCAACATGGTCGAAGGTTCAAGCAAGGCGGGCTGATCGGAGCGGCGAGCATCGCTATCACGCGACAAGGCCGCGCCACCTGCTCTCCGGGCTGCTCAAATGCGGGTGCTGCGGATCGAGTTACACCGTATCAGGCGTCGATAAGCGCGGTGCATACCTGCGTTGCTCACGCATGGTCGAGACAGGACTGTGCGATAATCGTCGCACCGTCGGACTCGTGGCGATCGAACGCCAAGTGATCGAAGGGATCGAGAAGCACCTTGCCGCCCCGGACCTGATCGCAGAATACGTCCGGGAATTTCACCGGGCGCTTCGAGAGCTGAATGAGGGCAAAGGCCGCCGACGGTCAGACCTGGGCCGGCGCCTCGTCTCTGTGGAGGCCGACATCAAGCGCACCGTTGACCTTCTGGTGAAGGGCTATCCGACCAGGGCCCTTAAGGAACGGCTAGCGGAACTCGAAGCGGAGCGCACGGCCATCGAAGCTGACCTAGCCACCGTGACGCCATCCCCCATGGAGTTCCACCCAAATGTGGCGGAAAACTACCGACGTAAGGTGGCTGACCTAAAG
>Ga0306923_10002122_pt1 | contig 18040 bp, 14 predicted proteins | sample sta12Can44000108_FD_203841 | JGI IMG/M metagenome (GOLD analysis project Ga0306923, IMG submission 203841) | Lab enrichment of tropical soil microbial communities from Luquillo Experimental Forest, Puerto Rico - statanox.12C.anox.44.000.108 (v2)... | ecosystem: Environmental > Terrestrial >... | reverse complement strand
ATTCCAGACGGTGTATTCGCCGAACATGCTTGTGGGGCTTGCCCAGGCGCTGCTCTCGCCCGCGAAGGCGAGCCAGATCGAAGCGGATGGCCGTCGTCTCGGCTATTGGACACTGCTCAAGCACCTGCGCATCGCGCTCGTGCCTTTTGCTTTGATTGCCGGCACCCTCTGGTTGGTTTGGTGGTACGTCGTCATTCATCAGCAGGCCGTCGCGGAGGCCGCGGTGTCGGGCGTGCAGCAATTGGGCACTCCTGGATTGGAGAGCGGACCGGCGACGCCCGCCGAACAGGGGCCGCCGGAAGGATTCTACCTTTGGTTCGCGCTGTGTGCCGTCGTCGGGGCGATGCTGCTCGTCCGCTACTACTGGCGCATGAATGCCGACCGCTTCGAGGTCCTGAAGCTCCTGACCTCGTCGGTGATGCCGCTCGGCATCCTCACCGTCGTCGTTCTCGCGGTCATCCTTTTCGGAATCACCACGGCGACCGAATCCGCCGGCGTCGGCGCCGCGGGTGCCTTCCTGCTGGCCTTCCAGGCGCGCACGCTCGATTGGAAACGCACCAAGGAAGCGGTGTTCCTGACCGCGAAGACCACCGCCATGGTGTGCTGGCTGTTCGTCGGTTCTGCGTTGTTTTCCGGTGTGTTCGCGATCCTGGGAGGCCAGGCGCTGGTCGAGCAATGGGTACTGTCATTCAACATGACGCCCGTGCAGTTCATGATTCTGTCGCAGGCGATCATCTTTCTGCTCGGCTGGCCGCTCGAATGGACCGAGATCATCGTAATTTTCGTGCCGATTTTTCTGCCGCTGCTCAAGCATTTCAATATCGACCCGATCCTATGGGGCACGCTTGTGTTCGTGAACCTGCAGGCGGCGTTCCTGTCGCCGCCGGTCGCGATGTCGGCGTTTTATCTCAAGGGCGTCTCGCCGCCGCACGTGACCCTCAACCAGATCTTCGCCGGCATGATGCCGTACATGATTGTCATCGTCGTCTGCATGGTGATCATGTACCTGTGGCCCGGGATGACGCTGTGGCTTCCCGCCTATCTCTATGGCGGTTAACGGCAGGCCACTTGATCCATCGACGACGGGACAGGCAAATAAACGGCAGCAGGAGCGCACGTTTGGCTGACACTGCACTCGTTAGCTTGACCGCGAGCGAGGCGGCCGCCGAAATCGCCCGCGGTACCTTTTCCGCCGAGGACTATTCGCGCGCCTGTCTCGGGCGCATCGACGCGCTCGATGGCGAGATCAAGGCTTTCGTTCATCTCGATCGCGAGCACGTACTCAGTCAGGCGCGCACACTCGACGAGCGCCGCGCGGAGCGCCGCGCGATCGGTCCGCTGCATGGCGTTCCCGTTGCGCTCAAGGACATCATCGATACCGCCGATTATCCCACTGAATTCGGCTCCCCGCTGTGCACCGGGCGACGGCCCCGGCACGACGCGACCGTCGTCGCCAAATTGCGCGCCGCCGGCGCGGTCATCATCGGCAAAACCGTCACCACCGAATTCGCCTATTACCATCCCGGTCCGACCCGCAATCCACACGACCTGACACACACGCCGGGCGGCTCATCCTCGGGATCGGCGGCAGGGGTTGCCGCGAACATGGTGCCGCTCGCGCTCGGTTCGCAGACCAACGGCTCGGTGATCCGGCCGGCCGCCTTCTGTGGAGTGTTCGCGGTCAAGCCGAGCCACGGCCTCGTGTCGCGCGCCGGCGTGCTCACCCTCTCGCGCACCCTCGATCATGTCGGCGCGTTCGCGCGGTCGCTTGCGGATCTCGCGCTCATCCTGGACGTGATCGCAGGCCATGACCGGGCTGATCCGGACACGCGCCCCTTCGCAGCTGCCGACTTTCGCGAGGTGCAGCGCGAGCCGCCGCCATTGCCCCCGCGTTTCGCTTTCGTACGCACGCCGATCTGGGACAAGGCCGATGCCGATACCAAGGCGGCGTTCGAGGAGCTGGCCGCCGGACTCGGCGCCTCACTCGCGACCGTCGATCTCCCGCAACCGTTCATCGAAGCCTGGGAGGTGCATCGCACGATCATGGCGACCGAGATGGCGCACAACCTCGCCCCGCTGCTCGCCCGCGGCGAGCCGAGCGCGGTGATGCGCAAGCTCCTCGCCCACGGCCGGAGCGTGAGCGCCGTCGATTATCTCGCCGCGCTCGCCAAGCCTGCGCCATACCGCGCGGCCATCGTCGAGCTCTTTAATGAATTCGATGCGATCGTGACCCCCGCCGCGCCGGGCGTGGCTCCGAAGGGGCTGAGCGCGACCGGCGATCCCGCATTCTGCACGCTTTGGACTCTGACCGGGCTGCCGGCGGTATCGCTGCCGCTGTTCGCGGGTGCGGGAGGACTGCCGTTGGCCGCGCAGCTCGTGGGCGCGCCGGGCCGGGATGCGCGTCTTCTGCGCACCGCCACCGCGCTCATCGCAACGCTCACCGCGGCAGAAAAACCCCGCCGCCGCGCCAAGGCGAAGTGAGCGAAATCGGTGACCGGGCAAACGGGACACCCATCACCGAATTCTCACGAACCGCGTCAGGCAGCTTTTGGCGGCGCGCCCAGATTCTCCGCGAAGAAGGCGAGGGTGCGGCTCCAGGCGAGATCGGCCGCCGCCTTGTTGTAGCGGGCAGCGCCGGTGTCGTTGTTGAAGGCGTGCTGCGTGCCCGGATAGACCTGGAACGTGTACTTCTTGTTGTTGGCTTTCAGCGCCGCCTCGTAGGCGGCAATACCCTTGTTGATGTTCTCATCGTTCTCCGCGTATTGCAGCAGCAGCGGCGCCTTGATCGCGGGCACCATCTCGGCCGGCACTTGCACGCCGTAATAGGGCACCGCGGCGTTGAGGTCGGGACTCCCCGCCGCCATGCGGTTCACCACGCCGCCGCCGAAGCAGAAGCCGACCGCGCCGACTTTGCCGGTTGATTCCGCATGTTTCTGCATGACCGGCACCGCCGCGAGCGCGGCGGCGATCATGTCTTCGCGCTCGGTCTTGGTGTGGAGCTCGCGCGCCTTGTCCTCATCCGGCGGGGTGCCGCCATTGACCAACAGAAGATCGGGGGCCATGGCGAGATAACCTTCGACCGCCAGCCGGCGCGCGACGCCTTCGATGTGGGGATTGAGGCCGCGGTTCTCGTGAATGACGATCACGGCGGGCGCTTGCCCAGCGCTTTGGCGCGAACGAGATAGCCGTTGATTTTTCCCTTCGGCGAATCGTAGGAAACCCGTTCCGCGGCCAAACGCGCGTCGTCGGGCGCAACGATGGCCGCTTGTGCATAATCGTTCTGCAGCAGCGGCAACAGCGCGGCGGCCGCCGCAGCGGAGCCCGTGAGCTCGGCCAAGCGGTCGAGAAATTCCCGACGGCTCATGCCGCCATGGGTGAAACGGTCGTAAAGATTGATGATGCTTTGGTTCATGGTGGTCCTCCGTGCTTCGCAAGCGCTACCATAGATGATCGGGCTACCATATTCGATCTGGCCGACGCACATCTCGCTATCGAATATTCTCGCTGCGCGCGGTGCTGCCGTTCCCGAGATCGTCAGATTCTGATGCCGGCCGCTGCCAATAGCGAACGCGCATGCGCGCGCTGATCGTCCGAGATTACGAGGCGTTCGGCAAATTCGCGGCCCGCCGGACGCGTGGCGTCGATGCCCATCTTCGTCACGGTGAAACTCTCCGGATCGGAGGTGGGATCGAGGATCGCCGCCTTCGCGCCGGGAATGAAGAAGATGTCCTTGTCCGGATGCACGCGGGTGGCCACTGCCCACATCACGTCGTTGGTGTCGAAAATATCCACGTCGTCGTCCACGACGATGACGTGCTTGGTGTAGAATTCGGTGCCAAGCGCCGCCATGATCGCAATCTGCGGCTCGCCATCGGCGATTTTCTTCATCGAAATATAGGCGGTGAATGCGCCGCAACTGGTATGCGGCACGTGGACGGCGCGCACGTTTGGGAGATTGCGCCGCAGCGTGTTGAGGATCTCACCCTCGCGCGTGATGCACGACACCAGGATATGATCTTTGGACATGCCGGCGGTCACGCTCTGAAACATGGCGTCGCGGCGCATGCGCACGCGATGCGCGACGAACACGTGTTGCGTGCTGCGATACGAGGCATAGCCGGTGAACTCGGCAAACGGTCCTTCCGGCTCCCGCGTTTCCGCGAGGATCTCGCCTTCGATGACGATCTCGGCGCCGGCCGGGACCTCGAGCTCGCCGACGCCGCAGCGCGCCACCCGGTACGGCTCGCCGAACAGGCCGCCGATGATCTCGAATTTCCGCACGTGGGGAGGATAGGCGTAGACCATCGAGCCCATGTAGTGCAGCGGGTGCGTACCGATCGTGATCGCCGCGGGCAGCGGTTGTCCGCGCTCCTCGGCGCGGCGCTGAAACTCATACATTCGCCGGCGCGAATGGAGCGAGACGCCGAGGCGGTTCTTGGCCTTGAGCATCAAGCGGTGAAAGCCCGTGGTGTCGACGCCGGTGACTGGATCGCGCGCCGAAATCTGCCCGGCGGTGATGTAAGGGCCGCCGTCGACCGAGAATTGCAGGGGGATCGGCAGCTTGGTGAGGTCGACGTCCTCGATCACGGCCTCGTTCCAGGCGGCATCCTTGACGAGCTCGCAGGGGATATATTTTTGGCAACGCTCACGGAACGCGGTGGGCAAGTCCTGCGGCTTGACCCCCAGGCATGCGGCGAGCAGCTTGCGATTGGCAGCAACGTTGGTGACGACCTGCATGCCGTTCGGGCGCGGCCGCTCGAAGACGATGACCGGACTCTTCCCAGCCCGCTCCAGCTCGTAGACGATCGCCGTCATGGCGAAACGGGTGTCCACCGGCTCGCGGATGCGCATGAATTCGTCCGGATGCTCCGCCTCCACCATGGCAAGGAAGCCGCGCAGGCTCTGGTTGTCGAGATTGGCGCTTGGCATGGGTCTCCCCGATCGATACGTACGCGATCATAGTGCCGCCATCATGCGAAACCCAGCACTCCGAGATATGGACTTGAGGTTTCGGCCGTGAGCAAGACCGGCGTCGGCGCACGGCTGCCGCGTAAGGAGGACGACCGCTTCCTGCGCGGCAATGGCCAATACATCGCGGATCTGCGCCTGACGAACATGCGCGAAGTGGCCTTCGTGCGCAGTCCGGTCGCACATGCGCGATTGCTCGGCGTTCGCATCCCCGATCATTTGCGCTCCTCCGTGTTCACCGCCAAAGACCTCGCCGATGTGCGTCCGATCCGGGCGGTTTCCACGCGCCCCGGCTTTCAGGCGTCGGAGCAGCCGGTTTTGGCCACCGGCAAGCTCCGCCACGTTGGCGAACTCGTCGCCATGTGCGTCGCCGATACGCGGGCGCAAGCCGAAGACACGGCGGCCGAGATCGCGATCGAATACGAGGAGCTGCCGGCGGTCGTCGACATGCTCGAAGCGCAGAAACCCGGCTGCGTGCTCGTGCACGATCATTTCAAGCGCAACGTCCATCTCGAGGTCGACTTCGACGGTCCGGTGGAGCAGGCCGCAAAGTCTGCGCGGGTAAAAGTCACCCGCGAGCTGCGCACCGCGCGCCAGGTGATGTCGCCGATCGAATGCCGCGGCTTCGTCGCGCAATGGGACGCACGGGTGCGGCAGTTGATCCTTTACGGCGCCACCCAGTTTCCCCATGTCGTTCGCACCGGCCTCGCGCAGGTACTGCAACTGCCCGAGATGCAAATCCGCGTCATCTCCACCGATGTGGGCGGCGGCTTCGGCTACAAGGCGATCTTGGCCGGCGAGGAGGTATGTCTGAGCTGGCTAGCGATGCGCTGCGGCCATCCGGTTCGCTGGTTGGAGGACCGGCGCGAGCAGCTCATCGCCAATGCGAACTGCCGCGAGCACCACTACCTGATGTCGGCCTATGCCGACGCGAACGGAAGGATGCTCGCTTTCGACGCCAAGGCCGCGGTCGATTGCGGCGCCTATTCGGCCTATCCGTTCACCGCGGCGATCGAACCGTCGCAGGTGAGCGCGATCCTGCCGGGCCCCTACGATATTCCTGTCTATCGCTGCAAAACCGCGGGGGTCGTGACCAACAAATGTCCGCAACTCCCCTACCGCGGCGTGGCGCGGCCGCATGTTTGCTACGCGATGGAGCTGATGATCGACGCCATCGCCCGGCGGATCGGCCGCGAGCCTTATGAGGTCCGCCTCGCCAACCTCGTGCGCCCGGAGCAGATGCCCTACGACAACATCACCGACAAGCATTTCGACAGCGGTGACTACCCGAAACTCCTGCGCATGGCGGTCGATGCCATCGATGTTGCGGCGGTGCGCGCGCGACAGAAGCGCGGGGAAGCGGATGGACGGATGATCGGCGTTGGCATCTCCGTGTTTTCCGAGCAGACCGCCCATGGCTTCACCGCCGACGGCAAGCGGCGTGCGCTCTACGAGCAGGTCTTTGCCCGGCTCACTCCCGACGGCCGGCTCGAGATCCGCGCCGGCATTCAAAGCATCGGCCAGGGGCTCGAAACCACGCTGGCGCAGATCGCCAGCCAATATCTCGGCCTCGATCCCGCCGATGTGCAGGTCAAGCTGGGCGATACCGAGCTTTCACCCTATTCGAGCGGCGCCTGGGGCTCGCGCGGCATCGTCTGGGCGGGCGGCGCCACCGCGCGCACCTGCAAGGAATTGGCCGAGCGCGTGGCGAAAATCGGCGCGGCGATGCTGCAGACCAGCGTTGAGTCGGTCACCGTGCGCGACGCGGCGGTGTTCGGCCCGCGCGGCAGCGTGACGTTGAGCGACATCGCGCGCGCGTTCTACCTCACGCCCTCCGATCTGCCAGGCGACGTCGATCCCCATGGGCTGGAGCTCGTCGGCGGTTATGCGCCGACGCGGCTCACCGGGGTCCATACGGGGTCGACCCATGCCGCGGTCGTGGCGGTCGATCCCGAGACCGGCGGCATCGAGATTCTTGATTACGTCGTGGCCGAGGACGCCGGCGTGCTGGTCAATCCGATGATCGTCGACGGCCAGATCCAGGGCGGTACCGCCCAGGGCATCGGCTCGGCGCTGTTCGAGGAGATGCCGTTCGACACGCGCGGCCAGCCGCTCGCTTCGACGCTCGCCGATTATCTTTTGCCGGGCTGCGTTGAGGTCCCGAGCATGCGCATCCTGCACATGGAAACGCCGTCGCCCTACACCGAACTCGGTCAGAAGGGGGTCGGCGAGGGCGGTGCCATCGGGCCGGCGGCGGCAATTGCCAACGCGGTCAACGATGCCTTGGCGCCGCTCGCTGTCGAGCTGTGCGAGATACCGATTACTCCGGCACGTGTTCTGGCAGCGTTATCGAAAGCGCGCACCGCCGGATGACTCGAAGCTGGGCGTAGACTGGCCATGCTGGAAAACGCCGGCAACCATACCGTATACTGATCTGCAACATCACTCGGCAGCCGGTTTACGGAGCTTCGCCCATGTCCGACAAAGAACCATTCGATCTCCTGCTGCGCGGGGGACACGTCATCTGCCCGGCGTCCGGACTCAGTGGCGTGATGGATGTTGCGATCCGCGGCGGCCGCATCGCTGCCATTCAGCGCGATATTCTACCGTCCAGCGCCAAAGAGGTTGTCGACGTGCGCGGCCGCCTCGTGTTGCCGGGAATGATCGATACCCATGCTCACGTCTACAAATACGTGAGCGGCCGGTTCGGTCTCGATGCCGACATGGTCGGCGTTCATTCCGGCGTCACCACCGTCATCGATCAGGGCGGCCCTTCCTGCATTCGTGGCGGAGCCGGCAAAGACGCGGGTCTACGCCTTCCTCTCTTCGTATCTCGTGGGCGGATTGGAGGGCCACTACTATCCGAACCTCTACAGCCCGGAGTGCATCGACGTCGATGCGACGGTGAAGGCCGCCGACGCCAACCGGGATCTTGTGCGCGGCATCAAGGGCCACGCCGAGATCGGCGGCTTCGCGCGCTGGGGCATCAAGGTCATTCAGCTGTCGGCGGAGATCGGGCGCAAAACTTCGCTGCCGGTCTACGTCCATTTCGGCCAGCTCTGGGGCCTGCCGCGCAGCGGCGCCAATGGTGAAGATGCCGATACCATTCTGGAGCGGGTGATCCCGCTGCTGCAGCCCGGCGACATCCTCGCGCATCCCTTTACCCGTCATCCCGGCGGCTTCGTCGACCGCAACGGGAAAGTGCACGAGGTCATTCGCGCCGCGCTCGACCGCCGGCTGAAGGTCGATGTCGGGCACGGCAGCCACTTCTCCTATCGGATCGCCCGCAAGGCGCTCGATGCCGGCATCGTGCCGCATACGCTGGGCGCGGACATGCACGGCTACAACACCTACGTGCCGCCGCCTCCAGGCACGCCGGCGGAGCACTCCGACGATGAAGCGCATCCGTTTGCCGGCCAGGCGAAGTTCAGCCTGACCCAGGCGATGAGCTCGATGCTCGCGCTCGGCTTGTCGCTCGAGCAGGTGGTGCCCATGGTCACATCGAACGCCGCGGACATGCTCGGGCTGAGCGACGAGATCGGTGCGCTGCGTTCCGGGATGATCGCCGACGTGTCCGTGCTATCGGATGAGTGCGGCCGGTTTCTCCTGCAGGATAACGAGAAGACGCAGGTCGTGGCGGAACGCCTGCTGCAGCCGCTGTTCTGCCTGCGCGCGGCAGGCGCTATGACGCGGACGCCGCGATCCTGCCGCAGGCGATCGCCGCCTAAAGTAACCCGCATGAAAGCCGAAGGGCGCGGCACAAGCCGCGCCCTTCTTGTTCTTGGCGGTTCTTCGACTGATCAGAAGTCCATGCCGCCCATTCCGCCGCCAGGAGGCATGGCCGGTGCCGGAGTCTGTTTCTTCGGCGCCTCGGCGACCATCGCCTCCGTGGTCACCAGCAGGCCGGCCACCGAGGCGGCATCCTGCAGCGCGGCGCGCACCACCTTGGCTGGATCAACGATGCCCTTGTCGACCAGGTCGACATAGTCCTCGGTCTGCGCGTCGAAGCCGAAGGTCTCCGACTTGTTCTCGAGGATCTTGCCGACCACGATCGAGCCTTCGACCCCGGAGTTCTCGGCGATCTGCCGTGCCGGCGCTTCCAGCGCCTTGAGCACGATGTTGATGCCGGCCTGGACGTCGGGGTTGCGGTCGGTGATCTTGCCGATCGCCTTCTTGGCGCGCAGCAGCGCGACGCCGCCGCCGGGCACGATGCCTTCCTCGACCGCGGCGCGCGTGGCGTTGAGCGCGTCCTCGACGCGGTCCTTCTTCTCCTTGACCTCGACCTCGGTCGCCCCACCGACGCGGATCACCGCGACGCCGCCGGCGAGCTTGGCCAGCCGCTCCTGCAGCTTCTCGCGGTCGTAGTCGGAGGTGGTCTCCTCGATCTGCGCCTTGATCTGTTGCACGCGCGCCTCGATGTCCTTCTTCTTGCCGGCGCCGTCGACGATCGTCGTCTTCTCTTTCTCGATGATGACCTTCTTGGCGCGGCCGAGCATCGCGGTGGTGACATTCTCGAGCTTGATGCCGAGATCCTCGGCGATCAGCTGGCCGCCGGTGAGGGTCGCGATATCCTCGAGCATGGCCTTGCGGCGATCACCGAAGCCCGGTGCCTTCACCGCCGCGACCTTGAGCCCGCCGCGCAGCTTGTTGACGACCAGGGTGGCGAGCGCCTCGCCTTCCACATCCTCGGCCACGATCAAGAGCGGCTTGCCGGCCTGAACGATCGATTCGAGCAGCGGCAGCATCGCCTGCAGGCCCGAGAGCTTCTTCTCGTGCAACAGCACGAACGCGTCCTCGAGCTCGGCCACCATCTTTTCCGCATTGGTGATGAAGTAGGGCGAGATGTAGCCGCGGTCGAACTGCATGCCTTCGACGATCTCGACCTCGGTCTCGAGCGCCTTGGCCTCCTCGACCGTGATGACGCCCTCGTTGCCCACCTTCTGCATGGCCTCGGCGATCATCTTGCCGACCTTGGTATCGCCGTTGGCGGCGAGCGTGCCGACCTGGGCGACCTCGGCGGACGAGGCGACCTTCTTGGCGCGCTTCTCGATGTCTTTGACGACCGCGCCGACCGCGATGTCGATGCCGCGCTTGAGGTCCATCGGGTTCATGCCGGCGGCGACCGACTTGGCGCCTTCCTTGACGATGGCATGGGCGAGCACGGTCGCGGTCGTGGTGCCGTCGCCGGCCAGGTCGTTGGTCTTCTGGGCGACCTCGCGCACCATTTGCGCGCCCATGTTCTCGAACTTGTCTTCCAGCTCGATTTCCTTCGCCACGGTCACGCCGTCCTTGGTGATGCGCGGCGCGCCGAAGCTCTTGTCGAGCACCACGTTGCGGCCCTTGGGACCGAGCGTCACCCGCACCGCGTTCGCCAGCGTGTCGACGCCGCGCAGCATCTTCTCGCGCGCGTTGTCGGAAAACCGTACCTCTTTCGCAGCCATTTCAATTTACTCCGTCTTTGCTTCGGGCCTTAGGCAATCACGCCCATGATGTCGGACTCCTTCATGATCAGGAGTTCTTCGCCTTCCAACTTGACCTCGGTGCCCGACCATTTCCCGAAGAGGACGCGGTCGCCGGCTTTGACCTCCGGCTTGATGATCTTGCCGCTCTCGTCGCGGCCGCCTGGCCCAACGGCAACGACTTCGCCTTGCGACGGCTTCTCCTGGGCGGTGTCGGGGATGATGATGCCGCCCTTGCTCTTCTCCTCGGCATCGATGCGCTTGACGACCACGCGGTCGTGCAGTGGTCGAAACTTGGTCTTGGCCATACGGGTCCTCACCGGCGCGGCGTTGCGACCTGCTAAGCCGCTGATTAATAATGGGAATTACGGATGACTTCGGATGCCACCGCGGCTCTTAGCACTCCGTGCCCGAGAGTGCCAAAGCCTGCGCGGGACATAAGGATTGGCGTTGCCACTGTCAAGCACGCGCCTGGCGCGAGGGTTAACCGAAGGAGGGCGTGCCTCTCAACGGTCGGCTCGTTTGACCGCCCGCTCGTAATAGCCGAGATCGAGGTAACGCCGCGGCGAAGCCGGCTGGCCGCCTTCGATCTCCGCCCGCATCGCCAGGACGTTGTTGAAACCTTCTAGGTCGAATTTGGCGTCGGGGGTGAAACCGAAGGCGGGGTCCATGAGCAGTTCGTAGGTGCGTTCCGCCTCGCTAGCGGAAATCTTCAGTTTGTCAGTCAGTAGCGCAACGTTGATCGGACGATTGGCGGGATCGCGCACCCAACGCAGCGCTTCGATATAGGCCTCGAGGTACCGTTCGAGCGCGCCGCCATTCTCGCGCGCCCAGGCGCGCATCACGAAGGCGCCGGCCGCCTGATACGGGCCGACGAGGTCGGTGGTCCGTCCGAGGCTGCGCATCCCGCGTTGCTCCGCCTGCACCGTGAACGGCAGGTTGAGGATGGCGGCCGCGTTGTCCTTGCTCTCCGCCATCGCCTTCAAGCGGAAAACGCCGGCGCCGACCGGCTTGACCGTGTAGTCCGCGCCGGCGCGCAGCCCCGCGCGCTGAAGCAGGATCTTCTTGGCCTGCAGCGCATAGGCAGTATTGGGCGCATCCACCACCAGCGTGCGCCCGCGCAGGTCGGCGAACGACTTGATCTCCGGTTGGACGAAGAACTCGTTCATCCCGCTGTCGCCGCCGGCAACGATCACCACGTCGTGCTTGCCAATCTCGATCATGGCCAGCGCGTTGTCGACCGCGGAATGCACGATGTCGAATGTGCCCGCTGCGAGACCGTCGCGCTGGCTGCGCGAGTTTTCCGTGAGATGAAGTTCGACCTTCAGCCCGTGCTTTGCGAAGATGCCGTTGGCAATGCCGGCATGGAGCGGCAATACCTTGGCATTGGGAAACGCGTTGACGCGCAGCACCTTTGCCTCATCGGTCCATGCGGGACTGGCGATCAGGGCAAGTCCGAATGCAAGGATGCCGCACCGCCGAATGCACCCCCTGGCGAGCGCGACGCAATTACGGTGATACCCCATGAGATGCTCCTCGCCCGCGTTACCGATGGCGCGTCCAATTACCGCCGTTCGCTTCGCTCTCTGATCCACTCCGCAACTGCCGGCAGTGCGCGCGCCTTGAAATCGGCGGCGATCATGATCGTCTCTTGCGCGCGCGCGGCAACGATCCGCCCGCCCGAGGTGGCGTGCATGGGCGCAAAGCTCGCGAGCTCGGCGGCATGGGTGGCGTCAGTGAAATTCATCATGAAATTCGAGACGAAATAGTGGGTGAATGAGGGCCCCTGCTTCGCGGACAGCGCGGTGAAGTTCCGTTGAATAAAGGTCCAGGCGAGCTCGGGCTGCTCACCGGCCGCCGCGACGGTATTGATCACGCTGCCGACCAAACTGTTCGGGAGCTCGTCGGTCAGCGTCAGCGCGAGCGTCGCACGCGCGAGCTCGGGATCGCGCGCGCTTGCCGCTGCGGAATAATACCGCACCCGCTCGTTTGTGCCCGTGCTCTTGCGGGCCAGCGCGAGCAGCGAGTCATAGTTGCTGCGCTCGGCGGTGACGCCGACGATGTGCGTCACCGCATCGCGCAGCGCCGGCGCCAGCGCCGCCGGATTTTCCAAGAAGCCGACGAACCGCCGCTTGGCCTCGGCCACAATCTGCGCGTCGCCAAGCTCGCCCAACACGCGGATCAGCCGCGCGCGCAAAAGCGTGTCGTCCTCGCGCTCACCTGGGCGGCTGTCCCAACCCAGCCGCTCGAAAACGGGGCGCAGCTTTGCCCGCGCGTAGCTTTGGATCGCTGCTCGCTCTTGGCTATTGCGCGCAAGATGATCGAGACGCGTGAGCGTGCGGACGATTTGTTCCCAGACCGCGCGGCTGTCATCATCGCGGATCTGCTCGGTGAACTCCAAGTAAGATCGCGGCTCGGCCCGTCCCGCTTCCACCAGCGCCCAGCTGTCGGCGAGCAGATTGAGCCGGTCCGCGGGAGCCATCAGCGGCGCCGATTTCACGAGCGCGGCCCGGCTCGGGGCGTCGTACTCCACCCGGTAATAGCCGATATCGCCGAGATTAAGCTTGATCGGCTCGCCGCATCGGCCCGCGGCGATGTCCTCGCGCCCCTCCAGCAGCAAGGCTGCGCGCTGCGCCGCGGCAGACCCGAGCGTGACCGGCACCGGCCAGCGCTGCATCGCGGCCGTGGGGTCGTGCAGCGTGAAGCGATCCTGACGCAGGCGCGCATGCTGCTCGTCGCCGGCGCACGTGACCTCGGCGATAATGAGCGGAACGCCGGGCTGTTCGGTAAAGCTCGCGGCAATCGTTGCCACCGGCTTGCCCGAGGACGCCTCCAATGCCTGCCACAGGTCGGCCGTCGTGGTGTTGCCGTAGGCGTGACCGGCCATGTACTTGCGAATGCCGGCGCGAAACTCCTCCTCGCCGAGATAGTGCTCGAGCATGCGGATCAGTGCCTGCCCCTTGCTGTAGGTGATGCCATCGAAGGCCGCCATCGCTTCGGTTTCATTCGCGATCGGGTGCTGGATCGGGTGCGAGGAGCGCCGCGCATCGAGATTCATCGCGAATTGCTTGCGCTCGTTGCCGTTGAGCCAGGTCTGCCATTGCGGATGCAAATGCTCGGCGGCCTTGGCCTCCATCCAGCTGGCGAAGCCCTCGTTGAGCCAGATATTGTCCCACCACCCCATGGTGACGAGATTGCCGAACCACTGGTGCGCCATCTCGTGGGCGAGGACGATGAAAATGCCGCGTTGCGCGGTGATCGGGTGCGCCGCCGGATCGAACAGAAGACGGCTCTCGAAGAACGTGATGCCGCCCCAGTTCTCCATCGCACCGGTAAACCCGCCCGGCACGGCGATCAGGTCGAGCTTGGGCAGCGGATACTTCACGCCGAAATAGTCATTGAAGTAGCGCAGCAGATCGACGGCGCTGTCGAGCGCAAACCGGCCTTGCAGCCGCTTGCCCATCGTGGTGACGACGCCGACTGTGACGCCGTCTGCTTGCGCCGTGACGCGCTCGAGCTCGCCCGTCGTGAGCACGAACAGATAGCTCGACATCTTCGGGGTTGCGGCGAATGCGACCCGCTTGAGCGACGGCGTGACCGGCTCCTCCTGCGCGACCGGCATGTTGCTCACGGTGAGGTGCGCACGTGGCACTGTAACCGTGAGCGCGAAGCTCGCCTTGAAGGCAGGCTCGTCCCAGCAAGGAAAGATGCGGCGCGCATCGGCGGGTTCGAGATGGCTCGATAGCATCCGTTTCATACCGTGCTCGGTCGGATAATCGACGTAGAAAAGTCCCCGGCCGAATTTGTTGATGTGGCCAGCAAAGCTGACGCGCAGCTTGTGGCGGCCGGCGGCGAGCGGCTGCGGAAATGTCAGCGTCGCCGTTTCGGCGGCGGCATCGAGCGCGATCGTCGCGCTTTGCGTTTCTTCGTCGATGCTCGCTTCGGCCAAGCTCATGTTCACGGCGTTGAGCACAAGGCGCGCGGTCGACTCGCGCACCTCGATGTCCACGGTCTCGCGACCCGCGAGCGTGAGGCCCTCCAGATTCGGCTCGAGCTCGATTGCGTAGTGAACGGGAACGACGGCCTTCGGCAGCTTGCCCGGCGTGGTTTCGAACGAATAGGCCGGCTCTGCCGCCGCCATCGTCGGCGGGACGAGCGCAACCGCGAACCAGGTCACCAGGCAGCCTGCCGCTCGAGCCAACCGCGCGAGCGGTGCGTGTTCAACATTTGGGGCAAGCATTTGAGCAGTCCTCGCGAACGCTTATGCTATCGCACCGCCGGTTGGAGGGGGAGACAGCAATGCGCGCGATCACGCTCGCCGAAGCGAACACGATCATCGAGGGGACCTTCGCGTCGGCCAAAAAACGCAAGGCGCACGCTTTGGCGGCGATCGTGCTCGATGCAGGCGGCCGGGTGAAGGCGTTTCAGAAGCAGGACGGTGCCTCGCTGATGCGCTTCGAAATCGCCTATGGGAAGGCGTTTGGGTCGCTGGCGCTCAATCGCTCCTCGCGCCAGGTGTTGCAGAAGGCGAAGGAGAAGCCTGCATTCATGCGATCGCTGGCCGAGCTCGCCGATGGGCCGCTGTTTCTCGAGGCCGGCGGCCAACTGGTCCGCGATGCGTCCGGCGAGATCGTAGGGGCGCTTGGGGTCACCGGCGACGTCAACGAGGTTGATGATCTCTGCGCCATCGATGGCATCCACGCCGCGGGTTTCCGCGCCGACGCCGATTTCGATGCCAAGGCGGCAAAGCGCCTCAACATCAAGATAGACCCGCCGCTGCGCGACCCGCGCGCGGGGTAGGGAACCCGGCTGCCTCACATCTGCCTTCCCGCCGCCATATCCTGCGATACCGTTGCTGCGATCGCGGGGTTCGGTTGCGGCAATTCACGGGATTGCCATCCCGTTAACCCGCGAGCGGTAATCGGTCGCAAGGCCGCATGGCGGCCTTGGCCGCTCCCGATGCCGTCGGCGCAGTCTAAAGGGGAAGGGTACGCTATGGAGCAGCTCAACGTTCTCGCACGAGCGGTGCTCGGCGCACTCGCGCCGCTGCTCGGCCTGACCGCGTGCAGCACCACGCCCCCGGAGGCCACACAGGCGGCGCTGCCGCAGCCTGAAATCCCGGCCAAGATCCGGGCGAGCGAAATCGTCGGCCGCTGGGGATATGCCGCCTATCACAAGCCGGAGGACCGGGCGCGCACCGAGGCCAACGCGCGCGGCCAGTGCAAGCAGCCTTACGTGATCGGCCAGGGCCCGACCGGTGGGGTCATGATGTACCTTGCCGACTCCAACCAGTTGCAGGAGCTTCGTCTCAAGGGTTCGCAAGAGGGCAAGGACTATATCGGGCCGGCCGGGCAGACGCCGGGCAAGGAGGATCGTGAGATCGTTTCTTTCGACGGCCGCGTGATGCTGCTGAAATACGTCGACCCGGAGATCAACGGCCGTTACGGCACCGGAATCTTCGTGCGCTGTGCGCCGCGCGCTTAGGCGCATAAGGTCCGGGCGCCATCCGATCGCGAACTCCGAGCGGATGAGGGAGGTCCGCAGTGACCCGCCGCCTGCTCGCGGTACCGCTCGCGGCATGGGAACGCGACGGCCTCAAGATCGCGCTGATCAAGGCCGGACTGCCGACCGATGACATCGAGAACCCGCAGCCATTGTTCTGGCGCTTCGAAAGTTACCAGGACATTCCGGGAGGTTTCGGCGGGCTGGAAATCTACGGGCCGGACGCGCTGTTGCGTTCGGTGGTGACGCTTCCTCCGCTCCGCCAAGTCGGGATCGGCTCCGCGATCGTGGAGATCCTGGAGACGGAGGCGCGGGCGCGCAACTGTCGCGCGATCTATCTCTTGACCACGTCGCAGGCCGATTTTTTCGCCGGCCTGGGCTACGCGCCATGCGCGCGCAGCGAGGTGCCCGATGCCGTGCGGCAGAGCCGCCAGTTCACCACGCTCTGCCCATCGACCGCGAATGCGATGGTGAAACGGGTGTAGCGCGGCGAACCTCCGGCGCAGAGGTTTTCCCGAACCGCAATCAAGGCTGGTTCGCAGTTTCGGCCATTCCTTCTGAAAAGAGCCGTGCTAGGGCTTAGAGCGGCCCGCCACGCCCACTATCATGGCCACGATTGCAAACATCATTGCCGGCCCCTGGCGCGCGGTCTTGGTGCTTGGCGTCACGCAAATCCTGGCTTGGGGCGCAATCTATTATCCGCCGGTCCTGACCGTGCCGCGCATTGCCGCGGATCGCGGCTGGTCGATGGCGTTTGCCATGGGCGGCTTTTCCCTCGCGCTTCTTACGGCTGGGCTCGCTTCGCCGCGCGTCGGACGGCTGATCGATCGCTACGGCGGCCATCGCGTCATGCCGGTCGGCTCGCTTATCGCCGCAGCTGGTCTCGCCCTGCTTTGCTATGCAGCGCATCCTGCGGCCTATCTCGCGGTCTGGACCCTGCTCGGCGCTGCCACCGCTGCCTCGCTCTACGATCCCGCCTTTGCCACGCTCGGCCGCATCTTCGGCGCTGCCGCAAGGCGTCCGATCACCGCGCTCACCTTGGCCGGCGGGTTCGCTTCGACGGTGAGCTGGCCCACCACGCATGTTCTCCTGGAAGCGTTTGATTGGCGCGGGACCTATCTCGTTTATGCGGCACTGCTCGCGTTCATTGCCGCGCCGCTCCTCGCCTTCGCGCTGCCGCGCATGCGCGCGGATTCGCTGCCGCGCCCTGACGAGGAGGTGTCGCCGCCCGAAACCGTCCTGCTGCCGAAGGGCTGGCCGTTCGCGCTCGTGGCGGCGGCGTTTGCCGCCTATGCCTTCGTCCCCTCGGGACTGTCAGCGCATCTGCTTGCCGTATTCGGGCGCGCAGGTATCGACGCCGCCACCGTGGTTGCGATCGGTGCGCTGTTCGGGCCCGCCCAGGTGGCTGCGCGCATCGGCGAACTTCTCTTCGCGTCCCGCATCCATCCGCTCAATGTGGCGCGCTTTGCCGTCGGATTGTTGCTCGCCGGGTTCGCGCTGCTCGCGCTGCTTGGTTTCTCCGTTGCCGCCGCCGCGAGCTTTGCGCTGATGTTTGGAATGGCCAACGGACTGATCACCATCGCACGCGGGGCAGTACCGCTCGCCTTGTTTGGCGCCGCGGGTTACGGACATCTCATTGGCCGCATCGGCGGAGCTTTCCTGCTGATGCAGGCGATCGCGCCGTTGGCGCTCGCATTCGTTGCCGAACGCGCTGCCGACTCGATGGTGCTCGCGGTGGTGGCCGTGTTCGCGCTGGTTTCGTTCCTGGGTTTTATGGCAATCCGCCGACCCGGGAGCGGGCATTGATCCATGAATGATTATTCTTCACCGCCGCCGTCATCGCCATCGAAGTCGCTGTCGTCGTCGAAATCGCCGGAGTCGTCGCTGTCATCGGAATCTTGATCCTGCTCCGTGTCATCCGCGCCGCTGTCGAACAGGCCTTGGCCGCCGCTTGCGCCGGGATCACGCGAGCCGGAGGGGCTGCGTCCGATGTCGTCGAGGCCCGCTTCGCGAGAAAGCTCGCTGCCGGCGGCGCTGCCGCCGCTCCAGGGTGATCCGCCGGCTGCGGCGGCCGGGCTGATGCCGCCCAACCCGGCGTGTCCGCCCATCAT
>Ga0306923_10002119_pt1 | contig 18050 bp, 12 predicted proteins | sample sta12Can44000108_FD_203841 | JGI IMG/M metagenome (GOLD analysis project Ga0306923, IMG submission 203841) | Lab enrichment of tropical soil microbial communities from Luquillo Experimental Forest, Puerto Rico - statanox.12C.anox.44.000.108 (v2)... | ecosystem: Environmental > Terrestrial >... | reverse complement strand
GGAGGCGGCCGGGGCGTGCCAGCTGGCGCTGGCCGCGGCGGCGTGGCCGGAGGGGATGGTGCTGCGGGTGCGGATGGGGCTGCACACGGGCGAGGCGCGGGCGCGCGGCAGCGACCGGGTCGATCAAGCGCCGGTCAACCGGTGCGCGCGGGTGAAGGCGGCCGGCCACGGCGGGCAGGTGCTGGTCACCAAGACCACGCATGGCCTCGTCGGCGGCCGGCTGGGCGGCGGGTTCGGGCTGAGGAAGCTGGGCGAGTTCCGGCTGCGGGACCTGGCCGAGCCGGAGCTGATCTACCAGCTGACTCATGCTGATCTGCCCGCGGATTTCCCGCCGATCCGCACGCTGGCCGAGGGTGCGGGCAACCTGCCGCTGCAGATGAGCTCGTTCATCGGCCGCGAACGCGAACTGGAGCAGGCCACGATCGCTTTGCGCCAGGCGCGGGTGGTGACGCTGACCGGGCCGGGCGGGGTGGGCAAGACCCGGCTGGCGCTGCAGGCCGCGGGGCAGGTGGCCGAGCGGTTCAGTGATGGCGCGTGGCTTGCCGAGCTGGCCCCGGTCCGCGACCCCGTCTTGGTGGACGATGCCGTCGCGGCAGTGTTCTCGGTGACCGCCCGGGCCGGGCAGGACACCCGCGACGCTTTGGTGGAGTTCTTGCGCGCCAAAGAATTGCTGCTGGTACTCGACAACTGTGAGCACTTGCTCGAAGCAGCGGCGGCGCTGGCCGAGGCCTTGCAGCGGTCGTGCGAGCGGCTTGAGATCCTGGCCACCAGCCGGGAGGCCCTGGGGATCGAGGGGGAACAGCTGGCCCCGGTGCCGCCGTTGGCGACACCCGCCTCCGATGCGGACCTGGCCACCGTTAGGGAGTCGGAAGCGGTGCGGCTGTTCGCCGAGCGTGTGGCAGCGGTCAAGCCCGGGTTCCAGGTGACGGCCCAGAACGCGGCGGCGGTGGCGGCGGTGGTGCGGCGGCTGGATGGGATCGCGCTCGCGATCGAGCTGGCAGCCGCGCGGGTGCCGGCGATGGCGGTGGCCGAGCTGGCCCGGCGGCTGGAGCGCAGCTTCGCGGTGCTCGCGGCCGGCCCGCGCGGCGCGGTGGGACATCACCAGACGCTGCGGGCCACCATCGACTGGTCGTTCCAGCTGCTGGCCGGTGCCGAGCAGGTGCTGCTGGCCCGGCTGGCGGTGTTCGCGGGCGGTGCCACCCTGGAGGCGGCCGAGGCGGTCTGCGGCGGGGACGGGATCGATCGGGACGATGTTTTTGAGCTGCTGGCGGGCCTGGTGGCGCGGTCGCTGGTGGTGGCCGAGGACAAGGGGCCCGGGACGCGCTACCGGCTGCTGGAGACCATCCGCCAGTACGGCGAGGAACGCCTCAGCGAAGCTGGCGAGGCCGAGCGCTGGCGGGCCCGGCACGCGGGCTACTACGCGGGCCTCATCCCGCGCGTCCGCCTCCACGAGCACGACTCCCAGGCGGAGGTGTTCTGGGCGGTGCGGGTCAGCGCCGAGCAGGACAACTTGCTGGCGGCGTGGTCGTGGGCGCTCGGCACCGGCAACGTCGGCACCGCGTTCCAGATCATGGCGGGCTTCGCGCCGGCCGAGGTCTGGACCAATTACCCGCTGGTGCTGGACGGCGAGACGGCCCTGGAGCTGCCCGGCGCTGCCGGGCACCCGGGCTACCCGCTCGCCCTGGCGGTCGCCGCCGTGTTCGCCTCCAATCGCGCGGATGTGACCGGTGCTGAGGAGCTGTCCCGCCGGGCGGCCGACGCCAGCGCACGCCAGGCCACCCCGGACTGGCGGGTCGAGGCGACCATCTGCGCCGCCCGCCAGAACATCGCGGCCGCTACCGGGGCGTTCATCGACGCCGCCCGCCTCGCCGAGCAGGCCGCCGGCCTGGCCCAGGCCGGTGGCGACCTCGCCGACGCCTCCGTCGACCTCGCAACCGCCGCGGTCGCTCATGTGCTCGCCGGTGACGACCCCGGGGCGGTTCCGCTGGCCAGCGAAGCACTCGCGCTGGCCCGCCAGACCGGCGCCCCGGCCCTGATCGCGACCAGCCTGCTCTCCGTTGGCCTGGCCGTCGCCGAGACCGACCCTGCCCAGGCCCGTGCCTGCCTGCGCGAAAGCCGCGAGCTCAGCGCGGCGCTCGGCTATCAGAGCGGGTACGACATCTCCAGGGCGGCCGCGATCGCGTTGCTCACTGGCGACCGGCTCGCCACGCTCGAGCTTGGCCGCAGTGCCATCCGCGGCCTCGGGTGGGGCGGTGACCGCCGACGGGTGGGTCTCGTTCTCTACATCATCGCGGCCGCACTTGCCGCCACCCGGCCCGAGGCTGCCGCGATCATTCGCGGCGCCGCAGAAACCCACGTCGGCCAGCCGGTGAGGACTGCCCAGCGGATCAGGTCGGCTGTGACGGCAGCCCTGGGTGAGGAGCGCGCCCGGGAACTCGGCGCACGCGGCGCGGACATGGACTGGGACCAGGCCCTCGCCTACACCCTCACCCAGATCAGCCTGGCCCTCAGCGAACTCCAATCCCAGCCCAGCCATGACGCAACTGGTTAGTCCAAGGCCCGCGCGGCGCGCAGAACCGGTGGCTCAGTGCGCGGGACCCGCTCCCCGGTGCGGTGCCGATGGTCCTGGCGGCGCGGCGGGATTTTCTCAGCGGATCTGGGCGGCGTAGACGACGACGTTGCTCAGGTACGAGCCGGTCGCCGGGTCGAAGGTGCCGCCGCAGGTGATGAGGCGCAACTCCGGGTCGGGCGCGGGCCCGTACACCTTCACGGTGGGGAAGCGGTCCTTGGCGTAGGTACGTTCGGCATAGACGCGGAACACCGCCAGCGTGCCGTTGGTGTGCCGGACATAGACGCGGTCGCCGGGCCGCAGGAGCCGAAGCCGGAAGAACACGCCTGGCCCTGTGTATGAGTCGATATGGCCGGCGATGATCGCGGAGCCGACTTGGCCGGGCCTGGGGCTGGCGGTGTACCAGCCCGCCACCGATGTGCTGGCCGGCACCTGGAGGGTGCCCTGCGCGGTCAGGCCCAGTCTGATCAGCCGGGTGTGGACATCGATGGCCGGAATGCTCAGGTACACCGGCCGGGGGACCGTGGCGCCAGTGACCGGTCCGGGGGGCGCGACTATCACCCCCGCCGGTGGTTTCGCCGGGTGCGCGACCGGGCCGGGGCTGATCCCGGGGTGGGCTGCCGGCCCGGTCAGCAGCATCAGCCCGCCGCCGACCGCGAGCAGCCCCCCGCAAAGCAGCGCCGCCGCCACCGCCCGGCGTGGCACTCGGTGCGGGGGGCGGCTGTGCCCGGCGTGGCGTGACTTGCGCCCGGTGGGCACGGGCCGGCGCGCAGGTGATCCCGGCCGGCCTGCTTCCATCTGTGCCTACCGTGCGTGCCGGGCCTGGTACCTGGCTCTGCGCAGCCAGTACGCGGCGGCTCCAGCGCAGAGCGCTCCAGCCGCGATCAGAGCGGTCCACGGTACCGGTGACGGAGCCGGTACCGGCGCGGTACCGCCCAAGCCCGTCGCCGCGCCGCCTTTCGGCATCACCGCGCTCCCCGCCGCATTCACCAGGTTGTCGATCATGAGGCCGGAGGCTCCATCGAGCACCACGAGTGTGTGAATGGTGCCCGCGGTGAGCGTGAGGGACTGGGTGGCTATCCCGGACATCCCGGAGACGTGCACGATCCAGGTGCCCGGATCCGCGGTCCCGTAGCCAGTCACACTCCCAAACGCCAGCCCCCGGGCGAGCATCTGCGGCCCCGCGGTCACCGTGACCTTTTGGTCACGCAGCGAGGCCTGTACCACCCGGACGAGCGAGACGCCTTTGGGAGTGGTCAGCCGGTCACGGAGCACCTGCAGCCGCAGCCCGGAGGCCGGTCCCATCCCGGCGACCGTGTAGGCGCGGCCGGTGACGATGGTGACGTTGGTGGACAGGACCGGCGGGGAGCCCGGTTTCGCGCCTGCGGCGCGCATGGCGACGGTGTATTCGCCGCTGGCGACCTTCTCATACGGGGATACGGTGCCGTAGGCGACGTGGTCGAGCACAATCCTGGCCCTGGGATTGCCGAAGGAGTACAGGTAGACATCGACCGGTGGCGTGTTCGGGGACAGGTGGGCGAGCTGGATCCAGCCATCACCGCTGGTCCCGGTCGCGGCGGTGATGGCGGAGACGGCTGGCGCGGCAGCTATCAGCAGGCCAGATGCAGCCGCGATCAGCCCGGCCAGGAGCACAGAGCGGCGGAAGCACAAGGAGCGGAGACTGGCGGTGGCGGAACCCACGGTGCGGGAAACGCCGGAGGGAAGGGTGCCGGAGCGGGTGCGGCGGATTCTCGGCTGAATCGTCATGGCATCTCCTGGTGTCAGTTGCGGGTCCCCAGCAGCCCGAGCGGGCAAGGGACCTGATATTCGATCATGAGCCCGGTCCGCCCGGGCGTTATGCGCACAATTCCGAAGGACGCTGGCAGGTAGGGTGGCCGCTGGGCGCGGAAGAAGGCAAGCAGGCTCGCCACAGAAGCCAGGCGACGGCGGCCCGCCGGTGCAGCCGCAGCGATTTCGGCGCTGCGGCGCGGTACCCCGGCGCTGGCGCCGGGACCAGAACCGCCGAAGCTGATGATGTCCAGCGGATCCAGCGCAGCCAGTGTCGCCAGAGTGGCCAGCAGGCGGGAATCAACCTGGCCGCCGGTCAGTGCCGTCCGGGCGGCGCCCGCGACGTGGACACGGTGGTTATGCAGCAGCTGGGCGCCCGCGACCTGGCGGTCCCGGACATCGCTGGCGAGCTGCGTCCGGTAGGCTGCTGCACCGTCCGGCGCGACCGCCTGGACCGCGATGCGGGTGGCCCCGGAACCGAAACTAGCCAGCGTCACCGGCGCGTACACCCCCGCCAGCCGGTCCCCGAACCGGCTCCGCACTGCGGCAGTCGCTACCACCAGGTCGGATCCGAGCGGGTCCGCCCGGACCGAGGTCAGCACTAGCAGCCGGCTGGCGGGAACGCCACGCGCCTGCAAGACGGCGCACATGGCGGGATCACAGGCCACGATGGCATCGCCGCTGGCCTGGCTGGCCACCCAAGCCGCGGCCCGCCGCCGGGCGGCGGCCACCGCGCCGAGCGCCGGTCCTCCACGGGGCTGCCCGACCGCCTGCCTGCCCCCGCTTCCCCCTGACAGCCTCATCGTGAACGCCAAACCAGCCAAAATCACGGCAACCAGCAGCGCCGCCAGCACGTCCTGCCATCGGGTCTGCCACCACGGTCTCAGCCGGCGCTCCGCCCACAGCCGCACCGTGGTCGCGAGCACGGTGCCCCACGACGGCTCCCGGGCCGGGGGCCGGTTCGGTGGCGATGACCGCGGCTGGCCGGACCGCGATGCCAGCCTCGCCCGCCCCGGCAGCTCTGGCTGGCTGATCAGCACTCGCTGCCCACCGCAGTTGCTGCCCTTGGACGCGACGTCCGGACAGCGAACGCCGGCGCCCTCACACTCGCGGCAGCGGGGCGCGCCGAAACCTCCGGTCCCGATGCTCCCTAGGCCCTGACATTTAGGGCAGGCAACCTTCCGCTGACCACAATCAGAGCACCGCTCGTGACCGCTCATCACGCTTCCCCGAAGCACAATCGTGCCGCCGTCGGTCAGCCGCGCCGGGTCTGCTCGTCTGTGCCTTCGCCGCCCTGCCGCCAGTTCCGGGCGAGAGCGACGAGGCCGCGAACCACGTCGGGGGGCAGTCCTGGGGTGCTCGCGATGTGCCACAGGGTCGGGTCGTCGTACTCGGCAGGCTCGCTGTTCTGCGAGCCGACGTTAGGCTCCCCGCCTGCGAGTATCCGTCGGCACGAACCGGGGGCCCAGCCGAGCCGGTTCTCGACCATGCCGAGAGTGCTGGGGGAAACCCGCTGGCCGTTCTCGAGCTTCCCCAGCGTCCGCTCGGTGACGCCGGTCGCCTCAGCGAATGCCCGCCTGTCCCGCATGCCTAGCTCGACCCGGCGTGCAACGATGTAGTCGGCGAGCCGCCGCCAGTCCTCACCGGCCATATGACCGTCCTTCCCGCGAGCCGCCGCCAGCCCCCGCTGGCCAAGTGACCATCCTCACCCGAAGAAGATAGAAGAGTCTAGCTCTTCGTATGGCAGCTAGCGGCAAGGATCTGCACTGTTCTTCTCAGTTTATCTTGTTCATGCTCTTTACTTCCTGTCTTTACCTGTCTAAGGTTCCTAGAGCAGGAGATAGCTTCTTATTCCTTCCCAGACGTATCTGGATCTGGGCTAGTCGCCGGGATCCACCGGAGTCAGGACCTGTGACCCAGCCTGGAGTCTCGATGGGCAGCACCGGTGACCCAAGCGGTGCGTCCAGCCTGGCCCTGCCGCACTTGCGGCGACTTCTGGTGGCCCGGTCACGTCTGGCCAGGCATCACCATCTCTGGGACGGCAGCAGGCGGCCCCGTGGTGGGGGCGGGGCCGCCCGCTGCATCATCACTCTGCACAAGGCATGCCACCAGGCCAGGGCCAGGTAGCGCCACGGACCCGTCCCGCCTTCAACCCCTGAATACCAGCCGTAGCCACCGGCGGCGTTGGCCGGTCAGCCAGTACCAGCCCTCGACCTCTGCTAGCTGAGCGGGCTCGGCGCGGCATACCCGATTCTCAGCACCGCTTGGCCGGTACCCAGCGTGACCTGCTGGGACCACGCGGGGCGGTACTCGGCTTGCTGCACGCCGATGAACCCCCGCATCCAGCTCAGGTATGCCCCGGGTCCGAGGTGCGCCGCCCCGTCAGCCGTTGCGAAGTCCGCCGACCGCAGGAGGCTGGCGGGTCCGCCACCAGGCGACTGGTCGACGAAGTCCACGATGTGCACCGGGTGGTTGTCTGCCATGGCGGCGATGAGCAGCGGCAGCCGCGGATCAATCTCGCCGCTGAGGAGCTGCGCCCTCGCTGCGGCCGAGAGCGTGACGTGGCTGTTAGCCAGCAGCTGGGCGTCGGCGGCCTTCCTGGCACGCAGCGCCGCAGGTTGAACGGCGCGATACCTGGCGGTGCCGCCCGGGAAAACCAGCCTGATGTCGATCCGGGCGTTCCCTGAGCCGAAGGTCGCGATGATGGCCGGAGCGTAAACGGAGGCCAGCCGGGCGCCGTACTGGGCCCTGACAGCGGCAGTGGCGACCACCAGATTAGAGCCGAGCGGATCGTTCGACCCGGGCCCAAGCCTCAGCAAGTTCCCGGTCGGGAAGCGTCTGCTGGCCAGATCCGCGCATACCTGGGAATCACATGACACGAGTGCGGCCCGGCTGACCTGCTGCAGTATCCAGGCGACGGCCTGCGTTCTGACCGCTGCTTCAACGGCGAGTACCTGACTTGTTCCAGCATGACCGCCCGCAGGCTGCCCGGACGATGGGCCGCGCGGGACAAGGGTGAATGCAAGCCCACCGGCACCGGCAACCAGCAGAATCGCCGTCAAAACCAGGGCCGTCCGCCGGCGCCACCAGGCGCGACCACTCACATGCCGCGCCGACCGCGGCTTGAACCCTGGCCCCCCGCCGACCCGGCCACTGCCAGTACCGTCCGGCGCCGACGGCGGCACGGAAACCGCGCCCGGTGAACTGGATGTCTCCTCGTCCGCGGCGGGAGCGGGGGCCACTGGCGGGAGCGGGCCCACCGGCCGCGCTCCGGCCGCCAGCAATTCGCTGAGAGCCTCACGGGCCGACGGCCTGGCGCCGGCGTCCTTGCTGAGGCAGCGCTGGACGAGGAAGCCAAGTGGTTCGGGAAGCGGGCCCACAGCGGGGCTGGAGTTAAGAATGGCGAACGCCGTTGCGGTCAACGACTCGCCCCTGAAGGGCAGCTCACCGGTACCCGCGAACACCATCGTGACGGCCCACGACCACATGTCGGCCGCCGCGGTCACCCGCACCCCGGCCAACTGCTCAGGAGCCATGAATGCCGGAGTTCCCACAGCGGTCTCGCTAGAAAGGCCCGTGGTGGTCATGCCGGGAACCGCCGCCAGCCCGAAGTCGATCACCACCGGCCCATCGGGCCCAAGCAGCACATTGCCGGGCTTGAAGTCGCGGTGCACCATCCCGGCGGCATGCACCGCGCCGAGCGCGGTCAGCGTCGCGACGGCAATACGCTCGAGCACAGCGCCACCGCGGGGCCCGAACTGCTCCACCACCTCCACCAGCGACGGCCCGCTGACGTACTCACTGACAATGAACGGGCGCCGTTCGAAGATTCCCGCATCCAGAACTTGTGCAGTGCAGAACCGGGCGACCCGCTGCGCCGCGGCGACCTCCTTCAGAAAGCGGCTCCGCACCAGTGGGTCTGTGGTCGGCGGCAGGAGCTTGACCGCCGCCCGGCCTCCAGCGGGACCGGCAGCCAGGAACACAACGCCCTGCCCGCCTTCACCTAGGCGGCCCAGCAACCGGTAGACACCCACCTCGCGCGGATCGGTCTCGCGCAGAGGACTCATGCCCGATATTGCGGACTGGGCCGATGTCACCTGGCCATTTTTGCACCTATAGCTCAACGCACGTCGAGATTCGCTTGGCCAGGTGCCTGCCGCGGCTTCCCGGCGGCCGCCCGGGCTTTCGGGGAACTGCTGCCTGCGGACCACGTCCGCTCGATGCCGCGCGCGGCCTGTCAATCGAGATCGCCTAAGCCCTGGTAACTGACCAGGGCATCGTTCCCGCCCAGCAGTCTCCACGCTGACAGGAAAGGCACCCAGGCGAGAGTAAGAGCCCCAGATCACCCCAACTTCGTCCCGCGCAACGCCATCCGCCAAAGTCGGCCGCACCGGGGCGCATCTGGTCCGCACCCTCGCGGACCACGTACCGCCCGTCGCGAACTCTCCGCCATTCCACAACCCCCGAAATTGACCGACGGCCTGTTCCGATCCGGGCCTCCATGCCGCCGATCGGGAGAGACCACCAAGGTCCGTCCCTCGCCTGCCAGGCAACGGTGCGCCGCCGCGCCTCGCGGCGACCGTGGCTATCCCAACCGGCGCCGGCTGGCCGGTGGTGGCTCGAGTACGGCCCGGCTACTCGGCTACACAATGCTCGCAAGGAGTCCATTCACGCTCAGAACTGCACATTCGGCGAGGCGCCGTCCGCACAGCCAAGCGAGCTACCAACCGCGCCGAGTCGGCGATGTGCGTTGAGGACCGGCGCTATCGCTACGAAGATCCTCACCCATCGTGACGGCCACGGCAGCGAACTGGTCTGCTCAGAGCCGGAATGTCTGAGTGGGCGGTATCGGCTGGCGGTGATGAGGAGATGGCCGGGGGCGCGGGCGCGCGTACGCTGGGTGGGGTCGTTCGCCGATATCGCACCGCGGGTGACAGCGGGATGGCTGCGAGGGATGGTAGGGCGGTGACCGGGCAGCTCGGCTTTTGGTGTGCTGCCTTGCTGGGGCGGCTGCGGGTTGAGGCTGTGCCGTCCCGGGAGGGGCTGGCGGCGGGGCTGGGCCTGCGGCCGGTCGGTGGCCTGGGGCCGGGCTTGCAGCGCGGCGGGCTGGGTTTGCTGCCCGAGGGGTCGGATGCGGGGCTGGGGGCCGCGGGCGTGCCGGTGGCCGGGGTCCAGTGGTGCGGCCGGAGGCTGGCTGTTTGCCGGGGAGTGGCGGGGTGAGCGGGCTTCCGGGCGGGGCGGTGACGTTCTTGTTCACCGATATCGAGGGGTCGACGCGGCTGGTGAAGCTGCTGCGGGAGCGTTATGCGCAGGTCTTGGCTGAGCACCGGCGCTTGGTCCGGGCGGCCATCGCCGGGCAGCAGGGCATTGAGGTCGATACTCAGGGTGATGCGTTTTTCGCTGTGTTCGCGGGCGCGAAGCAGGCGGTGTTGTGCGCGCTAGAGATCCAGCGGGTCCTGGCGGCCCAGGACTGGCCGGCGGGGGCGCCGGTGCGGGTGCGGATCGGTATTCACACCGGTCAGGCGGTGCCGGCCGCAGGCGGGTACACCGGATTGGCGGTGCACCGGGCGGCGCGGATCTGCGCGGTAGCTCGTGGTGGCCAGGTGCTGGTATCCCAGGCGACGCAGATGATCATCGAGGATGAGGAGGAGCAGGAGCCGGGGTTCGCGCTGGTGGACCTGGGTGAGCGCACGCTTAAGGATCTCGATCGGCCGGTGCGGCTGTTCGAGCTTGCCGCGCCGGGATTTGCGCCGCAGGATTCGCCGACCGCGGGGCGGGAGCGGGCCGGCCCCCTGGGCGCGCCCCGGGAGACAGCGGGACGGCAGCAAGGGGATGGCGGGGTGACCGGTCCGCCGGCGTCGTTTGCTGGCCTGTTGCGGCAGTTGCGGGCCGAGGCCGGGCTGACCCGGGAGGAGCTGGCGGCGGCGGCGGGGCTGGGCCTGCGGACGGTCAGTGACCTGGAGCGGGGCGCGCACCGGACCGCTCACCAGGACACCGCCCGGGTGCTGGCCGATGCGCTGGGCCTGGCCGGCCCGGCACGCGGTCTGTTCGTCGCGGCGGCCCGCGGCCAGGCTGAGGCGGCGCAGGTACTGGCCGCCCGGGCTGAGGCCCCGGCGGCCTTGGCCGCGATGGTGACCTCAGCCCCGGGGCCGCCTGCGGCTTCGGTACCGCGTGAGCTGCCCGCGGATGTGGGGACGTTCACCGGGCGGGCAGTGGAGCTGGCCGAGCTGGACCTGCTGCTGCCCGGCGCAGCTGAGCGGCAGGCTCAGCCCACGGGTCCGGTGGTGATTGCGGTGGTGTCGGGGACCGCTGGGGTCGGGAAGACGGCGCTGGCGGTGCGGTGGGCGCACCGGGTCGCCGACGCGTTCCCGGACGGGCAGCTGTATGTGAACCTGCGCGGCTATGACCCCGACGAGCCGGTGACACCGGGGGAGGCGCTGGCCGGGTTCTTGCAGGCGCTGGGCGTGCCCAGCTTTGACATTCCACTGGGCGAAACCGGCCAGGCGGCCCGGTACCGGTCGCTGCTGGCCGGCCGGCGGCTGCTGGTGGTGCTGGACAACGCGGCCAGCGAGGAGCAGGTGCGGCCGCTGCTGCCCGGCAGCGGTCCGGTGATGGTGGTGGTGACCAGCCGGGATGCGCTGGCCGGGCTGGTGGCCCGCGAGGGTGCCCGCCGCCTGGACCTGGACCTGCTGCCTGCGGAGGATGCCGTCGCGTTGCTGCACTCCCTGGTCGGTGCGCCGGCCGGAATCGACCCCGGAGCGGCCGAAAGGCTAGCGGAGCAGTGTGCCCGGCTGCCGCTGGCGTTGCGGGTCGCGGCCGAACTGGCCGCCGCCCGCCCAGATACGCCGCTGGCGGAGCTGGCTGCCGAGCTCGCCAGCGAGGCGGACCGGCTGGAACTGCTGGATGCGGGCGGGGACCCCCGGTCGGCGGTGGCCGCGGTGTTCTCCTGGTCCTACCGGCACCTGCCCGAGGACGCAGCCCGCCTGTTCCGGCTGCTCGGCCTGCACCCCTCCCAGGACTGGGACCCCTACGCCGCCGCCGCGCTCACCGGCACGGAGAGCCTGGCCCAGGCCAGGGGGCTGCTGGCCGTGCTCGCCCGCGCGCACCTGATCCAGCTCGCCGCGGCCGGCCGTCACCAGATGCATGACCTGCTGCGCGCCTACGCCGCCAGCCAAGCCACTGCCCGCGACACCGACCAAGCCCGGCAGGACGCGCTGACCCGCCTATTCGACTACTACCTCGCCGCCAGCGCCGCCACCATGGAATGCCTGGACCCAGCGGACCCCTACCGGCGCCCGGCGCCCCCGCCAGTGCGGTCGCCTGTGCCGGAATTCGGTGACAGGACTGCTGCTTTGGGCTGGCTGGATGCCGAACTGGGCACTCTGGTCTCGGTCACCGCCCATACCGCAAGCCACGGCTGGCCCAGCCACACCACCCGCCTGGCCGACACGCTCACGGGCTACATCTGGTCCGGCCACGCCACTGAGGGCTTGGCGATTAACCTGCACGCGCTCGATGCCGCTCGCGGCAGCGGCGACCTCGCCGCCCAATCCAAAACCCTGTTCACCCTCGGCTACCTCCACGCCCAGCAGGGTCGCAACGAGCAGGCTGCCGATTGCTATCAGCAGGCATTGGCCCTGGCCAGCGACATTGGCAGCGTGTATTTGCAGAGCTGGGCGCTGATGGGCATCGGTACTGCCCACGGCCACCAGGGCCGACTGCGGGAGTCGGCTCACTGCTATGAACAGGCGTCCGCGCTCGCCCGCGAACAAGGCGGCCAGAGCTGGGATGAAGCCATTATCGAGAACAACCTGAGTCTCACCTACATCAAGCTTGGCCGTTATCAGCAGGCAGAACAGCTCCTGCGGGGGGTCCTCAGAGTATTCCGCGAGCATGGCGACCTGTCGGGCGTGGCCTACGCACTGAGCAAACTTGGCGCGGCCCGTGGTGAGCAGGGCGGCTATCAGGAGGCGGCCGGCTACCTGCGGGAGGCGCTCGCCACGGCCCGCGAGGTAGGCGATAGGTGGGCGGAGGCCGACGGGCTGACTGTGCTTGGCCAGGTCTGCCACCGGCAGGGCCGCTATGATCAAGCCGCCGAATGCCACCGCCAGGCGCTGGCTCTGTACCGGGAGACCGGCAGCCGCGACGGGGAAGCCGAGGCGCTCAACGGCGCCGGGCAAACCCTGCTCGCTACCGGCCAGCCTGACCAGGCCCGCACCTGCCACGCCAGCGCGCTCACCCTCACCCGCCAGACCGGGGACCGCTACCTGCAAGCTTGCGCGCTGACTGGGCTCGGCGAGGTCAGCCACCGCCAGGGCCAGCATGCACAAGGGGCCGAATACCACCTGCAGGCGCTAGCCCTGTTCCAGGCGACAGGCGCACGCGGCGGGGAAGCCGAGGCGCTCAACGGCGCTGGAGAAGCCTTGCTGGCCACCGGCCAGCCAGCCCAGGCCCGCACCCGCCACACCACCGCGCTCACCTGTGCCCGTGAGACAGGTAACCGCTACCAGCAGGCCCGAGCCCACCGTGGCCTGGCCGCCGCCTGCCACGCCGCGGCCGAGCTGGATCAAGCCCACCAGCATTGGCAGGACGCGCTGGAGATCTACACCGACCTCGGCGTCCCCGAAGCCGCCCAAATGCGCGGCAGCCCCGCCGCAATAGCCGGAACCAGGACTGGATCATGAACCAGGGCCACGCCCGGCGGCCCAATGAGCGGCGCAGCCAGATGGCGCGCTGGTCTGGCAGAGGATCGCGGCCGGGCGGGCGCGGCCCGCAGCCCCGGGTGTTGCCGGCCATGTACCTGAGGACTGGCCGGGGGGTATAAATGCCTCGTGGTGACGTGTCCGTGGTGTGGTGCGTCCCAGGGGGATGACGACAGGTTCTGTGAGGACTGCGGCGCTCCTTTGGGGCGGCGCCCGTCGTGTGGTGAGCCGGCCAGGCTGGGAAAATCGCTTTGCCGTTCTTACCGGCGGCGACACACCCGGGCGCACCTGCGGCTGCTGGGCCGGGCTGGTAATGCTCCCGCCGCAGGACCCCCGGCCCGGGCCCCGGCGGTGACGATACTCGGCCCCAAAGAACCCGGATCCGCGGGCGATGGCTGAGACGACGGCCCGGGCGTATCGGGACGTCCTGGCTATCCCAGACGCCCGCGCGCTGATCGGGGCCAGCGCTGCTTCGCAAATCGGTAACTGGCTCTACAACGCGGCGCTGCTCGGATACGTGTACAGCGCGACCCACTCGGCGGGATGGGTTGGGGCCGCGACGGTCTGCCGGCTTCTCCCCTACGTGCTGCTTGGCTCGTTCGGGGGGGCCATCGCCGACCGCTACCGGCGGCGCACCGTATTGCTGGCCGGTAACGCCCTGCGGATGCTGCTCATGGCCGCCATCGCTGTGACGGTCGCCAGCGCTGGCCCGGTGGTGCTGGTCATCGCGCTCACCGCCCTGGCGTCGGCCGCTGGGTGCGCGGAGAAGCCGGCGACGATGGCGCTCCTCCCGCGCCTGGTCGGTGAGGTCCGGCTCGGTCCGGCAAATGCGCTCTTGCACACGGTCCAGGATCTCGGGGTCGTCATCGGCCCGGCGATTGGGGCGATCCTGCTCGCGGTGGCCCCGTCCTGGGTCGCGTTTGCGGCGAACGGCGCGACCTTTGTGGTTTCCGCGCTGCTGATCTTGACGATCCGTCCCGACCGTGCCCCGGCGGGCGTCCGTCCGTCCGGGATTGCCCAGCTGGCTGAAGGGCTGCGGACGGTGCGCACAACCGCGTTCGTGCCGTGGCTGATCCTGGCGGTGGCGATGGTCGAATTCACCTACGGGGCCCAGACCGTGCAGCTCGTTGTCTATGCCAGGCAATCGCTTGGGCTCGGCACTGGCGGCTACGGTCTGCTGCTGACGGCTGCCGGCGCCGGCGGATTGCTGAGCGCGCTCGTCAATGGCCGGTTGGCCACAAGCAGGCGGGTATCTCTGATCGTGATCGTCGCCGGTTCGCTGGCGTGCGCCACCCAACTCGCCTACGCCGGCGTTCAGGTGCTGACGATCGCGCTGGCGGTGACCGTGATCGGGAACGCCGGTCTCGTCTCCTGCGAGGTGGTCGGCGAGACGGCAGTGGCACGGATCGTCCCCCGCGAGGCGCTCGGCCGGGTGATCGGGATCTTCAACGCCGTATCGGTGGCCGCGATGGTCGCTGGCGCGGTCCTGGCGCCGGCCCTCGTAGCGTCCACATCGTTGCGGGCCAGCTTCTTGATCCTCGGCGCAGTCGCCTTGGCGATCACGCTTCTGTGCAGTTTTGGCCTGCGCGGACTCGATGTCCTCAACGCGCAGCGTGCCGACGCACTCGCGTCCAGGGTGAAAGTCCTTCAGGGCCTTCCGGTCACGGTCGGAGTGCCCCAGATCGTCCTGGAGCAGCTCGCCGCGGCCGCGCAGTTCTGCCCCTTGCCGCCAGGGATCGACGCCGTTGTCCAGGGAGCTCCGGCGCACGCCTTCTATGCGGTCGTAGATGGCCGTGTCGTCGTGCACCGGGACGGCCAGGCCGTGGTGCATCTCGGTCCTGGCGACAGCTTCGGTGAGCGCGGCCTGCTCGATCGCGCCCCCCGGAATGCCACCGTCACCACCGAGGTGGACACAACATTGCTCCGGGTGGAAGGCCACGCGCTGCTCGACGCTCTCGAGGCGGCGCCGGGCCTGCTGCCCGCGCTCGACCTCAGCAGCACCGCGCCTGGAGTGCAGGTCCCCCAGGGCGAGACGGTGGTGGTGGACGATCCACGCTGGGTGGAGACGTGACCACCGGCGAGCCCACCGTGGTCGTTGTTGGTGCTGGTTACGAGGGTAAGCGCCACTACTACGAGCGGCTCGCCGCACTGGGCGCGCGCCTGGTGATCGTCGACGAGCCAGGCCATTGGTCCGAGTCACTCCCAGACGAGATCGCCGGTACCAGATGGGTTGCCACGTCCATCAGCGGTGACCCAGATGCCGATGCCGCGGCAATCCTCGGCGCCCTGGACCGTTCCGGCGTTCGGGCGGATGGTGTGCTGACGTTCTTCGAGAACTACGTGTGCGAGGCCGCGCGCGTGGCCGCCGCGCTAGGGCTGCCGGGCAACCCGCCGGAGGCGGTCGACGCGGCGCGCAGCAAGGTCCGCACCCGGGAGATGTCCACGAAGCTTGGGCTGCCGACACCCAAGGCCCAGCGCGTCCGCTCCCTCGATGAGCTGTTTGCCGCTGCCGCCGAGATAGGGTTCCCCGCCGTTGTCAAGCCGGAGTTCGGCGCGAGCGCGGCGGGAGTCGTCAGGGTCGACAGCATCGAGTCGCTGCCGGGCGTGTACAAGCTCGTCCGCGCCGTCGTCACGCCCGGCCAAAAGGCGATCTTCCGGGCAGGCAGCGATCTCCTCCTGGAGGGGTACCTCGATGGCGTCGAGTTCGACGTCGACCTGATCTTGCAAGACGGCGACTGCGTGTTTTCCAGCGTGTCCCAGAACTGGCCTACCGCTGAGCCCTCGTTCCAGGAAACAGGCTTGCACCTCCCACCCGACCACAATAAGAAGGCCGTTCGCGCGCTTGTCGATCTGAGCGTGCAGACTGTTCAAGCGTTTGGGTTCCGCCGCGGCGTGCTCCACGTGGAGGGCAAGTGCACCAGCCACGGCCCGCGCGTGATCGAGGTGAACGCCCGGATGGGTGGCGCGAGGATCCACCAGATGGTCGAGGCGGTGTGGGGCGTCGACCTGATCGAAGCGCAGCTCCGCAGCTGCCTTGACCTGCCCCAGACACTCAGCCCGAGCCGTAAGCCCCGGTGCGCGATCGTCAACGCGCTCGTGTACGCCCCGGCATCCGGCCGGCTGGCTGAGCTGCCATTCGCAGATGTCGCTTCCGAGGGCGGCATGGGGGTGGAGTTGGACATCTTCGGGCAGGTCGGACAGCAAGTCACCGGTCCCGACGGCACGTTTGCGACGGTGCTAGCCGAGCTGACGCTCAGCGGGAAGAACCTGCGGCGCGCCCGGTCGATGGCCGCCCAGGTGCTGCGCGAGCCACCGCGAATACTCCCGGCATAGCTTCCCTCCGCTCTTTGCGAACCCGAGCCCCAGGCCCGGCGACCTCTGCATGACGCCGCTGTGATCGGCGCGCGAGAACTGGCGCTGGCGTGCCGGGCGAGATCACCTGCGGGTTCCTGCCCGGCGCCGCCACGCGGCCCAGGCGATGGCGAGCAGGACGGCGCTGTAAGCCACCGTGAGGGCCAGCCGTGGCCAGAACGTGGCGGGCGCGCTGTCGGCGGCGTCGAGAAGCTGGCTGGCGGCGTGAAAAGGCAGGAGGGCGGAGATGACCGTGTCTGGGTCGGCGGTGATCTGGATCCCGACGATGCCGATGAGGACCAGGACCGCTTCAAGCTCGCGTGGGAGCAGTGCACCGAGGGCCAGGCCGAGGGGGACGGCCGCGATGCCGGTGAGGATGACTCCGGCGAAGACGTCGGCGGGATGGGCCGGCCTGGTACCGGCGATCATCACGCTGGCGGTGATCAGTGAGATCACGATGCTGGCGGCTTCGAGCACGATCAGCCGCCCACTGATGAGGACGGCGGGCTGGTACCCGGCGAGGACGAGCCGCTGGTCAGCGGCGCGGGCCGGGAGCATCGAGAAGATCGCGGCGCCGCCGGCGGAGAACGCCGACGCCACCCCGCCGACGGTGACCGCGTGCGGGGAGTGCCGGTACAGCGCGCCATAGATGGCCAGCGGCAGCAGGGCAAGCAGCGCCACGGCGGTGCGTCGGCGGGCCAGGATATGGGCGTGCGCGGCGGCGACCGCGGCCAGCCGGGCGGTCATCCCTGCGGCCCGCCTTGGGCCAGGTTGCGGAGTTCGAGAACCTGGTCGGCGCGGTGCAGTTCGGTGAGCAGGTGGGTCACGACCACCACCGCCCGTCCTTGGCTGCGCCAGGCGCCGGCGTGGTGCCAGAAGTCGAGGTAGGAGCCCTGGTCGAAGCCCTGGTAGGGCTCATCGAGCAGCAGCAGGCCCGGCCGGCCAAGCAGGGCGAGGGCAAGGCTGAGTTTCTGCCGGGCACCGCCGGAAAGGTCACGCACCAGGGTGCGGGCCTGGAGCGGGACCCCGAGCGAGGCGAGCAGCTCGCGGCCTTCGGTCGCTGCCTCAGCGCGGCCGCTGGCGAACAACGCGAGGTGCTCGGCGGGGGTGAGCAGGTCGAACAGCGCCGGCTCTTGCGGGCAGTACCCGGCGCCGGAGCGACGGTGGACGGTCCCGGTGTCCGCGGTCTCCAGCCCGGCGCAGATCCGCAACAGGGTGGTCTTGCCGGACCCGTTCTCGCCGGTGACTGCCACGATCTGCCCCGGGTGAGCCTGCAGGCCGACGTCGCGGAGAACGGGCCGGCGGCGGTAGGACTTGCCTAGGCCGGTCACTGTGAGTAGCGGCGCCGGCTGGCTGCCGGTGGCAGGGCTGGGCTGGTTGCCCATGCGCGGTGTAGCTCCTAAAATCGATTGACGACGCTATCGTAGTACTACATGATCGTAGTCGATGAGCCGGTGGTTGGCCGGGTATTCCTGGGGGCCGGGTGGCAGAGCAGGGTGGCGCCGGGTCCACGCTGGGCCCACTGGAGGCTGAGGTGATGGCCGTGCTATGGCAGACCGGCACGCCGCTGCCGGTCCGCGAGGTGGCCGCGGAGCTGAACGCCGGGCGGGATGCGCCGCTGGCCTATACGACGGTGATGA
>Ga0306923_10002118_pt1 | contig 18056 bp, 13 predicted proteins | sample sta12Can44000108_FD_203841 | JGI IMG/M metagenome (GOLD analysis project Ga0306923, IMG submission 203841) | Lab enrichment of tropical soil microbial communities from Luquillo Experimental Forest, Puerto Rico - statanox.12C.anox.44.000.108 (v2)... | ecosystem: Environmental > Terrestrial >... | reverse complement strand
TAATTTAGGGTTAACAAGTTTTTTCGAAAAACAAAAACCTGTTTTTGCAAAAAAGTTTGTTGAGGCTGTAGAGAAAGAAATTGCTGCAGGTAAAATAAAACCGGTTAGTCCGCCTCAGTTATTAATTAATATGATGGCTATGTGTGTATTTCCTTTTTTGGCCAAACCTATTATCAGTACTTTATGGCAAATTGACGAGTTGCAGTTTAAAAGTTTGATGGAACAACGTAAAAAAGATATTGCTGATTTTATTATCAATTCAATAAAAAAATAGTTTTTTTATGTATATGTTAACTAAATGGTTAAACCGGTTGAAGATTATCTTAATTTTGGTTTGCATTAGCGGTAATGTGTTGGCACAACAAAACATTGCTGTACTTAGTTTAGAAAAAGCATATCAGCTTGCGCGGGAAAATTACCCGTTGATAAAACAAAAAGATTTAATTGCGAAATCTTCATTTTTAACAATAGAAAATATTAAGACTTCTTATTTGCCGCAAATAAGTTTAAACGGACAGGCAAGCTATCAATCGGATGTTACAAGTATTTCTGTGCCTTTGCCGGGCTTTAGTTTTACACCACTAAGTAAAGATCAATATAAAGTTTGGGGCGAAATAAATCAGTTGATTTATGATGGCGGTGTTATAAAAAATCAACAGGAGATACAAGAACGTTCTGCGAAAATTGATGATCAAAAAACAGAAGTTGAATTGTATAAACTAAAAGACAGGATCAATCAATTATACCTTGGGATTTTATTGCTCGATGCTCAATTAAAGCAAGCTAATCTGGCAAAAGAAAATGTAAACATTGGATTGAAATTAGTGCAATCGCAAGTACAGAACGGAACTGCATTTAAATCTGCACAATGGGTATTGGAAGCACAGTTGTTACAGAACGATCAAAAAATTATTGAATTGAAAAATAACAGGCACGGGTTGTTGCGTGTATTGGAATTATTTGTCAATCAAAAAATAGGTGAAAATATTCAGTTGGAAACGCCTGTGATGAAAAATTTTTTAACCGACGATACAGTATTACGTCCTGAAATGAAATTATACAGTTTACAGGATAGTTTATGGCAAACGCAACACCAGATGATCCATTCCAAAAATATTCCCCGTGTTAATTTATTTGCACAAGGCGGCTATGGAAAGCCGGGGTTTAATCAGTTAAAGAATGAATTTGCATTGTATGGGATAGGTGGGGTAAGATTAAGCTGGTCGCTTAGTAATTTTTATACTTCCAGGCGAGAACGGCAAATTGTTACAGTAAATCAAAAAATAAATGCAGTGCAGGAAGATGTATTTCTTTTTAATACCGGTACGCAATTGGTGCAGCAACAATCAGAAATAGTAAAATACCAGGATCTTATTAAAGTAGATGAGCAAATTATTGATGTACGTGCCAAAGTAACTGAATCTGCAAAAGCACAATTGCAAAACGGTGTTATTAATTCCAGCGATTATTTACGGGAAATAAATGCAGAAGATCAGGCAAAATCTTTATTCATTTTACACCAGGTACAATTGCTTCAGGCAAAAATAAATTATCAAACAATTAAAGGAAATTAAATAAAAATACAACTATGAAGTTGAAATTAATATTTGCAAATATGCTAACAGCAGGGCTTTTCGCTTCCTGCAATTCATCGCAGCTAAAACATGATGCAGCCGGTATTTTTGAAGCTGATGAAGTAATTGTTTCTGCAGAAGTTTCGGGGAAATTATTGCAGTTTAATATTCACGAGGGTGATGTTTTAAAGAAAGACAGTTTGGTTGCGTTGGTAGATGTATTGCCTGTAAATATTCAGCAGCAACAACTGGAAGCAAAAATAAAATCGCTTGGAGAAAAAACACAGGATGTTCAACCGCAAATAAAACTGATACAAAATCAGATTGCAGTATTGCAAACACAATTAGATAATCTGAACCATGAAAAAATGCGAATAGAAAGTTTATTGAAAGCGGATGCTGCAACAGGTAAACAATTGGATGATATTAATTTTCAGATTGAATCTGTAAAAAAACAAATCGCTGTAAATCAACAGCAGATTGCTGTTCAGATAAACAATATAAACACGGCTAACCGTTCTGTGTTAAGTGAAGCACCTCCTTTACAAAAACAAATTGCTGAATTACAGGATAAACAAGGGCGTGCTAAAATAACGAATCCTTTAAACGGAACGGTACTTACAAAATATGCAATGGAAGGCGAAATTACAAGCGCCGGTAAAGCTTTGTATAAGATTGCAGATTTGTCGACTATTATCTTGAGAACATATATAACCGGTACACAACTTTCCGAAATTAAACTCGGACAAACGGTAAAAGTTTTTGTAGATGAAAGTGAAAAAAAATACAAAGAATATGCAGGAACAATTACAATGATTTCGGATAAAGCAGAGTTTACGCCCAAAACTATTCAAACAAAAGACGAAAGAGCCAATTTGGTGTATGCTGTAAAAGTTTCTGTTAAGAATGATGATTATTTAAAGATTGGCATGTACGGAGAAATTTCTTTTAAATAAAGTTGATTGAAATTATTGCGTTGAAGAGTGCGACGCAACAAAAGCATCATAGTTATCCAAAAAGCCGGTAACAAAAAAATGAAAGCAGTTGTATTAGAAAATATTGTGAAAAAATATGCAACAAAAGAATCTACAGTAATTGCGTTGCAAGGTATTTCTTTTGAAGTGACCAATGGCGAATTGTTTGGCATTGTTGGTCCGGATGGTGCCGGCAAAACTTCTTTGTTTCGCATATTAACTACATTGTTATTGGCAGATGAAGGCAATGCTGTTGTTGATGGTTTTGATGTAGTAAAAGATTATAAAGCCATCAGGCAGAGGGTGGGTTATATGCCCGGCAGGTTTTCATTGTATCAAGATTTAACTGTAGAAGAAAATTTAGAGTTTTTTGCTGCAATTTTTAATACGACTATTCATGAAAATTATGATTTGATTAAAGACATCTATTCGCAAATTGAACCTTTTAAAACGAGACGTGCAGGCAAATTGTCCGGTGGGATGAAACAAAAGCTGGCATTGAGTTGTGCATTAATTCATAAGCCATCTGTTTTGTTTTTGGATGAACCGACAACGGGTGTTGATGCCGTTTCCAGAAAAGAATTTTGGGAGATGTTGAAACGATTAAAAGAGCAGGGAATTACCATCTTAGTTTCAACACCATATATGGATGAAGCAAGCTTGTGCGACAGAGTTGCTTTGATGCAAAACGGAAAAGTTTTAGCCATTGATAAACCGGAAAACATCAATAAAGATTTTGGTAAAAAATTGTGGGCAGTACGGGCAGATAATATGTTTGGATTATTGAAAAAATTGAAGAGTTGGGAAGCTGTTTTTAGTTGCTATTCTTTTGGAGAATATTATCATGTGGTGATGAAGGATGATGAAGCAGATGATAATATTATTGATTGTTTTTTAAGCGAACATCATTACACTGAAGTTGAAATAAAATTAATAGAAGCCAATATTGAAGATTCGTTTATGGCATTAATGCATGTAGAAAATGATAAGTAACAATGTTATTACCGCTGAAAAATTAACCAAACGCTTTGGCGACTTTATTGCCGTAGACCATATTTCTTTCGAAGTAAGCAAAAGTGAAATATTCGGTTTTTTAGGCGCCAACGGAGCAGGCAAAACTACTGCCATGCGAATGCTTTGCGGATTATCTGCGCCAACATCCGGAAAAGCTACAGTTGCGGGTTTTGATGTATTTCATCAAACGGAAAATATTAAAAAAAGTATTGGTTATATGAGCCAGAAATTTTCGCTGTACGAAGATTTAACGGTTCGTGAAAATATTCGTTTTTATGGTGGCATTTACGGATTGAGTAAACAACAGATTATTGATAAAACAAAATACCTGGCAGAACATTTACACCTGCAAAATCAGCAGGATACGTTGGTAAAATCTTTGCCGTTGGGTTGGAAACAAAAACTTGCTTTTTCTGTAGCTATTGTGCACGACCCGGCCATTGTTTTTTTAGATGAGCCAACCGGTGGTGTAGACCCGGTAACAAGAAGAGAATTTTGGGAATTGATTTATGATGCATCGGAAAAAGGGATTACCATTTTTGTTACAACACATTATATGGATGAAGCAGAATACTGTAACCGTGTGAGTATTATGGTTGACGGAAAAATTGAGGCATTGGATTCTCCTAAAAATTTAAAACAAAATTTTAATAGTGCATCAATGGATGAAGTGTTTTTAAAGCTCGCAAGAAAAGCAACAAGAGGTGAATAGAGCCCCTTCAATCTCCCGAAGGGGAAATAAAAACAAATAATTTAAAAATGATTAATAATAAATATTCAACACGCAATCCTAAAAAAATTCCCCTTTCGAGGGGCGGGGGGGCTTTTCTTGTTTTTATTAAAAAAGAATTTTATCATATCTGGCGTGATAAAAGAACACTGTTTATTTTATTAGGCATACCCATTACGCAGATTATTATTTTCGGTTTTGCATTAACCAACGAAGTAAAAAACTCTAAGATTGCTATTTTGGATTTTTCTAAAGATGTGGCATCTCAACAACTCATTCAAAAATTTAGTGCCAGTAAATATTTCTATTATACTGCCAATTTATATTCGTACAAAGAAGTAGAGCCTATATTTAAAGAAGGCAAAATAAAAATGATATTGGTTATTCCGCAACAATTTGCCAACGATTTAGTACATGCTAATAAAACGCAGGTGCAATTAATCTGCGATGCCACAGACCCCAATGTGGCAAGCACTTTGAGCAATTATGCTGGTGCGGTTATAAGAGATTATCAAAACATAATTAATCAAAACCAGAAGTTGCCATACAGAATAGAAACCGAAGTGAGGATGATGTATAATCCCGAGTTAAAAGGTGCATATAGTTTTGTTCCGGGTGTTATGGCTTTAATATTAATGCTCACTTGTGCTATGATGACATCCATTGCCATTGTTAAGGAAAAAGAAATGGGCACTATGGAAATTATTTTGGTTTCTCCGTTAAAACCTTTTGGGGTTGTTGTGGCAAAAGCCATTCCGTATATGTTGTTGTCAATGATAAATGTGATCACTATTTTATTGTTAAGTTTTTTTGTATTAGATGTTCCCATTGCAGGAAGCCTTTCATTGCTTATTGCAGAAAGTTTATTATTCACCATTACATCATTGGCATTGGGTTTATTAATTTCTTCTCTTACCAATTCGCAACAAGCAGCCATGCTTATTTCTTTGTTGGGCTTATTTCTGCCAACAACCGTGTTTAGCGGGTACATGTTCCCCATAGAAAATATGCCGGTGCCATTACAGGTAATGTCAAATATAGTTCCCGCAAAATGGTATTACTATATCGTAAAAACAGTAATGATAAAGGGTTTGGGCTTTACATATATTTGGAAAGAAACATTGATTTTAATAGGAATGACCATTGTTTTATTTACGTTGAGTATCAAAAAATTTAAAATAAGGTTAGAATAGTTTTTTGTAGCAAACAGAAGTATTTCATGGCATCACCTGTTGTGTCACTCACTTCAACGTTCGGTTATTAATGAAGAAGTGAAAGGTGAAAAGTGAAATGTAAGAAGTGAAATGTGAGAAGAAAAAAATATTCGTGTAATTCGATAAAATTAGTGTAATCAAATGAAGACATTAAAATATTTATTGCAAAAAGAATTCAGGCAAATCTTTCGTGATCCTGCTATTTTGCGTATCATTTTTATGATGCCTACTTTGCAATTGATTGTAATTCCATTGGCAGCAGATTACGAAGTAAGAAATATTAATCTGGCTGTTGCAGATCACGACCATTCTGTGTATTCGCAACAATTGGTGCAAAAAATAAAATCGTCAGGCTATTTTAAATTAGTGCATTACAGTTCGGATTATAACGAAGCTATTAAAACCGTTGAATCTGATAAAGCAGATATTATTGTAGAAATCCCTGTTAATTTCGAAAGAGATGTTGTGCGGGAAGATCACTCTACTTTATTTCTTTCGGTAAATGCTGTTAACGGAATGAAAGCCAATCTGGGCGGTGCTTACCTGCAATCTATCATTCAGAACTATAATAACCAGATCAGAACAAAATGGGTTCAGTTTACTAAAATGCCGGCACAATCTACGATCGACATTACGTTTTCCAATTGGTTTAATCCAACGATGAATTATAAAATATTTATGGTACCGGCCGTGTTGGCAACATTACTTACAATGGTAGGCTCTTTTTTAACCGCATTAAATATCGTAAAGGAAAAAGAGGTTGGCACTATTGAACAAATTAATGTAACACCTATAAAAAAATACCATTTTATTTTAGGCAAACTCATTCCGTTTTGGATTTTAGGTTTAGTGGTGTTAACAGTTGGTTTGTGCATTATGCGGTTCGTTTATCAAATTCATCCTGCAGGAAATATTTTAACGGTGTACTTTTTTGCAGCTATTTATTTACTGGCGGTGCTGGGTTTGGGATTATTAATTTCCACATTTGCCGATACGCAACAACAAGCCATGCTCATTTCATTTTTCTTGCTGATGATATTTATTTTATTAGGCGGTTTGTTTACACCAATTGACAGTATGCCATCGTGGATCCAAAAAATTGTTTGGCTGAACCCGGTTTCCTATTTTATTGAAGTAGTGCGAATGGTTATTTTAAAAGGTAGCGGTTTGGCAGATATTAAATATCATATTCTTATTATTTTGGGCTTTGCTGTTGTTTTAAATAGCTGGGCTGTATTTAATTATAAGAAAACTTCTTAAACTATTTTACTATGATGCTATGCGTACTGAAAGATGAAGTGATTGTGACGCAACAAGCGATGCCATGAAAACTCAAGCTGGTATTGTAATTACATATTCACATATTTGTATAAAAATTTAATACTGATAATCTTTTATCGGTATTTTTATTTTTTACAGAAATTAATCAAAGCTAAATATGAGGTTATTCTTATCATTCGTCGCATTTTCGTTTTGTATTCTTACTTTTTCATTTGCACAACAATTACAAAGCCCGGAACAATTTTTGGGGTATAAAGTTGGAGCGAAGTTTTCCCGTCATCATAAAATTGTGGAGTATTTTAGGGCCGTTGCTACTGCAAAATCTGATATGGTAAAGATCGAAAAATATGGCGAAACAAACGAAGGCAGAGAGTTGATATTGGCTTATGTTGCATTGCCCGAAAATTTGCAGAAGCTGGAAGAAATTCGTAAAAACAATTTGCGTTTAACAGGAATTGAAAAAGATAAAGCAGGTTCAACCGCAAATGCACCGGCCATTGTTTGGCTAAGTTACAATGTACATGGAAATGAGCCTGCATCAAGCGAAGCTGCCATGCTAACATTATATGCATTGGTTGATCCGGCAAATAAACAAACAAAAGAATGGCTGAAGAATACGGTTGTTATTTTAGATCCTTGTATTAATCCAGATGGCAGGGATAGGTATGTGAACTGGTATAATAGTTATGGGGGAAAAAATTTTAATCCTGATCCGCAAGCTCGTGAACATAACGAACCCTGGCCACAAGGAAGAACCAATCATTTTAATTTTGATTTGAACAGGGACTGGGCCTGGCAAACGCAAATAGAATCGCAACAACGAATGAAAAAATATAATGAGTGGATGCCACAGGTGCATGTAGATTATCACGAACAAGGGTTTAACCAGCCTTATTATTTTGCGCCGGCTGCAGAACCTTATCATGAAGTAATTACCCAATGGCAAAAAGATTTTCAGGTATTGATTGGAAAAAATAATGCAAAATATTTTGATGAGAACGGTTGGTTGTTTTTTACGAAAGAGCGGTTCGATTTGTTTTATCCTTCGTATGGAGATACGTATCCTACTTACAACGGTGCGATAGGAATGACGTTTGAGCAAGGTGGTATTCGTGGTGGATTAGGAATTAAAAATGAAGATGGTGATACATTAACGTTGGTGGATAGAGCAACACACCATTTTACAACCGGATTATCTACAATTGAAGTGGTTTCTAAGAATGCACAAAAACTGGTAGACGAGTTTAAGAAATTCTTTGATGAAAGTAAAGCTGCTAAAGCAAGTGAGTACAAGACGTATGTTGTTACGTCGGATGAACCGAATAAAATTTTAGCTGTTAAAGCATTACTGGATAAGAATGGAATTGAATATGGGAGTTTATCAGGAAAGATAAAAGGATATAGATATTTTTCCGGCAGAGAGGAGGAGTTGCCATTGAACAAATATACTTTGGCAGTTTCTGCCTATCAGCCAAGAAGTGCTATGGTAAAGGTTTTATTTGAGCCAAAAAGCAAATTAAGCGATAGCGCTACTTATGATATTACTGCATGGAGTGTTCCTTATGTGTATGGTGTGGAAGGTATTGCATTGAAGGAGAAAAAAGAGTTGGCAGCATTCAATGCTACATCAAATAACATTGTTTTGCCTGTTAATGCGTATGGTTATTTAGTACAGTATAATGCGTTAAACAGTGCACAGGTTTTGGCATACTTATTAAAGAACAAAATAAAAGTAAGAATTGCAACCAAACCTTTTTCTTTCAATAATAAATCTTACGAAAGAGGTACTTTGATTGTGTTAAAAACAAGTAATGCTTATAATAATTTTGGCAACATTGTTAATGAGGCAACCAAAAAATTTAATGTAGCTGCAGAAACAGTAAATAGTGGATTTGTTGATAAGGGCGCAGATTTTGGCAGTCCTGATGTTCGTACTATAAAAGCCCCAAACGTTGCGCTATTAACAGGAGACCAGGTTTCATCCGGCGATGCAGGCGAGGTTTGGAATTTATTTGATCAGACTTTAGATTACCCGGTAACATTGCTACAGGCTTCTGATATTGCAAGATTAAGTTTACAGGAATATGATGTGATTATTATGCCTGATGGTAATTATCGTTCTTTGAATGATAAACTTGCAATGGAGAAATTAAAAGATTTTGTAAGAGATGGGGGCAGAATTGTTGCTATGCAGAATGCAGTTTCAGTTCTTGCGAAAAATGATTTTGGTTTTAAATTAAAAGAAGATAAATCTGATGAAAAGTCGAAAGATGATTACGAAGCATTGAAAAAATATGCGGATAGAGAAAAAGAAGATTTGACCAATTCTATTCCGGGTGCAATTTATAAAGTTGATCTGGATACCACGCATCCACTTGCATTTGGTTATGATCAATACTATTTTACACTAAAACAAGATGCGGGCATTTGTGAATTTTTAAAAGATGGATGGAATGTAGGTGTTATTAAAAAAGATAATTATGTTGCAGGTTTCAGTGGTTACAAAGTGAAAAATAAATTGAAAGACGGAACATTAATCGGTGTACAGGATTATGGAAGGGGTTCTGTAATATTTTTTGCTGATAATCCTATTTTCAGAATGTTTTGGGAGAATGGAAAATTGATTTTGTGTAATGCGATTTTTATGGTTCAACAGTAAAATTAATTTCATGCGAAAAGTTTCTTTATTGGTTTCTGGTTTTCTAATTGTGATAGCATCTTGGTCGCAAGAACCAAGACCATTCAGCAGTTCCGATATTTATTTGAAAATAAAAAAGCTGAATGTATTAGGCAGTGTTCTTTACATTGCTGCACATCCGGATGATGAGAACAATGGCTTGTTGCCTTATCTGGCAAAAGAAAAATTATATCGTACCGCTTATTTAAGTTTAACAAGAGGCGATGGCGGACAAAATTTAATTGGCAACGAACAGGGTGTTGAATTAGGATTGATACGCACACAAGAGTTGTTAGCTGCAAGACGTATTGACGGCAGTGAACAATATTTTTCTACTGCGTACGAATTTGGTTATAGCAAAAGTGCTGATGAAGCATTAAAGATCTGGAATAAAGAAAAGGTGTTGAGTGATGTTGTTTGGGTAATTAGAAAATATCAACCCGATATTATTATTGCACGTTTCCCCGGTGATGCAAGAGCAGGCCATGGGCATCATGCAGCATCTTCTATTTTAGCGAACGAAGCATTTTATGCAGCAGCAGATTCAACAAAATTTCCCGAACAATTTAAGTATGGTGTAAAGCCATGGAAAGCCAAGAGAATTTTATGGAATACTTTCAATTTTGGTGGTAATAATACAACAAATGAGAACCAGCTGAAAGTAGATGCAGGTGTTTTCAATCCCTTGCTGGGAGCGAGTTATGGAGAGATCGGCGGTGAAGCCAGAACAATGCATAAAAGCCAGGGTGAAGGCAGGCCAAAACGTAAAGGCTCTATCATGGAATACTTTGCTGTTACCGGTGGTGATAGTGCAAAAAATGATATAATGGAAGGTGTTGATATTAGTTGGAACAGGGTTGAAAATGGGAAACAATTTCAAAATGCTATTCAAACAATCATCCAGCAATTTGATTTTAATTATCCTGAAAAGTCTGTTCCCGCATTGATTGATTTGTATAAAGAAATTCAACGAACAGGTTATTCAGGCCAATGGAAAATTGCAAAGTTAAAAGAGTTGCAAAATTTAATATTGGAATGCAGCGGCATTTTTTTTGAAGCAACAACCGATAATGAGTATGCAGTTAGCGGTGAAAATATGAATGTTACTTTTTTTGCCAATAAAAGAAACACTTCGTTGGTAAAATTAGAAAGTTTTGGATTAAATGCTTACGTAAATAATACCTATAATAATTTAGTTAATTGGGATTTGCCGCAAAATCAAAACAACAGTTTTACTAAAACGTTTCAGGTGCCACCTGAGTTTAAGTTTTCGCAACCTTATTGGTTAGAAAAAGCAATGGAAAACGGACGATTTAATGTGGATGATCAAACGAAGATTGGTAATGCGCAAAGTGATGCTGCATTTACCGCCAGCTTTACTTTTAAGTTAGATTCTACTATTTCTTTTGTTATAAAAAAGCCGGTTGAATATAAATATTTGGATCCGGTAAAGGGAGAAATCTATCAACCGTTTATTATTATTCCCCCGATGATTATTTCAGTGTCGCCGGATAATATTTTAACCAATATAAAATCTGCGGAAACAAAAAGTCAAACAAAAAGTATTCAACTGAACTATAAATCCAATTTCAGTGCAAAAGCAATACCAACAAGTATTTTCTTACAGTCAGATACTTCAATTGTGTTTAAAAAAGATACGGTAATTGATTTTGAAGCAGGCCATACTTATCATTTAGATATTCCCATAAAATCAATCAGGCGAAATATTTTGCAGAAAGATTTGTCTGCTTTGGTTGAAATAGAAATAGGCGGAAAAAAGAAAAACTACACACATTATTTAAGAGCGATTAAATACGATCATATTCCGGACATCCATTATCTCTATAAAGACAATGTGAAGATGATTGACGAAGAAATAAAAATAGTTGGAAAGAAAGTGGGCTATATAAATGGTGCCGGCGATAAAGTGCCGGAAGCCTTGTTGCAAATGGGTTACAACGTTCAGTTTTTATCAGAAGCAGATGTAACTGATGAGAATTTAAAACAATTTGATGCAGTTGTTGTAGGTATACGTGCCTATAATATTTATGATTGGTTAACCAATAAAAATGATATTTTAAGCAGGTATGTTTTTAATGGCGGAAGTTTAATAGTTCAGTATATACGCAGCAACCAGATTGGCAATAAAAATGTTACTGCCGGCCCGTATCCTTTTACTATCAATACGGCATCAAGAATTACCGATGAAAATGCAAAAATAAATTTCTTACAGCCTAATCATCCTGCACTGAATTATCCCAATAAAATAACAGAAAAAGATTTTGAAAACTGGGTGCAGGAACGCAGCACTTATCAGGCAGATAAATTTGATACCCATTTCGATGCATTGCTGGGCATGCACGATGCAAATGAAAAAGAATCGAACGGAAGTTTAATTACCGCCAAATACGGGAAAGGTAATTTTAGTTATGTAAGCCTGGTCTTATTCAGGCAATTACCTGCAGGCAATGCAGGTGCATATAGAATTTTGGCTAATTTAGTTGCTTTACCAAAGAATAAATAAATGCATCCGAGAAAACGAATAGGCATAGTGTTGGTGGTGGTTATTGGACTTGTGTTGGGGTATTTTTTTAAGAATGTAAAAGAAGGATTAATAATTGGTTTGGCATTAGGCTTACTTGGCGGTGGCTTATTAAGCAGCAGAAAATAAAATGCTGATATGTTTACTGGTGTTGCAGTGTGCGACCTTTATTAGATTTGAACCACAAAGGCGTGAAGGCACAGGGAACCACAACGAATCTCTGTGGTTGAGAAAAAAAATTGAGTTAAATACAAAATGTACAAGTGTGCGACGCAATGATGCTCAATAGCGTTACCAAAGCTGGCTCCAGAAAAATATTCAAAATAATATGAAACAAAAAAATAACATACCGCTATTTTCATCGTGGAATTTCTGGTATATTGTATTGATTGTTGCTTTGATACTGGCTATTATTTTTTTTATCTGGGTTACAAAATACTTTTCATGAGTGTATTAGACTGGATTGTACTGATAACAACTTTGGTAAGTATAATTGTTTACGGATTATACAAAAGCAGAACCAGTAAAAACCTGGAAGGCTATTTTTTGAGTAACAGAAATATGCCGTGGTACTTGATTTTGTTAAGCATCATGGGTACGCAAGCCAGTGCCATTACTTTTTTATCGGCACCGGGGCAAGCCTTTACAGACGGGATGCGTTTTGTGCAATATTATTTTGGATTGCCTATTGCAATGGTAATTCTCTGCATCACATTTGTACCGCTTTTTAATAAATTAAAAGTATTTACTGCATACGAATTTTTAGAACAAAGATTTGATTTAAAAACAAGAACATTTACTTCGGGACTATTTTTATTATCAAGAGGATTATCTACCGGAATCAGTATTTATGCACCTTCTATTATTTTATCTTCTTTGTTGGGCTGGGATATTTTCTGGACGAATATAGTAATGGGTGGTTTATTAATTATTTACACGGTTAGTGGTGGTGCTAAAGCTGTTGCTTATACACAGCAACTGCAATTGGTAATTATTTTTGCAGGAATGTTTGTTGCAGGTTACTGGATTGTTCATTTACTACCGGACGGACTCGGTATCGTTGATGCATTAAAAATTAGTGGAGCAGGCGGTAAAATGAATATAATTACTACAGGCTTTACCGGCAAAGGGTTTGATTGGAAAGATAGATACAATATTGTTAGCGGAATGATTGGTGGTTTCTTTTTAGCATTGAGTTATTTTGGAACAGATCAATCGCAGGTGGGCCGGTATTTAACGGCTAAAGATAATAAGCAAAGTAAAATAGGCTTGTTAATGAATGGGTTTGTAAAAGTGCCGATGCAATTTTTTATTTTATTAACGGGTGCATTGTTGTTTACATTTTATCAATTTAAAGAACAACCTATTTTTTTTAATGCAGTACAGCAGCAAGAATTATTACATAGTTCTAAAAAAGATGAAGCAGTAATCCTCGAAAATCAATTCAAATATCTCAATTCGCAAAAACAGGAAATAATACGCAACTGGAAAAAAGATGAAGAAGAATCTAAAAAGCAAATCAAACAACTAAACGAGTTAGGCAACAATTTAAGAAAAGAATACAAAGCATTAATTAAATCGGATGCAGTTAAAGGAGATGATAACGATACCAATTATATTTTCCTTCGTTTTGTGGTGGATTATTTACCGAAAGGTTTGGTAGGATTATTAATTGCGATCATTTTTTTAGCAGCTTGGGGCTCAATTGCCGCAGCATTAAATTCTCTTGCAAGTTGTTCTGTGATTGATTTTCACCTCCGTTTCAAAAAACATCATATTCACCCGTTAGAAGTAGATGCCGATGAACTGAGAAAATATCATGTATCAAAATATTATACATTGGCGTGGGGAATTTTTTCTGTTATTGTTGCAGAATTTGCAACCGGTATGGGCAGCTTAATTGAAGTGGTAAATATTATGGGGTCGCTTTTTTATGGTGTAATCCTCGGAATATTTTTAGTAGCGTTTTATCTTAAAAATATAAAAGCAAATGCAGTTTTTTATGCTGCAATCATTGGAGAATTAATTGTCATCACCGTTTTCTTTTTAGATAAATACAATGTCATTGGCCTCGGATTTTTATGGCTCAATGTAATTGGTGCATTGGTGGTAGTATTGTTAAGTTGGTTGTTGCAAAAACTTTTGAAACCGTAAATCTTGATGTGTTTTTTTTGTTGCCAACACTATAACCTTACTCGGATTTGCTTGTGTCACTCACTTGTACTGTTTATACAGTATTCAACAAACAAAATAGAATAAACTTTTGTACAACAACATTATTTCTTTTTTAATTTCTTACTTTTTGTCAATAGTTTTTTATCTTCTGTTTTTACTTTTCTTTCAATTTTTTTAAGATCTTCTTCTGCCGGTAAATTTTCAGGTTTAATACCGCTCTTTACTAAAAGCCCTCTTACATCTTTGTTGTTTTTAACATGTTCAAATGTAATAGCAGATTCGGTTTTTAAATCTGCCTTGCGAACATTTACATTGGTTAATTCGTTTGCAAAATCCTTTGCTTTTATGGTAATTGTTGGTAAAAAATCTGCTAATGGTCTACTGTCAGGAACGCCAAGTTTTGCCTTCATATCTAATGTGGTTTTGCCACCAAATAATGCATGGTCGCCTTTGCTTCTTATTCTTGCAAAACCGGCATTGTCAATTCCTTTTTGGAAAATAAGCCCTGATAATTCTTTCTCCGAAATGGTTAATTTTTCTCTTGCCTGCAACCGCTCCCATTCTTTTAAACGTTGTTCAAGTAACTCTTGCTTTCTTGTTTGGATTGCAAAATAACTCATAGCAAATGCAATCTCATCTTTACGAGAATCGCCGTTTTGGGCAATAAGGTAACATGCATATCTTGTAAGCATTATATCTTCAATTTCCCTCTTAGCTCCGGAACCAACATCTACCATTTTGTTGACATCAACAAAATGGTCTGAAATATTCTGTTTAGAATTTTCGCAAGCACTTTTTGCTTTCTCAATTACTTTCAAAAAATTTCGCCATTCGTTGTAGCCTAACAAAAGTTGAAGGTCTCTTGCAAACCAATATTCAACGCCATCTGTTTCATTAACAGCTAATTCAAAACTGCTGTGTAGTTGGGATATAATTTCTTTTTTCATATTGCATTCATTATGCTAAAAATAGTAAAATATAAAAAAATAAATATAAAAATTATTTGCCAACACTATAACCTTACTCGGATTTGCTTGTGTCACTCACTTGTACTGTTTCATGCAAAGCGGCAAAGAATACAAAGCAACAAAGTGCATTGGCTTTGCTTAATAAAAAATTTCTTCTTTGTTATCTTTGTAACCTTAGTTTCTTTGTGTGAAATTGTACAAGTGTGCGACGCAACAAAAGTCCCATAGCATTACAAGAGCCGGCTTCATAAAAATCATTCATGTAATTAAAACGGCCATTCTTTATTTTTGCTGGCTTTAATAAAAAATACAATAATACCTAATGTAATTACAGTTAATCCGCTCAGCATCATTTTGCTTCCGGTTGAACAAAAAATAAATAACCATATTGCAATGGCAATTAATGCAGGCAATGGGTACAGCGGCATACGCCATGCAAAAAAATGCTTTCCTTTTTGTTTTGCTAACAACATTAATCCAATTGCCTGACCAACAAATTGAATTAATATCCGCATGGCTAAAATAGCATCAATTACATCTTTTAAACGAAACAATAAACTAAAAACAAAAGCAACGGCACCTAAAACCAATAATGAAACATGCGGAAAATGTTTGGTAGGGTGCAGTTTTGCGAACACAGAAAAAAAAGCGCCGTCTTTTGCTGCTGCATACGGAATGCGGCTGTAGCCCAACGTTGCAGAAAATACCGATGCAAATGCTACCCATAAGATTAAAGCAGTTGCAAATTTTGCTGCGGTTGTGCCTGCAATAGTTTGCACAAATTCACTCACTACAAATTTACTTTGTTGAATTTGCTGCAATGGCAATACACTGGCAACACTAATGTTCATCATTAAATATAAAACGGCAATACCGGCAACGGAAATAAACATGCTGCGTGGAATGTTCTTTTTTGGATTTATAATTTCACCGCCTAAATGACAAACGTTATAATATCCTAAATAACTGTATACTGTTTTTACACTTGCAAAACCAATTGCAGCAGCAAATGCCTGATTTAATTGTAATCCATCATTAATATGATGTAATGGTGCTATAAAATTTCCATGCCATAAACCACCACCAATAATCCAGAACATGGTAATTAAAACGCCCATCCATAATAACACGGAAATTTTGCCAATCGTTTCAATTTTTCTGTACAATAAAAAAACAATCATTAACACAACTGTGCCGCTTATTATTTTAGATTGGGGTTCGGTTAATGCAAATAAATAATTGGCATATTGCGAAAAGCCGATTGCGGCAGAAGCTATTACCAGCGGGGCTTGTATCATAGTTTGCCACACAAATAAAAAACTCATCAACTTACCCCATTTTGCGCCATAACCTTCTTTTAAAAAATTATAACTACCGCCTGCCAACGGAAATGTTGATCCTAACTGGCTCCATACCATGGCATCAATAAACGATAAAAATGCACCTGCAATCCATGCATATAAAAACGAAGGCCCATTCATTATCTGTGCCACAATACTAAGCACTACAAACGGCCCGATGCCCACCATGTCCGTCATATTAATGGCAGTTGCCTGCAATAAACTAATTCGTCTTTCTAACGTATCTTTCATCTGTAATTTTTATTGATTCCAATTGTCAGATGGAATTCGCATCAAAAAATATTTATTGTCAATGGATATTTTTCGATAGCTCATTTCATATTCGGTTCAAAATAAAACTATTTATTTATAAAATATTGAAAGCATTATGAGTAATCATTTTAAATCTGTTGCATGGATCAAAGGAGCGAATATTTATGAAGTAAATATCCGGCAATATACACCGGAGGGAACATTTGCTGCTTTTCAAAAACATTTACTGCGATTGAAGGATATGGGAGCAGCGGTTTTATGGTTGATGCCTGTAACGCCTATCAGCAAAGAAGTTCAGCAGGGAACACTGGGCAGTTATTATGCTTGCAGCAGTTACACAGCAATAAATCCTGAATTTGGTTCTTTCGATGATTTTAAAAATTTGGTGAATGAAGCACATCGGTTGGAAATGAAGATTATTATTGATTGGGTGGCCAATCATACCGGTTGGGGGCATCATTGGGCAAAAGAACATCCTGATTGGTACATGAAAGATGCAGCCGGAAATTTTACGGAAGAAAACGGTTGGAAAGATGTGATAGATTTAAACTATGAAATACCGGAAATGCGTGCAGCAATGATTGATGCAATGTTATTTTGGGTAAAAAATTTTGATATAGACGGATTCCGTTGCGATATGGCTCATTTGGTGCCGCTTGATTTTTGGGAAGAAGCAAGAAGTGCTTGTGAAACCACAAAACATTTATTCTGGCTGGCCGAATGTGAAGATGTAAATTATCACAATGTTTTTGATGCTACTTATGCATGGGAATGGATGCATATAACTGAAAAATTAATAAAAGGCTTTGCAGGATTAAACCATATTTATGATGTGTTGCATAAATATTCTCAGTATCCCAAAGATTCGCACAAATTATTTTTTACATCCAATCACGATGAAAATAGTTGGAACGGAACCGAATATGAAAAATATGGCGGTGTGGCAAAACCCTTAGCAGTATTTACTTCTACGTGGAACGGAATCCCATTGATTTACAACGGGCAAGAATTGCCCAACAACAAACGCCTGAAATTTTTTGATAAAGATGAAATTAAGTGGACGGAAGATATTCGGTTACACGAATTTTATAAAACATTACTAAATGTTCATAAATCCGAAGCTGTTGCAGACGGCGAAACATTTATTCTTCCTTCCGGCAATGAGCATGTAATGATTTATTTGCGAAAAAAAGAAGCTGCTGTTATTTTAACCGTATTGAATTTATCCGGAGAAGAAAGAATAAAAATTTCTGTTGAACATGAATGGTTGTACGGAGATTTTATAAATATCTTT
>Ga0306923_10002117_pt1 | contig 18057 bp, 22 predicted proteins | sample sta12Can44000108_FD_203841 | JGI IMG/M metagenome (GOLD analysis project Ga0306923, IMG submission 203841) | Lab enrichment of tropical soil microbial communities from Luquillo Experimental Forest, Puerto Rico - statanox.12C.anox.44.000.108 (v2)... | ecosystem: Environmental > Terrestrial >... | reverse complement strand
GACCAGACGACGGCCCCGTTCATCGAGAAAAGGGGCCACCGCCGAAAATCGCTCTCTGATGGGATCGATATCGATCACCCCACAATATGGTATTTAACCTTGGTTGTAAACTGATATTTAACTCTATCAAAAGTCGATTCAATAATTTATGGACGAGCCCTAAGAGCAGGCAAGGTCTTGATAAAAGTGTCGCCCGAACCGGGATATAATTCCGTCGCCAGAGCGGCGGTCGGCGGGCCCGGCGCGAAGAATACCCGGGCGAAGCTGGAGAGCTGTGCGAATTGATTGGTCGGCGCAACGGTCGAAAGTCGGATCGCGCCGTGCTCTGCGCGTGCGGTCAATGGCAACGATGTTTCGAAGACCGCAGCTGCTAGTCCGGGCTGAAGCCCGGCTGGCCACCCGGAATCCCTGAGGAACCGCGACGACCCTGTTTGTTGCGACAGTGAACGCGACCAGGCCGGTTGCTCCCGCGCCCGGGGACGGACGATAATCGACCAGTTGCGCCAGGAGCCGCGACGAGTCGCTTTGAGTGGCGGTGCCGATATATGCTTCGTTGGCGATGCGCTCCTGGTAGAAGGTCAGGATATCCGTCAGGTACGCCCATAATTCGATAAAGATGGTTTGATAATCGCCGTCCGCGCCTTCGTGCCAGTTCGCGAATGGTGCGGGCACCGGTGGACTGGTAGCAACTCCGCCGGCGCCCGTGACCCGATCGAGCATCGTGCGGCGAAAGCTGGTGAAGGTCCCAATGCGGTAGCCAATCGCCGAGAGCCCGGCGGGGTTCTCGATCGAGAGGGGCACCGCCGCGGGCGCGGTCTGCGGATCACAGCAGCCGCCGGCGGGCTCTGGAGGAAGCTGGCAAAGGTCGGTCGGGCTCATCGCGGTCACACCAATGGCATCAAGCTCAGCACACCGCGTTCCGGGAAGTTGCAATCATTGTCGAGCTGAACTATCTCGTTTGACCCAATGGCAAGAAAGCCCTGGCCGAGGTTCAGCTGCGTATCGGCGTCTGGATTGGCGGCGTGCAGCCGCGCCAAGCGGGTGATCCGCGCCGATCCGACACCAACGATGCTCATGATCGCTGCGTTCAGCCTGCTGACGTAAACACCGTCCCCAAAACTGAAATTGTCGGGATGGAAGAACCCTTTGCCGCCGCCCGGCAGGTCGCCGTTGCTCAGGACCTGCAGGATCCCTTGCTCGACAGCCGCAGGAAGGAATCCAGCCACAATGCAGATACCAATCGCCAGATCGATTGGAACATAGGTCGGGCCAGTGACGTCGAGGTCGTAACCGGCGAGGCGCACGCCATCGACATAGCTGAGCAAATCGGTGCGGAGCTGGCTGGATAAGGACTCCGCTCCGGCTGGGTCGACCCCGAGGGTTACCGAAAGCCAGCTTCCGCTCCAGCGGAATGCAGCGTTGGCCCGCTGGACGGGCAGGCTGCCGTCCGGATTCGTAAAGTCCTGCACTCTCGACTGGTAGTCTGTAGTGGTAACCGCGACAAGTGGCTGCTTGAAGCCAGCCGGAGCGAAGCGGCGCGCATGATCGCGCGACTCCAGATCGCGGCCGCCGGTCGCCGCAAGCGGATTGGTGACCGATATTAACCAATTGGCGGGAGCGGCTTCGGGCGGGTGAGGCTGAACCAGCGTGTCCGCGCCGACATTCCCGATTGCCCCCCCGCCGATGCGGTACGACGCAGTAATTACCGCGCCTTCCGGCGGTCGCATTCCGAATTGCTCACCGCTCGACCCGCTCCCGCCCTGCCCGAAAACCACGGTCGCCGCGCCCTGATCGTCGATTTCCACCCGGTAGACCTGTGCATCGGGTGCACTGTCGAGCAGGCTCGGCTACTGCTGCCACAACACGTCGTTGACCCGAAGCTCTAGCGTACTAACATTATTCGGCGCGCGCTGGGTGAAGCTGCTTGGCGCAGAAAAGACCGCATCCGTCGTTATCGGTGCGGTCAGCGCCAGCGTGCTGAGATCGAGATGGGCGAGCGGCGAGTTCGAAAGTGGCATGCGCAGCCGTTGTGGCCCGGCGGGCGGCGCGACGAGAGTGTCCGGGAGTTCGCCGGGCGTGGGAAACGTCTCCCCATGGGTTGCGACCGCCATATTGCCGCGCGGTCACGTCGGCAGCGCAGTAGTCGCAGTGCAGCGGTGTCGTTCCCGACCACTGCACAATAGTGATCTTGCTTTCGGGAGGCGAACCCGGCGGAGACGACACGAACGGTGCATCAACCACCTGCGGCGTGGACGTGAGCCGTACCACATCACGGTGTCCCTTATCGTCTTCGACCAGCAGGTAATCACCCGCGGCTAAGTTCGGGTAATTATCGGCAAGTGCCGCACTCAATGCCGTCGCCGGCAGGCAGCAATTCTCGTTATCCCAAGTGTAAAGGCGGATCGAGTTGTGCTGTGGATCGAGCCTGGTTTGAGCAAGCGGCTCGAAGACCACGAGCGGCTCGGAAGCTGTTTTTGGCTGATTGCTCACTTTGAAGTCTGTGGTCAGCGTATGTACAGCACTGACCTGGAATTGAAGCCAGGCGAGGGCGGCCGCTCCCTCGTCCAATTCGTAGCCGATGAGCTGAAGGTGGCCGGCGACCGAGCGACGCTGCGTCGCCGTCATCAGAAACGCTTCGTTGGCCACGCGATCCTGCAGATAGCTCAAATTATCGGCCGTGTAGGCGAACAGCTCGAGCAGCATGATACCGAGATCGGCTTCGCTCCGTTCTGTCCACGCCGGGGCGCGGGCGGAGATGAAATCCAGCAGCGCCTGGCGGAAACTTGCGTAACCCTTGGAAAGATAGTCGATGGCGACTGGCAGCTCGACGGGCGGAGGCGGCATTTGCGCAGGCACCCGGCAATCGAACTGCTCATCGCATGCCAGACGAAAACGCAGCTGGCAGCTGCTGAAAAAGGGATCGATATCCGCACCGTTGATGGTGAGCGTGTAAACGGAAAAATCGCCCAAGCCGTCGAGGGTGAGCAAGACCTGTTGAGATCCCGATTGCGGCGGGCTGGTGGGAGGCGAAATTTGAGCGCTTATGACGTGGGGGAAGAGGCGGTGACCGCCAGTCAGCGTGTAGCTGGATGGTTGCAGCAAATAGGATTCCAACGGCAGTGTGATCGGTCGAAAAAACGTGATCAGCAGTTGCGCGCGCTCATCATCGACCGCGACACGCTCAATTCCCTGCATGCCAGGATGCAGAGCGGCTTGCGGACACTCTAGGCTGGGAATTATCGCATTTGCGGTCATGGGTTAAACCTGAACGGTGACGCTCCCACTTTGCTGCGTTGCTATCGCGGTGTAGATGATCTCTATTCGTACCGTGCTCTCATCGCCGGGATCGCTGGTCACTGTGACCTGCTCGACATTGATGCGATCGCCGAGCCAGCGTTGGAGGTTGGTCGAGATCAGAAACTGGGCGGTCGAACGCAGCGTTTCGTTGGAAGGTTCAAAGACGAGACGTTGCACTCCCACGCCAAACTCAGGCAGGTTGACTCGCTCACCGGGGGTGGTGAAGAGCACCTGCAGTATCAGATCCCGCAGATGATCATCGGCTGTCGTGGTATTCGGGATGCCACTGCCGCTGACGCTGTACGGATATTTGAGAAAGCGCGGAGTTCCGATGGCTCTCTGGATTGGGTCGGCCATGGGTAGCTCGTCCTCATCCGGTGGTAACTTTGGTGGACAATAGGCTGGGGGTCGGCGCCGGCATCGGCGGCGTGGGCGGCGCCGGCGTCACGGGAAACGGTCCAGCGATCTGCCCGGGGTGCATGTGGCTCTGGTACATCTGCACGATCTGGCTCAGGTATTGAAGCAGCTGGTCGCCGAAAACCAGCGCATGCGAAGCGCCGTCGACGAGCTGGATTTGCGGCGCGTCGACGACGATCGTCGTCGCGTTTCCGGCGGCAATTTTGATCGAGTTTGCATCCATTGTGACTGTATTTGCGTTGCTGTCGGTGACCTCGAGTGTGCCGCCGTCGTCGTCGAGCACGATCTTATGGCCGCTTTTTGTCTTGAAGACTTTCTTGCCGGGCTGAGCGGCTTCGGGGATCGCCCCACTCGTGTACCAAGTGCCGGTCCATACGGGGTAGCTGAGGTCTCCGCCTTCGAACTCGAGCCATACGCCCGCGCCGATAGCAGGCAGAGCGAACAGGCCCTGCTCGCTGGCCCCGCCATAAATGAAAGCCGGCAATGCCCAACCGCTCTCCTCATCGCCGAGCACACGCGGTACTTTCGCCTTGATGCGGCCGAGATTGTCAGGATCGTTGTTGTCGGTAACCTGCCCGCGGTACTTGCCAAAGAAGCGCCCTTCCACCCGTTCGACTAGCCGCGCCAGCACCTGTTCGTTATCATTCGACGTCATGATCACAGCCCCGGGATCGGAAGGCCGAGACCGCCGCCGCCGAATTGCTCGCTGCCGTCAACGTCACGCGCATTGCGGCGCGCCTCGAAGCTCTGCATATAAGTGCCATCGCCTTTGAATTCGTGCACGACACTGGCGACGTAATATTTGCCGCTGTAAGCCTTGCCCGCGCCTTTGACCAGCACCAGCCGGTGCGGCCGCAGCACAGTTTGGTAGGCCTCGCTGTTGATCTCGCCGCGCGCCGTGATGAACCAGCTCGCTTCATCGCGCACTGCCTGTGCTATTGTCTGCATCTCGGTTGCGTCGCTCGTGGGAGGTCCCAATACCAGCATCTGGGCCAGAGCATCCTTTGGCGTCACGAGACTGCCCAGCGGGACGGCGACCAGCGTGTCGGCGTCGCTGGCGCCCAGCTTGTTGAGCTGCGGTTCGCTGACCTGCGCGATATTGGCGCTGTTCTGCGTTACGTCGATCTGCTCGATCTTCACAGCGAGCGGCCGTTGTCCGGTCAGCTGTGCTGCGGAGCTGCGCAGATTGCTTTGATCGCCGAATTGAATAGCCAGGTCCGGCTGGGGCGTTCCGCTTAGCTGGGGCGCGCGGAAATAGGCGGTAACCGCGCCGCTGTCCTGATCGGTCTCGAAATAGAACTCAAACCCGTTGCGCAGCGCAGCTTGCCGCACGAATTGAATATCGCTGCCACGCTGGACGATCGTCGTATAATCTTCCTGATGAACCGTCGGGGTGGGATCTGCTTCGACGGAGACACCGTAACCGCTGACGATCTGCTGAACGATGTCGCTATCCGACATGTCAGTCCACCTGGCGATCTTCTCTTCGAGGCTCATCAATACGCTGGTGTCCATGCCGGCGACCTCGATCCGGGCATTGCCGGGCTGGCTGCCGATGTCGAAATTCACCGAGGTGACATAACCATCGAATACGGGAACTAACCCATTATTGCTGCCGCCTGCCAACGCACCGCTCAATGCCCCCAGTGCGCCGGCGAGCCCGCCGTTCCCGGTAAAACCCAGCTTGATTGACACCTTGGTGAACAACGCCAGGCGGTCATCATCGAGATAATTCTACGAGCCGTCATCGGCGAGCGTTGTCGCCAGTTGCAGACGGAAGGTATTTGCGCTCGACGTGTTCTCCTCTACTTGCAGCAAAACGACATCGCCGTAGAAATCCTGATCCACCGGCGTGCTATCAAAGGCGATTTGATATGCCTTTTGCGCCACGGCTCACGTCCGGTCCGGAGGGATCAGCAACTGACGCCCCGGCTCGAGCAAGTCTTCCGGGTCCATTGCCGTGTTGGCGTCGGCGATCAGCCAGAATTTCTCCGGGTTGAAATAATATTGGTTGGCGATCAGATCGAGCCGTTGATCGCCGCTGAAGGTGTGGAAAAAGCCGGCAGGGGTGGGAGGAATAAAGCGGATGCAAAAGGCCGTCACAGTCTGACCGCCGGAACGGGTTACCGTATAGACATTGACACCCTGATAACGACTGCCCTTGAATATCACAGCGGCGATCTCTTCTATCAGAGGGACAGTGAGAAGCTTCCGCTCAGCCCGAGCGCTGCGGCATTGGCCAGGTTCAGGGCCGCCATCACCTGTTTGACACCGAGCGAATACTGATATGCGCCGCGCGCCAAGGTCGCTTGCGCGTCGATCTGGGCTGGGGTCAGCACCTGCAGCGATACGGTGATTTCGGCGCGAATCGGAGTCAGTAGTGTGTTGTACTCGGTTTCCGTCACGCCGAGGCTATTTACGGTGACAGGCCAGATACGGAACGGCCCCCAGAAGAACAGCACCGTCGGAAGCTTGCTGGGAGGACTGACAAATTTTGCCGAAGCGCTACCCGCAAGGCTGGCGAGGTCGATCGTCATGGCCGATTTCGGAACCATCAGCAGCTCGAGTGCCGAGAGCGCCGGCAGAATGCCGCTGGCAGCAGCAATGGGATTGCTCTCTGCAAGCTGGTCTGAGGCATCGAGCCTGAGCGTAAAACTGAAGGTTTCGGTGGGGGCCGCGGCTTGCTGGGTCGCGTCGACCTGGCCGGCGCCGACCGGGGTCATCGGGGGTTGGGCCAAACTCGGAGTGCGCGACACCCTTTCGGGGTTGAACTGGAAGATGACAATATTCGGCAATGCACCGAGCAGCCCGGCGCCGAGATTGATAAAGGCCCCCTTCAGAACAGCCACCGCTTCAATCCTCCCAATGCAGCGCTTTGGCGCCAAGCCAGGCCTGGGCGATCCGCATAGCTGCCTCGTTGTCGCTGATGTGGTTGAGATTCAGGTGCAGCGCCGCGGTGGTTACCGTGCCGACGCGCACGCTCCGCGGCACGCCGTCCGTGTGGCGGCATCTTTCATCGAGACGCGCCGCGAAGATCGCAGCCGCCTGCACAGCAATATCGCGCATGCGGTGCTCGTGGCCCGCTGCGCCCGCGATCTCCAGCCGCAAGCTGCCTATTGTGATGTCAGCCATGTAGATCACCGATGGTATAGCGATACTGCTCCGCCAGAATGCCGCCTATTTCGATGTCGTGCTCAGGTGAGCTGAGGGACATGCCGCGCGACGCGCGCATCTTCCACGCGGTCACCATCCTGGGCAGGACCTGGTCCCGGAATATTCCGGAAAACCGCGACATCACCGGATCGGAAAGCAGCGTCCGATAGTACGATAGGGTGTTCCACAGGCGCGCCATTTCGAGGAGCATCTCGTCGCTCAGCTCGCCCTGCGATTCGATGGCGGCGATCGCCTGGCCGATCCGCTGGCTGAATTCCGTCATCGAAAGATGACCGCTCATCGCCCGGCCCTCCTGCTAGGTAACAAGCGAATAGCCCGAGTAATCGGACTTGAGTGTCTCCAAGAACTTGTCGGTCGGAGTGGAGTGTTTGACGATGTCCGTGGCCGTGAGATAGGGGCTCGGTTTGAACGTCTTGCCGCGATCGACGAACCCCCATTGAAAAGAGTCCATGATCTTGTCCTTGCCGGCCCCCTGGTAGTTCAGGCAGACGAAAGCGGTCTCGAAATATGCCTCTTGGTGCAAGGTCGCGGCGGCCGGGGTGTCGGTTGGGTTAGCCGTGCATCCCGCCACGCGGCCGGCGCTGCCCTGTCCGCCCACGTATCCGTAGCTCTTAGGCAGATCCGGCCGGCCGATATAGTAGGGATGGTCGCCGGTATAGACGGCGCCGCCCGGAGAATTCTTGCCGCCGTCGACGAAGGTATCGTAATCCGCCGCGAGCGGCGGAAATGCCGTTGTGGTCTTGCCGACCTTGACCCCGTCCGTGCGTCGGGTGCCCCAGAACACCTGGATCGCCTCAAGCCCATCCCACAGTCGGTGCAAGGGGTATACTTGCCCGTAACATCCATCGTCAGAACCTTGACGCCGCCGCTGATGGCGCCCGCTCCCAATCCTGTCGCGGCCGGCGCGGGAGCCGATACCGGCGGAGCGGGGGAGGGCGCGCCGCCGTCACCCTGGTACGCCGGCATCGCACCCCGGAGACGAGGAAATACCGGCAGGTTGCCGAAGTCATAGGCCGCCCCGGGCCGCGCCGCGAGCACTGCGCGCCCGGCGCCCGCGCTTTCCAGGTCAACCCCGTTCACTTGCCGAAAGGCTCCCGGATGCCAACTACTCCGTCGCAACGAACTGCCCTGGCATTCCGGACAGCTGGCACCGGCTCTCTCGGTGCGGGCGCAGGCACAGCTTCGATGCGGCAAATTGCCCACGCCAAGCTCGGCATGGGGTGCTGGCGCTGCCCCTCTATAAATTTGCGTGTTCATCTAGCGTCCTCCAATGCCGATTTCGGTGAGCGGCTTTTCGAGCTTTACGTATTCGGACCGTGCCGCATGCAGCACATGGGTCATGCGCACCGGCTCGTCTGATCGGGCAGCAAGAAATGCCGCATTCAACGCTATGTTGCGGATATTGCCGCCGGCAATGCTGAGCCGCGCCAGTACCGTGAGGTCTAACCCATCGGCCGGCGTCTTTGCTGGGAAGACCCGGCGCCAGATTTCGGCCCGCTGGACCAGATCGGGGAACGGGAAGTTAATCACAAACCGGATGCGCCGCAGGAACGCCGCGTCGACGGCACCCTTGAGATTGGTTGCCAGAACCGCCAGCCCGCGATAGGCCTCCATGCGTTGGAGCAGATAGCTCACTTCGATGTTTGCATAGCGGTCATGGCTATCCTTGACTTCGCTGCGCTTGCCAAACAATGCGTCGGCCTCATCAAAGAACAGGATTGCACCGCTGTCCTCGGCTGCATCGAAAACGCGACGCAGGTTCTTTTCGGTCTCACCAATGTACTTGCTTACCACGCCGGCGAGATCGATGCGGTAGAGATCCAGATCAAGTTCGTTGGCAAGCACCTCGGCCGCCATCGTCTTGCCAGTACCGCTCGGGCCCGAGAACAGGGCGCTGATGCCAAGCCCGCGGGCGATCTTCTCCGCAAATCCCCAGGTCTCATAAACCCTGGCACGGTGCGCGACTTGCGCGGCAACGTCGCGTAACAGCGATTTCTCGGCTGGAGGGAGGACGAGATCGTCCCACGCTGCCGTGGGTTCGATGCGCTGCGTCAGATCGTTCAGCCGTAGGCGCGCCTGTGAGCGACAGGCATGCCACAGGCGCGCCTCGGGAGCTCGTCCATCACCGGCCGCCTGCGCTTCGCGCACCGAAGCGCGTATTGCCGGGACCGTGAGGCTGAATTGGGAAACCAGATCCACGACCTGTCCATTGACCAACACCGCCGTGTCCGCCAGCAAGTTTTGCCAGACGGTCCGTTGCTCTTCAGCCGTCGGCTTGCTCACCGCGACCGATACCGACGATCGGCGCAGCGGGCTCCATCGGTCGGTTGCGGCGACCACTAGTACGCCGCGCACCAACTCCAAAAGCCGCGACACTTGCGCAACGGTCTTGGCATCGTTCCGGTCCACCGCGTCCGTCTCCACACAGAGCGCGGCGGCACTGAGCGTCATTTCTCTCTCCCAAAGGCGAATGAACGCCTCCAGTTCCGCTGCGCTTGCGGGGACGTGCTCGGCAGCAAGCGCGTAGAGACGCAGCGAATGCGCCGAACAAGCGGCTGCCACGATCGCACGGCGCGTGACGGCATCGGCGCCGCAAAGCTCGATCAATGGAAGCTGCCCGTAGTCTTCTTGGGCCCAGATCGCCGCAATATCGCGCGCCACCAATTGATGCGAAGAAACGAGCTCGTCGCCGCCAATGGGCTCGAGCATATTCGCAAGCCGCTCGTCGAGATACTGAATGCCGGTCAAGAAATGCAGCACCCGCTCGTCAATGCGGAGCCTGGCGGTCAGCAGAGAGGCGTCCAGCTGGTGGTCGTACTCGACGAGGCGCCAGCGGCGAAGCGGGGCCACCGGCGTCAACGCACTCCAATGCGGCTCCGGCAGAGTGGCAAGTGCCAGGCTGAAGGTAGGAAAGGCCTTTGCCGGGTCACCTTGTGCCGCGCCGCAAAGGGAGGAGAACCGCCCGTCCAGCTCGACGCCGGCACACATCAGCAGTACGGCACGCTCAAAGCGCGAAAGTCCAAACGCGGAACACAGAGTTTGTAGGACCGAGTGCGAAGGCGAAGCCGGCTCCGCCACTTGATTGTCGATAGCGTCGAAAGCTTTCCCCTTGATGGCGCGATCAAGGGCGGTTCGCACTTCGCCGACAGCCTCCATCAAATCATGCTGGTTGGCCTCGATCCAATTGGGCCCTGGCATGCTCATCGGCTACGCTTCCAGCTCCACCGTGTGGGACATGTGACCATCGACGGCAACGGCGAGCGCGTGCAGACCGGGGCTGATGATGCGGTTGAAGGTATAGACCAATTGCGCGCCATTGCCATTTGGCGGCGCCTGGAAAGCGACTCCGTCCAGCAGCACACGAACGTCGTTGCCGTCGAGCCGGGCGACGTTCAGGGTGAGGATCACGGACGAACCGGGAGGGCTGCTCAGCGTCAAGATTGCGAAGTCGACGCGTGGGATGACCTCGAAGGTGCGAGAATTGGAGGCGCTTTCCGCAGGGTCAGCGAGCACGATGCGAACGCGATAAATGCCATTGGGCAAACCCGGTGGAATAGTGATCGTCCCTTGGGTATCGGTGCTGCCGGGATCGAATGCGGTCAGCCCGGCAGGGGCTCCGACACCGTCGAAACGAACTCCCTGTGGTGACGCGGTGAAACCGACGCCCTTGGGATCATTTGCTGATTTGGCGCAAGAGCGCTGCGCACCGGCGTCATCGCGGAAAGCCACGGCGTCACGATAAAAGCGAGCGGCGCGCTGGCGCGGCCGTACAGGCTTACCCGGACATCTGCCTGCGGGCCCGCTTCGAGATCAGTTGGCAGGCTCGCAATGAGCGAAGATACCGCAGGCGGCGAGCTCGGCTGAACGGAGACCGGCTGACCCCCGACCGTGACGATTGGAGTCGCTTCTGGAGAACTAAATCCTCCGCCGTTGATTACAATGCTGTTGGTGCGCAGCACACCGGTATTGTCGACGTGCACCAACGCCCCGGCCGCCGGGTCGATGCTGTCGAGGCGAGGCGCCTGCAGCAAAATCACGTCGAGCCCGACGCGCTGCACGATCCCGCCTTGCACCGGGGGCGGCGGGGTCGGGGTGATCTCGACCAAAGAAATTTCGTAGGCGACCGAGAGCCGATAAGGTTGATTGATGGTTGCCCAGATCTTGGACAACTCCTCAACGCCGGCCGGCGACAGCATGATCTTGATCTTCTCGTAGCTGTTCAGCAGATAATCCGGCAGCACTGCATCTGCATCAAAACCGGGGGTGGCGTTCAGACTGCCGACGGCGGGAAGGGCGGGCAGATGCGCGTCGTTGAGAACGGGGTGCTCCTGCAGCGTGAGCATGGCCAGGCCGAGCATGGTGTGCGCGTCGTCGCCTTCGCCAAAGCTGACATCGTCCGGCGCCGTGCCTAATGGAGTGAGAAGATAGTGCAGCTGCAAACCCAGGGCCGGATGGTCTGAAGGCGGGGTCGTTCGATCGCCGGGCCATGGCCGGTTCTTCGTGGAGGGGCTTTCTGATACGCGGTAGAGATAGAGGTTGACGCCGGACACTTGCGGCAGAGCATCGCCCGGCGGCAGCAGCGAGACGACCGCGGAGGAGCTGACACGAACCAATTGGCTGCGCAGCAACATGCGAATTCCGCGCGTGACGTCGTTGATCGCTGCGTAGCTCATTTCCGTTACGGGCGGAGAGAAAAGCGATCGAGGTAATACGCTTCGAGCAGAGCCGATGCCGGACGCGAGACCCTGACTGGCTCGGGCGTCGATACAGGCTGCAGCTGCGGCGCTCGGTTATTCACCTGCACCTCGATGCGGCCTATCGTTATGCGGCTTTCGGACCGATCGCTCGGCGACAGATTTGGCGGCAGGACGGGCGGCCCCTGCGATTTGGGAACAAGCTCTGGCTCCACCACCGTCATCGCTGAAACTTGCGCCGGCGCAGCAATTGGCCGGCCCTGGAAGGCCGCCGTCCCCATCAGCGCTAATCGAGGAAGCGGCGACAGAGCCGTCGGCTCCAGAGCATCAGATGCCATGGCTTCCGCTGCGGGCGCCGACCAACGCCCGGCAAGGCGAGCATCATTACCGCGCCTAATCGCTGATCGTTGCCCGGTCTCTGGCTGGGCAGGAATGGGACCTTCGGCAGAGGTCCTTGGAGCTTCGGCAGCCAATGGCAGCGCAGCCCTGAGTTCATCGGCCGCGGCAGGAACTGGATCTGACACTGGCCGCAAGCCTCGGGGCGCGCGAGCGGCCAATTGCGTGCAGGGCCACACGACGGCGGGGATCATCGCCTGTGATGCGCGCGTGTTCCCCTCGTCGGCAGTCCGATGTTGTGTTACGCCTTCCTCGGTCGCCGGTGGTGGCTGTGCGATTGGCCGCAGCCGCTTTGGCGCAGTAATGGATGCTCCGTTGCCGACTGACAGGACGCGCCGGATTACCTCCTGCGGTCCTTCCGGCACAACCGGCGGCGATTGAGGCCGTTCTTGACGCATTAGGTGGCCTGTCCTGGTGACAGGTTCTAAAGCCGGGGCAAGCGGCGGCAATTGAGGCTTTTCTTGACGCCCCGCCGAAGATCGGGGGCAATGCTGGTTTCGCCCGACGGAGCGGGTTGGACATCGGGTGCGAGTTCGGCATTGGGCCGGCGCTCCTCGACAACGGCGCGCTCAGACTCGGGGTCAAAGTCAACGATCTCCGCTCGTGGTGAAGCCGATGCCGGCCGCGACCCGAGCTGTGCGTAATCTTCCGCATCGGGTGGCAATGCCAGATCCGTTGAGACGGGCCGCAACGACGACCAGACCGACCCCGGCATTTGAGGGGGTCCGGCGACTGGCGGTTTGACCGATGCGCCGATGCGGGAGCCGGCAATAGCGACGCGCTGGAGATAGTGCGGGTCCATTGCGCTCATCACTCTTGGCGCAGAGTGTCGCTCAGCAACGCCAAGTAGGCGCGCCGCCGATCACGGAGCAGGCCCAGGATCTCGGATTCATGCCAATGATAATAAAACGCCAGGGAATGAACCTCGCGCAGCAACTTGCTGGCGGTGATCCGAAGCTCGTCAAGAAAGAAACCTGTCGTGTCGAACGGCATCACGAAAGCGTGGCTGCACTCCGGGCAACGCAAATCCAGTTCCAACTCGACGCGCGGCGCGCGCTCCTCCATTGCCGTTATCACTCGCGCCTTTTCATTCACCGCAAGCGGCGCGGCATCCCCGCTAAGCAGGCAGCGCTCCAATAGCTTATCGGTGGCGGTCTCGACATCCAGACCCAGCACCGCTTCCTGGTCTGAGCCCGACGGCAGTCGAAAGCGTACGGTCCGGGGAGGAAGACCTGAGTGTGCCGACAGCTCAATTTCATAACTGGGGGTATCGGGGGCGCCGCACTCGATGGGGATTGCCGCTGCGTCGAAGTCTATATCCATTTTCGACCCGCAACCGGGGCAGTCGGCGACCGCCAACACGCGATCTCCGAGCGTCAGCCGGCGAAGCTGGAGAATCAGGTAATCGCGGTCGCCGACCAGCATGCTGCGAGCCACGTCACCGGGCGGCGGCTCTCGAGGCGCAACACGCAGGCATTGAGCAGCCGCGTTGTCCTGACTGCGTTCGGGAGGCCCTGATGGTGCGCCAGCCATTCCTCTTCATGGCCCGTCAGCGGGCGCAGCACGGCCGACTGATAGCGGCGGCATTGCTCCGGCCCCCCGCCGATGAGCCATCCGCCGGGCACAGGGAAGCGGTTCTCTGGCCAATTGCCGCCGTTCACCGGCTCATCCTATATGGGCGGGGCCTTGCGCTTCGGTCACGGCGAGATCGCGCTCGAACCATTCGTACTCGAGCTTGATAGTCTTGATCGCTACGGCGTTTGCCCCCGCGTCGAGATCGGGCAATGCCTGATATTCCGAAACCCAGCACCGATAGAGATTGTAGGACAGCGCCTTTTGGCCCGCTTCGTTGAATACATCGAGCGTAATGTTCTTCCGAAATTCGCCGAGGCTGGTGATGCTGTGGCTGGCAAAATCGTTGACCAAGTTCGCCCAGTCTTCGAATGCAGTGTCATACGTAACCCCCGCTTCAAGCGTGACCGCCTGGTAGCCCGACAGCGTCGGCATCTTGCGGCTGGTAACGTTGACCCCGGCCTCGCGGTATTCCACCATCTGTGTCGTTCGTTTCAGGGCCCCCATTTTTGTGAGCCCCGCGACATACTGGTTGTCCCATTTCACCCGAAAACGAAATGTGCGGTACGGGTCAAAGCGATTGGTCGACGCGTTCATTCGTGCCATGACGATGACACTCCTCGCTTAGGACGCGGGCTGATTGACCTTTTGGCTGAGCTTCAGCACAACGAACTCGGCCGGTTTCAGTGGAGCGAACCCGACCAGGATGTTCACCACCCCGTTGTCGATGTCCTGCTGCGTCGTCGTGCTACTGTCGCATTGCACAAAAAATGCGTCGTCGGGGGTGCTGCCTTGAAAGGCCCCGGCGCGGAACTGAGTAAGCATGAATGAGCGAATATTGAGACGCAGTTCGGCCCATAGCGGCTCATCATTCGGCTCGAAGACTGCCCATTGAATGCCGTAATAGATGCTAACCCTCAGAAATATCGCCATCCGCCGGACGGGGATGTAGCGCCAGGATGCGTCGCTGCCGAAGGTGCGCGCCCCCCAGACGACATAACCGCTCCCCGGTACTGAGCGTCCGATATTGACAGAAATTGGGTTCAGTCGATCCTGTTCGACGTCACTGACAGGTGTCGCCACCGACAAAGCGCCAGCAACTACCGTTTCGATCCCTGCCGGCGCTTTGAATACACCCCGCGAATTGTCGATGCGGGCATAAATGCCCGCGACGAAGCCCGACGGCGGCAACAGAATCTTTGGATTGCGGCCTCTGCCGATCGGGTCTGTGCTCCAGATCCACGGGAAATAGACGGCACCGAAATCGCCCGCCGCCCTGTCGAGCGGCGGTGCGATAAAGCCTACCGCATCGTCGATTGTCCGCACCGTGACCGAGGCTGTGTCTTGCCGCGCCGCCGACACCCCGCCGACGATCGTTCCCATGTCTCCAATGAAGAAACAATCCTGCAGCTGACGCTGATTCTTGCAATATTCGACCCCTGCACTAACAGTATTGGGGTTCCCTTGGCCCGGAATCGCAATAATGTTTACATCGACGATCTTATCCAGTGCATGAAGACCTGTGCCGGTTACGGTACTATTAAGGGCGGAGACGCCGAGGAAGTCGAGTGGCTGCGGGTCAGGGCCGTCGTTTCCACCTTGAAGCGCGGTCCGGGCAGCGCCCGTTTGTCGGCCAGTCGCCGGCGCGGTCACGGCGATGTATTCGGAGCGGCTGTTGACCGCTGCCACGACATCGTCGGCGGGATTCACCGCGCCAGGTTGGAGGTTCGGGCTACCCTCATAAGTGACCGGATCGTAGGTCTTGACGACAACCGGTCCGGTCCCCGGGTCGTAAAACACGGATAGTTTGAAATTGTCGGGGTCCGGGTTGGAACTGGCGCCGATCGCCACCGAGATGGAATTTCCCCAAAGTCCCTCGTTGATTGCCGAGATTGGCAACGGGAAGGAGGCGGGGCCGATGGTCGCACGCTGGGCCGGCAAGGTCGGGGGGCTCGACGGAGGACTTGGGACTGTCGAGACCGCGATCCGGACGATATAAATCCGTTGTCCTCCATTCTGGAAAAATGCCTGGACCGCGTAGCTCAGAAAGCTGTCCTGACGAAAGCCGCCAAATTGCCTTTGATAATCGGTGAAGCTGGTCACCATAACCGGCTGAGCCATGCGACCATTGGGTTGGATCGTACCCGGGATCGGACCTTTGTCGGCGCGTCCGATAAAGGCCGCGGTCGAGGTGCTGACTCCCTGGATAGGGCGCACCGCAGACGGAACTTCCTGAACATACACGCCGGGATGAAGTAGCTCAGTCATGATGCGTTTCCCGATTAGAGGTTGAAGATCACCTTTATCCCGTACCCGCGATGCATAATGCGTGCTTTAGCGTCTGATCGAGACGACCCGGCCGAGCGCATCGCTGGCCGGGTGGAGAGCCCAGCGAGCGTGCCCACCCGCCGATGCGGGCGTGCGATACCTCTTCGACCCCCCCTTTCTTTCTTTCTTTCTTTCTTTCTTTCTTTCTTTCTTTCTTCTTTCTTATACGCACGGCAAGGCTGATGGGTAGGTTAACCTTCGCGTTTTCGAACTACTGTGCAAAATTGAACACGGTCAGCAAAATTTGTGCGTCAGTCGTGTATAATCGGTAGCAGCAGGCTGGGGCGCGCACAAAATGCTCACAGTTCGGTCGTCGTCATGATGGCCGGGACGCTACCAGGGCCCCATGACGCGCCCGCGTCGCGCGGCAATTGGGTCCGGTCAGAAAGTCGCCGGGCCTTAGCCGGCAAGGTCGTCACTCCCGCCCAAGAGGGTGTAACCGAATCCCAGGTTTTTGACGTGACGTGTCATCTATCAGATCGCTCAACCTAACGGTGTGTCTGGTTCTGAGTATCCGGCGGTAACGGGAGGTATTGGAGACGGTTGAAGAACAATCCCATGAAGCTCGCATTGCGAACGCCACTGCTTTTGCGTGCTATTGCAAATCATGCGATTGCCGGCGCTGGCAGTGTCGCGGCCGCGGCAATACGGCGCCGCAGCGTGCGCGCCCAGCCAAGGTTGAGCGCCAGTGCCTGCAGCAGGCAGACCGCGCGGACTTTTTCGCGGCCATGCACCACGAACCGTGCCATGCCGCGGTTTTTGATGATGCCATGGGCCCGTTCGGTCAGCTTGCGGCGGCGGTAGATTTCTTGGCCCTCTGCGCTGGCCATTCGCGCCCGCCACGCCTGGACCGCCGGCGCCTCACGGCAGCGTGTCCACAGCCGCTTGCGCAGGGTCTCGGCGCTGACGTCGGTGCGCTCCGGCGCTGGCGGACTGTACACCGTCATGCCGGGATAACGCTCTCCCAGCTTGACGATGTCTTCCTGGGGCATCGCCCTGGTGTCGGCGAGCAGCCGCTGCGGCACCCGGCCACAGCGTTCGGCAACGGTCTCCACCAGTCCCGGCGCCAAGCCGCCGTCATTGCGTCGATCGGTTGGATCGATGGCGATGATAAATCCATTGGCCGTCGCCACCTGCACGTTCCACGCCGGCGCTGTCGCGCCGTCGGCCAGCCGCATCAGGCGCGCCTCGGGGTCGCTGACCGAGACCTTTGGCTCGCCCTTCTCGGCCTCCTGCTTGGCGTGCCTCTTGGCCCGTTCTGCCTGCTCTTTGGCCAGCCCGGCCAGTTTCTGATGCGCGCGCTCGACCCGGCGGGCGCGCTCCTCGGCGGCTTGCAGGGCCCGCTGCTTGCGCCGGCGCTCGGGCTCGGCGGGATCCTTGTCCAGTTCACCCTTCAGCGCCGCCACCCGTTCCGCCACCGCCTTCTCGATGCTTTCCAACCGCTTGCGCTTGCTCATCGAGCCCCGTCCCGCGCGGGCCCGCGCCGTGGTGCCGTCAATCATCAGCTCCTTGTGGGTGACCAGCTTCTGGCGATCAGCCCTGTCAGGCTCTGGGTCAGCAGGCGATCCAATCTCGCCGCATTCTCGCGCCGAAACGTCGACAGCAGATCGTGATTGATCGGCGCCCCACCGCACAGCCAGCGATAGGCCGCGTGCTGCTGGCACAGCCAGTCGATCGCCCGCGCCGAGCCGATCGCCTCCATCGTCGCATACAGCCACACTGCCAGCACCACCTGCGGATCGGTGGCCGGCCGCCCGGCGACCTCGTCGCGGGCTTTGATCCGATCGTAAAACTCACCCAGGTCCAGACCTTGCACAAAGGCCCACACCAGCCGCGCCCGGTGGTCGTCGGGCAACTGGCTGTCCAAGTCGACCATCTCCCAGCGCAACTGCGCGCGGTCCGGACCGATGACCCGAACACCCTTGCTCATTGCGATCCCCAACCCCCACTAATAGAATTATACAGTGGAAGATGGGCAACTGCTAGCAATGACCGACACATTTTGGTGTTCGCCCGAATTGGATTACACCCTCATTTGCGGGCGTACGAGCCGCACGCGCTAATCCGCCTCCCTCTTCTCGACGCCATGGCGCTTGGCCGCCCGAAATCATAAAGCTGTAGGCATAGATGTTGCGCATGCCCTGCGCTCGCAATTTCGTCTGGACCAGCTGAAAAAAGT